>Ga0209656_10000823_pt1 | contig 20040 bp, 15 predicted proteins | sample BogFormECP12_OM2_FD_188239 | JGI IMG/M metagenome (GOLD analysis project Ga0209656, IMG submission 188239) | Bog forest soil microbial communities from Calvert Island, British Columbia, Canada - ECP12_OM2 (SPAdes) (version 2) | ecosystem: Environmental > Aquatic > Freshwater > Wetlands > Bog ... | reverse complement strand
CTCCGTGGGTGCGACCTCCGCCGGGGAACTGCCGGCCGTCCGCCCGCCCACGACGACGATCTCGTTCCCCACCACCACCGCCGCACCGGCGGCACGCGCATGATGAAGCGGAGGACCCTCGACCCAATAGTCCTGATCCTGGTCCAGGTGCAGCACCCGGGCCGAGACGGTCCCCTCCACATCGCCGCCCTGCGGCTCGAAACCGCCGATCACCCACACCGTGTTCCGGTAGGTCACCATCATCGCGTGATGCAGCGGGACGGGCAGATTCGGGCCCGGGCGCCACGCGCCGACCGTCGGGTCGTAAAACTGCGTGCTTGCGGTTGCGCTGTCCGGGCCGGTCAGACCGCCGGCCACCCAGATCCGGTTCTGCAGCACCGCCGCGCCCACTTGCTGGGTTGCGTACAGCGAATCACTACTCAACTCCCAACCAGGCTGCGCAACGGTCTTCGGCAGTGGCCGCCCCTGTGCATTGGGGCAGTTTGCGAGAGCTGGCATGCCGTACCGCTGCGCCATCAGACTCGCCGTCTGCATCGTTTGGGCTGCTTGCTTTATTGCGGTGCGGTAAGCATCACCGTGTCCACTGGACAGCGCCGCCTGAGCGGATCGAAATTGCCCCACCGCATCGTCGATCGCAGTTAGCAAGCTGTCCAATTGCTGGCGTTGAGCATTGGGGGGGGATGCGAGCGAGCCTGGCTGGCAAATCTGTTCAGTTGGTCAGCGACTTGACCCGGGTGGGAGCTTGTATCAACTGTGTTCAGGTTGCGGTCCACATCGGCGCAATATCCGACGAGGTTCCGTACGAACGCCTGCTTGTAGGCCGCGTCCTGAGACGCTGAGGGGTGGCCGGTACATCCTGACAGAAGAACCAGTGCCACGCACGCAATCCATAGCCGCCGCATTGCGCCCCCTTCCGAACCGAAGTTCGGTACGCCGTGTTCAGCGCAGCCCGCGTTAGCTAACTCCGTATTCTAAGGCCGGAAAGAATGCCCGTCAACTATCGGCCGTCAACTATCGGATTGTGTACATTTCGTCCGGCCCGACACGCCCAGCATGCTAGTGGCCACCGTGGACAGATTGATCAGGGTGTCTTAGCCAGGCAGGAGTTAGCAGACACGATTGGGATCGCCACCCGCTCCGGGATGCTCCCTGCAGCGAGCCGCCCCTCGAGCCGCGAGATAAGCGCGCTGCAGGTCGTTCCGGCCGGGCCCTGCGGCAACGCCCGGCTGTACGTGTCGGCGAAGGCGGGTCGGGCTGGCGAGGTTGCGGCAAGATATCTATTGCATCGATGCAGCCGCGGGTGCATTCTGCCTGTAGAGATCGCTGGGGGCTTATGGACGGAGAATTGCGTCTTCAATTGTCTGAGGACGGCGCGGACGCCGAGCGGCTTGCTGTGCTGACTGGCTACTTGCGGGCCGAACTTCTGCAGCTTGACGTCGAGGAAGTGAGCGCGCTTCCGGCTGGCGAGCCTCCGCCAGGTGCCCGGGTATTCGGCGTAGCCACTGTTGGCGCGTTGTTGATCGCACTTGGCCAGTCGGCTGAGGGCCTGCGGTCGGTGGTATCGGTGATCGGGGACTGGCTGCGGCGCGGCCAGGGGACGGGCCGTGCGGTGCGGCTCGAACTTGGCGGCGATGCGCTGGAGCTCTCTCAGGCGAGCGCGGCCGATCAGGAACGGCTGATCGAGTTGTTCATCCGCAGGCACGCCACAGAAGAGACCGCATCGTGAGCGGCCAGCGGAGAGCCCTGATCATCGCCAACGACGAGTACGAGCAGGAGGCGCTGCGTAAACTGCTGGCCCCGGCGGCGGACGCCGAGGCGCTCGGGCGGGTGCTCGGCGATGCCCAGATCGGCGACTTTGCCGTGCAGGTGGTGCGGAATGAGCCCTCGCATCTCATCCAGGCGCAGATTGAGGAGTTGTTTTCGGAGAGCCGGTCCGACGATGTGCTGTTGCTGCATTTTTCCTGTCACGGGCTGAAGAGCGAGTCTGGGGAGCTGTTTTTCGCCGCCCCCAATACCCGCCCGAACCGGCTCGGGTCCACGGCGGTCTCGGCGGATTTCGTGCAGCGGTGCATGCGGGCCAGCCGGTCGCGCAGCGTCGTGCTGCTGCTGGACTGCTGCTATGGCGGCGCCTTCGGCCAGGGATCCACGGTGCGGGCCGCCGGGGACGTCAACGTGCTGGACAGCTTCCCGCAGGGCAGGTTGGGCGGCGGGCGCGGCCGGGCGGTGATCACCGCGTCTAATGCGATGCAGTACGCGTTCGAAGGAGACCAGCTCGCCGACGACCAGCACCGGCGTCCGTCGGTGTTCACCAGCGCCCTGGTCCAGGGGCTGAGCACCGGCGATGCGGACCGGGACGAGGATGGCTGGGTCTCGCTTGACGAACTCTACGACTACGTCTTCGACAAGGTCCAGGAACAGAATCCGCATCAGACCCCCAGCCGCCATTTCGAGCTGGAGGGCGAGTTGTACGTTGCCCGCAGCCGGCGGCGGCGCATCCGCCCGGCGCCGATCCCGCCAGACCTGGAGGCGGCGATAACCGACCGGAACATGTTCACTCGTCGCGGCGCGGTCAGCGAGTTGCAGTCCCGGCTGGCCAGTGAGGAACTGCCCGTCGCGGCGGGCGCTTACGAGGCGCTGGCCGAACTTGCCCACAATGATATCCAGTATGTCGCTGACCCGGCGGCCGCTGCTCTGAGCCAGGCCGCCGTCCGACCGGAGGAAACGGAACTGCACTTCGGGGAACGACAACAGGGATCAGCGCCTCCGCACCGCTTGGTCAGGCTGCTCGGCCCCCCCATCGCCCGCGCCTGCACGCCTTGCGCCTCCCACGACTGGATCGGCGTGGACGAGACAACCGAGGGATTTGACATTTCGGTCGACACCACAAGGACGGGCACCCTGCGCGGAAGCGTTGACCTCAAGGGACCCACGGGCACGGCGGTAATTGCCGTCGACGTCGAGCTCCTCCCCCAAGCGGCGCAGACATCCATCACCCACCGCCCGAGCCGACCAGCCAGCCAGCGGGTCGCGGCACCTGCGATCCCCGCCGACCAGCCGAAGGGGCGGTCTGCGGCAGAAGGCCGCCAGGAAGCCCGGCGGGCCGCCACTTGGTGGGCCGCGGGACAGGGCGGCCAGGACGCCGCGAAGACCGCTCAGCCGCAGGCCGTGGAGCCTTACAGCGACGCCGCCCCTACCGCTGATGAATCCGCTGCTGCGCCGGAGTCGACGACAGCGGCCACCCCTTCAACAGCGCGGCCACCCATCCGGAGGGGCGCAGCCTACGCCGGAACTGTGATAGCGCTTCTCGCCGGGATTGCTGGGCTCATTTCTCAAGTCCTCCTCCGCGGCTCGTATGCTTCTGGTGTCAATTTCTTCTTCAATCTTGCCATTTTCGCGGTGCCTGTTGTAGTAGCTGTCATCGCACTGGCGAAACTATACCGGCTGACGATAACCGGATTCCTCCAGGGCATGTGGTGGCTAGCAGCGCCCGCTCTAGCGGCCAATATCGTGACGGTTACTCACCTACCCGGCTTCGTCGGCGACCGTATTCTAGCTGCAACTCTTCTCCTCTTTACTGGTGATGCGCTGGGAGTTATTGCAGCAATATTCCTGCTGGTTTCCTGGAGCCCGGCTGTCGGCATGCGCCGGGCCCCACCGGTCCGCGCGCTCCCGGTAATGCTGCTGGGCGCCGTAGGCTTTAGCCAGATCGCCGCGTCGATCTTCTACGTGAGTCAAGGCCGGAGAATGGTCTACTTCCCCCTATCGCTGTCCCTCTACATAATGGGCGGCGCAGGAGTCCTGGTCGGGCTGGCTGTTACCTGGTACGCCCTGAGCCTTCGAGCACGCGCCCTTGGCGGCGCGCTGGTTCTGGGCTGGGTCACCGTTGCAGCGTTGGCGCTGATGACTTCCATGACCCAGTGGTCGGGGATAACAGGCGTCCAGCGCTTCTGCACCGTTCTCGAATGCGTACTGCTGGCCACCGTCGTCGTGCTCACCATCATCTACGTGCGCGAACCGTCAGACCTGGATAGTTCTGCGAACTAATGAGTGAGTCTTTTCATCCTCCGATCTCGCGGGTTTGAAGAAATTGGATTGCCTTCGTCTGCTGGCCGAGTCGTCACGGGTAGCAGGGGAGTTTGCCAAGATTCGCCAGGACTTGAGCTGCAGGTTTGCCCGTTCGGCGGCCGTGCAGCCCGGGCATGGCACGGTTGGGCACCGCGCGCCAGGGGGAACTGGTGTTGCAGCCTGCCGGGCCCGGCGCCGGCCCGCAACCCAGACCGCTGAGTTCGCTGGCCAGCGACACCGTGATCACCAGCTAGGTATCCCGGCACCGTCCTGGCCAGCACCGCGCCCTCGGATGCTCAAGGTGTCGTCGCGCATCAAAACGGACATCGGCGGACTGAATCGCCGTGAATAGCGCGCCGATCGCGTCCGCGCCTGACTTGCCCTGGAGCGCGTCTCGCAGCGCATCGCCCAACTCGGTCATCGCCAGGGTCGCGATGCGGTGCTGCAGGTCGCCGATGCCATAGACGTGCTTGTACAGCGCCGGTGCCTTGACACCCAGTCGTTCGGCAAGAGCAGCGAGGCTCACCGATCCGATGCCGGCTTCGTCGGCGAGTTCAGCACCGGAGGCCAACACCCCGGAGGTGTTCAGGCCTGCTCTGATGTGTCAAAGGGGGTCATGAGGCTTCCTTTCGTCTGCCCTGTATCCCGAGGTGAGTGTGCTGGAAGCTGTCGTCGTACTTGAGGCCGTAGCCCAGGAGGCGGTCGAGACCCATGTGGGCCAGCCAGACCAGACCCAGGGCCAGGACCAGCGGCCGGTGCTGCCACCAGCCCAGGCCGATCAGCACGGCGGGCAGGGGTGTGGCGTGCGCCGCGTTATAGATGACGGCTCCGATGCGGGTCCCGCCGAGATATCCCGCCCACGCCAGGTCCGGCAGCAGGATGAGGGCGGGTACAAGCCACCAGGGCTGCCCGGTGGTGGAGTAGGCGGCGAGGGCGCCGGCCAGCAGGACCGCGGCCTCGGCTCGCAGCCAGACCCGGGGGGCACCCGAGACGGTGCCATCGGATGCCGGCTGGCAGGCGGCGTGGTCAGCCGGGCCATCGGCCTGGAAGCGGTTGGTGGTCATGAGTCACCTTCTGTGAGCTGACGGTAGCGTCTCCAGCAGCAGCAAGACGGTCAGCGTGACGGAGAGCGGGAACATCGATGCTCCTTCACTGGCATTGCTTCACCGGCATTGCGGGCACTAGCCGACGGCGTTTCCGGCGGGCGGGCACATGGCTCGCAGGCCACGGTCGAGGAAGCGGACCATCCAGTCGAAGGTCTCATCGGGGTCTGCGTTCCACTGGAAGCCGTCGGCAGCTTGCAGGGCGGCGAATCCGTGGATGGTGCAGCGCAGGGTGCGGATGGCGTGATCCACCTCGGTGTCGCCGATACCGTACCCGCGCAGCATCGCGGCGATGGAGCCGAGGAGGCGGCTGGTGGCCGTCACCAGCGGATCGTCCCGGCCGGTGAGCTGCTGGCCAGTGGTGGCGGCGTAGCGGCCCGGGTGGACGGTGACATAGTCCCGGATAGCGGTCAGCATCGCGGTGAGCGCATCCAGCCCGGACCGGCCCTGCAACGCGTCGCGGACCGCCTCGCCCAGTTCGGTCACGGCCTGGGTGGCGACGCGGCGCCGCAGGTCGGCCAGGTCGTCGACGTGCTTGTACAGCGACGGCGTGCGGATGCCGAGCCGCTGGGCGACCAGCCCCATGGTCAGCTCCGTGTAGCCGGCCTCATCGGCCAGCTCGGCAGCCGCGGCGACCACGTCGTCGCTGCTCAGCCCCGCTCTAGGCACGAGCATGCTCTTTGAGGAACGGGATCACTAGCGCGGCGACCTCATCCGGCGACTGGGCATGGATGTAGTGCCCGGCACCATCCACCATGGCGACGGTGCCCAGCCCGGCTGGCATGGCGGCGACGATCGCCTCGCCCTCGGCCCGGGGGTCGGCGAAGTCGGGGTCCTCGGTGCCCATGATGATCAGGGCAGGACACCGGATGCCCGGCAGTTGCGCTTCTGCGTCGGCGGGCGTGGTCTTGACGGTCTTGAGGAACTCGGCCATCCGGCCCGGCTCGGTCAGCTTGGCCCGCAGCGCCGCCATGTATTCGGCATAGTCGGCGGGCTTGGTCGGGTAGGCCACATCCAGGTAGCTCATCCACAGGCGCAGGCTACGGAAGATCACCGTGCCCCCCATCCGGACGCTCCCCCGGCGGTAGCGCCGGATTCTCAGCAGCCCGCCCAGGTCGGTCTTCTGGGTCAGGGTGAACGGGTTGATCTCCACGATGCCGCTGACCAGTTCCGGCTCCATGGCCGCCGCGATGGTGGCCGCCCCGCCGGAGATGGAATGCCCCACGATCACGGCGGGCCCGCCCAGGTGGCGGATCAGCGCGAGCAGGTCGCCGGCGATGTCGGTGCGGGAGATGGCGTCCTTGCCCGTGACCGACTTCCAGCCCATGCTGGACTCATTGTGCCCGCGCAGGTCCGCGGTGGCGACCCGGTAGCCGGCCTGCGCCAGCCTGGGCGCCAGGAACCGGTAGGCCTGCCTGCGGTCGCCGATGCCGTGCGCCAGCACGACCAGCGGTCCCTGCCCGGTCACGTCGTAGGCGATCCGGCCGCCCTCGATATCTGCGAATTCGGTCATCTTCGTTCTCCTCGCTACCCCTGAGTTGAGCTAACTTGATTAGTTGTAAAGCTAATCTAATTAGCCATCATCGTCAAAACGTTAGCTGAGCCCCGGCGCTCGCGGGACCGGGATCGATCAGCCCCGTTGGGCTGCGCGGCGTCGCCGGCTGGCAGTGGCTGGCCCGCCCCTCGCTGCTGACCGGCGCGGCCATGCTCGCCTGCTACGTGGCGATGGCCTAGTTCCCACAGGCGCCGCTAAGCCGGATCACCCGCGCCGGCGCCAGCCCTGCTCGCGGAGCGAACGGCTCGCTGGCGCTGGATGATCTTGTCGACGAGGCCGCCATGGTCATCGAGGCCGTAAGCATCGCAGAACAGCCGCGGGCGGCATCCTCGTGCCTCGAACTCGGTCAGGTCGAACGGGTCGCCCCCGGGATCGCCGTAGAGCGGGACGAAGTGCCATATCGCGTAGCAGGTCCGCCGCCCGTAGCGGGTGGTCAGGCCCGGCACCTGCTCCGCGAACGTCGCGAGAGATCAGCCGACAGTCCCGTAGACCGCTCCCATATGTGGCCCGACCTGCTGTTATTTAGCCGGCTGTTGAAACTTCGCCGCGGATTCGCCGCGTAAGTCAGATGAGGACTACCTGCGAGCCGCCTGGTCGTAGTGCACGAATTTGAACCATCCGCCATGCTCAGAAGATCTTCGACATTACTGCGTATCCGACGGCCCGCTCGCTGGCGATCGAAATTGCTGCTTTCGTGGACCGAGTCACTCGGTCCACGGGCCGGAATTCGCGATCATGGAAACGCACAAAAGAAGGCACCTGACCTGCAACTCTGTTGAACTCGGCAGGGGTCAAGCTCGCTTGTCGCAGGATCGACGCCAAGTGCCGCGCTTCACGACGCCGTGCTGAGGGATGACGGCCACGCGCCCCTCCCGGTTCCGGTACACCGCATGACTGCCCTTGGTCCGCACATAGGTGAAGCCGACTGACTCCAGCGCCCTGGTGACCTTCCGAACCGGCAGGTCGGAAGCGCAGGGCTCACGCGGCGGGTAGCCGGAACGAGGTCACCAGCGGAGTCGCGGTGATGTGGCCGGCCGGATCGTCCACCTCTTCCAGATACAGCTCGACGGCCTCGGCAAGGTTCGCCAGGGCCTCGTCAATCGTGTGACCCTGGCTGGCCACGTCAACCTCCAGGCACTGCGCGATGAACCAGTCCTCTTCGCGGTGCAGCGCCGCAGTGAGAGTACGCGGCATCTCCGGCATGCTCCCAGGATAGCCACCCGCTGACCGGACGAGCGGGCCACGGGCCAAGATCCCCGTCAGCCTTCTCCCGGTGCCGGCCAGTCCTCCACGCTGGTCCCTGCCATCACGGAAATGCGGGGCATTTCAGCCTGAGGCGCCGCATCAGCCCGTCCATGCCATCAGTCGTAGAGCGCGGAGTATGAGCCGCCTCGCGCACTCAGAAGATCTTCGATATTGCTCTGCGTGTCCGACGGTCGGCCGCCGGCGATCGAGAATTCTGCTTTCGTGGACCGAGTCACTCGGTCCACGGGCCGGCAAGGTCACCTTCAGATCGGCGTCGGTTAGCCCTATCTGCTTGGCGATTGCGCCGCGCAGTTGGGAAATAGGCTGTTCGGTACCGTCGGCGAGCGCTTGGAGGGCCGGTGCCATCAGGGTCTGGTAATCCGGGACAGTCACGGCTCATTCCTAGCAGCTCCGGTCGACGATCGAGTCGGCTTCTTGCAGACGGCTGCCTGCGTCGTTCGAGAGCGCAGGGGCGGGTGTAATAAAACTGGGTCCTGTATACGACCTGCTGCCGAGCTGATGGCCGCCTGTCTGACACGGTGCAGCGGTGTTGCTGCTTGTGTTGCTGCTCGGTGCGTGCTCATCTGCGACGTCTTGGTCCTGCCTGTCCTTCTCGTAGCTGCGACTCTCTTGGCCGTGGCTGATGTGGCAAAGGTTCGCGGAGCTGGTTCGTAGCTCGTGGCGGCAGGGCCGCTGAAAGTCTTTGTGCTCTTGGTAGGTTTGCACGGTACGGGAGTGTGCTATGAACCCTGTATCAAATCGCCCGGACTGCGACTCTGTCCCTTTGACGGCGCCCGTGGATGTCGTGGTCACGCTCACGGGCGCCTTCCGACGTACGCAGCCCGTATGAATTGGGAGGAATCATGGCCGATACCGTTCCAACCGAGCAGGCCCTCGAGCAGACGAGAGGGTTCCGATGGGGTGAGGTACCGCCCACGCGAGAGCGGCGGCTGGCCGCACTGGCCGCGCCAGCCGGGCCGGATCTGGGCGGCATCGCGGGTTTCATCGGGACATTTAGTGGCACCGGTCTGAACACGATCTTCCGGCCACAGGACTTCGCCGTCACCCCGACGCCACTACCCAACCCGGCCACCGGTCCGAACGACAACATCCTCGAGATCAACCTCACCGGGGAGACGCTGTCGTTCTCGACGGCCCTCGGGTCGATCCCTAACCGCGGCATGGTACAGGGCGACGCCTTCCTCAACGGGATTCCCTACCTGCAGACCATCAACGACGTCAGCGTTCCCGCCAACCCCGTCGGCATCCATTTCGAGCCGGGCGTCTGGTTGAGCGTCCCCGCCACCACCGTGCCCGCGGAGGGCGCCACCATCGTGCGCATGGCCTCCATCCCGCACGGCACCACCATCGAGGCCCAGGGCACCTCCTTCACCGTCGCCGGAGGCCCGCGGATAAACCCCGTCGACATCACCCCCTTCCCGATCGGCAACCCGGGCCATCCCATCAAGTTCCCAAGCCAGACCGCGACGGACGCCGCCACCTTCCGGCTGCCGCAGGACCTGACCGACTTCATCGCCGCCGGAACCATCACACAGGACATCCTGGACAACCCCAACATCATCCTGAAGAAGCGCGCCGACGCCCAGAACATCACCTCCACGACAGTCATCGTGATCAGTACCAACCCAGCGGACCCGCTGTTCGGCGGCGGCACTGACAACATCGCGTTCCTGCTGGGCGACAAGAACGCCACCACCCCGAACGCCGATGCGGTCCAGATGTCCGCGACTTTCTGGATCGAAACCGTGACGGAGCAGATCACGGTCCCCGCGTACACCGCGGACCAGCCGGTGATCGTGCAGGGAGCCACGAGCGCGGGCAACCCGGTGGTCAGCTTCTCGGTGACCTCGCAGACGCCGACCGCCGAGGACACCACGATCGACGTTTCGTACACCCAGATCCAGTACACGCAGACGGTCCTGCTGAACTTCAACCGCCTGACGTGGCCGCACGTCTCGGTGGCGACGCTCGTGCCAAACGAACCCGTCCCGGTGGCGATCTAGCCCTGGCTTTTCATGGGGTGCCCTAGGCGGGTGAGCGGCGCGCCTGAATAGAGAAGTGCTCCTGAACTGGAACGATAGGGGTTGTAGAGGTCCTTACCGGTACCGGTTCGAGGAGCACTTTCTACGTGAACGCTACAGGATGGTCGCGGGGTCTTGAAGTGACCGGCGGCGGCGGTCCATGGCGTTCAGCAATTCATCCAACTCCACGTCAAACAGCCTGGCCTGGGCCCCCGGGACTTGCACTGCAAGGGACCGCGCTGGCAGGTGGGCAAAAATCGCACGACGCGGCACGTGGCGCCGGTCCTGGAGGCGGGCGTGACATCATGCTGGCAGCGGGAGGCCGCGCGCTTCCAGTCTGTGTCGTGACCGTAGGGGATTACCTTAGAGTAGGGCCCCTCCTTCCAGCGGCGATAAGCTAGCCGCATGGGCAACCAGGTGAAAGCGGCGAAGACGCAAGCCTGGCGCCTACGGGTAGGACCCGCGCGTCACCAGGCCGTTGCTGCCTGCGCCACGTGCCCTGATGCAGGCGGCCGGTCCGGAGGAGTCACGTCGCCGATGCGGGCGGTTCGGTCAGTGAGGCGATGCAGGCGGTGAGCAGGCGCCGCATCTGATCTTGGTCGCTGGCATCCAGATTGGCCAGCATGTCTTGCTCGACGCGGCGAACCGCGGCGCTGGCCACCTTGAGCTGGCGGCGCCCGCGGGCGGTCAGCTCGGTCGGCAGGGCCCGGCCGGCGGGTGCCCGTGCCGGGCGGACAACGAGTCCCTGGTGTTCGAGGGCCTGCAGGAGCACGTTCATCGACTGCCGGGTGACGAAGGCGCCGCGGGCAAGCTCGGAGTTGGACAGGCCCGGTCGCTGGGCCAGCAGCTCCAGGCAGGCGTAGTGGGTGATCGTCATGCCAAGCGGCCTCAGCACGGCCTCCAGGGCGGAGTGCAGGGCGCTCGCGGCCGCCTTCAGCAGGTACCCCAGCGATGTGTCCAGCTCGATTCCGGGCTCGCCTTGACTCATGTCAGTAGTCTGACATACATTGGGGTGTGTCAGAAGACTGACATCCAATCAGGAGGCAGGAATCGTGGCCGTCACCGGACCCGACTTCATTTCACTGCAGGTGCGCGACCTGGAGCGTTCCGCCGCTTTTTACGAGCAGTACCTGGGGCTGAAGCGCTCCGACGCAGGACCGCCGCACGCCGTCTTGTTCGGCACCAGGCCGATCGCGTTCGCCGTCCGCGACGTCGTCGCGGGCACCGACCTGGACGCGATCGCGCAGCCGGGGCAGGGAATGGCGCTGTGGCTGCACGCCCCCGACGCGCAGGACATCCACGACGCCCTCGCCGCCGCCGGCACGACGATCATCTCAGCGCCCGTCGACGGGCCGTTCGGCCGCACCTTCACGTTCGCGGACCCCGACGGCTACCAGGTGACCCTCCACGACCGCGGCTGAGCCGGGCGTCCTGGTCTTCGGCGCGGCAGCGCCCTGAGCGGGCTTCTCACAGCGGCAGGCCGGCCGCCCCGGTGCGGCCGGGGCCGCCTCCCGGGCAGCCGCGCAGTTGCGTGTTTTCATCTGACGCGTAGCCGGGCAAGGCTGAGAAAACGAGCCGGAGGGCCCGTCAGTCGTCGTGACCGCCCCGGCGACCCGCCGGGCGTGCGCCCAGCCGAGTGAGTTGGTGACCACGGCGGACAGGTCAACGGGGCGGCCCGCGGCGAATGAGGCGGCGATCTTCAGGAACGACGTGAACGACGCCGTGAACCGGTCGCCATCTGCCTGGCTAAGCAGCTGTCCGAGCGCTGCTGCCGCGGCCGCCTCGTCCGGACAGGTCCGTTTTAGGCGCCGCTGCTTGCCCGTAACCGGGTCGATTCCCGCGTAGACGTGGACCCGGAAGGACCCGCTCGGCAGCTGCTCTATGTGGCCTCTGGCGGTGGTGGCCATGGCGTCACGATAACGCGAAACGCCGACATTCGTTCCACGACCCGTTCCACGGGACCGAACGTCAGCGTTCGAATTATGCTCTCTAGCTGGGAGCCGCCTATCGGAATCGAACCGATGACCTACGCATTACGAGGAGGATGAGAGCCGTCCACTGGCGTCCAAACGGTCACACCCGCCCTGCTCGCGCGACTTCTCGGTCTGCACGCGTCCGGGATAGTCCAGGGCCGTTGTTAGCAAATTCGTTAGCACGCTCGGCGCGACTACTGCTCCGCTTCTGGAGCGTGGCCGCGCTGCGCCGGGTCGGCCGCCGGGGCCGCACGCCCGGCGCGTGCGCGGCCGACGATGTTGCTCCGTGCTGGAGTCGGACCAGAGGCCGCAAGCCAAGATCATGACGGACATGAGGCCGCATTCGGTCTATGACTGTCCCGGCCTCTTCGTCCCGAAGCCAACGCGCGATGCGATGTACCACCTGCCTTACGCTGCCTGACCTGTTTCGACTGTCCGTGGAAGGCCTCTGGTATCCGCCGGTGTCTGCGGCGGTTGTTACTCAGTTAGTTACTCACCCGCCAAGGGAGGGTGGCGGTCGTCGCTAGGGTCTCTAGATGCAATCATCGGCGTGCTCAAGGACAGGTCTACGTTGGCAGTAGCCGTTGGTATCTACGGTGGTGCATTCTGTAACACTTTGACCGCGTCCCCTTTGGGTACTGCCGGGGCAACTTAGAGCCGGGCCGGAGCCCGACGACGGAGCCCGGTGCTTCGGTCCCGGGCGAGTGTCTGGGTTTGGTCGGTCGCGGTGTGCTCGGTTTCGTACATGGCCGAGATGGACGCCGGGAAGTGCGCGGCGAAGGCGCCGGACAGCACCGCGGCTGCCCCCGCCTCGCATCTACCCTGCGGTTTCTGGATAAAGCGGCCGACCTACACGTGCCGCGGTCATCAGCTAGACGCGCGTAACCGAACAGTGAATAGATCGCGGCGACTCGCAGATAGGATACAGGTGGCCTGTCTTGAGCTTCTTAATGGGGGGGCGCAGTGGGCGTGATTACTCGGGTTGCGGGGACCGGCACCGCAGGCTACGCCGCGCTGTGGCGCAGCGACTTCAAGCAGGCCGCGGCGCTACGGGCAGCCGGGCCGGTGCGCGGCCCGGCGGCGGTCGTGCCGGTGTTCGAGTGGGAGAACCCGCCCGGCGATGCCGACGTCGCCCGGCACGGTGGACGCCGGGTCGATGGCGCTCAGGTGCGCTTCCTGCGCGCCGCGCGGACGCGGTATGAACGGATGTACCGGGAGGCAGGCGGAATTCCGGTGCGCCCCCGGGTGGTGGCCTTCCTCAACGGGCAGGCCGCACCGCTGCTCAAGAGCGGGTATGACGACGCCACTGGCCGGCAGCTGCACCGGGCGGTGGGCGGCCTCACCGCGCTCGCCGGGATCTGCGCCTACGACGCTGACCTGCAGGGGGTGGCGCAGCGGTATTTCTTCCACGCTTTGCGCATGGCCAGGGCTTCCGGCGACCGGGGTTTCGGCGGCTACGTCGTCGCCCTGCTGGCGAACCAGGCCCTGTATCTGGGCTTGTGCCGGCAGGTCATCCAGTATGCCGAGACGGCCCTGCGAGGCGCCGGGCAGGACCTGACCCCGGCGCTGGTCACTGACTTGAGCACACTGCAGGCCAAGGCGTACGCGCGGATGGGAGACCGGACCGGCTGCCATGCGAGCATGCGCCGGTCGGAGGAGATGGCGGCTCGCATCCGCATCAGCGAGGAACCTCCCGAGACCGGGTACGTCCAGCCGGGCCTGGTCGAGGTGCAGCATGCCGACGCGCTGCGGCGCCTGGGAGACCTGACCGCGGCACGGGCCTACGCGGAGCGTTCCGTCGCCGCCGCAGGCGAAAGCCACGTGCGGGGCCAGGTCCACCGGCTTGCCACGCTGGCGACGATCCTGGCTGGCCAAGGCGACGCCGACGCTGCCGCGGGCATCGCCGGCCAGATGCTCGACAGGGCGGTCGGCATGGAGTCGTGCCGGATCCAGGACCGGATAGCCGCCGTTCGGGACGCGGTCACCGCCGTGTCGGACGGCGCCGCCGCCAGGCAGCTATCCGAACGGGCCGACGACATCCTCGGCGTGCCGATGTGACCCGCCCGGGCCCTGGGATACTGGCGCCCGTAGCTGAGCCGCCCGAACCGGGAGCACCTCGCATGCGCTGGATCGTCCATTCCGAGAAACCTCTCTACAGCGATCCCTGGCTGGACATCCGGCTCGCCGACGTCGAGCTGCCGGACGGACGTCACCTCGAGCACCGCCTCATCCGCACGCCCCCCGGCGCAGGCGCGGTCGTGACCGACGAGCACGGGCGTGTGCTGCTCCTGTGGCGGCACCGGTTCATCACCGACACCTGGGGCTGGGAGATCCCGGTCGGCCGCGCCGAACCGGGCGAGGGCCCGGCTGAGGCGGCGGCCAGGGAGGTGGAGGAGGAGACCGGCTGGCGCCCCGGCCCGCTCAGGCCCCTGCTAACAGTAGAGCCGACGCCCGGCATCTCCACCTCCGTGCACCACGTGTACCGCGCCGACAGCGCCACCCGGATCGGAGCGCCCGAGGATGACTTCGAATCCAGCCGCGTCGACTGGGTTCCGCTGGACACCGTCCCCGGCTTGATCGCCGCGGGCGAGATCAGCTCCGCCACGACGCTGGCCGCGCTGCTGTACACCATGGTCCAGGACGGCCCGGGCAGTCGCTAAAGACCCGCTGGCTCGTGCGCGTAATAGCGCGCGACGCCCCTGCCGGGCTTAGGTCGGCGGGCGTCGTCTTCCGGGGTACGCCGTCCATTCTCCACGGGCAAGACGGCGGCCCGATCTGAGAAGATGGTGCCCATGACCGCGAACCCTGCCGATGATCCGGGCCGATCCCGTGACCTCGCCCGGCTCCGCGACCTGACCAGCCCGCACCTGCCTTACCCCGCCGCGCCCATCGGCCCGGCGCTCGCCCGCATGACCCCAGCCGACCGCGCCGAGGCCGTGACCATACTCGGCCGCCTCGACGACCCGCGCGAAGACCCGCCCGACGACGCTGACACGTGACCGCGGGCCTCAGCACCTGGCCCGGGCTCCGGATCCGGTCATTCGTGCCGGAGCCGGGGGCACGGTCGGCGCACCCGAACAGGGTGAGGGCAACTCACCCTGTCCGGCGGTTCGCTGCAGGGGTGATGAGGTTTGGAAGATGACCGAGGGCACCTACGTGATCACCGTTCGCGGTGTCGCGGGTCCCTGGGTACGGGCAGCGTTCGACGACGTCGCGGTGAGCGCGGTGGGCGATACGACGGTGCTGCGGCGCGCCGGAACCGACCAGGCGGCCCTGCACGGCCTCCTGCAGAGAATCCAGGACCTCGGGCTCGACGTCCTCGACGTCCACCTGGAATCGGCGGAACCGGCATGAGGCAGCTGGCCGGCTCGTGGCTCTGCGATGTAAAAAGCCCCCGACGATGACAACTCACGACGTGGCATCGTGTGCCAGAGTCCGGCGCCGATGCCGCGACCTGCTTGCGGTCGACGGCGTCCTGTCAGCCGATGTCACCGCGTCGATCGCGAGCCAGGCCGCGAAGCTGCCTGCAGGGCCGGCGATGGTCGTGGATCACTTCCGTAACGCGGTGTCCGCGGCCTGCGGGAACATGATCGATCTCGTCGAGCGCTGGCTGCCATTTCTCAGCGGTGAGGGCGAGGCGCCCTCACCGCGGCCGGATACAAGGGCCCGGTCCGTACCCGACCTGTGATCTCAAGGGCCGGAGGCCGTCAGGCCGCTGGCCGAGAGGAAGCCGGAAGGTCCCGATGACGACTCAGCTGGCCAGACAGGCGCCGGCGGGCCGCGCCAGGCGGCCGGCGGTTCCGGCCGCCGTTGCGATCCTGACATCGAAGGTCACGGCGCCCGGTGTGCCGGACTGGACGGTGCCGCGGCCGCGGATCACCGAGCTGATCGCCGAGGGCAGGCGGTGGTGCCCGCTGACTGCGGTCACCGGCCCTGCGGGGGCGGGCAAGACGATGGCGCTGGCGTCGTGGGCGGCGGCCGAACCAGGGCCGGTGGCCTGGGTCACGGTGGATGAGTTCGATGACCGGCCGGGGTTCTTCTGGGCCCATGTGGTGGCGGCGCTGCGCCGGTCCGGCGTGGCCGTCCCGGCGGCGTTGCCGGCCGGGCGGGGGCGGGATGCCGGGCACGGGTTCTTGCTGGGGCTGGCGGCGGTGCTGGCTGCCCAGGACCCGCCGGTGACGCTGGTCCTCGATGACCTGCATCTGCTGACCGGCCCGGAGGTGCTGGACGGGCTCGGCTACGTGCTGCGGAACACCGGGCCGGGGCTGCGGCTGGTGGTGTCCGCACGGATGGACCCGCCGCTGCCGGTGCACCGTTACCGGCTGGCCGGGGAGCTGACCGAGATCGGGGCCAGCGACCTGGCGTTCACCACCGCCGAAGCCGGGGAGCTGCTGGCCCGGCACGGCATCACGCTGTCGGCGGACTCGCTGGAGACCCTGACCCGGCGGACCGAGGGCTGGGCCGCGGGCCTGCGGCTGGCCGCGATCTCGATGGCCGCCCATCCCGACCCGGACCAGTTCGTCACCGAGCTGATCACCGACGACAGCGCCCTGACCGGCTACCTAGTGGCGGAGGTCCTGGACCCCCAGCCGCCCTCGGTCCGCGACGTCCTGCTGAACACGTCCATCCTGGAGCAGGTCAGCGCCGAGGCCGCCAGCGAGCTGACCGGCAACGAGCAGGCCGCAGCCATCTTGTCGGCCCTGGCGCGCGCGAACGCGTTTGTCCAGCCGGCCGGGTCCGGATGGTACCGCTATCACCCGTTGTTCGCGGAGGTGCTGCGCCTGGAGCTCCGCCGCGAGGACCCGGGCCGGATGGCGACGTTGCACCGGCGGGCGGCCCGGTGGTATGAGCGGAACGGGCGGCTCACCGACGCGGTGCGGCACGCCGTCCGGGCCGGCGACTGGCCGCTGGCCGCCGGTATCGTCATCGACCAGCTGGCGATCGGCGAGATCATGGAGCCGCGGGGCAGCCCGTCCCTGGCCCGCGAGTTCGGGGGCATGCCGGATAGCCGGGCCTGGACCGAACCGCAGCCGCACCTGGTCTGCGCCGCGGTCGCGTTGTCCGCTGGCCGGACTGAATCTTCCAGCGCCGCGCTGGAGGCCGCCGACGGCATCCTGGCGCGCCGTCCCGCCGATCAGGAGGTGGCGGGCCGGCTGGCCGCCGCGATGATCCGCCTCGCCGTCTCCCTTCGCAGCGGGGATCTGGCGGCGGCGGCAGCGGCCGCTGCCCGGGCCGAGGTGCTGGCCGGCCGGGTTCCGGGCGGCCAGCTCGCCTTGAACCGCAAAATCCGGGCCTGCGTGCTGTCCGGTCGCGGAGCTGTCGAGCTGTGGTCAGGTCAGCTCGACGAGGCGGCCCGTACCCTGGAGTCGGGCGTGACCGCTTCGGGCGGACAGGACGAACGCGCCGACTGCCTGGGGCAGCTGGCGCTGGTGGAGGCTTTGCGCGGCCGGCTCCGTCGCGCGGCAGCAGTGGCCGCCCAGGCGACCGCGGCCCTGCCGGGCGGTGAACCGCGGCCGCCTGTCCCGCACCCGAGCCCCGCGGCCCTTGTCGCATTGGCCTGGGTGCACCTGGAACACGATGAGCTGCGCGAGGCGCACACCCGGCTCAAGCAGGCCGACGCCGCCCTTGACGTTACCCCGGACAAGCTCATCGGGGCGGTGGCCTGGCTGGCAGCGGCGTACGGTGCCCTGGCCCAGGGACGCGCCGCGGCGGCCGCGCAGAGCCTAGCCAGAGCACGATCCGGGTGGTCCGTGCCGGCCTGGCTCGACCAGCGGCTGAGCCTGGCCGAGTCGCAGGCGTACGCAGCCGCGGGCGACGTCCAGGCCGCACTGGCGGCCGCCGGCCGCGATAACTCGCCGGAGGCGGCGGTGACGCTCGCGCGCGCGTGGGCGGCCACCGGAAACACCCAGGACGCAACGCGCGCGCTGGCACCGGTGCTCGCCATCGGCAGCGGGGCGCCCGACCGGGTGCGCCTGCAGGCATGGCTGGTGGACGCCCGGCTCAGCTACACCAGCGGTGACCGCGCGCACGGCCGCCGGTCACTTGCCTCCGCGTTGCGGCTAGCCGAACATGAGCAGCTCAGGCTGCCATTCGCCCTAGAGCGCGGCTGGATCGAGCCGGTGCTGTGCAATGACCCTGCACTGGCCCGCAGCCACCGGAGCCTGTTCTCCCCGGCCGGGCGCCATGACCAGCTCCCGGCCCCGCGGGGCTCCCCAGATCAGGCCCCCATTCTGGTGGTCGAGCCGCTCACCGAACGCGAGCGGGAGGTGCTCCGGCACCTCTCAGGCCTGCTGAGCGCCGCTGAAATCGCCAGCGAGATGTGCATCTCCATCCATACCGTCAAGACGCACCTCAAAAACATCTACCGCAAGCTGGCGGCCACTCGCCGCGGCGAGGCGGTCCGCCGGGCCCGCCAGCTTGAGCTGATCTGATGTCACGTTGCTCACGCCCGCGCACACACCTCACCCCGGCGGCTAGATGTCACGGGCGGCGCTCGCGCACGCCGTGAGCCGCCCTCAAAGGAGGCCGATCGTTATGGACGAACGGCGCGGACGCGCCTGCGCTGGTTTGCGGGGTTGCGGAAGCCGTATGCCAGGCGGGCTTCGAGCTTGGCGAGCCGGTTCAGGCTTTCGGAGGTGGCGCGTGACGCCGGTCAGGACGGCGTAAACGAAGACCCTGAAAACCGGGAATCTGGCCGCGATGTGCAGCGATCTCAACGCAGTCGAACAGCGCCCTTCAATTCTCTACGCTTTTCCTTATTTGCCTGTTCCCCTTCTTGGTGGTGATTGATGCGGCCGCCGGGGAAACGTCACACACGCGATTATCATCCCTCTCGGTCTCAACGCACAGGCCGCCAGGGACGTCAGAACAGGGACAGCTACGGGCTTCACGACTGGCGGACCGCCCCATATGATCTCGGGGACCTCGATGATTGTTTATTGCTCTGGGCAGTGGAGGTCCAGCGCCGCCGGCTGAGCTCGCTGTCCTGCTGCGGAGATCTGGCAGTCTCAGGTGACGATCAGGTAAATGCTCTTCGCGATGAGCCAGAAACCGAGGATCAAGCTCCCTGCGATGATCACCTGGTCGGTGTGGGTCTCCAGCCAGGTCCTGAACCTGGCCAGGAACGCCTGGCTCTGGCCGGGCCTGAGGCCGGCGTAGGTCTCTATGGCCAGGTAGGAGGCCGAGGCCAGGACGCAGAACAGGGCCAGCGTGAGGTAATTCTCCCAGCTGGACAGTTTGGCCTCCACGACGGTGGCAGCGCCCGCGCCTATCACAGCCCAGGGCTGGAGCGTCGGGGCCAGGACCATGGCGAACCACGGGGACATGGTGTCCGCGTGCTCCTGCCACTTGGGTGGCTTCTTCGGCTTCGGCTTCTTCGATCGCGCCATCCGCCGGATGTGCCGGATCGCGATCAGGACAAGGAGGACGCCGATGGCGATCTTCGCCGCCAGTGCTGCCAGTGACGGCGCCGTGTTCGGCTTGGGGGGGTTATTGCCGGTGGCGAGCACGGTGACCGTGACCACGATGGCCAGGGATACCAGCCACCCGAACACGAATGCCGCGCCTTTTCTCACGCCGCGCTTGGAGGGCAGCACGACCGTGAAGGCTGTCAGCGGCAGCGGATCGAGTGTTATCGCCAGGCCGATCAGGACGAGGTCAAGGACCACGGCCGTTCCTCCCGTCTTGCTCCGGCGGAAGGCGTCTTGATGCTGGTCGCGTCACCGTCTCGGACAGCGCGCACGGATGGCCGGTCGTTGTTAGCGCCCTGCCCGCCGGCCACAGGTGTCCGCTGCGTCATGCTGCCCATCGCCTCCCTTCACACGATCACGCGTGCCCTAGGGCGAGCAAGCCTCCGCTACGCACCTGTCTTCTGCAGGCCCCGCACTGGCTGGTGCGGGGCCACGCGCCAGGGAGGCGGTCACGTGGCGGCCGGCCTGGTGTCATCGCCCGTATCCGGCCTTCGTTCCCGGCTGCGTTGCACGGCGCCCAGGAGCACCCGCAGGCCGGCGCCCAGAAGTGCGAGGTCGGCGAGCATCTGGACGATGAGCACGACCCGG
>Ga0209656_10000820_pt1 | contig 20064 bp, 16 predicted proteins | sample BogFormECP12_OM2_FD_188239 | JGI IMG/M metagenome (GOLD analysis project Ga0209656, IMG submission 188239) | Bog forest soil microbial communities from Calvert Island, British Columbia, Canada - ECP12_OM2 (SPAdes) (version 2) | ecosystem: Environmental > Aquatic > Freshwater > Wetlands > Bog ... | reverse complement strand
GAATTTGGCATCACCTTCACGGGATACTTGTGGGTGTCATCGAGCAGTACCGGGAAGGTGATGCCAAATTCTTTGGTGAATGCTGCCGTCTCTTTGGGGTCATTCTGCGAAACGCCGATGATCCGCACACCCTGGTGTCCGTATGCCCGCTCCAGTCGCTCGAGAAACGGAAACGCGTACTGGCAGGTAGGGCATGAAACCTTGAAAAAAGCCAACACCAGCGGGCCGTGAGCCAGCTCGTCACGCAATACGAAGCGCTTGCCATCCATTGCTCTCAGCTCAAAGTCGGGCGCCTTCGTGCCCACAGGTAATGCCGCCATCAGTGGTCCTCCGGTTCGTTTTCAGGATGCTTCGCGGCCAGGGCATGCTCGCATACTCCGACCTAACTCCTGGTATTTTAGATGATGCGAGGGCTGACGGCGATCAGCAGCTCAAGGCAAACAATTCTCCTCAAACTCGCGCCGGAGCGACGTAGTGAAGAATCGCGACGTAGTGGAAGACGCTGCCCGCCAACACGAATCCATGCCAGACGGCGTGACTGTAGCGTACACGCGGCATGGCGAAGAAGATTACTCCTGCGCTATAGGCGACGCCGCCCGCCAGCATCCACAAGAGCGCCGGCGTGGGCACCACGTGGAGCAACGGCTTTAGCGCGATCACGACCGACCATCCCATCAAGAGATAAAAAATGGTCGAAGCGATGGGATAACGGTCGACGAACCAGAGTTTGAAAGTGATTCCGCCGAGCGCCAGGGCCCACACCACGCTGAACAGAGTCCATCCCCAACCTCCGCGCAGGGCGACCAGAGCGAACGGCGTGTAGGTACCGGCGATGAGCAGGTAGATGCAACTGTGATCGATGATCTTCAAAACCCGCTTCCAGCGCGGCGCCCAAACAGCATGGTAGACCGTCGATGCGGCGTAAAGGCAAACCAGGGTTGCACCATAGACACTGCAACTCACAATGCTGAGAACGCCGCCGTGCAGTGTGGCAACCACGATGAGCACCACGAGTCCGGCGAGACTCAGCGCCAGGCCGAGGCCATGTGTGAGGCTGTTGGCAATTTCCTCCGCTGACATTCGCATCTTGCCCATAACCTCATGCTAACAGCGCGTGCGATTGTTTTCAGAAAATTGACGCCTTGCGGAGAATCTTTCGTGCTAGTCCGGTGAGCGCGACTTGTTTTAGCCGACCAACTGGAATCCACTTTCCATCGACGCAGGGTGAAGTGTCGCGCCACACCTGCACAGTGTAATCGGTCACAGTGATCGAGTGCCGCAGGGTAAACGCTGGACTCGCGGATCCGTTCTTCTCCACGCGCTCCGGCAACTCCCACATGCCGGGCATCAGCGATGCACCGCGGGAACGTTGGACCAGAAAAATTTCGCTATCGCGGCGAAGCATCGAATAATTGATCTCGCGTTTCTTCTGACGTTCTAGCTGGGCTGTCATCGCCAGCTCCCCGCGCGTGGCGCAGAGCTCGATTACCGGACATGTCAAACAGCCCGGCGCGCGCGGCGTACACACCACGGCGCCCAACTCCATCATTGCCTGATTGAAGTCGCCGGGCCGATTCGCGTCTAAGAGACAATTCGCAGTTTCCCACAATTCTTCGCCGGCCAGCCGCTTGCCGCTAACGCGCTGCAGCACGCGCTCGACATTGCCATCGACCACGGCTACGGGCTCGCCAAAGGCAATGCTGGCAATCGCAGCGGCGGTGTAGCGGCCAATTCCGGGCAGCTTTCGCAATCCTTCTTCCGTCGCGGGAAACTTCCCACTATGCTCGCGCACGATTAGTTTTGCCGCCGCATGCATCATGCGCGCGCGGCGGTAATATCCCAGCCCGCTCCACGCCGCCAGAACGCTGGCCTCGCGCGCCGCCGCCAGCCTCTGCACCGTAGGGAAGCGCCGCAGGAATTCATGGTAATGCTCGAACACCGCTGCCACGCGCGTCTGCTGCAGCATAATTTCGGAGAGCCACACACGGTAGGGATCGCGGTTGGCGCGCCAGGGTAGGTCGCGCCGGTGCTGGTCATACCAGGCAAGCAACCGCCGGCGAAATTTTGTCGTCTCATTTCGCATCCCTGTCTTCACTTGCGAACTCGTGACTGCTGTCTTCATCAAACTCCGGACAGCGATTCTAATGGATCGAAGGATGCCTCAACCCGTTGACCTGCGGTATGCCCCGCCATTGACCCGACCCTCGGGGCAGGAAATAATAGCGGAGCCTGGCATCCGCAACATTCGCGTGAGGTGTTTCACGCCCAGCAGCAGCGAGGAGCATTATGAACGACTTCAACCGCAAGGTGGAAGACGCGTCGGCGCGCGTCAGCAAGACCGTCGCCGAGGCCGCCGAGAAGATCGAGAAAGAGATTCCGGAATTCATCAAGTATTTGAACGACGAGGTGGTCCCTGCGGTGCGGCAGCACTCGACGAAGGCGCTGCGCGTGGCCTCGGAGAAGCTTTCCGAATTTGCCGACTACATGGAGAAATACCCACATCCTCCAAAGTAGCCTTCTTGAACTTAACCAAACATTCTCGCAGACAGAGATGGCGCGACCGGTTTGTGCTGCGCGGCTTGATTGTGACTCTGCTGCTTACACTCTGCTTCCTGGGCAGCGGCTGCGGCCATGCCAAGCAAGCTCGCACGAATGTTCCGCCACCGCCCTTGCCTGAACCGTCGACTACTGAATCGACCTCGCGGCCTGAAGGTGCTGCAAAAAACGACCGTTTGTCAGCTTCCGCCGAGAACGAACTGGCCGAGCCGACCATTCCCGCCGATGCTAAACCTCTGGCCACTGAAATCGGTAATGCCAGTTGGTACGGTCCGCCGTATCACAATCACGTGGGATCGAATGGCGAAGTCTATAACATGCACGCCATGACGGCGGCGCACCGCACGCTGCCGCTGGGCACGATCGTACGCGTCACCAATCTCAAGACGGAGCACAGCGCGCTGGTGCGAATTACCGACCGTGGACCATTCATTCCCGGGCGCATTCTCGACTTATCTCTTGCCGCGGCGCGCAAACTCGATGTCTACCTGCCGGGAGTTGCCGAAGTTAAAGTCGAAGTGATGCAAACTCCTCTTCCGCTCGCGACTGGGGGAAAGTGGGCGGTGCAGATTGGAAGTTTCGCGCACGAGCGGGAAGCCAGCAAATTTGCGGACCATCTCACACACCGCTATCGAACGGCGAAGGTACAACACTTCGGCAGTCCGATCGGAGACTGGTGGGTGCGGGTGCATGTGCTGGACGACGATCGCGAACGCGCCCAGAAACTTGTCTCGGAAACCAAAACGCCCGAGGGTGCAGTGTTCCTGGTACGGCTCGACTAAATTTCTGAGTTCCCTGTTTCGAGTTATTTGAGAGAACGTATCGCAACGGAGGCCTCTGTGCAATCCGTAGACGTGATTCCCGGCCCGACGCGCCTGCGCGGCCTAGAGATGATCGCGGGCGCGGCCGCACTCTATTTTGTGTTGCGCCTGCTGGGATTTCACAAACTGTTCGGGAATGACTCGGAGGGGATCGGAACGCTTCTGCAAATTATCGGCACTCTCTATAGCGTGGTCTATGCGTTTGCGATCTACGTAATCTGGGGTCAGTTCACTTCCGTCGAAAATGAGATTCTGAAAGAGTCCGGGGCCTTGAAGGACTTGCTGGTTTTCAGCCAGCGGCTGAAAGACACGGCGCGCGAACCGATGGTGCGGGCTGTAAAGACTTACGCCAGAGGAGTTGCGGAAACGGAATGGAGGGCGCTCTCGGCGGGCGAGGAGACGGACAAAACCGACAAGTTATTTGTCGGTGTCATTTCCGGCGTTACAGAGGTGAAACCGGAGAACGATGCAGAGCGCATCCTCTACCAGCGCCTGCTCGATATTGCGAACCAGGCGAGTTCCCACCGCGATGAACGACTTTCAGTCAGCGCGAAGCGAATGCCGGGGACGCTGCGACTGTTCGTTACGCTGACGGCGTCTATGATTCTGTTTCTGCTTTTCTTTTTTCCATTTCGCAACGTTACGCTGGGCATGGTATCCGTCGCGATTACCACCATGCTCTTGTTCTTCGCGCACTTCGTGCTCACGGACCTGGACAATCCCTTCGAAGGCACGTGGAATGTGGATTCCGCACCTTTCGCCGAACTGGTCACAAAGTTTCGCTAACCGCTTCCCGCTGACAATTATTCTGGTTCGGTGTTATCTTTCCGCCATGGTGACCGAGCGATGACCGATCCAGCCAGCAACTGCCTTTTCTGCCGCATTCTGCGCGGAGAGATTCCTGCCAAGAAGGTTTACGACGACGAATATGTCTTTGCTTTCGAAGACATCAACCCGCAAGCGCCCACGCATGTCCTGGTGATTCCCAAGAAACACTTTGCAGGACTGAAGGAAGCGCAGGCGGAAGAAGCTGAACTGATTGGCCGCTGTCACCTGGCGGCAGCCGAGATCGCGCGGCAGCGAAATATCGAGCACGGATATCGAACTGTGCTAAACGTGGGTCCGGGCGCGGGGCAGTCGGTGTTTCATCTCCACGTGCATCTGCTGGGTGGACGGGCGTTGAGCTGGCCACCAGGATAGACGGCTCCAGCGATTACTGCACTGTCGGATTCTCGTCTTCCGGCGCTCCATGCCGGCGCAACAACTGCGGCAGGTTCTGCGAGAAGGCGGAACGCGGCAGCACCATGTCGCAGCCAACTTCGTGAGCCTTCTGCTTCAGATCACCCTGCACATGCGAAAGGAATCCGATGATGGAGGTTCCCTTCTTCAGCTTCGACTTCAGCTTCGGGATAAGCGTGAGAGGCTTGGCGTTGGCATTGTTGAGATCGAAGATGATCAGCGACGGCTTTTCTTCACCATTCTGCAGCATGCGCTCGGCCAGGTCTTTGTCGTTCTTCGCGAACTCGACCTTCACATTGAGTTTGCGCGCGGTTTCCTGAATCTTGGCCGCAAAGAACAGATCGTCCACGAAGGCGAAAATGCGCGAGTTCGAATCTTCGCGCAATGCTGGCAGCGGTTCGGGATCGGCAGGCGCGAAGGGCGCAGCAAAGCCGGGACGAGGTCCGCGGCGACCGTTCTGGCCATTGTTGCCGTTCCCGGCTAATGCGGCGCGATAGCTGTGATCCATGGGCGCGGTGTAGATACCGTCCTGATTGTGGCGAGCTTGGCTGGGGCCGGCGGGGCGGGCTCCGCGTGCATTGTTTGGCCGTCGTCCGCGGCGTCGTCGGTTTCTGCCTCCGCCACCGGAGGGCCTTCCTGGTCCTGCGTTCATAGTCCTCTCAAAGCTGCTTCTGCCAGGTCCTGGACCCGGTGGAGCGTTGCAAAGTTTTACTGTTTAAGATTCCCCAAGTTCAGGTTTTACAATCTCAGGCTTCCCATTGGTTGCGGCAGGCTCTGGCAATGTTGGCGTGCCGGCAACTTTTCACGCCAGCTCATTTCATTGTTTAAGGACGCCCTTCACGCCGCACGTTCCACGCGGGAGAGACGATTTACATGCGGAATGGCGAGTTGAGCTGGTGCAAATTCCTAAACAAAATCGTTATTAACCGTTATCAGATGAAGCAAACTCGTATTGGCAACAAAATATAAACGTTTGCGTATCGGTTATCCGTTGTCGGATCCGTCGCGCCGCCGGGAACGGCCTGGGGCGCGGAAGGCCTACGCGGGAACGAGGCCAATGAGAACAAGCTAATGGTACTCGTCCGGCTGCAGGCACGCAAGTGGCAAAAGAGATAGGTTTTGCACAACAGGACATGACTGGTGGACTGCGGGCTCCGGGCGCGCGGTCTGCACACCGCCTTCACGCTCCGCTGGAGACTTCGCGGGCCCACTGCTGGGACTCCCAATAGAAGCCGGCAACCGCGTCAGAGTTAATCTGGAGACTCTCGCAGATAGCGTGAGCCGCGTCCCACTCGCCGCTTTCGTGGGCCAGCATCAACTGGTAGATGGGTCGCAGCAAACTGGACTCGCCCCGCAGTACTGCCTTGGTTTCAGAATCCAGCGGAATTTTTCCCAGTATTTCGCACATGGGCATTTCCAGCATGACGTCGAGCATGGAGAGCAGTCCGAGCAGGAAGAGATCGGAATCGCCGTGGCGCACTAGCGGAGCCAGCAATTCCCCAAAGCGGGCGCGAACCAAAGCGCAGAGTACGAGGTCGCTCGTTTTATCCTGACAGGCACCGACAGCCGCGATCAGGCGCACCCAGCGACGCACCTCGCGATCGCCGAGAATGGCAAGGGCATGGCGCACGGAGTGGATTTCATTCCTGAATCCAAACCTGGCCGAGTTCATGTAGCGCAGCAAGCGGTAACAGATGGAGGCTTCGGTCTTGATCAGATTGTCGATTTCGGGCACGTCCAGCTCGGGTCGGGAGACGGCCTGCAGCATTCTCATGTAATTGATGCGGTTGGCGGGCACGTCGTGCGTGGTCATCATTTCCGGGCGGCGCAGGAAGTAGCCCTGGAAATAGACGAAGCCTTGATCGCGGGCGGCCACAAACTCGGCGTGGTTCTCGACTTTTTCCGCCAGCATGCGGCAGCGCCAGGGGCCATGCTTTTTTACCAATGCCGCGCGCTGCTCGAGCGTGGTAAGTTTCAGGTCCACTTTGAGAATGTCGGCTATTTCGGCCAGCGGCTCGCGGGGATCATCGCTGACGAAATCGTCGAGAGCAATCAGGTATCCGGCCTCCTTCAGGCGCTGGCATGCACTGATTACCTCGGTATCGACGGGAACGGTCTCAAGAATTTCGACGACGGTGGAGTGCGAGGGAAGCAGCGTAACCAGGCCGCCAATCAAAGTGTTGCGAGTGCAGTTCAGAAAAGCGCGGCGGCCGTCGCAAAGCACATCCAGGCCCACGAGCAGCGAGCTGTCGAGGGTAGAGCGGGAGGCGACGTCGGCATCGCCGCCGTGAAAGGCGTTCTCCATGTCATCGCGAAAAAGCAGTTCGTAGCCGAATACCTTTTCCTCGCGGTCAAAGATAGGCTGCCGAGCCACGTAACGCAGCTTGATGCCCTGGGTATCATCGCGCGCCGACGCGGCAGAGGGATTCGACACAAACCAATCATCGGCTCGGGGAGGGAAAACTCCAGCGTCGGGAAAATGGCACGTTGTACACGCCTGAGACGAATCTAATCCGGTCTGGTTTTTCGCAAAAAAAAGCGCCCCGCAAATGCGGAGCGCCTTTCGCCGTACCCCAGATCAGTTCGTGACGTTGAGCGTGATCTTAAGTGGAGTGGCTGTCAGCGCGTTCGGGCCTGCCGTGGTAGCGTTCACGACTATGGTATAGCTTCCCGCCGGCGTTCCCGGATTTTTCTGGCCGCCACTGCTGCCGTTGCTGCTGCCGCAGGAGCCCAGCCCCAGTGTGGACAAGCCAAGAACCACGATCAGGCCAAGCAGCCGGGCGCTACGGTTGCGCGATCTCGCTCCGAACACAATTCCGAAGAGGCCAGGCAACAGTAGAGCATAGAAAATGCGACTGCTGCGTCCTAGTGGCGAACGCAACTGCGCCGTCGGCGCCGCAGTCGCAATGCTGAGAGTGATAGAGGTTGCGCTGACCGCGCTGCCCACGCCGGGGCTGAACGTGCAAGTCGCCTCCGACGGAATACTGCTTTGCAGGCAAGTGTAAGTCACCGGCAAGACGGTGGTGTTGCTGCTGCTGTTGACAAACGAGAGCGGCGAACCAGTTCCGCTAACCGTAATCGGGACCGATGCAGTCGCTCCCGCAGCTACGGAGAAAGTTGCTCCCGTGGAAGCCATGCTGAAGCTCTGGTTGGTTGCACCCACCGTCAGGCTGACCGTTGCCGGAGTTTTCGGCGAGTTGGTGGGGGTAATGGTGATTGTCTGGGCGCTGGTGGGCACCGTCATGTTAGCCAGCGTGGAGATCGTCACCACTGTGCTAACCGAATCGACGCCATCGAAGTTGACGCTGATTGGATTGAAGCTGCAACTCGCTCCGGTCGGCAAACCTGAGCAATTGCTGGGGCTGAAGTTCACGACCATGGGAGTAGATCCCGCGGTCAAGGCGCTGATCGTCAAAGTGGCTGTAGTAGATTGCCCGGCCGGAACCGAGCTAGGGCTCAAGGCTCCAGCCGAGAAGTTAAAATCCGGCACGGTCAAAGCCCCTACCAACTTGTCAGCATCGACGGAGCCGAGACCGTTGACAAGGTTATAACCGGTGGTTGGATCGGCATTCGAGGCGCTGAACCCGATGACGCCGGAACTCGTGCACATCACGTTGGCGGGGTAGTTGGCGGGCGTGTTCACCGCGCAGTAAACATTGTTGTTGCCGCTGGTAATGGCGTGGAAAATTCCGTTGCTGGGAGTTGCGGCCAGTTCGTACAAGGTGGGATTAAAGTTGCCCTGGCTGCCTCCCATGGCTTGATTCAGCAGTGTCACAATTCCAGCAAAAACTGGAGTAGAGGCGGAGGTGCCGCCCACGGCAGAAACGTAGTTGCCGCTGTTAAGGGCGGCGAGTATGCCACTGGCGCAACTGCTGGTCGTTTCCGTGTCATAGGGAGGTTGGGAGGACAGTTCATCCACCGGCGTGCAATAGATGTAACCCGCAAAATCTGGCGACGCCATCATGGAGACATCGGGAACATAGCGGACGCCGGCCGGGGCGCCGGGAACCACCAAGCTTTGCTGATAGGAGGGCTGCGCGAAGCCACCGCCGGTGTTAGGCCCTGCCCCGGCGCCGAGGCAAATGCCGCTGCCGTTTACATACGCACAGTTGCTTGCGCCACCGCCGCTGGAATTAATCCAAATGTCGGTTTGCAACTGTGCCGCAGTCGCTGAGGTCGAGAGTGGAACCCAGCCCTGCACACCTCCGCCTGTGCTGCAGAACGTGTCGCCGGAGATGGGATCTTGACAGTAGTCGGCAAACTCCACGTCGTCGTTCCAGGATTGTTCCGGAATGTAGCTTACGGCTGTGCCTCCCTCCGGGCCTAGGCTGGTACTCCAGTAGGGAGATTGAGTCGGGTAGGAATCGTTGGCCAGCGAAATCGAGGTTCCACCTACGCCGGTGACTTCGGGGCTGCTCGCAGGATAGTTCACCGCCAGTCCGAACTGCGCCAGGCCGAACGGCGGGTTAGCGGGGGTCGGGTTGCCGGGAGGACTGTAGTCACACGCAGCCGCACCCTGGTCGCCCGACGAATTCATGATGGTGATGCCTTCGGAGTTGCCCTGTTTCAGGATAGATTCCAGCGTAGTATCCGACCCAGGTTCGCAGCTGCCATAGCTCATGCTCAAAACCTTGGCTAGGGGCGATCCGGTAGTAGGATCGATCGCCTGGATCAGGGCTTGGTTAACCCCGCCTCCGGCGGTTATTCCGGTGCATTCCGCGTTGTACGTGACCGGCGAGTTGAAGAAGACGATCTGTGCATTCCGGGCCACGGCTCCAGACCATTCGAGGTCGAGGTCGGCTTCGGTTAAATCGCCGCAGGTGCTGGGTATGCCTGTATCGGTGCCCACAGGCACGTATTGGAAATAGGTGGAATTGCAGGCGGTAATAACGCCATTTGTATTGGTGGTGCAACCGGTGATCTGATTCAGGCCGAAGCCGGAGCGGAAATCATTGAGGTCGGCAAGGTAAACATCAGTCTGGCCGATGATGCCAAGCGTCTGGCCGCTGCCGTCGATCGAGGAGCTATACAGAGGAGTAATGTCGTAGATGGTGGCAATGTCATCCGGGGCAAGGAAATTGGGAAAAACCAGGCTGGAGACGTAGTAGTTGGGGTGGGAGTTTCGCACTCCGCGGGCCCCCCTACCCTGGCTGGCGGGCTTGGGGAAGAAGGTGTGGATGCCCATGATCCCGCTCACGATGCCGTTGAGCATGGAGGGAATCATCAGCGGCGTCGAGTTAGCGAAATGCACTTCCCCGTCGACTTTGTAGTTGTGGATTTCGGTTCTAAAGGCGCTCTCGACCTGAACAGCGGTGCCGCTGAACGAGATGGTGTTGCGACTGCCTCCCACCCGGAGAATCTGAAAGCCTTGCGACTTGAGCCACGCAATGACTTTGTTGAGATCGTTCTGACTGAGGCCGAACTGATCGGCGAACTGCTGCGGCGTGAGCCACTTATGGTAGTTGGGAGATTTGGGGTTCTGCTGCTGGGCGAGAAGCTGATCCAGAGCCTTCTGCTGAGTCGGCGAGGGCGCCATCAACATAGTCATGTAGGTCAACTTCAGCGACGGATCTACGGGGCCCTGATCGTATTCCGGCTTCGCCTTGGGATGCAGGCTCTTTGCCAGCACCACCGCCTGGCCAGAATTGATCGCTCCGGTGATGCGGTCGGGTTGGGCGGCGAAGCACAGAGATGTGGCTAGGAGCGGCAGAAGAAACTTCCAGGATCGCATTGAATACTCCGTCTGCAATTCAGGTTGAGTTGTTGGTTGTTTCCTTAAGCTTATACGGCTTTCTTGCACTGTGATCAAGTTACAAGCGGCACAGGTTGTATGTTTACAAGAACTTTACAAACCCGGCACAACGAAATTAGTCGTGGAATTACAAAAGTAATCACATCCCCAGCAGGTTGGGATGGAGCTTTGCGTACCCATGCTCTTCTGCCCAGAGATCGAGCGGGACGGAAGCCAGTTCGTCGACAACAGGGACGGCCAAGCCGTTCTTGCTCAGATCGATGGACTTCAGATAGGTCCGGCAAGTATCGCAGCATTCCACGCGGATATAGGGGAACTCTTCGGCGGTATAGACCGGCAGCTTGAGATGGTCTTTCTCTTCGCAGCCGGGACAGACGATGCGATGGAACTCCCACTCGCAGAGACAGAATCCGCACAGCAGGTTGCGGCGTGCTCCGTCCCCCATCTGACGCAGCACACCAAGCCCTGGTTTGCGGCTGCAGAACGGGCAGAGCGGGTGCGTATAGCCTTCGAGTTGGAGCGGAACCCGGGAGCGGATGAATTCCGCGTAGGGTTGAAGGAAGGCGAAGGCGATAAATTCGCCGGGCTCCGAAGGCTGATTCGGGACAGACCAAGCGTTGTTCAGCAGGTCACTCCAGGAACTGGAAGATGCAGCGCTGAGTCCGCGCGCGTCGAGGGCGAGACGTTCCGGGGCATGATTTTCCACGAGCGCGAGGAACTTTGGAAAACTGGCTAGAAGCTCCGGCAATTCCGGCGGGCTGGAAGCAGAAACTTGAGCCGTGCTTGCGGAAGCGCGTTCCAGGCGGCGATAGAGATCGTGCTGGAATCGCGCCATCTGAATGTAAAAAGTGAGGATCTGCCTTGCGAAGCTGTGCTGGGCGGCCAGATTTTCGGCACGCCTTATGCGCTCTTGCCAGAGGTTGTCGGTCACGGGCCGATTATGCGGCTTCGGGCTAGCTGCCAGCAACCGCGTCGCCTGCAATGAGGTATCGTGGAATACGGCTTTCTGGGGATTGACTGTGGCCTGGGGTGGCGTTATAGTCGTTGAAATTTTTGGGGCGCTAGGCCCGGTCGCGCGGTAGCGTTGGCGGCCGACAACCAGTAAGCAGGTTCACCGTCGGAGGCAAGAATGGAACTCTCCCGCCGGACCTTCCTCAAAGGCACGCTCGCCGGTGGTGCGGGCATGTCTCTCCTGGGATTCGATCTGACTCCCGCCTACGCGCAAACCGAGACTTTGAAAATTTCGCGCGCGACGGAAACGCGGAGCACCTGCCCGTACTGCGCCGTGAGCTGCGGCGTCATCATCTACACGCTGGGCGACAAGGCGAAGAATGCCATCCCGCAGGTCGTCCACGTAGAGGGCGATCCCGATCATCCCATTAATCGCGGGACGCTTTGCCCCAAGGGCTCATCGCTGGAGCAGGACATCCTGAACGATCGCCGCTTGCTGAAGCCACAGGTGCGAAGGCCGGGCGGGACCGACTGGGAGGATATTTCGTGGGAGCAGGCTTACGCCGAAATCGCGCAAAGGGTAAAGAAAACGCGCGACGATACCTTCCTCGAAAAGGACGCGGCAGGAAAAACCGTAAATCGCTGCGAAGGCATCGCCTTCACCGGCGGGTGCACCGACACCAACGAGTTCAACTATCTCGCGGTAAAAAGTATGCGCAGCCTGGGGGTCTGCTACCTGGAAAACCAGGCCCGGGTTTGACACGGCCCTACGGTCTCCAGTTTGGGGCCAACATTCGGACGCGGGGCGATGACCAATGGCTGGATCGACATCAAGAACACCGACATGATGTTGATCATGGGTGGGAACCCGGCCGAGAACCATCCATGCGGCTTCAAGTGGGCGATTGAAGCCAAGGTCCACCGTAACGCCAAAACCATCGTGATCGATCCGCGACTCACGCGGACAGCGGCAAATGCGGACATGTATGTGCAGATCCGCGCCGGAAGCGACATTGCCTTCCTCGGCGGCGTGATCAACTACGCCATCCAGAACAATCGTATCGCTCACGACTACCTCGTCAACTACACCAACGCAGCCTTCATTATTAAAGACGGATTCAAGCTACCGGAGGACGGGCTGTATTCCGGCTTCGACGAGGAGAAAAAGACTTACGACAAATCCACCTGGAACTATGAGGAAGGTGGAGACCTGACTGGCAAACCGGTGATGCCGACGCCTCCGGGGCAGAATGCTCCACCAGCGGGCCATGCCGCACAGGGAGGCGATAATGGGCAGGGACACGGATATCAGGGAGCAGGTCCGGCAGGAGCCAAGGGCGGCGTAGGAACTCCGGCGCTGCCTCCGAAGACTGCGTTCGATCTTTCCCTGCAGCATCCACGATGCGTGTTTCAGCTGATGAAGAAGCAGTACGAGCGCTATACGCCGGAGATGGTGGAGCGCATCACGGGAATTCCGCAGGCAGAGTTCCTCAAGGCCGCGGACCTTTTTACTTCTGTCCGAAAAGATGGCGACATGAAGAAAGTCGCCACCATTATTTATGCGGTGGGCTGGACACAACACAGCTTCGGCACGCAGATCATTCGCACGGCGGCCATGCTGCAATTGCTGATGGGCAACGTGGGACGCGCCGGTGGCGGCGTGAACGCACTGCGCGGGCATTCGAATATTCAGGGCGCAACGGACATGGCAGGGATCTTCGATATTCTGCCCGGCTATTTAAAGATGCCCAATCCCAACGATGTTGATCTGGCCACATATCTAAAGCGCGTCACGCCCACATCGTCGAAGCCGGATCCGTGGGACTCGTTCAACTACTACTCGAATACGCCGAAGTTTGCGGTTTCGCTCTTGAAGGCGCTGTATGGCCCCGCAGCTACCAAGGAAAACGACTTCGCCTTCAATTATCTGCCGAAGATCGACCGCAATTATTCCTGGGTGAATATCTGGAATGACATGTATGAAGGCAAGATCAAAGGCATATTCGCCTTCGGCATGAACGGCGTGATGATTGGGCCGGACTCGAATAAGAATATTGATGCGCTGAAAAAAGCCGACTGGCTGGTGGTTTGCGAAATCTATCCCGACGAAACCAGCGAGTTCTGGCGTGCCCCGGGTATCACGGCCGACGACCAGAAGAAGATCAATACCACCGTGTACCGGCTGCCGGGCGCGGGCTTCGCGGAGAAAGATGGCACGTTCGTGAATTCAGCGCGCTGGCTGCAATGGAAGAATGCAGCCGTGCCGCCGCCAGGCGAAGCGCGGTTGGATCAGGAAATTCTGGCAACCATCTTCTTGAAAGTGCGCGAACTTTATCAGAAAGAAGGCGGCAAATTCCCGGATCCAGTTCTGAATGCGACGTTTGCATACACAACGCCCTATAACCCGTCGCTTTCGGAAATAGCGAAGGAGTTGAACGGCAAGGCGCTCGCCGACATCACCGATCCCAAGACAAACGTCAGCATCAAAGCCGGTCAGCAGCTACCGGGCTTCGCGTGGCTCAAAGACGACGGCACAACTACGTCAGGCAACTGGCTCTATTGCGGCTCGTGGACCGAGGCGGGAGCGATGATGCAGCGGCGCGGAACCGATGATCCTTCGGGCCTGGGTATTTACCCCAACTGGGGATGGTCGTGGCCGGCAAACCGCCGCGTACTCTACAACCGTGCGTCGTGCGATGGCAACGGCAAGCCCTGGGACCCGCAGCGGCGCCAAGTGTGGTGGGATGAGGCCAAGCAGAGTTGGGCAGGTAACGATGTTCCGGATTTCAAGCCCGACTCGGCGCCGAAAGATCATATGGGCCCGTTCATCATGAATCCGGAGGGTGTGGGGCGGCTGTTTGTGCCGTTAGGCGCGATGGCCGATGGACCGTTCCCCGAGTATTACGAGCCCATGGAGAGCCCGATTGCGAATCCGTTGCATCCCGGCCAGTCGAACAATCCGGTGGTCAGGAAATATAAGACCGACATGGATAAGTACGGCACCGTGGATCAGGGTTTCAACGTCGTCTGCACCACCTACCGGCTGACCGAGCATTACCACTATTGGACGAAGAACAATCCCATGAACGTGGAACTCGTCCCCGAGCCCTTTGTGGAGGTACCCGCGGAACTGGCCGACCGCATGGGTATCCGCGGCGGCGAGAAAGTAAGAGTGACCAGCGCGCGCGCTCAGTACATTGCCAAAGCGATGGTCACCCGGCGCATCCGGCCAATGAAGATTGACGGCAAAGAAACCTTCCAGATCGGCATTCCGATTCACTGGGGATTCCGTGGAATCGCTGAAGATGAGGGCAAGACGGCGAAGACTCTGGCCAACCAGTTGACGCCGACTGTGATTGATCCCAATGCATACACCCCGGAATTCAAGGGCTTCCTGGTGAAGCTCGAGAAAGTTTAGGCGCGAGACCCGACCATGACCGACCGCAAGACGTTACAAGCCGAAAAGATCTCGGGCCATTCCGGCGCTTCTCCCGGCTTCGGAATGCAGCGCGACTACGAAGTTTGCAAGCTGGTCGACACCACCACGTGCATCGGCTGCAAAGCATGCGAAGTGGCGTGTGTCGAGTGGAATGACATGCCCTTTGGCGTGACCACCTTCGATAACACTTACCAGACGATGCCGGAGACGCGCTGGAACTTCTGGAATCTGATCAAGTTCAACGAACACCAGCGCGAAGACGGAACGATTCAATGGTTGATGAGAAAAGACCAGTGCATGCACTGCGCCGATCCCGGGTGTCTGGCGGCGTGTCCCGCGGACGGCGCCATCGTGAAGTACACCAACGGCATTGTCGATTTCAATCAGGAGAATTGCATCGGTTGCGAGTTTTGCGTGTCAGGCTGCCCGTTCGATATTCCGCGTTTCAATCCTGCGACGAAGAAAGTTTACAAGTGCACGCTTTGCTCGGATCGCGTGGGCCAGGGGCTGGAACCAGCGTGCATAAAGGCGTGTCCCACGGGATGTTTGAAGTTTGGCAGCAAGGATGACATGAAGTTTATTGCCAACGAACGTGCCCGGCAGCTGAAGGAAAATTTTGGCATGGAGAACGCTGGTGTGTACGATCCGCAATCGATCGGCGGCACGCATGTGATCTACGTTCTGCACGACGCTACCGATCCCGAGCGCTATGGCGGGCTCCCGAAGAATCCGACAATCCCATGGAGTTACACCATCTGGAAGTGGCTGTTTAAGCCGGTTCTAGGCACCTTCGCGCTACTTGGCGGGTTGGGAGTGTTGCTGCACTACGTCGCCGTGGGTCCGCGCCGCCCACAACCGGAGCCGACCGAGAAGGAGGCCACGCATGGGAACGGTGATTGATCGTTTTGACGAGAAGGCGCGGCGAACCTTTGATTCGATCGGACGAACGGAAGTCTATAAGGGCGAGTTGCTGCGGCATCCGGTCTACACGCGGGTGCTGCACTGGATGGTCGCGTTGTTTTTCTTTCTTGCCCTGTTCAGCGGCTTCGGCATTTATTTACCCTGGCTGTTTCGCTGGTTCACTCCCATCTTTGGTGGAGGACCGCTCAGCCGCCGAATGCATCCCTGGTTCGGCGTGGGATTCGTATTTTTCTTTTTCCTGCAAATGCTGAACTGGATTGTTCCGATGACGTGGTGTGCGGGCGACACGAGATGGATATGGAACATCCGCAGGGTCGTGTCTGGCGAACAAGAACTGGAGCCGCCCGAGACCGGATTCTTTAACGCCGGTCAGAAAGCGATGTTCTGGGAGATCGTAGCTGGCTGCATAGTCTACCTCATCAGCGGAATTATTCTCTGGATGGGCGCGCGCTATTTTGGCGGCATTGCCGTAGCGATCAGCTATGTGTTGCACGACATTTCCGCCATAATCATGCTGGGCGGAATCTTTATCCACATTTATTTGAGCACGATTGGCGAGCCCGGAACGTTTCACGCTATGACACGCGGGGCAGTCAGTGAAGCGTGGGCGTGGACGTTCCATCCTGCGTGGTACAAGAAAGTGACGGGACGCGACCCTCGCGAAGCTTATGAAAAAGCTCTCGAACAGCAGCGTAGCACTCCACCCAAGACAAGCTAGGCAGACTTACGTAATCCTAACGCCACGCAAGTGCATCCAAAGTTTCAGCTAACAACCTCATTATTAGTAAATAGATCCCGGAGAGGATTCATGCGCCCATTCGCCCTTCGCTACGCCCTCATTGCGGCGGCAATTCTGCTATCCCCCGCGCTACTGTTCGCAGCGGATGTAGATGCGAACTTCCATAACGCACCGCCTTCGGCCCAGGCGATGAAAAGTCCTTACGAAGGCCAGGACGCAGCTGTGCAAGCCGGAAAGCAACTGTATGCACGCAATTGCCTCTCCTGCCACGGCAGAACGGGCCAAGGCACGGGCAATGTGCCCGCCCTGGCTGGCGGTAAGCTCGATTCCGTTAAGCCGGGGGAAGTGTTCTGGTTCATCACCCGCGGCGATAAAGATAATGGCATGCCCTCGTGGGCATCCCTGCCAGCAAAACAGCGCTGGCAAATCGTTACCTATGTGAAGTCGATGGGGAAACCGCAGACTGCGCCGGAGGCAAGCGCGCCCGCGCCAGCTGACACGAGCACGTCGAAATTGAAGGCCTCGCCGCCGACTCCGCCGTTTACCGACTTCCGCTACGAGAAGCCGGGCGCGACTCGCAAAATTACTGTAAACGATCTACCGCAGCCGTATGCCACTCAATCGGCAGAGAATGGTCCTGATTTAGTCGCGCGCCCGGATAACGTGTGGCCGAAAGCGCCCGCTGGATTCAAAGTGGAGATGTACGCCGCTGGTCTGGAGAATCCCCGGACGCTGCGTGCTGCACCGAACGGCGATATTTTTCTTGCGGAAAGCGATCCCGGACGCATTCGTGTATTTCGCGGGCTCACCAGCGACGGCAAGCCTGAACAGTCAGCTATTTTCGTCAGCGGCCTGAAACGCCCGTATGGCTTGGCATTCTATCCTCCGGGCCCTGATCCGCAGTGGTTATACGTGGGTAGCGAGCGCGAGGTAGTTCGATTTCCGTATCACAACGGCGATCTGAAGGCGAGCGGAGCGCCGCAGCACATCGCCGATCTGCCGGGGCCGGGCGGACACTGGACTCGCGCCGTGACGTTCTCACAGGATGGAAAGAAAATGTTTGTCGCGGTAGGCTCAGGATCGAACATTGACGATCCCGACACTACGCCGCGAGAGAAAAACCGTGCAGATATTCTGGTTTGCGATCCGGCGAACTGCCAGCTGAGTGTGTATGCCTACGGTATTCGCAATGCGGGAGGCGGAATTGCAGTGGATCCGCAGACCGGCGAACTGTGGTGTTCGGTGAACGAACGCGACGGACTGGGCGACAATCTCGTCCCTGACTACATCACGCACGTGCAGGAAGGCGGATTCTACGGCTGGCCGTGGTGGTATATGGGCGGACATCAGGATCCCCGGCACAAGGGCAAACATCCGGAGTTGAAAGATAAGGTGATCGTGCCGGATGTGCTGTTGCAGCCGCATAACGCGTCGCTGGAGCTTGCGTTTTATCAAGGCCAGCAATTCCCGGCGGAATATAAGGGAGACATTTTCGCGTCCGAGCACGGCTCCTGGAACAAAACGGTGCGCGTGGGCTATGAGGTAGTTCGCGTGCCTCTCCATCAGACAGGCGACGCCAGCGGCGAGTATGAGGACTTTCTCACCGGCTTTGTGTTGCCTGATGGCAATGTATGGGGGCGGCCGGTGGGCGTGACGGTGGCTCCGGATGGCTCTTTGCTGGTAAGCGATGATGGGTCGAACTCAATCTGGAGGGTGAGTTATAGCGGGAAATAGCAGGGTTTAGGCTTGTTCCCGGCATGATTAGGACTCTAGCTTGACAATCTTCCCTGCCAGGCGCATAATTCTTGAAGGCGAATAAAAAGCGAAAATGCCTGCGGAACCTTCCCGGCTCCGGCGTTCCCTGAAATTTCCTGAGGAATTTATGTCTTCCGCAGTGTTTTCCACTTCGGCGGCCCAAGGCCGCCCTTTTGTCTTTGACAGTGAGAATGAGGCCGAGGTCTGCCCACAGGCAGAGCTTTTCACTGAGGCGCGGCCGCCCCAGCGAGTCGTCTCCGCAATTTTTCCCGGGGCCTTCCAAGACGCGAGGCTTGCTAGTGTAACTCCGGCCTCTCGCTTGGCGGTACGTCCTGCGCCAGAAATGGTATCGAGCGGCATTGCCGCGATGGACGCGCTTACCGGAGGATTGCCCCGCGGTTGCCTGACGGAAATTTGCGGTCCCGCCTCTTCTGGCCGCAGCACCTTAATGTTAGCCGCTCTGGCTGCGGCAACCCGGCGTGGAGAATTTTGCGCGATCGTGGATGCCAGCGATGCTCTCGATCCGCTGTCCCTTGCCTCTGCAGGGATTGAGTTGGACCGGTTGCTATGGGTGCGCTGCGGAGAGAATGCGCATCAGGCCGAGCATCGCCTGGAACAACTTCTGCGTACTACGGATTTGCTGCTCGAAAGTGGAGGCTTTGGAATGATCGTCCTCGATCTGGGCGATCTGCCACCACAAACAGCACGCCGTATCCCGCTGGCTACATGGTTCCGCTTTCGCCGTGCCGTAGAACCTACATCCACGGTATTGCTGGCGGTAGAGCGACAGTCCATCGCCGGAAGCTGCTCATCCTTATTGATCAAGCTGGGATTGATCAAGCTGGGATCGATGAAACTGGGCGCATCAGAAAATCAGGCCAGCCCGGCGCCCACCCACGCGCAATTGCTGACTGAAATGGAAATCACGGCGGAACTGGTGCGCTCGCGCATGGATCGTAAACCAGTTCGCTCCGCTGAGATTACTTTCGCCAGCAAAACCGCATGGGCGGGATGAGAGCCCAGTTGTCAGTTGCCAGTGCCCAGTGGACAGAAAAATTCACCGGCAATTGGCCACGGATTCATCATGCCTTTTGCCTGCATCTTCGTGCCGAACTTTCCCGTGGCCGCGGTGTCTCGCGCCGAACCGGAGTTGCACGCGCTGGCCATGGCCATTTTCGAAGGCAAGCCTCCCATGGAAAAAATTTTCGCCGTGAACGAAAGCGCAGCCCGCAGCGGCATCGCACCCGGCATGACCAAAGCGCAGGCAGAACTTTGTTCCGAGTTGACGCTGCGTCCGCGTTCTCTGGTGCAGGAATCGGTGGCACACGCCGTCCTGCTGGATTGTGCACAATCGTTTTCCCCCTGCGTGGAAGATACAGCCGCCGATAGGGTAATTCTTGATCTGGCAGGCATGGAATCTCTTTTTGGCTCGCTGCCAGAAATTGCTCACAGCATTTTTCTTCGCGCTGCAGAACTCGGACTGGATGGCAACGTTGCCGTGGCGTCGAATCCCGATGCCGCTGTGCTTGCTGCCCGCGGATTTTCCGGCGTGACCGTAATTTCGCCAGGGAAAGAAAGCGAGTCTTTGGGATCTTTGCCACTGGAAGTTTTATTTGCCAATCCGTATGCGAGTAATGAGGGTGCAGAAAAAGGAACCGATCAGGGAAAAGAATCAGCCGATCTGCTCGAAACCTTAGATCGTTGGGGCATACGAAATTTGCGGGCCCTTGCTGCGTTGCCCGAAATCGCGCTCAGTGAGCGTCTGGGCCAAGAAGGCCTGCGCCTGCAGCAACTGGCGCGGGGCGCGGCTTCGCGCACACTGGTTCCGGTGGAAGCACCTGCGGTTTTTGAAGAAGCGATCGAACTGGAATATCCCATCGTGCTACTGGAG
>Ga0209656_10000819_pt1 | contig 20066 bp, 18 predicted proteins | sample BogFormECP12_OM2_FD_188239 | JGI IMG/M metagenome (GOLD analysis project Ga0209656, IMG submission 188239) | Bog forest soil microbial communities from Calvert Island, British Columbia, Canada - ECP12_OM2 (SPAdes) (version 2) | ecosystem: Environmental > Aquatic > Freshwater > Wetlands > Bog ... | reverse complement strand
GGGTGGCGGGCTGATCAATTCCGGGCCCGAGGCTTGCGCGCGCTTTGCCGAACTCGTGCGGCTGACCGATGCACCCTGCACCTTGACCCTGATGGGGCTCGGCGCGTTTCCCGCCGCCGATCCACATTTCCTCGGCATGGTCGGCATGCACGGCACCTACGAGGCGAATATGGCGATGCACGACTGCGACCTGATGATCGCGGTCGGATCGCGGTTCGACGATCGGGTGACCGGTCGGCTCAACGCCTTCTCGCCCGGCTCGAAAAAGATCCACATCGACATCGACCCGTCCTCGATCAACAAGAACGTGCGGGTCGATCTGCCGATCATCGGCGATGTCGGCGCGGCGGTGTCGGCGATCCTCGGCGCCTGGCCGAAAGCATCGCCTCGCACCGACCATTCGGCGCTCGCCCAGTGGTGGCGGATGATCGACGGCTGGCGCGCCCGCGACTGCCTGCGTTATGACCGCAGCCGGCGCGACCTGATCAAGCCGCAATACGCGATCGAGCGGCTCTACGCCTTGACCCGCGAGCGTGACGTCTACATCACCACCGAGGTCGGCCAACATCAGATGTGGGCCGCGCAGTTCTTCAAATTCGACGAGCCCTACCACTGGATGACCTCGGGCGGCCTTGGCACGATGGGCTATGGGCTGCCCGCGGCGATTGGTGTCCAGATCGCCCATCCCGAGGCGCTCGTCATCGACATCGCCGGCGAAGCCTCGATCCTGATGAACATCCAGGAGATGTCGACCGCCGCCCAATACCGACTGCCGGTCAAGGTGTTCATCATCAACAACCAGTACATGGGCATGGTGCGGCAGTGGCAGGAGCTGCTGCACGGCGGCCGCTATTCCGAGAGCTACACCGCCGCACTTCCCGATTTCGTCAAACTGGCCGAGGCCTTTGGTGCGGTGGGGCTGCGGGTCGAAGACCCGACCGAGGTCGACGCGGCAATCGGCGAGATGCTGGCGGCCGACCGCGCCGTCATCCTCGACGTCGCGGTCGATCCGGCGGAGAATTGCTTCCCGATGATCCCCTCCGGTGCCGCCCATAACGAGATGCTGCTCGGGCCCGAGGACAAGGCCGAGAAGCCGGTCTCGGAGGAGGGCATGGTTCTCGTTTGAGACGCTGGGCGTGGCCGATCTCGAGCGACACGCCATCGCTGTCCTCGTCGAAAACGAGCCGGGCGTACTGGCCCGCGTCATCGGGCTGTTTTCCGGGCGCGGCTACAATATCGAAAGCCTGACGGTCGCCGAGGTCGACCGTAAGAACCGGCTGTCGCGGATCACCATCGTGACCTCGGGAACGCGGATGATCATCGAGCAGATCAAGGCGCAGCTGGCGCGGCTCGTGCCGGTTTACAGGGTCCATGACCTGACCGACGAGGGACCCTTCGTCGAGCGCGAGATGGCGCTGATCAAGGTCATGGGCAAAGGCGAGACGCGCATCGAGTCGCTGCGTCTGGCCGACATCTTTCGGGCCCGCGTCGTCGATTCGACGACCGAAAGCTTCGTCTTCGAGATGACCGGGTCGAGCGAAAAATTGAACGCCTTCATCACCCTGATGGAGCCGCTTGGGCTCGTCGAGGTGTCGCGCACCGGCGCCGTCGCGATCTCGCGCGGCCCGGCGAGCTTTTGAGGGTGCCGGCCGCGCGAAAATTCCGGTAAGCAAGAATACAGCGAATTCAGCAAATGGCCTCGCTAGACCATCCAATCTCACTCCGAGCATCTAGCTATATAAAATGGAGGCCCCCGCCCGGTCAGCGCTCCGCCGACCGAGGTGGCGACCCGCGAGCCTGGGCCGTCGTCTCGAGTTGGATTGGGTAGGAATCGCCTCTACATTCATGCTACTTTAGGACGAACCGGCTCTCCTTCCGTGGGCCGTGACAATGCCGACGGATCGGTATGAGCAAGCTTGAAGACCTGCGGCCGAATGCGTCGGTGCGGGGCATCCTGCCGAATTGCCTGGTGACCGTGGTCAGCGCCCAGTGGTTCGGGTCGGAGGCTCTCGAGCTGACCTACAAGGACCCTGCCGGCAAGCTCGCCAACGAGCTGCTCTATCGCCACGACGAGACGCGCCTGGAGATCGCCGCCGAGGGCCGGCCTTGGAGCTTCGACGGCGACGGGCATCAGGTCCGCTCGTCTCGGAGGCGCACCGCATCCGATTGGCACGCCTGTTCGATCCGGTGCTGGCCGCGCACACCTCGGTCGTCGAGCCGCTGCCCGCATCAGATCACCGGGGTTTACGAATCGATGCTGCCGCGCCAGCCCTTGCGCTTCCTGCTCGCCGACGATCCCGGCGCGGGAAAGACGATCATGGCGAGCGCAGCGGGGCGGGTGAGGGTCTTTCGATTGTGAGGACATATGAAACCCGCGAACCTGCTTTTCATCCTGTCGGACGAGCACAACCCGCGTGTGCTCGCCTGCTCCGGCCATCCGATGATCCGCACGCCGAACCTCGACCGCCTCGCGGCGAACGGCGTCCGCTTCAGCGACGCCTATTGCAACTCGCCAATCTGTGTGCCGTCGCGTGCCTCGCTGGCGACCGGGCGCTACGTCCATCGCATCCGCTTCTGGGACAACGCGATCCCGTACGACGGCAGCGTGCCGAGCTGGCACCACCGCTTGAGGCAGGCCGGCCACGAGGTCACCGCGATCGGCAAATTGCATTTCAGAAGCGCCGAGGACGACAATGGCTTCACGCAAGAGGTCATGCCACTGCATGTCGTCGACGGGATCGGCGACCCGCTCGGCTGGCTGCGCGATCCGCTGCCGGTACGCAAGGCGGCACTACGCCTCGCCAACGACGCCGGGTGCGGCAATTCGAGCTATCAGGATTACGACGACAAGATCACCGCGGCGGCGGCCGATTGGCTAAAGGCGCGGGCGGCGGCGCCGTCCGGCAAGCCGTGGGTGCTGTTCGTCTCGCTGGTCTGCCCGCATTTCCCGCTGATCGCGCGGCCGCAATGGTACGGCCTCTATCCTGAGGCCGAGGTACCGCTCCCGGCGCTCTATGACCGGCGGAAAGGGCACCGGACCACCCCTATATCGCGGCGATCCGCGAATGCCAGATCTATGACAGGGCATTCGACACGGTGAAATTGCGGCGCGCGCTTGCCGCGTATTTCGGGCTTGTCAGCTTTATCGACGACAATGTCGGCGTGGGGCAAATCGACGATGTACGAGGAATCGGCCGGCGTGCCGATGATCCTCGCCGGGCCCGAGGTGCCGGAAGGCCTAGTCTGCCATGAGCCGGTGTCGCTGGTCGACTGCTTCCCTACCGTCATCGAATGCGTCGGCGCGCCGCCGCATCCCGACGATCGCGATCTGCCCGGTGCATCGCTGTTCGACCGCGCACGCGGCACCGGGCCGCGCCGAACGATCCTGTCGGAGTATCACGCCGCCGTCGCCGCCACTGGCGCCTTCATCATCCGCGGGGGGCCATTCAAGTACATCCATTACGTCGGCATGCCGCCGCAGCTCTTCGGCCTCGACGCTGACCCGCAGGAGACGCGCGACCTGGCGCACGAGCCGGGTTATCAGGGTCTTGTTGCCGATTGCGAGACGGCGCTGCGCCGCGTCGTCGATCCCGACGCGGCCGACGCCTTGGCGAAAGCCGACCAGGGAGCGCGCATCGCCGCAATGGGTGGGCGCGAGGCGATCATTGCCCGCGGCAGCTTCGGCTATTCGCCGACGCCGGGAACCAAGCCCGTGTACAACTAATGCTTTCGCGGCGACCGCTGGCGCCGCCGATGCCCGCGGCGACCGGGAGGGCGCTGCTCGGCAACCGCTGGCTGCGCATCCTCGGCATCGCCTTCATCATGGACGTCATGCCGTTCATCGACCGGGTCAACATGCACGGGGAGACGGTCTATCGCAGCAGCGCCCGGCATTCGGCGAGGACGGGGACGTCGAGAGTGGTTGGGAACCAATCCACGATCGAGCGCAGCCGGTCAAATGCCTCGGTCGTGTCGCCTGCTTCGGCGCTGCGCCTGGCGAGGTCGCGGGCGGCGTTCAGTTCGAACAGGCGCGCTCCCTGCTCGCGTGATCGCGCGATAGCACGCTCAAAGCAGAGCCTGGCCTGTTCGCGATGACCCTCCGCCTGCCATAGGCGGCCGCGCAGCCGAATGATTTCCGCAAGGTGCATTTTCTCATCAGTGGTTTCGGCCAGCCGTTCGGCTTCATCGAGGCTGGCGCGGGCCGGTTCCAGCTGGTTTGCACGCAGTTGATATTCGCCAAGCTTCGCCAAATTGCGCGCCAGCAAAAAGATGCCGCTTCGCTCTCGCCACAACATCAGGCCTCGCTTAATGTCCGCAAGACCTCGTTCTTCGTCGCCAAGCTCGAATAGTGGCGGACCTCGATGCTGGAGAACATTGCCAATTCGCGAATTGAACCCGTGTTGTTCACAAATCGCGAGGGCATGGTCAGCGCATGCGACCGCTTCGGCGTAGAGGCCGAAACTGGCCAGTGCAACAATCCGCGACACGCTTGCCCATACGATCGAGAACAGATGCCCACGGTCGAGGGCGATCGCCATGCTTTGCTCGGAGACCGAGAATGACCGATCGAGATGCCCCATCACGCGTGACGCTACTTCGACAACGTCGCGGGCGACGATGGCCGGGTCGGCACCCCCAGAGGGTGACTTGTGCGTGCAATTGACCTGATCGTCCAGCTCGATCGCTTTTTCAGAGAAAGTAGCCGCTTGTATGAAGTCGCCGAGATGGCAACTGGCGGAGCCCATCATGATCCACAGGTGCACAAGCGTCTCCGGGCGCAAGCGGTCGGGCTGTCCGCGCAGGACGTTGTTGCCGAGTTCCATGACGTCGCTATGGCGACAGCTGCCGAACATAAACACCGACATGCGGATGCCGGCTTCCGCGGCCTCGTCCCGCTGGTCAAGAGCCAACGCGGCGTCGCGCGCTTCCTCGTACAGTCGCAATACGTCTTCGGAGTGGTAGCCGGCGGTTTGCATCTGCGCATTGCCGAGCTTCATCAGGATTTCCGCCGCCCGGGCGCGGTCGGCGGCGGGCAGGTCCGCACCTTCAATAATTTGCTTTGCGGATCGGTAATGCGCGACCGCCTCCTCGGTGGCGCCCCGCCGCTCCGCGATGTCGCCGGCGGCGATCCAGTGGGCGAGGGCGGCGCTGAAATCCCCGGCCTCCTGATAGTGATAGGCCAACAGCTCCGGCTCCGTCGCGCGGACGAAACCCTCGTCGAACGCCTCCAGCGCGGTCGCGATGCGCTGGTGGCAGATCTGACGGCGGCTTCTGAGGAGGCTCGCATAGGCGGCATCGCGGGTCAGCGCATGTTTGAACGCATAGATGTCGCCGCCGCGGCTTACCAGTAGGCCGGCCTCGACGAGCTGGCTCAGAGCGGCGTCGAGTGCGGCCGCGGTCGTGTCGAGGACGGGCGCTAGCAGCCGCGACGAAAACTCGCGGCCAATGGCGGCGCCGACCTGCGCGACTTCCTTCACCGGCGCCATGCGATCGAGCCGGGCCATAAAGGAGTCGTGCAAGCTCGAGGGGATTGCCAGCGGCGGCAGCGGGCCGTCGAGACGCCAGGCATCGGCATCCTCGGTCAGCAGCCCGGATTCCAGCACGGCCTTGGTGAGTTCCTCGACGAAGAGCGGCACGCCATCGGCCTTGGCGATGATCTGGCGCAGGACTTCCTCGGGCAGCGCCTTGCCGCGGGCGAGGTCGCCGATCAGCCCGGCGCAGGCGCGGGCGCTCAAGCGGTTCATCGCGAGGCGCGTCAGGTGCGCGGGCGTGCCCCACGGCGGGGTGAATTCGGGGCGGTGCGTGATCAGTAACAGCACGTGGCGCTCGCCGAGGCGATCGATCAGGAGGCCGAGCAGCTCCTGAGTGGTCGGGTCGATCCAGTGTGCGTCCTCGACGAGGACGCAGAGCGGCTGGTCGGCGGCGGGAGCAAGCAGGAGGTCCTGCAGTAACGCAAGGGCCTCGGCTTTGCTGCCGGCCGGGGCCGCGTCGGCGGGCGCCGCGTCCAGCAGGCCCAGGACGGGACCAAGAAGCGTGACGGCTCGCTCTGCCGCGGTGACATCAGGAAACAGCCGGGCGAGATGCGCGCGTCGCACCGCGGGCGAGGCGTCATGGGCCAGGCCGGCGGTGCGTTCGAGGTGGCGCAGCACCGGATAGAGCGCGCTGTTGGCATGGTAGGGCGAGCACTGCAGACGGATTTCGGCATGCGGCTCGGCGGCAATGCGGGAAAACATCGCCTCACAGAGGCGCGATTTGCCGAGGCCGGGCTCGCCGGACAGCAGAAAGATTTGGCCTTCTCCGGCGACGGCCATGGCCCAGCGGTCGAGCACCAGCGAAAGTTCGGCGTCACGGCCGATGAAGGCGGCGGAGGCGGGGTCTCGGGTGGCGCGGAACCGGCTGGCGTCATCGTGGGCGGCGATCGCCCGCCAGGCCGGTACGCCGGCACCGAACCCCTTCAGCGCGAGCGGCTCGATCGGTCTGAGGTCGAACAGATTGCCGACGAGCGCACGCGTGCTGGCGGCGATAATCACACCGTTGCGCGGGGCGGCCGCCTGCAGGCGAGCCGCGAGGTTCGGGGATTCGCCGAGCACGGACAGTTCGGCGGCGGCGCCGACCGAGATCGAATCGCCGACGACGACCACACCGCTGGCAATGCCGATGCGGCAGCCGAGTTCGAGGCCGTCGATGGTTCGCATGGCGGGCATCGCGGCAGCGATGTCGAGACCGGCGCGGACGGCGCGTTCGGCATCGTCCTCATGCGCTTGCGGATAGCCGAAATAGACCAGCACGCCATCGCCCATGAACTTGGCCACGAAGCCGTCATAGCGGGCGACGCAGATGGCGACCTGGTGCTGATATGCGTCGATCACGCGTTGCAGGGTTTCGAGGTCGAGCGCTGCGGCAAGTCGCGTGGAATCGACGATGTCGCAGAACATCACCGTAAGGTGCCGTTGTTCGGCGGCCGCCCGTGGCGGGGGAGCGCGGAGCGGTTCGGGTGCTGTAACAGCGCCGCCGTGGGGCGCAGTGGCAAGCGCGTCGATCGCGGCGCGTAGTTTCTTGCGATCGCCGAGCGGCAGGCCTAATTCCCGGAGATCGGCATCGGACAGGGTCGGCAGCACCGCCGCGTCGATCTTCTCGGCGCGAAAGACTTCGATGTGTTCCGCCAGGCCTATCTCTTGCAACCAGCTGGCAATATCGATGGCGGCCTCCCCAAAACGCGGGCTGAAGGGCCCTCGGCCTAGAGCATGGCCTCTGCACATTGAATCGTCGTTCCCGCGAAAGCGGGAACCCAGGGCAGACGACGTGCGGTCGCCCTGGACCCCCGCCTGCGCGGGGGTGACGAAGTGATGTGTCGACCTGAAGAGATCATGCTCTAAAAAGCCTCAAAATACTCGCGGTGTTCCCAGTCCGTGACGAGCGACTGAAAACGTCCGATTTCGTGGCGACGGACGGTCACGTAGTGATCGACGAACTCGTTCCCCAGCGCCTCCCGGAGCATGGTCGATGCGGACAGCGCATCGACCGCTTCGTTCAGGCTGCTCGGCATCGGCGGCCTTTGCGTCTGGGCATAGGGGTCGGGCAGCGGGTCGCCGGGATCGATCGTGTTGGCCATGCCGTCCAGCCCGGCGATGATCTGCGAGCCCATGTAGAGATAGGGATTGGCCGCCGGCTCGCCGGACCGGTTCTCGATATGGGTCGCCGGGTCGCCCATGCCGCCGACCAGCCGGCACATCGCGCCCTTGTTGTCGTAGGACCACACCACCCGATTGGGCGCCAAAGGATTGGCGTTGAGCCGCTTGTAGCCGTTGATCGTCGGATTGGAAAAGGCGGTCGTCGCACGCGCATGCTCAAGCAGCCCGCCGACGAAGTACCGCCCGGTGTCCGACATTAAAACACCATCTTCGGCGAAGGCGTTCCTGCCGGTCGCTGCATGAAAGAGCGACTGATGCAGATGCCAGCCGCTCGAATACATATTGGGCAGAGCCGGCTTTGCCATGAACGATGCCAGAAGGCCCATGCGGCGGCAGACCTGCTTGACCGCACCCCGCAATATGATCATGGCATCTGCGGCGGCCATGTTCTCCAGCGGATCGAGCGATATCTCGATCTGCCCCGGCCCCCACTCTGGATCTAGGATCCGAAGCGGCAGACCGACGCCAATTAGCGCATGGCGAATGGGCGTGATCACCGGCTCCAGCTGATCCAGAACGTTTTCGGAGAAATACTGATAGCCGTGGCGCAACGCCTCGACGCCTGGCGGCGTCGGCGGTTGGGTGCAATCCAATAGACCGTTTCGTGGGTCAGTCACTTTCAAGATGTGACATTCGATTTCCAGCCCGGCGACATAGGTGAGCCGCTGCTGCCCGAGCCGCTCGCAAGCGGTTTGCATAACCAAGCGAGGATCGAACGGGCAGCGCTCTCCGGATTTGAGATAGAGGTCACTCAGAACCCAGCCGCATTTATGCGCCCACGGCAAGACTCGGAAGGTGGCGAGGTCGAGCATCGCCAACATGTCGCCGGCGCCACCCATCGTCTCGCGGCCAAAGCCGCCGTCACGGGCGAAAACATTTTGAAAAATGTTATTCGCCGAATCCATCGCGAAAAGCGCGGTCGTAAACGCCACTCCATTCCGCACCGCCTGAGAAAACAGGCGCGCCTCGATTGGGCGCACCCGGACGATGCCGTGTGTGTCGACAATGGCGACGCGTATGACCTCCAGCTTCTCTTCGTCGATCGTCGCGAGAATGCGCGCCAGCATTTCCTGGCGCTGGGGCGAATCCAGCCCGGTGAGGGCCACGAAATTGGATCGGCCGAGCGAGTTCTCGGCTGCGGCGGGTGTGTTCGTGTTGATGCGGTCGGGCGGCATATCCGGCATCTCCGGTAATCCTGAATAGTGAGGCTGCCATCGCATGCGCAAGGCCGGCACTGAACAGGTGGTGCTGCTCAAAGATCCGCGGCACCTCGTCTGCTCAAGTTAATACTCTCGGGCGGCATTTCCGGCATCTCCGGTAATCCTGAATAGTGAGGCCGCCATCGCATGCGCAAGGCCGGCACTGAACAGGTGGTGCTGCTCGAAGAATTATATCGAAATTCGCTCAACCTCGTCGAGTGTGCGTCAAGTGGACGAGCGTGAGTACGAACGCCGCCGGGTTCATCTCACTTTGTAACCGGTCGCGTCAACGCCGCTCGCGCTCGATTCCATTACCCCGCAAAGAGGCTCGTGGCGCCGCCGATCGTGGAGGCCTTGGTCGCGCGCGGCGGGGGATCGCGGGCCGTCGGCTCCTCGCCGAAGCTGTGGCTCGCCGCCAGATTGTTGACAGGGTTCTCGTCATTTGTTTCTTCGCTATTTATTTTTTGACAAATTGTATTGTATATGCTGATATCGCAATGATGTGTCAACCCTGACGAACAGGTAATTTCTTCGACAGGCCGCGCAGGCGCGCACCCCTGCGAGATTTAACAATTTGTGATTGACCGGCAAGGAAGCTCGAGCCCGCTGTTCTTTTGTTTGCCACGGCGCCGGAAGTCCTGGATTTCTGCGGAGATAGGTTAATGACTGCTGATAATTTCCTGCAAAAACAGCAAAAACAGCGGGGGCGCCCGTTCGAGAAGGGGCGTTCCGGCAATCCCGCCGGCCGCCCGCGCGGGTGTCGCAATCACTCGATGCAAGCCGCCCAGCGGCTGCTCGAGGGCGAGGCTGAGGCCTTGACCCGCAAGGCCGTCGAGCTCGCTCTCGGTGGCGACCCGGCCGCGTTGCGGCTCTGTCTCGACCGCCTGATCGCGCCGCATCGTGAGCGGCTGGTGCCGCTCGCGCTCCCGCCGATGCGCAAGCCGGCCGATCTCGCGGCCGCGATGGAGGCGATCGCCGCGGCGGTTGCGCGGGGCGCACTCGCACCCGCCGAAGCAGCCGAATTGGCAAAGGTGGTCGACACTTTTGCCAACGCCATCGAGATACGCGATTTCGACAGCCGGTTGCGGGCGCTGGAGGAAAGCTGCTGAGGCGGCGCCGTGACGCTGCCGCCGATCCTCGCGCTTGGGAGGCATTTCGCGCGCCGCGTCGGCCTCGCCCGTTCAAGCACCGAGGATATGGTATGCTGCGTCGAATGCAGCTCAAGGAGTGACCGCGAGGCATGGAAAGGCCCGCAGACGGTGCAGTCAAATTGGCTCGCCGTGCGGCTGCGCGCCACAGCGCGCGGAGAGCAGCGCTGGCGATCCGACTGAGTGCGGCGATCGTGACGGCGACGATCGACGAGCCGCGCGTACTGACGTTGCGCATCGGGCACGAACCGATGGAGGCGCTGCCCTCCGGGCCCTTGGAGGTCGAGCATCGCACCCTCGAGGTCGGGCTGCGCGCCTGGGTTGAGCGGCAAACGGGCCAGAGGCTTGGCTATGTCGAGCAGCTCTACACCTTTGGCGATCGCGACCGCATCGAGGATGCGCGGGCGGGCCGCGCCCTGACGGTGGCATACCTCGCCCTCGTCCGTGAGGCGCGGCCGGGTGGTGCCGCCGAGGCGATGTGGCATAGCTGGTATCGCTATTTTCCGTGGGAGGACTGGCGCGGCGGCAGGCCGGCGGCGTTGGCGCCGCTTGAAGCGCGTCTCGGCCTGTGGGCACGGCAAGCCGCGAGCGAAACCGAGCGGCGGCTGCGCGAAGAAAGGCTCGGTCTCGCCTTCGCCCGATCCTGGAATGAGGAACTGGTGCTCGAACGCTACGAGCTGCTTTACGAGGCGGGGCTGATCCAGGAATCCTGGCGGGATCTCGGGCGGCCGGAGCCGCTCGAGGACGGACCGGTTTTTGGAGCACCGATGGCGGCTGATCACCGGCGCATCCTCGCGACCGCGATCGGCCGCCTGCGCGGCAAGATCAAATATCGCCCGGTCGTCTTCGAGTTGATGCCGCCCGCTTTCACCCTATGGCAGCTGCAGAGTACGGTCGAGGCGCTGTCGGGTGTGCGGCTGCACAAGCAGAATTTCCGCAGGCTCGTCGAGCACCAGGGTCTGGTCGAGGAAACCGGCGGGATCAGCGCCGAGACTGGCGGCCGGCCGGCGCGGCTCGTGCGGTTCCGGCGCGAGGTCGTGCTCGAACGTCCGACACCGGGGGTGCGGCTGCGTGCCGGGCGCCGTGTGACACTATCTTGACAATCGGCTTTCCCACCTTATTCTCATATCTAGCATAAATCGGAGGCCGGGCAAATTCTGCCCGGCTTTTCCAGACTCGGGTAATGCTCATAACGAGTATAATTGAGGAGATGACGATGCTCCAAACAGCTTCCCCGACCCCCGCCGCGCCGTTGCCGATGCCCGAGCTCTACCGGCGCGTGGAGCGGCACATCCCGCCCTTCGAATGGAGGATCCTGGCCGACGACGTCGCCGCCATCCTGCGGCTCAAGCGCGAGCGCGATGCGGTCGTCCTGGCGCACAACTATCAGACGCCGGACATCTTCCACACGGTCGCCGACATCGTCGGCGACAGCCTGGCGCTGGCCCGCGAAGCGGCGCGCACCGATGCCGACGTGATCGTGCTGGCCGGCGTCCACTTCATGGCCGAGACCGCCAAGCTGCTGAACCCGGAAAAGACCGTATTGATCCCGGATCTCGAAGCTGGCTGCTCGCTCGCCGCCTCGATTACCGCGGCCGACATCCGGCTGTTGCGCGAACGCCACCCGGGTGTGCCGATCGTGACCTACGTCAACACCTCGGCCGCGGTAAAAGCCGAGTCCGATGTCTGCTGCACCTCGAGCAACGCCAGGAAGATCATCGAGGGCCTAGGTGTCCCGCGGGTGATCATGCTGCCCGACGAATACTTGGCAAGAAACACCGCGGCACAGACCAAGGTCGAGATCATCGCCTGGAAGGGCCACTGCGAAGTGCACGAGCGCTTCACGCCCGAGGACATCAGGAGCCTGCGCGAGAGCCATCCCGGAATCATCGTGCTGGCACACCCCGAATGCCCGCCCGAGGTGATCGCGGAATGCGATTTCAGCGGCTCGACCGCCGCGATGGCCGACTATGTCGGCAAAGAGCGGCCGGCCCGCGTCGTTCTGTTGACCGAATGCTCGATGAGCGACAACGTGGCCCTCCAATATCCCGACCTCGAATTCGTGCGGCCTTGCAACCTCTGCCCGCACATGAAGCGGATTACGCTGCCGAAGATCCGCCACAGCCTCGAAACGATGACACACGAAGTCACCGTCGACCCGGCTATCGCCGAGGGCGCGCGCCGCGCGGTCGAGCGCATGCTGGCGATGGGTTGATCATGAAGACCAGCGAAGAACCCCAGCAACTAACCCGCGTCATGGCCGGCCTCGGTGCCGGCCATCCACCCCTTCCCACGCCGACGACAAGGGGTGGATCACCGGGTCAAGCCCGGTGATGACGAAAACCACGTACACGGCGGTAGGCAGCAGACGATGTTGCGGCTGATCACGGAGCCCATCGTCCGGGCAGCACTGCTCGAGGATCTGGGCCGAGCCGGCGACATCACGACCGAGGCGGCGGTACCGGCCGACGCGACGGTCGAGGCGGTGATCGCGGCGCGCCAGCCGGGTGTGCTCGCCGGGCTCGATGTAGCACTCCTCGCCTTCGAGCTGCTCGACCCTGCGCTGCGGATCGAGCGGCTATGTGAGGATGGGGCCCGGATTTCGCGCGGCGAGTCGGTCGCCCGCATCAGCGGCCGGGCGCGCGGGGTGCTGAGCGCCGAGCGCACCGCGCTTAACCTCCTGTGCCGAATGTCGGGGGTCGCCACGGCGACGCGGGCATTGGCCGACGCGATCGCCGGTTACAAAGCCAAGATCGTCTGCACCCGCAAGACCACCCCCGGCCTGCGGGCCCTCGAAAAATACGCGGTCCGGCTCGGCGGCGGCGCCAACCACCGTTTCGGGCTCGATGACGCGATGCTGATCAAGGACAATCACGTGGCGCTGGCGGGCGGGGTGCGCGCCGCGCTCGAACGGGCGCGGCGCCATGCCGGGCATCTGGTCAAGATCGAGCTCGAAGTCGACACGCTCGACCAACTCGTCGAAGCGCTGGAGGTCGGCGTCGACGCCGTGCTGCTCGACAACATGACGCCGCAGACCTTGCGCCGGGCAGTTGCAATGGTCGACGGCCGCGCCGTCACCGAAGCGTCCGGGCGGATCACCCTCGAAATCGCCGCCGCCGTCGCCGCGACCGGCGTCGACCTGATCTCATGCGGCTGGATCACTCACAGCGCCCCGATCCTCGATCTGGGGCTCGATATCGCTGGCTGACGCTCACCAGGCCAGCGCCCAGCCGTCGCGGCGCGGGTCGGAGCCTGCGAGCAACACGCCGGTCGCCGCGTCGCGGCGGATGATTTCGACGCTGCAGGGTCCTTCGAGATCCCCGACGGTCTTGACCGGGTGACCGCGGCGCGCGAGCTCCGCGCGTATTGCGTCGGGAAAGCGCCGCTCGATCGTCAGCGCGTCCTCGCCGTCGTGCGGCCAGTTGGCATATTGTCCAGGCACGTTCGAGGTCCAGCGTGGCATCTCGGCGGCCTGCTGCGGGTCGAGCCCGAAATCGGTCATCGCGGTCAGCACCTGCAGATTGACCTGTACCTGGTTGTCGGCGCCGGGCGTGCCAAAGACGCACCAGAGTGCATCGTCCTTCAGCACGATCGGCGGGTTCATCGTGTGACGCACGCGCCGTCCGGGCCTGAGCCGGTTTGGATGCCCGGGCTCGAGGTGCCAATAGGACATGCGGTTGTTGAGCAGGATGCCGGTATCGCCCACCGTGACGCCCGAACCAAAGCCGCTGTTGATGCTCTGCACCCCGGAGACGGCGTTGCCGTCGCCGTCGGCAGTGCAAAAATAGGTCGTGTCGCCGGCTGCGACCTCGGTCGCCCGGATCGGCGCCGCGCGCCTCATGTCGATGCGGGCGGCGAGACGGGCCGCGTAGTCAGCCGACAGCAGTTCGGCGAGCGGCGCGGTGACCGAACGCGGGTCGGCGGCCCAGCGCTCGCGGTCGGAAAAGGCGAGCTTTTTCGCCTCGACCATGACATGGACGGCATCGGCCGATAGGAGGCCCATGGCGGCGAAATCGAAATGCTCGAGGATTTTTAGCTCCTCGAGCAGCACGAAGCCGGTCGAATTGGGCGGCGCCTCGAGCACGGTGAAGCCGCGGTAATCGATGGCGATCGGCTGCTGACATTCGGTGGTGAAGTCCGCGAGATCGGCCACCGAGACGAAAGTCCCGGCTGCTACGAGACCCGCGGCCAACCGCTGCGCCAGCCGGCCGCGATAGAAGGTTTCGGCTCCCTCGGACGCGATCTCTTCGAGGGTGCGGGCGAGATCGCGCTGCATGATCAGGGCGCCGACCGGCGGCGCTCCGCCGTGGATCAGAAAGGTGGTGGCGCTCTGTGGGTCGATGCCGAGCGTCGCCCGGTACTCTGCTGCGAAATGCCGGTAGTGTGGGGTGACGGCGAAGCCGTCATGCGCAAAGCCGATGGCCTCGACGAAGAGATCGCGCCACGGCAGCCGGCCAAAGCGGTGATGCATCGCCTCGACCCCGGCAAGCATGCCCGGGACCGAGACCGAACGCGGCCCGACGCGCGGAATGCCGCCGGCATAGCGCTCGGGGGTCGCGGCGGCAGGTGCCGTACCGGTGCCGTTGAACACCACGGCGCGGCCGGTCGACTGCTCGTAGACCTGATAGAAGCCGTCGCCGCCGAGCCCCGACATCATCGGCTCAACGACGGAGAGCGTCATCGCCGTCGCCACCGCCGCATCGACGGCGTTGCCGCCCGCCCGCAACGCCAACAGCCCGGCCTGGGCGGCCAGCGGATGGTTTGCCGCAACAGCACCCCGCCTTCCGATGATCAGCGGGCGATAGCAACGCGGTTCGGCACTCATGGGCGATCTCCTTCGCCGTTCATGACTTGCAGCAGTGGCGGGCGGCATCCTAATTTACGTGGACACAGGCGCGTATAATCAAGTGAGTCCGCATAATGCTCAGGCTCGATCACCTGTCTCTGCCGGTTCATGATTGGCAGAAATCACGCGATTGGTATAAGAATCATCTCGGCTTCGAAATAGAGTTCGAAATCCCCGGCCGGAAAACGGCGCGCTATGCGCGATGACGCCGATCTAACGATTTTCCTCTATGAAGGGCGAGTTTCGGACTGCCCCGGTATTTCGTTCACGATCCAGGTCGACGATGTCGAGGCGAGGCACGACGCGCTGGCCGCTGCCGGGATTTCCTTTGTCCACCCGCCGATGAAGGTCTTTTGGGGCTACGGTGCCGAGCTGTGCGATCCCGACGGTTATAGGCTGAGGCTGTGGGATCAGAAATCGATGAAGCAAAAGGGCGGTGGCTAAGAATAGCGATGAGAGCCTTGTGCCGGCCCGCCCTGATTGGGATCCTGATATCGCTGCTGGCGGCCGGCTGCGCCAATAGCGACGCCGCCTCGGACAAGGACAGGCATGGCAGCTTTTACGGCGGCATCTCGGGCGGCGGGACTTGGCCGTGACCCTGCGACAGACGAGCTGTGGGGTGATCGTCACTGACGGGCAGCGCCTCCTGCTCGGTCACGCGACCCGCTCGCCGCGCTGGGACATTCCCAAGGGCGTCGCGGAGTCTGGCGAGAATTTCTCCGGCGCCGCCGTGCGGGAGCTTCGCGAGGAAACCGGTCTGGTCGTGTCGCCGGACGAGCTCGTGGCACTCGGTGTGCACCCCTATCTGCGCGGCAAGGATCTGGCGCTGTTCGCGTGGGCACCGCAGCCCCTGCCCGATCCTGGGAGCCTCGCCTGTACTTCGAATTTCGCTCTCGCCGACGGGACATTGCTGCCGGAATTCGATCGCTTTGGGCTCTTTCCGTGGGACGAAGCGCTCACCCGGGTCGGCAAAAATCTTGCCCGGGTCTTGACGTCGATCCCACGCGAGACTCTATGCGGCACTTCGGGTTGAGGCGGCGCTTGTGATAGGGTGTCGCGATCGGTCATGCGAGGAGGAGCACTATGCCTAAGCTGCGTCACATTGCCATTGCTGCGGAAGACCCGGAGGCGATGGCCGAGTTCTACAAGAAAGCCTTCGACTTCAAGGAGGTCGGCCGGCCGAATTCGGCGCTCGCCGACGGCGTGTTCCTGAGTGACGGCACCCTCAACCTGGCGATCCTCAAATTCAAGACCGACCAGCTCGGCAAAGGTCTCGACTATCGCGGCATCCATCATTTCGGGGTGCTGGTCGAAGATGTCGGCGAGTTCTCGAAAAGGCTCGAGGGCCTCGGTGCCGAGTATTACGTCGACCGGAACCAACAAGAGCCGAACGCCGGCTATTTCGAAAAGAAGTTCTACGGCCCGGAGCGCGTGCTCTTCGACATCGCCGAGCATCCCTGGGCCGGGTGCGAGCCGCTCCCGGCCGAGGTCAAAGAGGCCGCGGAATAGCCTGTCTCCAGATCGTCATTCTCGCGAAAGCGAGAATCCAGGGCCGCCGCTCGACGCGCCCCCTGGACCCCCGCTTTCCGCGGGGGTGACGGTAATCGCGTCTGGAAAAACCGACACCAATAAAAGGAACCGAAATGGCCAAGCTTCGTCACATCGCTATCGCCGCGAAGGATCCCGACGCGATGGCCGAATTCTACAAGAAGGCGTTCGATTTCAAGGAGGTCCGCAAAACGGACGGGCCCCTCGCTTATGGGTACCATCTGAGCGACGGTACGATCGATCTGGCGATTCTGCGGTTCAAGACCGACCAGCTCGGCAAGGGCCTGGACTATGCCGGGCTGCACCATTTCGGCGTCCTGGTCGAGGACGTCGAGAAGGTCGCGACCAAGCTCGAGGGCTTGGGTGGCAAGCACTACATGGACCAGGGCGGCGACCGGATCGGCGGCTTTGAGGTCAAGTTCTACGGCCCCGAAGGCGTTCTGTTTGACGTGGCCGAGCACCCCTGGACCGGTACCGAACCCTTACCGGTCGAGGCCAAAGAGGCGGCTGAATAGCCGCAATGCGTCGTCCTCGCGAACGCGCGAACGGCTAGCTGATTGTCGCATTTGGCCGGCTGAGGGTCCGCCGCCATTTCGCACGCAGGACGCTCGGCCGCTCGGGGTAACGCTCCTCGAGAAACCCCGCCGCCGTCACCCGGTCGGTCCGGAAGCTGCGGAAGTCTTGGCGCAACTCGCACCAGGCGACGAGGTGGCGGACTGTCTCGCGATAGCCGACCGTCACCGGCCAGACGGTGCGCTCGCTCTCGTGGCCCTGTTCGTCGCGATAACGCAACGTAATCTTCCGGCCGGCGCGAATCTGGGTACGCACGCGCGCCATATCGAGACCGTCGGCGGCAAGGTTCCACGCCGGTGGCGTTTCGGTCGCCGGCTCGAACACATAGGGCCGAAGGCGTTCCGGGACGACGGCGCCGATCTTGGCGATCAGATCCTCCGCCGCCCGTGCCAATGCCGGATCGCTGTGACGCGCGACCCAGTGGGCACCCAGCACCGCAGCCTCGATCTCGTCGGGTGTCAGCATCAGAGGCGGCAGGTCCAACCCCGCCTCCAGCACATAGCCGACACCCGCCTCGCCCCTGATCGGAACCCGCTGAGTCATCAGGTCGGCGATGTCGCGATAGACTGACCGCTTGGAGGTTTCGAGCTCGGCGGCGATGGCGTCGGCGGTGATCGGCCTCGGTGTGCGCCGCAGGATCTGAATGATCTGAAAAAGCCGGTCGGCGCGCCTCATCAGCCGTTATCACTCACTGTTGCTGACAGCATGATGGCAGCAGAGTGGCGGTAGGCAATAGCGCCTGCTCGATTAGACACCAAATAATCTGTCGTGAGCCGCCATAGGATTTGGCCATGAGCGAAGCCAAAAGTCTGTTTGCGATGCTGCGACAATCAGCCGATCCGACCACGATGGACGCCATCGAGAAGCTGGTCGAGGACGGCCCGGATCGCGCGCTTTGCCGGGTCAACGTGCTGAATTTCGCAGCCCGCACAGGGCTCGATGAGGAGCGGGCGATCGCCGCGTTCCTTCACGCGGCACGACTCGGGATTTTCGAGCTGTCGTGGAACGTGTTGTGCCCGGGCTGCGGCGGCGTGCTCGAGACCAGCGCGACGCTCAAGAGCGTCAACCACGAGGAGTACGCCTGCGCTCTATGCGCGGCCGGTTATACCCCGACGCTCGACGAGATGGTCGAGGTGACGTTCACGGTCAGCCGGCGGGTGCGCAGGATCGCGGCCCACGATCCGCACGAGCTTCCGCTGGCGGAATACTTTCGCCAGATCTTCTGGGGCTCGGGCATCGATCCCCCGGATGATTTGGAGCAGCTGATCGAGGAAATCACCCTCGACGCGGTCGAGCTTCCACCGGGCGAGAAGGCGCTGCTTTCGCTGCAGCTACCGGCGGAATTCGTGATCGTCATGGACCCGGTGACGCATGCGACCCAGTTCCTCGATGTGAAGGGCGAGCCGACGCGCGAGCGCCAGAGCCTCTCGCTCGTCTTCGATCGGATCGTCGCGCCGACCGGAACCTTAGAGCTGCGCCCGGGACCACTACGCCTGTCGCTCGAGAACCGCACCGACACGCGAGTGTTGCCCGGGCTCTGGATCGCCGGCGACAAGCTGCACGAGCTACTCGGTAGGCGCAGACCCTTCCTCACCGCGAAACGCCTGCTGACGAACCAGCTCTTTCGCGACATCTACGGCACCGACACGATCGACGTCGAGCAGCGCCTCAAGATCACCAGTATGACTTTTCTGTTTACCGATCTCAAAGGCTCGACCGAGCTCTATGAGCGCGTCGGCGACCTTGTCGCGTTCGACCTCGTAAGAGCGCATTTCCAAGTCCTCAACGAGATCGTCGCCGCCGAGGCTGGTGCGGTGGTCAAGACGATCGGCGACGCGGTCATGGCGACCTTCCCGACACCCGATCGCGCTCTCGCCGCGGCACTGCGCATGCGCGATGCGATGCGTGACCTGAACCACGCTCGCAACGGCGAGGATCTGCTGCTCAAAATCGGCATCCATGAGGGGCCGTGCCTCGCGGTCGTGCTCAACGACCGTCAGGATTACTTCGGCACGACCGTGAATATCGCGGCGCGCGTTCAAGCCTTGGCCGATTCGCGTTCGATCCTCGCGACCGGGCCCGTCGTCACCCACGCGCGGGCTTCGACGTTGCTGGAGAACAGCGGACTGAAGCCGGTGCCGCAGCGCCGGGCGCTGCGCGGCATTACCGACGAGCTGGCGGTCTACGAGATCCCCTGACCCATCCCGGAACCCGGTTCTTGTGGTGTTTCGATGAGCGAAGCCAGAAACCTGTTTTCGGTTCTTCGTCAATCGGCCGATCCCGACACGGTGGCCGCCATCGAAGAACTGGTGGAGCACGCTCCGGATCGCGCGCTCTGCCGCATCAACGTGCTGGATTTCGCAGCAAAGCGGGGTCTCGACGAAGAACGCGTTATCGCGGCCTTCCTTCACGCCGCGCGGGCCGGGCTTTTCGAGCTTTCCTGGAACGTGCTGTGCCCGAACTGCGGCGGCGTGCTCGAGGAGGCCGCGACGCTCAGGAGCGTAAACCGCGACGAGTACCATTGCGCTTGGTGCGCGGCCGGTTACGCGCCGACGCTCGACGAGATCGTCGAGGTGACGTTCACGGTCAACCGGCGGGTCCGCAGGATCGCGGCGCACAACCCGGACGAGCTCCCCCTCGCGGAATACTTCCGTCAGATATTCTGGAGTTCGGCCATCGATCTGCCCGAAGACCTCGATCCGTCGATCCAGGAGATGACGCTCGACGCGGTCGAACTTCCACCCGGCGAGAAGGCATTGCTCTCACTGCAGTTGCCGGCGGAATTCGTGATCATCCTCGACCCGGTGACGCATACGACCGAATTCCTCGACGTCAAAGGCGAGCCGACACGCGAACGCCAGAACCTGTCGCTCGTCTTCGACAAGGTGCGTGCGCCGACCGAGACGGTCGAGTTACGTCCGGGGCCGCTGCGCCTGTCGCTCGAGAACCGAACCGATATGCGTGTGTTGCCGGGATTGTGGATCGCGGGCGGCAAGCTCGAACAGCTCCTCAAGAGGCGCAAGCCCTTCCTGACCGCAAAACGCCTGCTGACGAACCAGGT
>Ga0209656_10000818_pt1 | contig 20071 bp, 15 predicted proteins | sample BogFormECP12_OM2_FD_188239 | JGI IMG/M metagenome (GOLD analysis project Ga0209656, IMG submission 188239) | Bog forest soil microbial communities from Calvert Island, British Columbia, Canada - ECP12_OM2 (SPAdes) (version 2) | ecosystem: Environmental > Aquatic > Freshwater > Wetlands > Bog ... | reverse complement strand
GAAGGTGCAGCCGTGGAATCCGCAGCCGCTGAGCTCAATGCGTTCGTCGGTGAAGGTCTTGTCCTGGTGAAACATCGCAGCCCCCCTGAAAGCGCACCTCAGATATATGGACCCCGCACCGGGGGGGTGTCAAGTGGGCGGCGGCGCGGCGGCAGGCAGAAAGCGCCGGCGCAACTGCGCCAGGCGCGGCTCCCAGGGCTGCTCGCGCTCGAACCACGCCGCGAGCGCCAGCAGGCGCGCGTCCTCACCCAGCGGGGCCGCGAGTTGCACTCCGATCGGCAGCCCGCCGCTCGACATCGCCAGCGGCAGGGATATGGCGGGTTGACCGGTCACATTGAAGAGCTCGGTGTACGGCGCGTAGCCGTAGGAATCCTGATTCCAACGGTCGAGATTGAAGGCGTGGGTGCGGCCGTCGATTTGTCCGGTGCGCACCGGCAGGCTGGCCGTCGTCGGCAGCAACAGCATGTCGACTTGCGTGAATGCCTGGGCCATGTCGCGAGTCGACGCGCTGAGTGCCCGGCGCGCACGCACATAGTCCACGGCGCTGCTGCGAAGCCCCATCGCCCTGCTCGCCCAGGTCAGCGCTTCCAGTTCGTTCGGTTGCGGATCCCGCCCCACCCGGCCGCGGTAGTAGTCGATCTCCTCGGCGATGGCGGTCAACCAAATGATGAGTGCCGGCTCACCGGTGTTCGCCGACGCCGGATACTCGAATTCGCCCACCACGTGGCCCGCGCGCGCCAGCGCCGACGCCGCCGTTTCCACCGCGGCGCCGATCTCGTCCGCGGGTACGATGCCGCCGGGCGAGCGCAGCGCGATGCCGATGCGCAGCGGCGGCACCGGCCTGTGGACCGCCGCGGCAAATGTTCCGGCGGTCCGCTGCAGCGGATAGCGGGACACGGGTTCCGCGCCGCTCGTCAACTCGAGCATCAGGGCGGAATCGCGCACCGAGCGTGCCAGGACATGTTCGCAGTCCAAGCCGCCCGCCAATTCATCGTGCTGCGGACCCACCGGCACCCAGCCGCGGCTGGGCTTCAACCCCACGAGGCCGCACGCGGCGGCGGGAACCCGGATGGAACCGCCCGAATCCGTGCCGTGGGCGAGGGGAACCATGCCCGCTGCCACCGCGGCGGCCGCGCCGCCGCTCGACCCGCCGGGGCTTAAGGCCAAATCCCAGGGGTTTTGCGTCGGGCCACGCCAGGTCGGTTCGGTCACGAATTCGCCGGCGAATTCCGGCGTGTTGGTGCGGCCCAACAGGGTGAGTCCGGCGCTTCGCCATCTCGCCGCCAGCGGCGCATCGACTGTGGCGGGCGGCAGCGCTTCGAGCCAACGGCACGAGGAGGTCAGATGCAGCCCGGCGACCTCGATGTTCATGTCCTTGGCGAGAAACGGCACCCCTGCCAGGGGCGCCGTCGGATCGCACGTACGCGCGGAGGCTCGCGCCGCCTCGTAGCCGCGCTCGACCACCGCATTCAGCCGCCCATTGAGCGCTTCGATCCGCTCGATCGCCGCTTCGGCGAGTTCCCGCGGCGTGACCTCTCCGCGATGGACCAAGGCCGCGAGCCCGCTCGCATCGAAGCCGACGTACTCTTCAGGCCGCATGGCGCTGGCCCTTGAGCGGGATATTGAAGGTGATGGTGGCGCCGAACGCTTCGGGTGCCTGGGGATCGACACGGGCCTTGTCGAACACCAGCAGCCGGGTGCCCAGCGCGAAACTCTCCTTCAAATCGTGCGTCACCATGAAGATGGTCATTTTATGCGTATTCCACAGCTTGAGAATCAGCGTGTGCATGTCGGAGGTAATGCCGGGATCCAAGGCACCGAACGGCTCGTCCAAGAGAAGAATCTTCGGCTCGCAGATCACCGACTGCGCAATGGACAGGCGCTGCTGCATGCCGCCCGACAGCTGCGTCGGGTATTTGTCCGCGGAGTTGTGCAGGCCCACCGATTCGAGCAGGGGCATCGCCTTCTCCATGGCCCTGCGCCGCCGCGCGCCGAACAGGCGCCCCGTCAGCGGCGCGCCGCGCAGCTCCAAGCCCAGCAGCAGATTCTCGAGCACCGTCAGATGCGGGAACAGCGAATAGCGCTGAAACACGATGCCGCGATCCGGTCCGGGTTCCGAGGGCAACGGTTCGCCGTCGATGAGAAACTCGCCGCGGCTCGGCACCTCGATACCGAGCAGCATCTTGAGGAAGGTGGTCTTGCCGCACCCGGACGCGCCCACGATGGTCACGAACTCGTGATCCCCCACATGCAGGTTCACATTCTCGAGCACGACCTGGTCGGCGTACTCCTTCCACAAGTGCTTGACCGTAACTTGCGTCAATTCGAATCCGCCCACGCGAAGGCCTTGGCCCGCAACAGCTTCAGCGACCAATCCATCGCGAAGGCGAGCACGGTGATCCAGGCAACATACGGCAATATGACATCCATCGCCAAGTAGCGCCGTACCAGAAAGATTCGATACCCCAGGCCCTCGGTCGAGGCAATGGCTTCCGCGGCGATGAGAAACAGCCAGGCCGATCCCAGGCACAGGCGCAGGGCGTCGATCAAGCGCGGCCAAAGCTGCGGCAGCACCACCCGCAGAACCAGCTGCCACGTGGATGCGCCCAGGGTTTGCGCCTTGATGATCTGTTCGTTGGGCAATTCGGCGGCGCGCATCGCGAGGTCGCGCACGATCACCGGCGCGACGCCTATGACGATGAGGGTCACCTTGGCCAGTTCACCCAGCCCCACGACGATGAACAGGATGGGCAGGATCGCGAGCGGCGGTATCAACGACAGGGCGGCCACGAACGGCGCGATTGCCGCACGCAGGTACGGCAGCACCCCGATGGCCAAACCCAGACCCAAACCCGCCAGGGAGCTGATCACGAGGGCAATCCCCAGCCGCCGCAGGCTCGCCCCGGTATCGGTCCACCACAGATACTCGCCGCTGCGTTCATCCTCTTCGAATGCGTAACGGTGCACGGTGGCGGCGATGGTCGAGGCTGCCGGCAACAATTTGTCGCCGGGATTCTCCGCGAGCCGCGCATGCGAATAGTAGAGGTAGGCCGATAGCACGAGGAGGAAGGGCAGCATGCTCAACATGAGCGCGCCGCCCCTGCCCGGCTTTTGATTGATGAGGCGGCGCATCGGTCAGCGGCTCACAAGGTTCCGTCCATGGCCATCTTGGTGTAGCTCGTATCGAAGCGCATTTTCAGATTGTGCGTGTCGCCGAGGGACTTGCCATTGGGGAACTGGATGCCGACGGCATCGACCGTCGCAGCGCCCTGCCCCAGGATTCCGTGGTCGAACGAAAACCTGCGTACCAGATCCATGGTCTTGATGACGCCCTCGCCCGTCATGAATTCATAGGCCTGCGCCGGCGTCGCGAAAATGCGCGTGGTCGCCAGCTGGCTGGCATATCCGTTGGCATCGGTTCCCGACGCCTTGGCCATGGCGGCCTGGGCCGCCTGGCCCGCCGCGTCATTCTTGAGCATCAATGCCAGCGTTTCGTACCAGGCACCGACCAGTGCCTTGCCGAGCTTGGGATTCGCGTTGAGGGTCGCGGTGTTCACCACCATGATGTCCATGATCTCGCCGGGTATCTTGCTCGAGTCGAACACCAACTGCGCGTTGGGCATGGCCAGCACCGCGGAGAGCTGCGGCTTCCAGGCGACGACCGCAGTGCTTGCCGGGGTCGCGAACGCGGCGACGATGTCCGCATCGGAGGTGTTGACGATTTTTAGATCGCGCTCGCGCATCCCGGCGCCGGTCAAGGCGCGCACCAGCAGGTAGTGCGAGACGGACAGCTCCACCAGGTTGACCTTCTGCCCCTTGATGTCCTCGAGTTTCTTGCCCTTGCCCTTCAGTACGATGCCGTCGTTGCCGTTGGAAAAATCGCCGACGATCAGGGCGGTGGAGTCCACGCCGCCGGCCGCCGGTATGGTCAGCATGTCCATATTGGTCATGGTGCAGGCATCGAACGTGCCTGCCGTGTATTGATTCATCGATTCGATGTAGTCGTTGACCTGGGTGAGCTTGATCTTGATCCCGTACTTCGAGGCCCACTTCTTCAAAATCCCGGTCTGATCCGCGTAGTCCCACGGCATCCACCCCACATAGATGGTCCAGGCCACATTGAACGTGGTCTTCTCCGCTGCCAACCCGGGTCGTGCCGCGATCGCGGCCAGGCCGACGAGCAGCAGGCAGAGTGCCTTCGACAATCTCTTGCGGCAATTCATCATGGATTCTCCCAATGTCACTCGAGTGTTCTCAAAGCCCGGCGCGGCCATCGTCGGGGCGGATGATCACCAGGGTCTGTGCGACCAGCACAGCCCGCCCTTCGGTACAACGGAGCTGCATGACCACCCCGTCCATCGGTGCGGTCACCGGCAGTTCCATCTTCATCGATTCGACCAGCACCAGGGTATCGCCGGCTTTCACGCTCTGGCCGGGCGCCGAGGCAATCTTCCACACGCTGCCCGACACCGGACTGACCACCGCCACGTGGCCCGCCGGCAGGCCTTCCGGATCTGCCTCGTCGTGGACAGCCGGCATTTCCGCCGCATAGCCGATCTGGCCCGTGGCTTCCCACAGGCGCCGTTCGGCGTCGAAGGCGTTCTGCTGCCGCGCCTTGTGCGCGGCGATGCTTGCCGCGTTGGCGCTCAAGAAGCGGCGATAGTCCTGCAGGCGGAACAGCTCCTCGCTGATGTCGAGGTGCGCGCGGCCGTGCAGGAACGCGTCGCGAAAATCCAAAAGCTCCGCGCCGCTCACCGGATAAAACCGAATCTGGTCGAAGAACTGCAGCAGCCAACGCCGCTGTGGCGGAAACTCCTGCGTCACATGGTGGGTGTTCCACATCTGACAGGTGCGGCCGACGAACTGATAGCCGCCGGGCCCTTCCATCCCGTACACGCACAGATATGCGCCGCCGATCCCCACCGCATTTTCCGGCGTCCAGGTCCGCGCCGGGTTGTACTTGGTCGTGACCAGGCGGTGTCGCGGGTCGATGGGCGTGGCGACGGGAGCGCCCAAATACACATCACCCAGCCCAAGCACCAGGTAGCTCGCATCGAACACGATCTGCTTGACCGCATCGATGCTGTCGAGACCGTTGATGCGCCGGATGAACTCGATATTGCTCGGACACCACGGCGCGTCGGCGCGCACCGATTGCATGTACTTGGCGATGGCCAGCTGCGTGGCTGCATCGTCCCACGACAGGGGCAGGCGGACGATGCGCGTCGTCACTTGCATCTCATCGATCGGCCCCAGCGAATGCTCCGCCCGCATGAGCATATCCATCAGGCGATCCAGCTTGAGCGCGCGGCTGTCGTAATGAACCTGCAGCGAGCGGATGCCGGGCGTCAATTGCACGACGCCGCGCGTTTCCTCCTGCTGCAGCCGGCTCATGAGCGCATGAACCCGCAGCCGCAGTTCCAAGTCCAGCACCGGCGGGCCATATTCGACCAGCATGTATTTGTCGCCGGCGCGCCGGTAGACCACGCCGGGCCGCGCCTCGCTGGCGGGGAGGCGCGCAATGATGGGTGCATCGAGCCCATTGCCCCCCGTCGCGGTGCGCGATGCATCGGGCCGATTCTCGGCGCGCAGGTCGGCAATTCTGCGCTCTTGCGCGACCTCCAGACCGAGCGCCTCGTCCGGCGTCAGGCGCCGGAAACGAATGCGATTGTTCGGCCGCAGCTGACCGAGTTTCCACAATTCGGCTTTGACCAGGGTGACCGGACACACGAAGCCGCCGAGCGAAGGACCGTCGGGCCCCAGTATCACCGGCATGTCACCCGTGAAATCCACGGTGCCGATGGCATAGGCATTGTCGTGAATATTCGAGGGATGCAGGCCCGCCTCGCCCCCGTCCGTGCGCGCCCAAGTGGGTTTTGCACCGATCAACCGCACTCCGGTGCGATTGGAGTTGTAATGCACCTCCCACGTTGCCGCGAAGAACGCGGCGATGTCGCCTTCGGTAAAAAAATCCGGCGCGCCGTGCGGCCCATAGAGCACGCCCAGTTCCCATTCCTCGCTGATGACGGGCCTCGCCGCCGCAGGCACCGAACAGGCACTGTTCGACGGCGGCGGATCCCCCAGGTGCAGCGTATCGCCCACCATCAACGCGCGGCCGCCGTGACCGCCGAATTTCCCCAGGGTGAAGGTCGCGCGGCTGCCCAAATAGGGCGGTACCTCGAAGCCGCCGCGAGCGCACAGGTAGGCGCGGCATCCCGCGCCTTGCACCGTTCCCACGCGCAAGATCTGGCCCGCGCGTACCGCGACGGGACTCCAAAAGGCCACGGGCGCCCCGTCGATGTCCGCGGTCATGACCGCTCCGGTCAGACACACGGTCGCATCGGTATTGAATTTCAGAGCGGGCCCCGACACCGTGAGTTCCAGGGCCGCTGCGTCCGGCGCATTGCCGAGCGCTTGATTGCCCAGGCGATGCGACAGGTCGTCCATCGGCCCCGAGGGCGGCACTCCGACGCTCCAATAGCCGACTCTCCCGGGGTAGTCCTGCACCGTGGTCTGCGTGCCCGCGGCCACCACCTCGACCGTGCGCGGCGCGTAGAGAAACGATTCCAGCGCCCTCGTCGTCATTGCGCCGGATGCGAACTCGGGTGCGGCGAGCAGTTGGCGCAGGTAGTCGAGGTTGGTCTCGATGCCGGCGATGTTCGTGTCGCGCAAGGCCTCCCGCATCTTCGTCAGAGCTTCGCTGCGGTTCGCGCCCGCCGTAATGATCTTGGCCAGCAGAGGATCGTACAGCGGCGAGACCTCCGTGCCGTCGCCGACCCAGGTTTCGACGCGGGCGTTCGGCGCAAACCGTGCCTGCGTGATCAGTCCCGAAGAGGGCCGGAACGCCCGCGCCGGATCCTCCGCATAGAGCCGCACCTCGATCGACGCGCCCTGCGGCGGCGGCATCCGCGGCATGAAGGGTTCGTTGGCCGCTTGGCGCAGCATCCACTCGACCAGATCGACCCCGGTCACCGCCTCGGTCACGCCATGCTCCACTTGCAGGCGGGTGTTGACCTCGAGAAAGTAGAACTCCTGCGTCGCGGTGTCGTAGACGAATTCAACCGTGCCGGCCGATTCATAATTGACGGCGCGGCCGAGCCGCAGCGCGCACTCGAACAGACGCGAGCGCGTGGCGTCGGGCAATCCCGGGGCCGGGGTCTCTTCGATGATTTTTTGATTGCGCCGCTGCGTCGAGCAATCGCGCTCGCCGAGTGCGATGACCTCGCCGCGCCCGTCGCCGAATATCTGAACCTCGATATGCCGTGCGCGCTCGATGTATTTCTCCAGGAACACCCCGCCGCGGCTGAAGCTCTTTGCCGCCAATCGTTCCACCGTTCGCAGCGCATCGGCGAGCTCGGCGTCGCGCCGCACCAGCTGCATCCCGATGCCGCCGCCGCCCGCCGTGCTCTTGAGCATCACGGGATAGCCGATGCGGGCCGCTTCGCCGCGCGCCTCCTCGAGCGTCGCGAGCAGGCCGCTGCCCGGCAGCAGCGCCACGCCGCTCCGCGCGGCCAGCTCGCGCGCCAGATGCTTGAGTCCGAAATCACGCATCTGCTGCGGCGTGGGCCCAATGAACACCACGCCGGCGGCGGCGCAGGCATCCGCGAATGCCGCATTCTCGCTGAGAAACCCGTAGCCCGGATGGATGGCCTGCGCCCCGGCGGCGCGCGCCGCGGCGAGAATCGCGTCCTGCCGCAGATACGTCGCCGCCGCCGGGCCCGGACCCAGCGCGATCGATTCGTCCGCCTGCATCACGTGCAGCGAGTGGCGATCCGCATCCGAGTACACCGCGACGGAGCGGATCTCAAGTCGCTTCAGGGTTCGAATGATGCGGCACGCTATTTCGCCGCGGTTGGCGATCAGAACCTTAGCAAACATCCGGGTTCCAGATCAGAACCTCGAGCGCTGTTGGGTTGTACGCATTGCAGGGATTGTTGAGCTGCGGACAATTGGAGATCAAGACGATGATGTCCATGGCGGCCCGCATTTCCACGTATTGCCCCGGCCCGCTCAGGCCGTCCGCGAAGCTCAGGCCGCCCTGCGGAGTGACCGGCACGTTCATGAAAAAATTGATGTTGTGGGACAGATCGCGCTTGGTCAGTCCCAAATGGTCGTGATGCGCCACGGCCAGGAGCCAGCTGTCGCGGCAGGAATGCATGCTGCGCTTGTCGAGCGCGTAGCGGACCGTGTTCGATTCCGCGGCGCAGGCGCCGCCCAAGGTGTCGTGGCGCCCGACGGTATCGGCGACGATCTGCGCCAGCACGTTTCCGCCGGTCGAGAGCAGCCGCGAGCCCACGCCCAAATACACATTGCGCTGCTCGCGGATGGTATCGACGGCGCTGTAGCGGTCGGAAATATCCGCCGCGTTGAAAAACAGCGTATCGGCCGCCTGATTGCCCTCCACATCGACAATGCGCAGCACTTGGTCTTTCTTCACCGAATTGATCCAATACTGTCCGGCCGGTACCACCTGGCGGAAAACCGCCTCGCCGGCCAGAAGACTGCTTTCTTGCCGCAGGCCGCTCAACTCAGGCGCCCGGTGCTGCCGACACGGTACAGATTCGTATTGGCGAAGCCGCGTGCATTTTCCGGCCGGGAATTCAGGCAAAAATCATCATCCGCCACCGGCTGCGCCCGGCTGAATTGCAGCTGCACCGGATTGCGCGGATAGACCGCCGCCGAATTCAACGGATGCGGGCAGGTATGCAGCAGCACCAAGGTATCCATCTCGAAGCGCAGATCGACGAACTGACCGGCTGCCGAATTGTCCGCCTCGAAAACCAACGCGCCGTCGTCGGCTGCCCACACCTTGCTGAACCAATTGACATTGGCGGCGAGGTCGCGCCGTCCCAAACCGTACTTGCCCGCTTCGACCAAGAACGCATCCTGGCCGTTCTGCGTCCAATCATTGCGGTGCTCCTGATAGCGCAGTTCGCCCCAGCGTTCGGCCACCAGCCGCTGAGTCGTCGTCCCGCACACCGTATCGTGCCAGCCCACGGTGTCTTCGACGATCGAACAGAAAATTCGCCCCATGTCCGAGTACAGGCAATGTCCCTTGGTCAGCTTGAACGTGTGCTGGCATTTCAGGGTATCGGGCGCGTTGTACCGCTCCAGGGGATTCTGCGGGTTGTAGAACAGCATCCCCACATTCGCTCCTCCGCGGCTGTCGGTGAGGCGCAACTGCATGCCGCCGCGCATGGTGAATGACCAGTGCTTGCCGCCTTCGAGCAGAGTTTCGTAGGTTCCGCCGCCGATGTCTTTCACGAACCGCCTCCGAGCAAGCTCAAGCGCGCCATGCGAAGGAAACCGTTCATTGGATTCGGGGCGCTCCCACGTCGGAGACCATCCCGAGGACGCAACGGCTTCCTCGATCGATCTCCCGGGCTTTTGTCCCGCCGTGTATCCTCGAATAACCCGAGGACTGCATCTCTCGGACCAGGCACCTTGAAGTCAGGCCGGAACCCTAGATGCACATTTATGACGAGGAAACTGCAAATCCCGTGCCGAGGGCACGCCGCTCGCTCATATCCGCAACCTCGTGCGCGTGATTAAGCTCTGCAGCCGCAGTTTCGGCAATGGCGGCCGCTCCCGGCTGCGCTCCGTCGCGACGCCGGCGCGCCGCGGCGCGCCATGACGGCGCACCATGACGGCGCAGGAAAAAAGTATGACGCCCCAATTAGTGGCATGAGCCTCGCCGCGTCCCTCATGCATTGCGCGGGTGCATCCATCATGCATTGCCCAGGCGCGGCAGGTATTCTTGCGCCGTGCCAGACCAAGACAGCTTGCTGATATCCGATCTTCGCCGCGGCTACCTGAACGGCAGCCTGACGCCGGCGCGGGTCTTGGCGCGCCTGATTGCGTACGGCGATCGCACGGATTCGCACAATGTGTGGATCACCCGGTTTCCCCTGGATCAAGTCATGGGCTACGTGCATGCCTTGCAGGGCCGCTCGGCGAGCGAATTGCCGCTGTACGGCATCCCCTTCGTCATCAAGGACAACATCGATCTTCAGGGCGTGCCGACGACGGCCGGCTGTCCCGACTTCGCCTACACGCCGCAGCACACGGCACCCGTGGTGCAAAGGCTGCTGGATGCCGGCGCCATTCCGCTCGGCAAAACCAACCTGGATCAATTCGCGACGGGACTGGTGGGCGTTCGTTCGCCCTATGGCGCCTGTCGCAACAGCATTGACCCGGCCTATATTCCCGGCGGCTCGAGCTCCGGTTCGGCGGTGGCGGTCGCCGCCGGCCTCGCCAGCTTCTCGCTCGGGACCGACACCGCGGGCTCGGGCCGCGTGCCGGCCGCATTCAACAATATCGTGGGCCTGAAGCCCAGTGTGGGGCGCTTGAGCACGCGCGGCGTGGTGCCGGCCTGCCGGTCGTTGGACTGTGTGTCGATTTTCGCCCTGACCGCAGAGGATGCCGGGAGCGTGCTCGATGCGGCGCAGGGCTACGATGCTCTGGATCCGTATTCGAGCAAAATGACGGATGCGCCGATCCCTTCGCGGCGCTTCGGAGTTCCGCGCCCGGAGCAGCTGCAGTTCTTCGGCGACGCGGAGTACGCGCGTCTCTTCGAAGCGGCGGCGCGTCGTCTCGAACACTTGGGCGCAACCCGGATCGAGATCGATTTCTCTCCCTTCCTCGACGCCGCGCGCTTGCTGTACGAGGGTCCGTGGGTGGCGGAACGATATGCGGCCGTCGGCGCCTTCATGGAGAAGAATCCCGCGGCGCTGTTTCCGGTCACGGCGCAGATCATTGCCGGTGGACGCAAGCCCTCGGCGGTTGACGCCTTTCAGGGCGAATACCGCCTGAAGACGCTGCGGCGAGCCAGCGAATCCGGCGCTTGGGGTGAGGTCGATCTCATCCTCACGCCGACGGCGGGAACCATCTACACCATCGCCGCGGTGGATGCGGATCCCATTCGGCTCAACAGCACCTTGGGCTACTACACCAACTTCATGAATTTCTTCCAGCTCGCGGGCGTCGCAGTACCCGCCGGCTTTCGTACCGATGGATTGCCCTTCGGCATCACTCTGGTCGGGCGCCATGGGACCGATCGTGCGCTGCTCGCGCTCGCAGCGCGGCTGCAACGCTCCTGCGTGAGTACCCTCGGCGCCTTGCATGTGCCGATGCCGCCGCCCGCGGCGCATGCGCGGGAACTCGACCAAGCAACAGGACTCGAGCCCGGATATGTGGCCATCGCTGTCTGCGGTGCTCACATGAGCGGACTGCCGCTCAATCATCAATTGCGCGACCGGGGCGGTTATCTATTGCGGACCACGCGCACCGCGCCATGCTACCGGCTGTTTGCGCTCCCCGGCGGACCGCCGAGCCGCCCCGGCCTGGTACGCGTTGCGAACGGCGGCGCAGCCGTGGAGGTCGAAGTGTGGGCGCTGCCCGGCGCATCCTTGGGATCGTTTCTCGCCGTCATCCCCGCGCCCTTGGGCATGGGTACGCTCGAGCTGGAGCCGGGGACAGCGACGCTCGGCTTTCTGTGCGAGGCCTATGCCGCGGAGGGCGCCGCCGATGTCACCGCATACGGCGGCTGGCGGGCGTATCTGGCCCGCGTTGACGCTGGCAAGGACAATGTCACCTCTTGGGGAATTCCGTGAACACGAAGTCCGTCTGCTTCGCTGCCGTGTGGCACGCGGCCCCGCACTTGGCGTCGTTTCCTTGGGGCGGCTTATCCGCCAGGGTGCCGGGCCTGAACGCTTCGGCCGCGGCCTCATACTCAAACTCGGCATATCCCCATCCGCCGCTGTCCGAGAACCTCTTGTTGTCCTTCACCATGAAGTCGACATCATGCAAAGTGCCGGCCACCAGGGGCTGACCGGGGGCCGTCTCGTTCTTTTTCGCGTTCCAATGGATCTTCGCCATTTTGGCGCCGTCGGGGAAAGGCTTGCCGTTGCCGGGGACACCGGCCTTGTACGCGTCGATCATCGCGGGGTTCCCGAGGATCACAGCCAACATCTCTCCGTTATGGCTGATGGAAATGACCTGCCAGCTCTCGTATCCCTTGAACTCGGAGAACGCGAGCCCATTCGGCACCTTGAGGGTGTATCTGTCCTGGGCCGACATCGCGGCCCCTACCCCTAAGACGGCGAGCGCCGCCGTAACACCGACACTGATCGATATGCTCTTGCCTTTCATCGCCGCAGCTCCTTTTTTTCGGTCAATGAACACAGCGGGCTATTAGGCCATAAGTGCTGTATCCCAAACATTGTACGAAGGTATGGCAAGCCGCCGCAGGCAAGCGGGCTGGACGCAGCGCCGCAAAGTGTGTACAGTATGCGGCGCTCAAGTTCGGATCGGCACTCGGTCAGTGCCACCCTTGAGCTCGCAGTCCGTCCCTGACGCACTTCGTTTGAGTTTCCCCTCGCTGCTGACCGCTGCGGAAGCGATTGCTTCTGTCGTGCGAGTCCACAATTCACCAAGGATTTTTTCAATGTCATTTTCCGATCTCGGGCTATTGCCCGAATTGCTGCGTGCTGTCGCCGATAAGGGCTACGACTCGCCTTCCCCCATTCAAGTACAAGCGATTCCGGCCGTGCTTGCCGGCCGCGACGTGCTCGCCGGCGCGCAAACCGGCACCGGTAAGACCGCGGGCTTCGTGCTGCCCATTTTGCAGCGTCTCGCAGCCGATCAGGCGAACGGCACCAGCCGCGCCCCCCGTGCGCTGGTGCTGACGCCCACCCGCGAATTGTGCGCGCAGGTCGCGCAGAGCGCGCGCGACTACGGCAAGTACATGCAGCTGCGCACCTACCAGGTGTTCGGCGGCGTCAGCATCAACCCGCAAATCAGCGCCCTGCGCAGCGGCTGCGACATACTCGTGGCGACTCCCGGCCGCCTGCTCGATCTTGCGCAGCAACGTTGCGTGGATCTTTCCAAGGTGCAGGTGCTCGTGCTCGACGAGGCCGATCGCATGCTCGACATGGGCTTCATCAACGATATCCGCAAGATCATCAAGCTGCTGCCCGGTAAGCGGCAGAACCTGTTGTTCTCCGCCACCTATTCCGACGACATCCGCGGTCTCGCGGAACGGCTGCTGCACGACCCCCTGTCGATCCAAGTGGCGCCGCGCAATGCGCCGATCGAGTTGGTCGAACAGCGCGCGTACCGCGTGCAAAAAGAGCAGAAGCGGCATCTATTGGTGCACCTGATTCAGGAAGGCCAATGGCGCCAGGTCTTGATCTTCACGCGCACCAAACACGGAGCGAACCGCCTGACGCAGCAGCTGGAAGGCGCGGGCATTCAGGCCGCGGCCATCCACGGCAACAAGAGCCAGGCGGCGCGGGTGAAGGCGCTCGACATGTTCAAGCGCGGACAGGTCACCGCCTTGGTGGCCACCGAAGTGGCGGCGCGCGGCCTCGACATCAAGGAGCTGCCGCAGGTGGTCAACTACGAATTGCCCAATGTTCCGGAGGACTACGTCCACCGCATCGGCCGCACCGGCCGCGCCGGCTCCGCCGGAGAGGCCATCTCGCTGGTCTCGAGCGATGAATCCGGGTTGCTGCGCGACATCGAGCGGGTTCTACGCCGCAGCATTCCGACCGTGCCGACGCCGGTATTCAAGGTCGTCGAGTCCGCGCCGCAGCCTGCCTCTCAGGGCGAGCGCCGCGGATCGGGTGACCGCCCTCAAGGCGATCGCCCGCACGGCAACCGCCCGTCGCAGGGCCAAGGTCGTCAGGGTCATCATGGCGGAGGGCGCGATTCGCGCCGTGCGCCGGCCGGCGGCCGTGCGCCGGCCAGCGGCTCAGGCTCCGGCACGAGGAGCTTCGGCCAGCAACAGCGCGGGCGTTTCCGCTAGGCCGGCTCTCCCCTCAAGTCAGCTTGGGAACCAGCTCTCGCAGGTAATTGGCGAAGTCCGCCCCGAGGCTCGGATGCTTCAGTGCGAACTCCACGGTTGCCTGCAAGTATCCGAGCTTGCTGCCGCAGTCGTAGCGATTGCCCTCGAATTCGAAGGCATACACGTTCTCGCGCTGCATCAGCTGCGCGATGCCGTCGGTGAGTTGAATCTCGCCGCCGGCGCCCTTGCCGATTTTCGACAGATCGTCGAACACCGCGGCGGTCAGCAGGTAGCGGCCGACCACGGCGAGCGTCGACGCCGCGTTCTGCGGCTTGGGTTTTTCAACGATGTGCGACATCTTGCCGAGGCGCGGCGCGATCTTGCGTTCCAAGGTCACGATGCCGTACTTGTCGGTGTCCTGCCTCGGCACGTTTTGCACGCCGAGTACGCTGCCCCTGTGCGCGGCGAATACCTCGACCATCTGCTTGAGGCACGGCACCTTTGCGTCGATCAAATCGTCCGCCAGATGCACCATGAAGGGCGCATCGCCAACGACCGGCCTGGCGCACAACACCGCATGGCCCAGGCCCAACGGCGCCGGCTGGCGTATGTACACGCATGAAGCCCAGCTCGGCAGAATCCCGCGCAGCGTATCGAGCAATTCTTGCTTGCCCTGCGCTTGCAGCACGGCCTCGAGTTCGGGGTTGCTGTCGAAATGATCCTCGATGGCGCGCTTGGAGCTGCCGGTGATGAACACCAGTGTGTCGGCACCGGCGGACAGCGCTTCGTCGACCGCATATTGAATGAGCGGCTTGTCGACGATCGGCAGCATTTCCTTGGGGCTCGCCTTGGTGACGGGGAGGAATCGCGTGCCGCGCCCCGCGACGGGGAATACGGCTGTTTTGACGGGTTTGTGTGCCATGGCGAAATGATAGCGGATTTTTTTGCCCGCGGGCTATCGCAGCTTCACGACCGCGTACGCCTCGAAGCTGGCCCAGGAATGACACGCCGGGCAGTGCCAATAAAAGCTTCGCCCCGAAAAGCCGCACTCGTTGCACCGGTATTTCTCAGCCTGCGTCAGCAGCGCTCCGATCTCGTGCGCGGTGCGCTCGTGGTGCTCCGGACCCGAGCGCCATACCGCCTGGAGCGTGGCGTCTTGCGAGAAGACTTTTTCGATCGCAGCGCGCAGCGGCGCGACGCCGATCAGGTCCGCCGCGATTGCGGCGAACACCAAACGCTTCAGCTCGCCGAAGTCGCGCGCCTCCGCCTGCGCCGCGAGCTCGGCGAGAACCGCATCGCGCGCCTGCGGCTCCACCAGCTCGAGCAAATGCGGCAGCTCGTCCTGCAACAGTTCCGGCGATTCGGCCAGCGCCTGGCGGAGCAGCCGCACGGCCAGCTGCGGTTGCGCATCGCGCTCGGCGATCTGCGCACGCAGCACCGCGGCCCGCGGCAGCGGCGTCGCCTCGGCGCGCGCTTCGCGCAGCAGCCGGCGCGCTCCAATCAAGTCCCCGCGCTCGATCGCGAGCGCCGCCAGCTCGCACAAGTAATGCGCCGCGACCACGGGGGGCGGTGCCGCCTTGATCCGTGCCAGCTGCCGGTAGGCGCCCAATGCCTGTTGCCAGTCATGCTGGCGCTCGTACACGAGGCGCAGGGCATCGAGCGCGCTGGCACGCAGGCGCGGCACCTCGCTGACCTGCTGGAACAATCCTTCCGCGCGGTCGAGCAGCCCGGCGCGCAGATAGTCCTGCGCCAGCGCGAGCAACGCCTGCTCGCGATGTTCGGGCGCCAGCGCGTCGCGCGCCAGCAGGTTTTGATGGATACGGATGGCGCGCTCCACTTCCCCCCGGCGCCTGTAGAGCGCACCCAGGGCGAAATGGGTCTCGATCGTGTCGGCGTTGGCGTCCATCAGCTTCAGGAACATATCGAGCGCCCGGTCGGGCTGCTCGGACACGAGGTAATCGAGTCCCGTCAAATAATCCGGGTGCAGCTTGCTCAAGGAGGCGCCCCAGCGCTTGCCCCAGCCGAAGTGCCCGGCGAGTAAACCCAAGACCAACGCCGCAACCACCAAAATCCACGTGAGCAACGGGAGGTCGGTCATTGACCTTCAGACCGCCTGCGGCGCGCCTTGGCTAATCGCGGATCGGCTGATCCGCACCGTCGTTGACGCGCTCGCGCAGGTCTTTGCCCGGTTTGAAGTGCGGCACATGTTTGCCGGCGAGCGCGACGGCTTCGCCGGTTTTCGGATTGCGGCCCTGCCGCGGCGGGCGAAAATGCAGAGAGAAGCTGCCGAACCCGCGAATCTCGATCCGCTCGCCCGTCGCCAGGGCGTCGCTCATGATTTCCAGCAGCTGCTTGACGGCGAGTTCGACATCCTTTGCCGGTAAGTGCTTCTGTTTGGCCGAAATGATCTCGATGAGTTCCGATTTCGTCATTATCGATCCGTGGGCATCACTTGACATGCTTTAGAGGGCAAGCGCGGCAGGCCACCCCGCCGCGCATAAGCCTCGTCCCCTCAATCCTGGCCGGAGATTTGTTCTTTCAGAAGATCTCCCAGGCTGGTTCCGGTCGGTGAATCGGTCCGATAATTCTGCATGGCCTCTTGTTCCTCGTGGATGTCCTTCGCCTTGATGGACAGCGAGATACTGCGGCCCTTGCGATCCACCCCGGTGAATTTGGCCTCGACTTCCTCGCCGACCTTGAGGAGCAAGCGCGCATCTTCCACGCGATCTCGCGACAGCTCCGAAGCCCGCAATTGACCGTCGACTCCGTTGCCAAGATCGATGATCGCGCCCTTCGCGTCCACTTCCCGCACCACCCCGGTGACGATGCTGCCCTTCGGATGCTCGGCAATGTAAGCGGAGAAAGGATCCTTCGCGAGCTGCTTGACGCCCAGGCTGATGCGCTCGCGCTCCGGATCGATCGACAGCACCATGGCGTCGACCTGCTGTCCTTTTTGATAGCTGCGCACGGCCTCTTCGCCCGGCATATCCCAGGAAATGTCCGACAGATGCACCAGACCGTCGATGCCGCCCGCGAGTCCGATGAAAATGCCGAAATCCGTGATCGACTTGATCTGGCCGCTGACCTTGTCGCCGCGGTTGTAGTTCTCGGCGAACTCCTTCCACGGGTTGGTCTTGCACTGCTTCACGCCCAAACTGATGCGGCGGCGCTCCTCGTCGATGTCGAGCACCATGACCTCGACCTCTTGGCCGACATGCACCACTTTCGCGGGATTGACGTTCTTGTTGGTCCAATCCATTTCCGAGACGTGCACCAGGCCTTCCACGCCCTCTTCGATTTCGACGAAGCAGCCGTAATCGGCGATGTTCGTGACCTTGCCGAAGAGACGGGTGTTGGCCGGATAGCGCCGTGCGATGTTCTGCCACGGATCCGCGCCCAATTGCTTCAGGCCCAAGGACACGCGCTGGCGCTCGCGATCGAACTTCAAAATCCGCACATCGATCTCTTCGCCGACCTTGACGACTTCGGACGGGTGCTTGACCCGCTTCCAGGCCATGTCGGTGATGTGCAGCAAGCCGTCGATGCCGCCCAAGTCCACGAAGGCGCCGTAGTCGGTGAGGTTCTTCACCACGCCCTTGACCGCCGCACCTTCCTGCAAATTGTCCAACAGCGCCGAACGCTCGGCGCTGTATTCCTGTTCCACCACGGCGCGGCGCGAGACCACGACGTTGTTGCGCTTCTGGTCGAGCTTGATCACCTTGAATTCGAGCGGCTTGTTCTCCAGATACGATGGATCGCGTACCGGACGTACATCGACCAGGGAACCGGGCAGGAATGCGCGCACGTTGTCGATCTCGACGGTGAAGCCGCCCTTGACCCGGCCCGTGATGATGCCGATGACCACCTCTTGCTTTTCAAAGGCGGTTTCGAGCCGCGTCCACGTTCTGGCGCGCTTCGCCTTTTCGCGCGACAGGCGGGTCTCTCCGGAGCCGTCTTCGACGCTGTCCAAGGCGACTTCGACGGTCTCGCCGACGACGACCTCGATTTCACCTTTTTCATTCTTGAATTGGTCGGAAGGAATCACCGCCTCGGACTTCAGTCCGACGTTGACGATGACGTAGTCCTGGCCTACTTCGACGATCAATCCGTTGAGGATGGTGCCAGGACGAATGCGCTGGCTCGCGATGCTCTGTTCGAACAGTTCCGCAAAACTTTCTGTCATGTTCTCTCTTACACTATTCCCTAGCACTTCCGGTGTGCCCGAGGGGTTACCATAAAATAACGGCCGTCATTCCATGACAACCGCAACCTTAAACTCAAGCTCCGCGGGACAGACGCCCGCGGGCTACTTCCAAGACACGCTCAACCACTGCATCGACCGACATGCCCGTTGTATCCAGCAGGACCGCGTCCGCGCTTGGGACCAGGGGCGAAACCGCGCGGCTCGTATCGCGCAGATCCCGCTCCGCTATCTCCAGCGAAAGGGCGGCAAGGGTAGCAGCAACCCCCTTTTCTTTCAACTGCTTATGGCGTCTGGCGGCCCGTTCCTGCGCACTCGCGGTGAGAAAAATCTTCACCTCCGCCTGCGGGAATACCACGGTCCCCATATCGCGGCCGTCCGCCACCAGACCGGGGGGTACGGCAAAGCGCCGCTGGCGCTCCAGGAGCGCGGCGCGCACGACCGGTAGCGCGGCCACCTTGGAGGCGTCATTTCCAGCCTCCTCGGTCCGAATGGCGCCTGTGACCTCCCGACCGTCCAGCCAGACCGCCTCTTCGCCCGAATCACCCGATCCGAACCGTATGTTAAATGTGCCCGCCAATTGCGCCAGCCGCGGGCCGTCGTCCAGGCCAACCCCCGCCTGTCGGCCCGCCAAGGCGACCAAGCGGTACAGTGCACCACTATCGAGCAATGCCCAGCCGAGCGCCTGCGCGGCGGCACGGCTGACGGTGCCCTTGCCGGACCCTGAGGGACCATCGATGGTCATGACCGGCACCTGGTTCATCGCCTACGCGCCGGATTCGCTTAACTGGAGGCCCACCGACCGCGCCAGCCCGACGAAGCCCGGGAAGGACGTGGCCACATTCGCCACATCGCGAATCAAAATGGCTTTTGCGGCGCGCAAACTGGCGATGGCAAAGGACATGGCGATCCGGTGATCGCCGAAGCTGTCGACTTCGCCGCCGCTGAACGCCGGGCCGGCGCCGCGCCCCTCGATGCGCATGCCGTCCGGCAGTACGCTGTGCGCGACACCGAGGGCCTCGAAACCGGCGCTCATCGCCGCGATTCGGTCGCTCTCTTTGACCCGCAGTTCCTCGGCCCCCGTCACCACGGTCTGGCCGGTGGCGCAGGCGGCGGCGACGAACAATACCGGCAGTTCATCGATGGCGAGCGGCACCAGCGCGGCCGGCATCTCGACGCCGTGCAGGGCGGACGCACGCACCACGAGATCCGCCACCGGCTCCGCTGCGCTCTCGCGCGGGTTTTGTATCTCGATGTCCCCGCCCATGCTGCGCAGAACATCGAGCAAGCCGGTGCGGGTGGGATTCAATCCCACGTTGCGAATCAACAGGCCCCCCGCCGAGGCGCCCAACAATCCCGCAACGATGAAGAAGGCGGCGGAGGAGAAATCGCCCGGCACCTCGAGCCGCTGGTTCGCCAGCGCTCGCGGCGGATGCAGCGTGGTGCGCAGGCCTTGGGACTCGAGGCGTACTCCGCAACTTGCGAGCATGCGCTCACTGTGGTCGCGATTGACGGCCGGGGCGATCACCGTGGTGGCGGAGTCGGCATACAGCGCGGCCAATAGAACCGCCGACTTCACCTGCGCGCTCGCCACCGGCATGCGGTATTCGATACCGTGCAGGCTGCGTCCGCCGCCGATGTCGACCGGCGGCGTGCCATTGCGGGTGCGCACATCGGCCCCCATCTCGCGCAGCGGCTTCGCGACCCGCTCCATCGGGCGCTTCATGAGCGACGCGTCGCCGATCAATTGTGAATCGAAGGCCTGCGCCGACAAAAGGCCCGTGAACAGGCGTATGGCCGTGCCGGCGTTGCCCATGTCGAGGGCACGGCCGGCATCCCGCAAGCCGCGCAGGCCCACTCCATGAATCACGACATGCGCCGGACCCGGCTGTTCGATGCTCACCCCCAGGGCGCGCATCGCGGCCAGGGTGGCCAGGCAATCCTCGCTCGCCAGAAAGCCGGTCACTTCGCTGATGCCCTCCGCGATGCCGGACAGCATCAGCGAGCGATGCGAAATGGACTTGTCGCCCGGAACCGCCACCGCGCCCGCCACGCTGCGTGCCGGCTGCGCCTCGAAGCTGCGC
>Ga0209656_10000817_pt1 | contig 20081 bp, 7 predicted proteins | sample BogFormECP12_OM2_FD_188239 | JGI IMG/M metagenome (GOLD analysis project Ga0209656, IMG submission 188239) | Bog forest soil microbial communities from Calvert Island, British Columbia, Canada - ECP12_OM2 (SPAdes) (version 2) | ecosystem: Environmental > Aquatic > Freshwater > Wetlands > Bog ... | reverse complement strand
CTGGATCCGTCGCATGAACCGCGACCAGGTCACCATCCAGTGGAAGTTTACCCGTAAGCAGGCCCGACACAAGTTTCGTTACATAATCAAGCGGTCGAAGCACTAGGGAGCCTGTCGTGCTGCCTGCGCCAGAATGAGCTGCCGGTTCAGATCAACCACGGCCAACCACTTCAACCAATGCCGCCAAGGGAATGGCCGCTGCGTGTGGTGGTACCTACGGCGCACAAAGAACGTGCTCACGGAGCCTTGGGCCAGTCCGGTGGCATCCCCCCGCCACTTGGGTGCGGCGTCAAGGCAGCGCCATGCGAGGAACCACTTCATTCAGGGCGTGCGTGATGGCGGCTTCGTCCAATCGTCACCGGAAACGGTACAGCGTCGTATAGTCAGGAACCGAGCGCAGCCGCAGGGCACGGCGCAGTTGCGAGTGTTCGGCCAGACGCACCTCGGCTTCAGTAGGTCCAGTCTTCATAGCGCATGAGACACAAGATGGTCGACAACTGCGGCTGCGTAAACAGGTGTTTACTAAACGCTGTGCGATAGGGCGGCACGGTGGCCTGAGCGACATCCAGAGCCACTTGCGCGAATCGCACTAACCCCACTTCGGCCATGGCCGGTAGCGAGTTTCGCCGGAGCTAGTGGCAGCATAACCCGGTTTCACTGCCGTCTGCCAAAGGCGAACTCAGGATGTCAACGGAGCCAAACAAGTTCTAGGGCCGGCCTGGGTGCGTCCCTACAACCTGGAGTGCCTGAGCGACCCCGATGCCGAGAGCGGCGAGCGGCTGCAGTTCGCCACCAACTACTTCGTACTGCCGGCGCTGATCATCGCCCACATCTACAGGCAGCACTGGCGAGTAGGGTTGTTCTTCACCTGGATGAAAAAACACCTTCGGTCAAAGCTTTCTGCGGCACAAGCCAGAACGCGGTGAATGGCACAGAATTTCCCCAGAGGTTGAGAAGCGTTTGCACGCCAGAAGTATCCACTTCTCCCTTGACTCCACGATGCAAGCCGTGGCATCCTCAGGGCACGATGAGGAGAGTAATTCCGCTCAGAGCTTGGTTCATAAATGAATTTGGCTCGAGGCTTGTTTCCGGAACCGAAGCGGCGGCCCGACGTACGTGGCCGACCCTGGCATCGAACCGTTATTTATGTGTGGAAGGCGTCCTCAGGGTATCGCGCACCGGCTCTGCTTGGCGCGGTCTGTCGGCGGCGCTGAATCACCAGCAACTGCTGGAGTGGGGCGAATCCTTTCTGTGCAGCAGCTTCGTATCGGCCCAGAAAGGGGCGCTGCTGTCGGAATAACCAAGCCCGGGAAGGAGACGAAGTGGCTGGTGCCGGCAGACGGCCGACACATTTCGTTGTGAGCAGCCCAGGTTTTATAGGTCCTGGACGGCGCTTCTCAAGAGGCATTCCTCCCATGAGCTATTTTTGAAGCAAGTTCTATGTTGGGTACAGGAGAAGATGGAAAGTCGAAGGCGGGTCTGCATGGCTACAAAACTGCTGTCACTTTCTGGTACGCCAAGACAGTATCCTGACGGCCCATCGTGCGCGGCCTATTCCACTTCGTCTGCTAACTCACCGCGCTTAGATATCTACGAAACTGGCTAGAAATTGAGTTTGTGAGTAGTTAGCCCACCTCGATAAGCATCGTAGTGCCGGAGCCAGCCCGGCCTAACTTACTTTACTGGACCCATTGAGCGGGACTGGGAATGACGTTACTTAGATACTAACAGATTCTCTTTAGGGCGCGGCCCTCCGCAAGTTCGAAGTCGTGACGATTATTTCCTAGCCTCGGTAAAAGCGAGTCATAATGGCGGAACGAGTCTACGTCTTCTCTGCGTCATCTGCGCAACGGAGCCTCTGGTTTCTGGACCAGTTGGCGCCCGGAGGATCCGTCTATAACCTGCACAACTCAACTCGCCTTTCGTCAGCGCTGAACGTGGCCGCTCTGGAGCGGAGCGTTAATGAAATTGTGCGACGTCATGAAGCCCTAAGAACCACGTTCAAGGCCGTGGATGGAGAATTGTTTCAGGTAGTCACGGAAAGTCTGGGGTTCGCTTTGCCGGTCACGGACCTGCGGCATTTGCCGGAACCTGAACTTGAGGAAGAGGCCGTGCGAATCAGCACTCAGGAGGCGCACAGGCCGTTCGATTTGGCGAAGGGCCCACTTTTGCGGGCGAGCATGTTACGGATGGGAGAAGAAGATTACATCTTACTCCTGACGATGCATCACATCGTTTGCGATTTCTGGTCCATGAATGTGTTCCAAGAGGAGCTTTCCACGCTCTACGAGGCATTTTGCGCTGGTCAGCCTTCCCCGCTGCCCGAGCTGCCGATCCAGTACGGCGACTATGCCGAGTGGGAGCGGCAGTGGTTGGAGGGTCCCGTAGCAAGAACTCACTTGGCATACTGGAAGAAGCAGCTGGCTGATCTTCAAAGCTTGAAGTTGCCAACGGACTGGCCCAGGCCCGCGGTTCCAAGCTTCCTGGGAGCAGGGCGCGACTTCTGGCTGCCAGAACCGCTATACACGGCGCTCCTGAAGCTAAGTCACCAAGAGAAGGTCACTCTATTTATCACCATGCTGGCCGCGTTTCAGACTTTGCTCTACCGATACACGGGCCAGGATGACATTGCGGTGGGAACTCCAGTTGCAAATCGCAACCGTGCCGAAGTCGAGCAACTGGTTGGTTTTTTTGTGAATTCTTTGGTGATGAGGACGGATCTCTCCGGCAATCCCAGTTTCCGGCAACTACTGGCGCGGGTGCGAGAAACCGCGCTTGATGCCTACGCACACCAGGAGTTGCCTTTTGAAAACGTGGTGCGGGAGCTCAAGCCGGAGCGCGGTGTGGACCACAATCCTCTATTTCAAGTGCATTTTCAGCTATTCAGCGACATGGAAGCTGATGACACCCCAGATCCCCTCATCGGTGAGCCCCTCGACATCGAAGCAGGAACGGCAAAATTCGATCTGGCTATGGATCTCTCCGAATACCCAGATGGCATCTGGGCACATCTTGAGTACAGCACAGATTTATTTGGTGAGGGAACCATCGCGAAGATGGAGGGACACTTCCGAACGCTGCTGGAAGGAATCGCGGCTGATCCGGACCGGCAGCTCTCCGAGCTTCCACTGATGAGCGAGAGTGAGCTTCAGCAAGTTCTCGTGGACTGGAATGACACGGAAACCGAATATCCCAGGGGCATGTGTCTTCATCAGCTGTTTGAAGCCCAAGCGGGGCGAACCCCCGACAACGTCGCGTTGGTGTTTCAGCAGGAGCAATTGACGTATGAGGCCCTGAACCGCCAAGCGAACCAACTCGCCCATTACCTGCAGTCGCTCGGCGTAGGTCCGGAAACTCTAGTTGCTATCTGCGCTGAGCGTTCTCCTCAGATGATCATTGGTTTGCTTGGTATTCTCAAAGCCGGGGGAGCCTACCTACCGCTTGATCCTTCTTATCCGAGGGAACGACTGCGTTTCATACTGGAGGATGCGCAGCCGGGGATTCTTTTGACCCAAAAACGGCTCATTGAAAGGATTCCGAACCGCCCACCGAAGTGCTTTTTGTTTGACGCAAACTGGAACAGGGTTGTGTGCTGTAGCGAAACAAATCCTGTCTCTGGAGTGGTGCCTCGAAACTTGGCTTATGTCATTTATACGTCAGGGTCTACCGGAAAACCCAAGGGAGTTATGGTTCATTCCCAAGCGGTTTGCAACCATTTACTTTGGATGCAGGCAGCTTTCCCTCTGACCGAGGCAGACCGAGTTCTGTTGAAGTATTCCTTCAACTTTGACGCTTCAATATGCGAAATCTTCGGTCCACTGATCGTCGGAGCGAGACTGATCATCACCGAGCCCGCGGGACATTGGGACATTTCACGGTTTATTCAGCTTCTGATGGAACAGCAGATAACCGTCCTTGACGTTGTGCCATCTATGCTTCAGGCGCTTCTGGAGGAGCGACGGTTCTCTGCCTGTCATTCTCTACGACAGGTTACTAGCGGCGGAGAGCCACTATCGGTTGAGCTGAGAGATCGCTTCTTCTCGCAAATGGATGCTCAACTCAATAACGTGTACGGTCCGACTGAGGCGACTATAGGAGCGACTTCATGGACTTGTCAGCCGGGAGACTCCCGGCAGTGCGTTCCCATCGGCCGTCCAATCGCCAACACACAAATCTACCTCCTGGATTCGCACTTGAACCCCGTACCGGTCGGAGTTCCCGGCGAGCTCTGCATTGGCGGCGACGGAGTCGCGCGTGGTTACCTAAATCGGCCGGAATTGACCTCTGAGAAATTTATTCCCAGCCCGTTTTCGAATCAACCAGAGGCCCGATTATACAAAACAGGTGACTTAGCGCGGTACTTGCCCGAGGCGGGCGGGAGTATTGAATATCTCGGCCGCATAGATGGACAGGTCAAGGTTCGGGGCTATCGCATCGAGTTGGGGGAAATTGAAAACACGCTAGCCCAACACTCATCCGTGCGAGCCTGCGCTGTCATGCCCATTGAGGACCAGTCCGGGCATACGAGGCTGGCCGCCTACATTGTCCCCGTCCCCGACCGACCGGAACTTTGGCCTTCTCTGGGGGAATACGACGTTTATGACGAGCTCCTTTACTATGCAATGACGCACGATGAAGCCAGGAACCGCTCCTACCGAGCTGCTGTTAACCGGGCCGTTAAAGGCAGGACGGTTTTGGACATCGGAACCGGAGCCGATGCCATCTTGGCAAGATTCTCTGTGGAGGCCGGAGCGAAGCAGGTGTACGCCATCGAGGCCGGCAATGCCGCCTATGAGCGCGCGAGGAGCTTGGTCGAAGATATGGGATTGGCCGACAAGATTACTTTGATCCATGGGGATTCGACGGAAGTTCAGTTGCCTGAAAAAGTCGACGTGTGCGTCTCTGAAATTCTCGGAACAATCGGTTCTTCGGAAGGTGTGACGTCGATCTTGAACGACGCCCGGCGGTTTCTCAAAGACGGCGGAATGATGATCCCGCAAAGATGCATTACACAGTGGGCCGCTGTGTCGCTTCCAGAAGAATTGGCCGACCATCCAAAACTTACTGAACTCCCGAGCATTTACCTGGAAGAGGTATTCAAAAGGGTCGGTTATCCTTTCGATTTACGGATATGTATAAAGAATTTCCCTCATGCCAACATCCTGTCGGACGTGCAGGTGTTCGAGGATCTCGATTTCACCGATTTTGTCCAACCGGAGTTCGAGTCTGATGTTGTGTTCACGATCAACAGAAGATCTCGAGTTGACGGATTTTTGCTTTGGCTTAATCTCTACCCCGCAGAAAATGAAATGATCGATTCGTTGAGCAGTAAGACCAGCTGGCTACCTCTTTTTGTACCCGCATTCTGTCCGGGTTTGGAAGTGTCGGAGGGGGATTTGATCCAAACCAGGTACTGCTGCAGTTTAGGTGAAGGTGGCCGAATGCCAGACTACACAATCGGGGGAACAGTTATTAGGAAACAAAGTGAGCCTATTGCTTTTAGTTACAGGTCTTTCTACCGCACGACGGCCTTTGGACAGAATCCGTTTTACAAAGCGCTCTTTGCCAACATGGATAGACAGTCGCCGCCTCTGCGACCAAGCAACGAGCCGATTTCTCATACAACAAACGGCGATAATCAGCCAAACGTGAAACCGCCAGAGGGACATTCGCGAGGGCTAGTGCCGGAGCTGCGACAGTTTTTGCAGGAACAACTCCCGGAGTACATGATCCCCTCATCGTTTACAGTGGTGGATGATCTTCCAGTGACGGCAAGCGGGAAGCTTGATCGACGCGCCCTGCGTGTTCGCAGCCAAGAGAGTCCGGACCCAATAGGGGCCTACATCGCGCCGCGAAACGAGACTGAGGAAGTGTTGGCGAAGATATGGAGCGAACTATTAGGCATCGAGCGCATCGGCGTCTACGACAATTTTTTCGAGCTAGGCGGCGACTCCATTCTGAGTATTCAGATCGTCACCCGGGCCAATCAAGCAGGTCTTCGACTCAGGCCAGCGCAGTTATTCCAACAGCAAACAATTGCTGAGATTGCGGCGGTAGCTGGCGCAGCACCGGTCATCCAGGCCGAACAGGGTATCTTAACGGGTGCCGTCCTTCTCACCCCTGTTCAGCACTGGTTCTTCGAACAGAATCTCGCTGATCCTCACCACTATAACCTATCGGTTCTGACGGAAGCGCCTCGTTCGGTGAACGCCGCTAAACTAAACATGGTCTTAGACCTCTTGATCGCACACCATGACGCCCTTCGACTGCGTTTTTGTCATACGGCATCCGGCTGGCAGCAGGCCTTCGCCCCCGCAAACCAAGTCGTGCCGCTTGCGTTGCTTGATTTGTCGAACCTTTCTGCGGCGGAACGGAGCGGCGTTATCGAGAAAGCAGCGGCTGAACTACAAGCGAGTTTGGACCTGGAGAGCGGACCGATGGTGCGCGCTGCGTTGATCGACGTAGGTAAACTAAAGGCGAATTACCTGTTGCTAGTTGTCCATCATCTTGTTGTCGACGGCGTGTCCTGGCGGATCTTGTTGGAGGACCTTTGGACGGCTTACGAGCAACTGATGGCGGGTGAGGAACTTCAGCTCCCAGCCAAGACGACGTCCTTCCAAGGCTGGGCCCGACGATTGACAGAGTATGCGCAGTCCGTTGAGCTTCGACAAGAGGTTGCCTATTGGTCGGCGCTCTGTACCGCTAGGCCATGTCGCTTGCCCACAGACTATTCAGGGCGCGCGAACACCATGGCTTCAGCCCGGACTATTGCGGTCGCGCTCAGCGTGGATGAAACTGACACGCTGCTGAGAAAGGTCCCCAAAATTTATCATACCGAGATAAATGACGTGCTCTTGACGGCACTGGTCCAGGCCTTTGCGCACTGGACCGGACAGCGGTCACTCCTGATCGACCTGGAAGGACACGGTCGGGAAATCATCTTCGATGATGTCGACCTATCGCGCACGGTTGGCTGGTTTACCACGATTTTTCCCGTCTTATTAGACTTGGGACAAGCTTCAGCCGCTGGGGAAGCCCTGAAGTCAATAAAAGAACAACTCCGCCGGATCCCGAACCGAGGTATCGGATATGGCGTGCTACGTTACCTGAGCCCGGATCGGCAAGTTGCCGCGGAACTTCAGGCCTTGCCTCAGCCCGAGGTGGCTTTCAACTACCTCGGGCAGTTTGGTCAGAGCTATCCCGAGCCTTCTGAGCAAGAGACCCCGCAAGAGCTGACCGGATCAAATCTCAGCCCGCGCACGCAGCGACGTTATCTGCTAGAAATCGATGGCGGTATTTATGACGGCCGGCTGCAACTGGACTGGGTCTATAGCGAGAGCATACATCGACGCTCCACCATCGAGGGGCTGGTTGAATGTTTCGCGGAGGCACTGCGGTCTCTCATCAGCCACTGCGTTTCCCCCGGGGCCGGGGGTTACACTCCGTCAGACTTTTCTGCAGCGAGAGTGACTCAAGACGACCTGTCGAAGCTCCTATCGAGAATCGGATCAAGTCAATCGGAGGCCACCGACAGCGATGAACTCTGACAACATTGACGACATCTACGAGCTTTCTCCGGCGCAGCAAGGCATGCTATTCCACACGCTCTACGACCCGCAGTCGGGAATTTTTGTAGAGCAGCTGAAGTTTGATTTCGGCGGCGGCCTCGACTTGGACGCCTTTGAGCTGGCGTGGCAGAAAATCGTGAGTCGGCACCCCGCTTTACGTAGCTCCTTTCATTGGCAAGGTCTTGAAAAACCGCTCCAAGTAGTTCATCGGCGCACAAAACTGCCGCTGGTGAAGCACGATTGGCGAGGTCTATCTTCGGCCAATCAGCAAAAGCAACTCGATGCTTACTTGAAGGATGAGCGGAGTGGGAGCTTCAGGCTTTCCGACTCGCCGCCGATGCGTCTGACTCTTATTCAAACGGCCAATGACGCCTTCGTGTTCATCTGGACTTTTCACCATATCCTGCTGGACGGATGGAGCTCGAAGTTGGTACTCGAAGATTTCACCCATGTCTACGAAGCGACCTGCCGGGGCGAGGAGGTGCAGTTGGAGCCGGTCAGGCCGTTCAAGGACTATATCGTCTGGCTTCAGCAGCAGGACATGGGAAAGGCGCAGGAATACTGGCGTCGGTTGCTTAAGGATATCGGCGGACCTACACCCCTCAATGTGGACAACACTGGAGAAGATTTTACCGAGCAAGAAGCGCACTACGGTCAGCGGGAGGTTCAATTGTCTGAACCGACGACAGAGGCCCTGCAGGCTCTGGCACGTCAGAATCGGTTGACCTTGAACACTATAGTGCAGGGATTGTGGGCCCTGCTACTCAGTCGTTATAGTGGGCAAAATGACGTTGTCTTCGGGTCCGTGGTCTCCGGCCGGCCAGCGGCGTTACCCGGCGTAGAGTCAATGGTTGGAATGTTTATCAATGTGCTGCCAGTCCGGGTAAAAGTTCCGCCCGATTCCCAAGTTATACCATGGCTAAGCGCCCTGCAGGCGCATCAGGTCGAAGCTCGTGACTTTGAGTACAGTTCGATGGCACAGATTCAGCAGTGGAGTGGTGTCCCAGCCGGAGTGCCTCTTTTCCACAGCATCGTGATATTTGAGAACTACCCGGCTGCTTTTGAAAGATATCGAAATCTACCCGGGTTCGATGTTCCTGATTTTGAGAGTGAGACCTTTGACTTCGCAGATGAGGCAGCCGAAATCGCCGACGAGATTGAGAATTCGTGGGGCGTAGTCCTGGAAGAACGAACGAATTATCCGTTGTCATTGATGGTCGTGCCGGACTCAGCTTTGCGCGTGCATATCTATTACGACTGCCGACGGTTTTCCGACCCGACAATTGTGCGGATGGCGGGGCATCTTCACAGGTTGTTCGAGGCGTTGATTGCCCAGTCGGGAGCGCGACTGGCAGATATCGATTTGTTAACTGAAGAGGAAAAACAAGAAACATTGGTCGAGTGGAACCATAGCCGACGCGACTATGCGACTGATCGGAGCCTTTGCGACTTGTTTGAAGCGGAGGCCGCGCGAATTCCAGAGGCAACGGCTTTCAGTTGCGAAGGTAACGAACTCAACTATCGAGAGCTGAACCGGCGGGCGAATCAGCTTGGCCATTATCTCCAGACTGTCGGCGTCGGGCCGGAGGTGCTGGTGGGAATATGTCTGGAGCGCTCTCTTGACTGTGTCGTCGCCTTGCTTGGTGTGTTGAAAGCTGGCGGAGCATATCTTCCCCTGGATCCGAGTTATCCGCGGGAGCGTCTGACATTTATGCTTGAGGATTCGGGCGCTTCGGTCTTGCTCACCGATCAGCAATTCGCAGGAATGTTTCCGGCCTCTAAGGCACGCCTTGTGTCCCTCGACACCGATCAAAAGAACCTCGCCGGCCGGAGTGATTCGAATACTATTCGGACCACAGCGCCCGAGCACTTGGCCTATGTCATATATACATCGGGCTCCACCGGCCAACCTAAGGGCGTGGCCGTCGAGCATAAGCAAGTGCTGAATCGGCTTGCCTGGATGTGGGAAGCTTACCCCTTTGAGCAGCATGAAGTCTGTTGCCAGAAGACGGCGTTGAGCTTCGTTGACTCGATCTGGGAAATACTTGGCCCGCTCCTGCGGGGAGTTCGAACCGTAATCATTCCGGATAGGCTTTTAAGGGACCCATACGCTCTTGTGGAAATATTAGCCGACCACTGCGTTACGCGTATCTGGGTCGTGCCCTCCTTGCTGCGGACGATACTGGAAAGCTATGACGATCTGGAACGCCGACTCCCGAAGCTTAGATTCTGGGTTGCGAGCGGCGAAGCTCTCCCGGTGGAACTATGGCAACAGTTTTACAAGCAAATGCCTGAGAGCGTGCTGTACAACTTGTATGGGACTTCGGAAGTATGGGATGCTACATGGTACGACCCGACGGGAAGTGACTACGTGCAGTTGCGCGTTCCCATTGGACGGCCTATTAGCAACGTGCAAGTCTACGTGCTGGATTTCCAACTCCGTCCGCAACCGCTTGGAGTTCCCGGAGAACTACATGTCGGTGGCGTCGGATTGGCGCGGGGATATCTAAACCGACCCGGGCTCACCTTCGAGAAATTCATCGCACATCCCTTTTGTGACGACCCCAGCGCGCGCCTTTACAAGACCGGCGACCTGGCCCGATATCGGGAAGATGGCAATTTGGAATTCCTACGTCGGATCGACAACCAAGTCAAGATTCACGGCTTCCGGGTCGAGCTGGAGGAGATAGAGTCGGTTCTATCTCAACATCCGGGGCTTGGGGCGGCGGCTGTGGTAACGAGGCAAGATAGCTGCGGAGAGCATTGCCTAGTCGCTTATGTCGTAGGAAAGCCGAATTATGATGGAATAGAAGAGCAACTTGGGTCAATGTCTGGGTGCGAGGAACACATTGCACAGTGGCAACAAGTGTGGGATGAAACGTACGGCCAAGCGACTGTCTCCGAAGATCCAACCTTTAACTTTAGCGGTTTCAATAGCAGCTATACAGGTCTGGCCATTCCAGCCGAGGAAGTACAGGAGTGGGTGGATCAGGCGGTTCAAAAAGTGTTTGCATTGCGGCCTAGCCGGGCGCTGGAGATCGGCTGCGGCGCCGGACTGTTGCTGTTTCGTATCGCCCCATGCTGCACTCGCTATTGCGGTACTGATTTCTCGCGGGCCTCGCTGCGCTATATCGAGCACCAGCTAGAGAAGCTGAACCTGCCTCACGTCGGGCTATTTCACCGCACTGCAGAGGACTTCAGCGGATTTGAGCCAGGAAGCTTTGATACCATTGTCATCAACTCCGTTGTGCAGTATTTCCCAAGTGTCGAGTACCTAGTAAACACGCTAGAAAGTGCACTGAGGATCCTGCAGCCCGGCGGCGCGATCTTCCTGGGAGATGTACGGAGCCTACCGCTATTGGAGGCATTTCATACATCAGTAGAGCTGTACCGTGCGCCCACCTCACTCCCCGTCGCGCAGCTACGGCAGCGTGTGCAGAAGCGTATGGCCGAAGAGGAGGAGTTAGCCATTGACCCAGCTTTCTTCTTCGCGTTGAAGGAACAATTTCCGCAGATTAACCACGTGCAAGTCGAGCCGAAGCGCGGTCGCTACCGTAATGAGTTCACGCGCTTCCGGTATGATGTGGTTCTCCGCGTAGGCACCACAGCCGCAGCAACGGCACACTATTCCCGCCTGGACTGGGAGAGGGATCAGTTGAGCTTGTCTGCGATCCGCAAAGTACTGCGCGAAGCTAAACCTGAGGCTCTAGTGATCACATGCATTCCCAATGCTCGCCTGAGCGGTGAGCTCAAAGCTTTGGACTTGCTTGCCAATCCCGATGGACTGAAGACGGTTGGCGATCTGCGCAATGTACTAGCTGCCTTCCGGGGAACGGGCGTAGACCCTGGAGAGATATTGTCTGGGCAAGACGAGTTGTCCTATGCTGTCCAAACCCACTGGTCCGGGACCGGAAAGGACGGCCGATTCGATTTGTTGTTTCAGCGAGAGAATGCTACGCCCTCTGGTAGTGATGACGCCGGAGTACCAGTTTTCAACATTGAAACCGGTCGTTGTAGACCGTGGAAGTATTATGCTAACGTCCCCCTTCAAGGAATCTTCGCTCGCACATTGGTGCCGCAGCTCCGTAGTTACGTGAAGGAGAAGTTGCCGGAATACATGGTGCCTGCAACGTTCGTTACTCTGGAATCGCTGCCCTTGACTCCCACTGGCAAGGTGGACCGCAGGGCCTTGCCGGAGCCTGATGTGACCAGACCTTCACTGGCGAGCACTTATGTGCCACCGCGAACTCCGATTGAGGAAGAGCTCGTCGCGATCTGGGCGGAACTCCTCGGAATCGAGGGAATCGGTGCCTATGACAGCTTTTTCGAGCTGGGTGGACACTCTTTACTGGGTACGCGGATGCTATCGCGAATCCGTGAGGCTTTTCATCTGGACTTGCCTCTCCGCGCGATTTTCGAAGAGCCTACAGTCGCTGGTTTGGCACAGTTAGTTAATGAGGCTCAGGCCCGGGGCGAAAAAGACCAAACTCCTGCTATCACACGCCGATCGCGAGATGCGCACGTGGCCACGTTGCTACCGGGGGGAGTGTTGAATCAGGCAGACCTCTCAAAGAGGCGACAAGCGAAAGGCGGTGAGGGCGGAGTCTAGAACCGGATGCTTTGAAGCGCCCGTCAGATATGCAATTGAATATCTCCAATGTCGGGTGAGTACCTTTCTGAAACGACTGATGAAATGGGCGGCGTGCGCCCATCAACTCGAAGGAATCTGTTCGAAAGGGAATCGGCGATGCGAAAGAGCGAAAACAGAAAACGTGGTGGGGGGGATGTCGCGATCATCGGCATGAGTGGCCGTTTCCCCGGGGCCATGAACATAGGTGAGTTTTGGAAGAACCTCCGAGATGGAGTTGAATCGATCACCTCGTTCTCTGCAGAGGAATTATCGGTATCAGGTGTCGATCCATCGGCGTTGGAAAATCCTAATTTTGTTCCTTCGGGCGGCGTGATTGAAGAGATCGAACTGTTCGACGCCCCCTTTTTTGGGTTTAGTCCAAGGGAAGCTGAAAGCCTCGATCCCCAGCATCGCATCTTTCTCGAAACTGCGTGGCACGCCCTCGAGGACGCCGGCTACGATTCCGAAACTTATCCGGGGTTGATCGGGGTCTACGCCGGCTGCGCCATGAGCAGCTACCTGAACTATCTTCAAAGTAATCCTGCTTTTATGTCCTTGCTGGGATATTTGCAGGTCTATATCGGAAATGACAAAGACTATCTGACTACACACGCTTCCTATAAACTCAATCTCAGGGGACCGAGTTTTAGCATTCAGACTGCTTGCTCCACCTCGTTGCTGGCTGTCGCCATCGCCTCCGACGGTCTTTTGAGTCATCAATGTGATATCGCATTGGCTGGTGGAGTCTGCGTGCGTGTGCCTCAAAAGACAGGTTATTACTACGAACCCGGCGGGATTTATTCTCCAGATGGGCACTGCCGGGTCTTCGACGAAAAGGCCCAAGGCGTGGTGTTTGGTAACGGTGTCGGAGTTGTCGTTTTGAAGCGACTCGCGGACGCGCTTGCTGACCGCGACTCCATAGATGCGGTCATCAAAGGTTGGGCTGTCAATAATGATGGTTCAGAGAAAATAAGCTACACAGCACCGGGTCTCCAAGGGCAGACGGATGTCATCGCAAACGCTCACCGAAGGGCAGGCGTTAGACCCCAAACGATTTCCTATGTCGAGACTCACGGCACGGGCACGTCTTTGGGCGATCCCATCGAAATTGCGGCACTCACACAAGCCTTTCGTCTCGGCACGAATAAAAAGAATTTCTGTGCCATCGGTTCGGTCAAGACCAACGTCGGGCACTTAGATCCAGCGGCGGGCGTAGCCAGTCTGATCAAGACTGTCCTGGCCCTTCAGCACAAGCAGATTCCTGCGAGCTTACACTGTGAAAGCTCCAATCCGAAGATCGACTTCGCGCAGAGTCCTTTTTATGTCAACAGCAAACTCTCTGAATGGAAGGTTAGCAAAGGAACGCGTCGCGCTGGCGTCAGCGCCTTCGGAATCGGTGGGACGAATGTTCACCTTGTTCTTGAGGAAGCTCCTTCACTGAGCAGCGCTGAAAGCTCCAGGCCTCACCAGTTGTTGGTGCTCTCGGCCAGAAGTAGCTCTGGACTCGAGATAGCGATCTCTAATCTGGTCCAACACTTGGAACAAAACCGCGATCTTAACTCGGCTGATCTGGCTTACACGTTCCAGGTTGGTCGAAGAGCCTTCCACCATCGCTGCGCTCTGGTGTACCAAGATACTGAAGATCTCGCCGTAACGTTAAAGAGGAAAGATCCTCGGCGGCTTCTTACCACCACCGAGGCACCGAGGGAGCGTTCCGTAGTATTCATGTTTTCGGGGCAGGGGAGCCAGTACGTCAATATGGCTTTGGGTCTCTACCAGGCGGAACCGACATTTCGTGCCAGTCTTGATCTCTGCTCAGACTTGTTGGAGCCTCATATTGGACTGGATTTATGCAGCGTGCTTTATCCAGCGCCGGAACAAGTCGAAGCAGCGTCTGTCCGTTTGACCCAGACCTGCATAGCGCAGCTGGCCCTGTTTGCCGTCGAGTTCTCTCTCGCTCGGCTATGGATGGAGTGGAATGTCCATCCGGAGGCCATGATTGGTCACAGTATTGGAGAGTATGTTGCCGCTTGTTTGGCGGGCGTCTTTTCTCTCGAGGATGCTCTAGCGCTCATTGCCGAACGTGGGCGGTTGATGCAAGAGCTTCCCACCGGGTCCATGCTCGCCGTTCCGCTGCCTGAACCGGCGCTCCGTCCTTTCCTGGAAGGAAAGCTTGACCTCGCCGCGACGAATGAAGCGTCCTTATGTGTTGTTTCTGGTTCGACTGAAGCTATCGACCATTTGCAAATCCAACTGTCCGAACAGGGATTCGATTGCCGCCGCTTGCATACTTCGCACGCTTTTCATTCACAAATGATGGACTCAATTTTGGAAACATTCGCGGCGAGGGTCGCTCTAGTAAGGCTAAAGCCTCCACAAGTTCCTTACGTCTCCAATATTAGCGGCGACTGGGTGAAGACGTCAGAAGCGACCGATCCGGAGTACTGGGCCCGTCATCTCCGCCAGACGGTCCGCTTCGCCGAGGGTCTGCGGACGTTGTTAAGCAACCGGGAGCGTGTCATGTTAGAAATTGGTCCCGGGCAGAGTCTGGCTACATTCGCGCGTCGGCATCCCGGTAAGCGGGCAGGGCAGTTGGTCCTGTCTTCATTGCGGCATCCGCAAGAGCAACATGCAGACACCGCCTTCTTATTGAACACCCTGGCGCGTCTGTGGCTTTCAGGTGTTCCGGTTGATTGGCCAGGATTCTATGCTCACGAGCAACGCCGCCGCGTCCATCTGCCGTTGTACCCTTTCGAAAGACAGCGATACTGGCCGGAGCTTCCGAATTCTGAACGTCAAATCTCGCCGGTTATTCTGAAGGAGGTTGAGATTGCGGACTGGTTCTATATTCCCTCGTGGGAATATGCCATTTCGCCCGACCCTGCTGCCGGAGACAGTGCCGCTAGGAAAACAGCGTGCTGGCTTGTGTTTGAAGACGATTGTGGTGTGGGTCGCCAAATGGCGAAAAGCCTCCGTCAGGAAGGCCACGATGTCATTATTGTAAGACGGGGGACCGCTTATGCTAAAGCAGATTTGCAGGTATACGAGATCGATCCAAGCCAGCGTGAACACTACCACACGTTGCTGAGTGACTTGCGCAGCCTTAATCAAGTACCTGATAAGATCGTGCACTTGTGGAGCGTCGGACGGCCCGATGCTGATAAATCGGAGCTGGAGCTCTTTAGACACTATCAGGAGATAGGTTTCTATAGCCTTATTTATATCGCGCAAGCATTTGTCAGACTGAAGCTCGGAAGCCCCGTTCAGATCGCGGCAGTCTCCAACGATGTCCAGTTGGTGACTGGCGAGGAGCAGATTTGCCCTGCGAAGTCCACGCTATTGGGGGCATGTAAATCTATTCCGCAAGAATATCCTCACATCACCTGCCGCAGTTTAGATATAGTCGTCAGTGCAACGAGCGGTGGAGCCACCGAAAGACTTGCGGAACACCTCATCGCTGAGCTTTCGGACGACAGGCCTGATTCGATGGTGGTTGCATATCGAGGAGGGCAACGGTGGATTCAGATCTTTGAACCTTTGCGTCTGGACGAGTCTCCCGAAGAGATTCCGGTACTGCGTGAGTCTGGGGTCTACCTGATTACCGGCGGCCTGGGAAACATTGGACTAACGTTGGCAGAGTGCCTTGCGGGCGCCGTCCTCTGCAAGCTGGCACTGCTGGGCCGTTCCGCCCTTCCGGCGAAACACGACTGGGCGGAATGGCTGCGTACCCACGATGCTGCGGATTCGACCAGCCGTAAGATACGCCGAGTGCAAGACATCGAAAGCCTGGGTGCCGAGGTTTTGCTTCTAAGCGCTGATGTCGCTGATGAGCTCCAGATGAAGAACGCAATCGAGGAAGTCGAGGCGAGATTCGGTCCGCTGAACGGGGTGATACATGCCGCCGGAAACATCGCACCAAACGCCTTTTTTGGCATAGACCAGGTGGAACACGAACGATGTGAACGGCAGTTCCGCGCAAAAGTCTGCGGACTAATTGCATTGGAGCAGTTGATCCGGAATAAGAACCTTGACTTTGCTGTGTTACTTTCTTCGATTTCATCCGTTCTGTCCGGTCTCGGGTATGTCGCTTACTCGGCGGGAAACATCTTCATGGATACCTTTGCGCTCAAGCACAACCAGACAAGCGGTGTTCCCTGGACCAGCATTGCGTGGGATACGTGGGACTTCCCAGAAACTCCAGATTCAAGTGCAGAACCCGATCCGAGCCATCTTGCAATGTATCCCGAGGAGGGCGTGGAAGCGTTTCGGCGCATCTTGTCTGCCGCATTGTTGCCTCAAGTCGTGGTGTCGACGGCGGATCTTCTAGCTCGTATCGATCAGTGGATCAACCTGCGGTCTCTGCGTGAGGCACAACAGGCAAAGGAAAGGCAGTCGTCCCGTCTCCATTCCAGACCAGAGCTGGCCAGTCCTTACATAGCGCCACGAAATCCTGTCGAACGAGCCATTGCTGAAATCTGGCAAGAGACCCTGGGGATAGCACATGTGGGCATTCTTGACAACTTCTTTACGGATCTAAGCGGAAGCTCTTTGCTCGCGACTCAGCTGGTATCACAGTTGCGCAACAAATTCCAAGTGGAGCTACCATTGCGCCGCTTTTTCGACGGACCGACAGTCGCCGACTTGGCTGTCGTGATTAGTCCGCAGGCCGAGACTGAGGGTCGTGACTTGCCGATGCTCTTAGGAGAAGGTACCGCCTGATTCGATTAGAAACGAGTCAATAATGGACGAAAAGATCATCCACGATGGTGCCAATAAGGACCGTACGCTACCACGCTACGAAGCTGTGGTGTCTGGCTTTGGCGAAATCAGTGATCCTCTTTTTATTCTTGCTCCGCCTCGCTCCTTCTCATCCGTGGTGTGCGCCATGCTGGGACAGCATCCTCAAATGTATGGTCTGCCGGAGACCCATCTATTCGGCGATGAAACAATCGATCGATGGTGGGGCCGCTCCGCCCAAGAAACGTATCCGATGGCACATGGGTTACTCCGAGCTGTAGCCGAGATATGTTTCGGGGAGCAGACCGAGAGCGCCGTGAGGTCGGCGGGTGGATGGCTAAAGCGCAGATCGAGTTTCACTTCGGGCATGATCTTCGAGGATTTGGCGCGCGAGGTGTATCCCTCGATTTTGGTAGAAAAGAGCCCGAGCATCGTGTACAGCGTAGAATCTATGCGTCGAGCATACCAGTACTTCCCTCAAGCCAGATTCATTCACCTGGTGCGTCACCCAAGAGGCCACGGCGAGTCGGTTCTGAAGTATCTTCGCAAACTCGCAAAGCGCGAGTACCAGTCGAGGGAGCGCCGGGCGGCGCAGCTTGGCCCGGTGCCACAATGGGTCAGCAATCTGGCCTCTTTTCCGTATTCATTTCCAGGTCGAGCGGCCGACTCGCAGAGCGCATCCACGACAGATCCGCAGCGAGGCTGGTACGTCCTCAACATGAATATAGTGACTTTTTTGAAGTCAGTCCCGTGCGAACAATCGATTACAATTCGCGGCGAAGATTTGTTAAGAGACCCAGATCGCGTTCTTCGGGAAGTTGTCGGTTGGATGGGATTGCAGGACGATGCTGAGGCTATCGAAGAAATGAAGCATCCCGAACGCTCGCCCTTTGCGTGCTTTGGTCCGCCAGGAGCCCGGTGCGGTAATGACGTTCTTTTCCTTCAGGACCCCGCTCTGCGCCCGGCGCGAGCGGCGCCACATAGTTTGGAAGGGCCACTCCAGTGGCAGCCAAATGGCAATGGTTTCTTGCCCGAGGTCAAGGAATTGGCACAGCAGTTTGGTTATCAGTAAAAACGATTTGTGTAATTTCCGAATCAGCAACGCCGGTATGCCAGAGGATCTTGCAAAATGAAGACCGAAGCGGTCGTTCAACGTTCCAAAGGGAACTCTCGAGCATTTCTACTTGACCGTATGCCTAAGAATTCCGTTTGCGCTGAGATCGGTGTTTTTAGAGGGGATTTCTCTGCCCAGATCATCAAGGTTGTCAGCCCGTCTATCCTGCACCTCATAGACCCGTGGACGTTTCAACCGGCCGAGGCGTACAAGAACGCATGGTATGGCGGACAGAAAGGAAGAGACCAGAACCACCTTGACTCTATCTATCGGTTCGTAAACAGCCGATTCGCGGGAGAAATCAGATCTGGTCTTGTCCGAATCCATCGAGTGCCTTCGGGGGAGGCGTGTTTGCAGTTTGATGATGAGTATTTCGATTGGGTTTATATAGACGGAGATCATCGATACGAATTCGTCAAACAGGACTTCGAATCGTTCTTTCCTAAAGTCAAGACCGGAGGTTTTATTGCGGGAGATGATTATCATCGACCAGGATGGTGGAATGATGGCGTACGCAAAGCCGTCGATGAGTTTAGATCGAACCATCCCTGCGATGTTGTGCTGATAGAAAGCAACCAGTTCCTATTGACAAAGCTGCCCCTTCACGCTGATCGCGACAGCACGCCATGTCATACGGATGCGCGATTGTGTGATACAACACTCTCTGGGCCAGCATTTAGTATGCGAGATAACGCCACCGATGGTTTCGCTGCGCTCGAAGATCCCAATCAGCGCAAGCCTTGTAAAGATAGCCCGCTCGATAGAGGCATCACACCGACGACGATCAGTACTCCTGTCTTTGTTTTGGCTGCTCCACGCTCTTTTTCAGGTCTAGTTTCGGCTATGCTAGGCAGTCACCCTCAGACTTATGCACTTCCTGCAACTCACTTATTCAGCGCCGAGACCATGGCAGATTGGTGGGTCATGTGCTCGCATGCGAGATTCAAGATGGCGGATGGTCTTCTGCGCGCTGTGGCTGAATTATATTTCGGTGAGCAGACTGATTCCGCGATCGAAGCAGCTACAGGATGGCTGAGGCGTCGGTCGCAATTCACGACCGGTCTCATTTTTGAGGCATTTGCAGATAGGGTTCGGCCTTTACGATTGGTAGAGAAAAGCCCGACGCTCGTCTCAGACCGTAAGTCTCTGCATCGTGTATTAGGCATGTTCCCTAACGCTAAGTTCATTCATGTCGTACAGCATCCCAGGGCATACGGCGAGTCGCTCATGAGAGATATTCAGGAGGCGGCAAACTACGGTGCCGTGCCCTACTGGATGCTTCATCTTGCATCGTTTTCGACTCCATCGGCCATCGGTGATGGAACGCCTTATAAGGGTTTAGACCCTCAGGGGGCCTGGTATGCTCTGAACTCTAATGTCTGTGAATTCTTTAGGAGGGTTCCGGAAGACCAGAAGGTCGTCGTGCGCGGCGAAGAGCTGCTTGCAGCTCCCGGTCCGGCGCTTCGACGAATTGCAGGTTGGATGGGTCTCGGCACGGATGACGAGCTTGTTGAAGGGATGAGACATCCCGAGCGCTCGCCGTATGCCTCAGTCGGTCCGTCGAGTGCGCGCTACGGGAACGAGAACTACCCGCCACCAAGTCCCGAGTCTGGCTCGGAGAGGGTGGACGCGTATAATCTAGAGGATCCGATTAGTTGGCGATCTGATGGCCAAGAGTTTTTGCCGAAGGTGAAAGAGCTTGCATTGCATCTGGGCTACGAGTAGTTCTTTGATACCGACAAGGCTTAGGTGTTGTAATCGGACGGATCATGGTGACAGTGAGGTTCATTTCGTTAGTGTAGCTTGACGTTAAGTAAGATAGAGGTCAGGTGAACTTTGATGGTGATCGCGCCTGCTTCGTTTGATGGCGAAATGGACCCTCTTCAGGAGGATCCGAGCATGCGGGTTCCTAGCCCGATACCGATGCTTGCTCCGCTGTTTCTTCTTGCCCCACCACGTTCATTCACTTCGGTGGTTTGCGCCATGCTCGGGCAGCACCCCCAAATGTACGGGTTTCCTGAGACGCAATTGT
>Ga0209656_10000816_pt1 | contig 20090 bp, 22 predicted proteins | sample BogFormECP12_OM2_FD_188239 | JGI IMG/M metagenome (GOLD analysis project Ga0209656, IMG submission 188239) | Bog forest soil microbial communities from Calvert Island, British Columbia, Canada - ECP12_OM2 (SPAdes) (version 2) | ecosystem: Environmental > Aquatic > Freshwater > Wetlands > Bog ... | reverse complement strand
CATCGCTCAGCCCCATCTTTGAATGACATGGAGCCGAATCACAATCTCCGCCCGCGCCGCAATGCCCTTCAGTCGACCAACATCATTCGAACGCCTGGCTCGCAATTTCGAGTCTTTTCGGAAACCCCGAACAGGTTTCCCGATTCTTTTTCACTATGCATCTCTCAACCGAAATGAGGGGAGGCATGAGGACGTCATGGGCAATCCGTTCGTTCATGTCGAGCTGAGCACCACCGATCTCGAACGCGCGAAGGGCTTCTACAAAGACCTGTTCGACTGGTCGCTGGAGGACGTGCCGATGGGGCCGGGCGGCTCCTACACGATGATCAAGGTGGGCGAGGGCACCGGCGGCGGGATGATGACTCACCCGATGCCGGGTGCGCCGTCGATGTGGCTGTCCTACGTGTTCGTCGACGACATCCACACGGCGACCGACAAGGCGCGCAGTCTGGGCGCGACCGTGATCCGCGAGCCGATGGAGGTGATGGGCACGGGATGGCTGTCGATCTTCATCGATCCGACGGGTGCGATGCTGGGCATGTGGCAGCCGATGATGCAGGGGACGTAAGGCCGGCGACCGAAAGTACTCACCCGTCATGCCGGGCGAAGGCCCGGCATCCACGCCTTCTTGACGTCTGTGCAGAGGAAGGAAGTCGTGGATGACCGGCACAAGGCCGGTGATGACGGGTGAAATCAGATGGGCACGTCCAGAGGGAAACCTGCTACACCGTGAACTGCTCGACGATGATGCGTTCTGACAGGCCCTGACCGGGATCGAACAGCACGCGCACAGACACCGAACGGTCCTCCTGCACCGCCACCGAGACCACATCGCGCACCTCGGTGAAGTCGGCGACCGCCGCGACCGGGCGCTTCTCCGCTTCCAGCACCTCGAACAGCACATGTGCCGAACTCGACAGCAGCGCGCCGCGCCAGCGGCGCGGGCGGAATGCGCTGATCGGCGTCAGCGGCAGCAGGTTGGCCGACAGCGGCACGATCGGGCCGTGCGCGGAGAGGTTGTACGCCGTCGATCCCGCGGGCGTGGATACCAGCACGCCGTCGCAGACCAGCTCCTGCAGGCGCACGCGACCGTCCACGCTGATGCGGATCTTCGCCGCCTGACGCAGTTGCCGCAGCAACGACACTTCGTTGAGCGCCAGCGCGTCGTTCGTAATGCCGTGCGCGTCGACGGTGCGCATCCGCAGCGGATGCAGCTCCGCCGCCTGCGCGCCCATGATGCGGGCGAGCAGGTGATCGTCGCCGGCCTCGTTCATCAGGAAGCCGACCGTGCCGCAGTTCATGCCGTACACCGGCACGGTGCCGCCGAGCACGCTGTGCATCGTCTCCAGCATGAACCCGTCGCCGCCCAACGCCACCACGACGCGGGCGCGCTCGCGCGGCGCGTCGCCGTAGCGCGCGACCATCTTCTCGCGCACCTCGTGCGCCAGCGCCGTGGGTGCGGCGACGAAGGCGATGTCGCCTTTTTTGAGGTCCGACAGCTCGGCGGCACACGAGGCAAAGATATCCATCGGCCGCTCCGCTTGCTCAGGCCCGGTATCGGGCCAGTGGGCTCAGGCCCGTGGGCTCAGGCCAGTCTCCGGTGATCCATCACCGGCATGTCGGCACGCACCTTCGCCGCCCGCGCCGGATCGATGCGCGCCGTCGCCCAGCCGGTGCCGTCCGCCGCCTTCGCCACCACGTGCCCCCACGGATCGCAGATCAGCGAATGGCCGTAGGTGTCGCGCGGGCCGCCGCTGGCGTCGGTGTGGCGGCCGTACGTGGCGGGTGCTGCGAACCAGCACTGGGTCTCGATCGCGCGCGCGCGGATCAGCACCTCCCAGTGGTCCTTGCCAGTCTGCAGCGTGAACGCGGACGGCAGGAAGATCAGCTCGGCGCCGGCGCGGCGAAGAGCCAGGAACAGCTCGGGGAAACGTACATCGTAGCAGATCGCGCAGCCCACGCCCAGGTTGCGCGCCTGGTATGTAACCACGTCGCTGCCCGAGCCGTAGAGGCGGCTTTCGCCGTACGCGACCCCGTCGGGTGTCACGATGTCGAACAGGTGGATCTTGCGGTAGCGCGCGAGCTCTGCGCCGTCGGGGCCGAACGCCACCGTGGTGTTGAACAGACGCTCGCCCTCGCGCTCGACGATCGAGCCGCCGTGCACGAACAGCGCGCGGGCGCGTGCGGTGTCGCGCAGGAAGGCATAGGCGGTGCCCGGCTTCGCCTCGCCGCCCGGCGCCGGCAGTACCTCGGCGGCGTCGAACTTGGCAGCGCGGTCGCCGCCCAGGCAGGACCAGACTTCCGGCAGCGCGAGCATCTCGGGCCGGTCGTGGCTGGCGGCGCCGTCGATCAGCGCCTGGGCCTGGGCGATGTTAGCTTCCTTGTCGTGGCCGGGGCTCATCTGCAGCACGCTGAGGCGCATGGTGTCTCCGGGATCTCCGGTGGGTGGGGCTCAGCCGTTGCGGCCGAGGCGAGGCTCGATCCGCCGTCCGGCCGGGCCTTGCGTGCCCGCACGGGGTTCGGCCGCCAGCCGGCTGCCGCGCGGACTGAGGCCCTCGCGGGGCTGGTAGCTCTCGCGGGAGTCGGAGGTTGGCCAGTCCTCGCGCGGTTCGTCCCAGTCCGCCGGCGGCGGCGGGATCGGCGGGCGCATCGGCGGCGCGTCCATGTCCGGGGCGCGGCGCGACGGCGGCTCGGCGTAGTGGGTCTCGATCGTGCGGAGCGGCCCCGGCTCGGGCATCCGCAACGACAGGCTGCGGATCTCGCCCTGGATCTCGTCCAGCCGCGCTTCGATCGATTCGAGCCGGCTGCGGGTGCCGAGCACGCTGAACGGCACGAACAGGAAAGCCAGCCCCCAGAGCAGGGCCAGCACCAGTACGACGACAGGCACCCAAGGGGGCACCCAGTCGGGAAGCGCAAAGGGCAGAGTCATGGCGGATCATCTAGAGCAGACGTCCGGCGAGCGAAACGCCCGAAACCGAATTTGAGCCGCGATTGGTGCGGTACGCCGCATCCAGGAGGGTGGGCGGAGGTGTCCCGGTCAGACGATCGCGAAATAAGTGGCCATCAGGAGCGTGTCGGAGCGGATCGGCCGCAAGCCGGTCGGTCAGGGGCGGATCAGTGGGCGGTCGATCAGGTGGGGTCGATCAGTTGGGGCGGCTCGTCAGAGGGGCAGAGGGGATGTGCCGGGTGGTCGTCCGGGAGGGTCGGCGGGCGTCCTGCCCGCACTCGGCGCTCCGGCGCTCAGACCACCGCGAAATAGGTGGCCATCAGCACCACGAAGAACCCGATCGCGACCGCCAGTGCTCGTCTCTCTTCCATCTTCGCCTCCACCCCGGCGCCCCATGGTGCCGGGGAACCTCGCCTTCCCTTTTGCAGGACGCGCGAGATACACGCAGTGATCCCATGCACACCCTAATTTTTATGCAAGCCAGCCCGGATCGCCGCGCTTGGGGCGGCGTTCGTCTCCGCACGCCGGCCGCCGCGGCGGTGGCGCGCGGCGGCACCGCCATGCACTCTGCCGCAACGGCGGGGTTGCCCGCGCGCCATCCGTCTGCAAGACCGCGCGGCGACCGGAGAGGAGAAGCATGCAGCAGGCGATCGGAGTGGCGGCGCCGGCACACGGGGCGGCCCGGCGGGCGGCGCCGCGGGCGGGGCTGCTGCTGGGCGTGCTCGGCGTGGTCTATGGCGATATCGGCACCAGCCCGCTGTACGCGTTCAAGGCCAGCCTGACCTACTTCACCGGCGGCGTGGAGCTGCTGGAGATCATGGGCGTGCTGTCGCTGATCTTCTGGTCGCTGATCCTGATCGTGACGATCAAGTACGTCATGCTGGTGATGCGCGCCGACAACAAGGGCGAGGGCGGCATCCTCGCGCTGATGGCGCTGGCGCAGCGTGTCTCCTCGGGTGCCAGGATGAAGGCGGCGCTGGCGATGATCGGCATCGCCGGCGCCTGCCTGTTCTTCGGCGACGGCATCATCACCCCGGCGATCTCGGTGCTGTCGGCGGTCGAGGGGCTGGAGGTCTCCACGCCGGAGCTGAAGGAATACGTGCTGCCGATCTGCGCGGTCGTGATCGTCGTGCTGTTCGCCATGCAGTTCCGCGGCACCGGCAGCGTCGGCCGCGTGTTCGGCCCGATCATGATCGTCTGGTTCCTGGCGATCGGCGTGCTGGGTGCGATCGAGATCGCCGGCCATCCGTTCGTGCTGCTGGCGGTCTCGCCGACCTATGCCGTCGAGCTGTGCACGCACTATGGCGCGCTCGCCTTCCTGGTGCTCGGCAGCGTGGTGCTGGCGGTGACAGGTGCCGAGGCGCTGTATGCGGACATGGGCCATTTCGGCGCCCATCCGATCCGCCTGGCCTGGACGTTCTTCGTGCTGCCCAGCCTGGTGCTGAACTATTTCGGTCAGGGCGCGCTGTTGATCCATGACAAGGCGGCGGCGGAGAACCCGTTCTTCCTGCTCGGCCCGCACTGGCTGCGCCTGCCGATGGTGATCCTGGCGACGGTGGCGACCGTGATCGCCAGTCAGGCGGTGATCTCCGGCGCCTATTCGATGACGCGGCAGTGCACGCAGCTCGGCTTCCTGCCGCGCATGCGGGTGCGCCATACCAGCAGCGAGGAGGCGGGGCAGATCTACGTCCCGCAGGTCAACACCTTCCTCGCCGTCGGCGTGCTGCTGCTGGTCTTCGCGTTCCGCACCAGCGACAACCTCGCCTCGGCCTACGGCATCGCGGTCACGGGGACGTTCCTGTGCACGGCGATGCTTGCGATCGTTGTGTTCCGCCGCGCATTCGGCTGGTCGCGCTGGGCCGCGGTCGCGGTGTTCGGCTCGCTGATGCTGATCGACGCCACGTTCTTCGCGGCCAACTCGCTGAAGGTGGTCGAGGGCGGCTGGGTGCCGCTGGTGCTCGGCCTCTCGCTGATGGCGCTGATGACGTCGTGGAAGCAGGGGCGCGACCTGCTGTTCGCCCGCTGGCGGCAGGACAGCCTGCCGCTCGCCTCGTTCCTCGCCCGGCTGCCGCAGTCGCGCACCGTGCGGGTCCCCGGGCTCGCGGTGTTCATGACCGGCAACCCGGACTACGTGCCGGGCGCGCTGCTGCACAACCTCAAGCACAACAAGGTGCTGCACGAGCGGGTGCTGTTCGTGAACGTGCAGAACGTCGACGTGCCGGAGGTCGCCGAGTCCGAGCGCGTGGCGGTGGCCGAGCTGGGGCCCGGCATCCACCGCGTCACCGTGCGCTACGGCTTCATGGAGAGCCCCGACCTGCCGCGCGCCCTCGAGAGTCTGCCGGACCTCGGCGTGCCGTTCGATCCGATGCAGGCGAGCTACTTCCTCGGCCGCGAGGTGCTGGTGCGGGCGGTTCTGCCGCGCATGCCGGTGTGGCGGCTGTGGCTGTTCCTGTTCCTGGCGCGCAATGCGACGTCGGCGACGGAGTTCTTCCGCATTCCCAGCGACCGCGTGGTGGAGCTGGGCGTGCGGGTGGCGATCTGACGCGGGCGCATGGCAAAGATCCTCAGCCTGCTGGCGCAGAGCGCGGGCCATCCGGACGGCGACACGGCGATTGGCCTGGAGCTGTCGGTGTGCCTGACCCCGAACGCGCTTCTGGATGTCGCGGCGTTCGAGATCAGCCCGCTGCCCTGGCCGGTGCGCCGCACGTGGCCGGACCGCGAGGACTGGCACGGCGAGCTGATCCGGGTGGACGAGGGCTGGGCAATCCGTGCGGCGCGCGGCGACAACGAGCCGGTGTGGGATGTCACGGTGAAGACGTTGCGACCGGGCGACTACATCACGCTGCGCCGGCCCGACGGGGAGGAGCTGATCTTCCGCATCGTCGGCGTGGAGTGACGCCGCGCCGTCAGTTCGCGGAGACGATCGTCTCCCAGGCGTCCGGGGTCAGCGCGTACGAGCCGACCGCGCCGGAGTGGAACAACCGCCAGAACGACGGCCGCAGCAATGTGAGCAGCGCGGCGGCGACGGCCGGGACGGCTGCGAGCGGATCGCGATGCAGCGGCGTCAGCTCCTCGACGGCGGCTCGGTAGCCTCCGCGCGCGCACACCGCCGCGACGATCTCGCGCGCGATCGCTGACCGTCGTCCGGCGTGCTGCGCGGCGCCGAGGATCGCGAGCAGCGTCTGCCGTGAGCGGATGCCGGGCTTTCCCGGGGGCTGCGCGGGCGGGTGCCGCGCCCGGCCGAGATCGAGCATCACGGAAACCAGGTCCACTCCCGAGTAGTACGCGTTCATCGGTTCGACCAGCCGCGGATTGACGTCGATCACGACCAGCCCCGCAGGCGTCACGATCGCGTCCATCGACAAGGCGCCATGCCAGTCGAGCGCGCCCACGATGTCGCCCAGGATCGCAGGCAGCGCGGGGAGCGCGACGCTCTCCTTCAGCGATGCCCCTCCGCCAACGCCTTCGCGCAGGCGCAGGCAGGCATGGTGCGCCAACAGGCGTCCGTTGTCGGCGACGGCCTGCACCATCGCGAGCGGGCCGAGGCACTGCGACTGCACCAGCAACTCGTGCTCGCCCAGGCCCATCGCCGACGCTGCGGCTGCAAGTTCGGCGCGCGAGGTGACGCGGCGAACGCCGCTGCTGGCGGTGCTGATCGGCTGCTTGACGAACGCCGGAAAATCGACGACGCGGTCGAGGTCGCGCACACCGCCGACGACGAGCGAAGCCGGTTGCGGCACGCCGAGGCCGTGCAGCGTGCGGTACGCCGATATCTTGTCCTGCAGGCGGCGGAGCGATCCGAACGGCGGCACCACGGTCGCGACACCGAGCGTGTCCCGTCGAGCGGAGAGAACCGCGACCTGCTCCTGCGTCGGAAACAGCAGGTCGATGGCACGGCGTTCGGCGACCGCCTCGGCCGCTTCCAGCCAGGCGAATGGGTCCTGTGCGAAGCGCGGAACGGCGTGAACCTCGCGAACGTTGCGAGTGAAACGGCTCAGGCACAGACCCGACGAGGACAGGAGTTCCACGTGGTGCCCGAGGCTGCCGAGCCGTGTGGCCACCTGCCGGGACGTGAGGCCCGACCCTTCGGACAGGAGGATGCGCATGGGCTACGCCGCGCGCAGCGCAGCAGCGGCAGGCCGGTGCGCCAGCGCGCGATGCGCGAAGAACGCCGGAATCGAGAGCAGCGACACCGCGGCTGCCGCGTACAGCGCGCCCTCCGGGCCGCCATAGATGTCGGCCGCGCGTCCGCATGCCGCGGGGATCAGCGCGCCGCCGATGTAATAGGTCGTGTAGAACAGCCCCATGCCGGCGGCGCGGCGCTCGGGGCGCGAGGACAACGTGCCGAGCGCGATGATGACGCTGCCGTGCAGCGAGCCGAGGAAGCCGAACAGCAGCGCCCAGCCTGCCTGCGCCGCGATGCCGTCGCCGAATGCCGCAATGCCGGCCACGCTGACGGCGACTCCCGCCGCGCCCGCGACCATCACCGCCGCGTTGCCGATCCGGGGCGCCAGCCAGCCGCCGGCCAGCATCGCCGGCAGGTTCGTCAACGTGGCGAGCGCGATGACCACGCCAGCCTGCGCGGCCGTCGCGGCGCGCACGTGCAGCAGCGACGGCACATACGACAGGAACCCGGAATAGCCCGCGTTGTAGAATGTCCAGATCAGCCCGGCGACGGCGACCAGCATGCACTCGCGCGGGCTCGGGAGCGCGAGGCTGCGTCGGCCGCGCTCCTCGGGCGGCTGGTAGGCGGACAGGAAGAGCGTCGCGGCGGCGGCGGCGATCGCGCCGCCCGCCACGAACACCCAGGGCCAGCCCGCCGCTTCGGCGAGCGGAAGCTGCGTGAACTGCGCGAGGCTGATGCCGACCGCGTAGGAGCCCATGGTCACCGCGATCGCCAGCATGAAGGCGCTGCCCTCGAACCAGTCGGCGAGCAGCTTGCCCTGCAGCACGACGATGGTGACCGACCCCATGCCGGACACCACGCGCCCGGCGGCGATGCCGGCGACGCCGCCGCCGGTGGCGGCGATCAGGGCGCCGACCGTCATCAGCAAGAGTCCGGCCGTCAGCACCACGCGATCGCCGAAGCGGCCGGCCAGCATGCCGAAGGGTAACGACATGAGAATGCCGGAGGCGAGGTGAATGCCGATGAGCGTGCCGATCGCCGTGTAGTCGAGGCCGAACAGGCGGGTCAGCAATGGCGCGAGGCTGGCGATGGCCTGGAACTGGTAGGCGAAGCTCAATCGCGCCAGCGTCAGCGCCGCCAGCAGGATCAGCGCGCGCATGCGTCCCATCTGTGCCACCGACCGACGTTAGCTGCGCCAACAACGGCGCCGATACGCCGCGCGCCGCAGCCCTGATGCCAGCGGTGCGCACGCAGCTGCCGTTGCTATTCGCGCGCGGACTGACCTAACCGTCTTGCGTGACCGATGATGCTCCCTGGCGGCTGGAGGTTCACGACAGCCTGCCGTCGACGACCGACCGGCTGGCCGCGCTGGCGGCGAAAGGCGCGCCGGACGGCACGGCCGTGCTCGCGCTGACGCAGACGAGAGGACGCGGGAGCCGCGGGCGCGCGTGGTCCTCGCCGCCCGGCAACCTCGCGCTGTCGGTGCTGCTGCGGCCGGACGAGCCGGCGGCGACGGCCGCCGAGTGGCCGCTGCTGGTCGCAATCGCGCTGTCGGACGTGCTGATCCCCCGCCTGCCCGACCCCGGCCTGCTCAGCCTGAAATGGCCGAACGACGTGCTGCTGCGCGGCCGCAAGCTCGCCGGCATCCTGATCGACGCGACGACCGACGAGGGTCGGCTGCGCACGCTCGCGATCGGCGTCGGCGCGAATCTGAGCACCGCGCCCGACCTGCCCGACCGTCCGACCGCCGCCGTGTCCGAGGTCGCCCCGCCGCCCGCGCCCGAAGACGTCGCCCGTGCGCTGCTTGACGCCATGTGGCGGCGGCGTGCCGAGCGAGGCCGCAACGGCTTCGCGCCGATCCGCGCGGCATGGCTGTCGCGTGCGCATCCGGTCGGGACGCCGCTTGTCGTGCAGTTCGCCGATGAGCGCCTCGAGGGCCGGTTCGCCGGCCTGACCGACGCCGGCCTGCTGCAATTGCAGACGGCAGCCGGTATGCGGACGCTGTCCGCCGGCGAGGTGCTGCTCGGCGAGGGAGCCAACGGATGAACCCCGCCGACGTCGATCACGCCATCACGTCGCGCCGCTCGGTGCGCGCGTTCCTGCCCACGCCGGTGCCGCGCGAGACGGTCGAGGCGATCCTGAACATCTCCGCGAGGGCGCCGAGCGGCACGAACATGCAGCCGTGGCGCGTTCACGTGCTGGCGGGCGAGGAACGGCGGCGATTGTCGGATGCCGTGCGTCCCGCCTTCCTCTCGGGCGGCGGACCGGAGAGCGGCAGCGAATACGCCTACTACCCGGACAAGTTCTTCGAGCCGTACCTGTCGCGGCGACGGAAAGTGGGGTGGGACCTGTACGGCCTGCTCGGCATCGCCAAAGGCGACGTGGCGAGGATGCTCGCCCAGCACGCGCGCAACTTCGACTTCTTCGACGCGCCGGTGGGGATGATCTGCACCATCGACCGGCGGCTGAAGATCGGCAGCTGGCTCGACTACGGCATGTTCCTGGAGAACATGATGATCGCCGCACGCGCCCGCGGCCTTGACACCTGCCCGCAGGCGGCCTGGGCGCCGATGCACGCCGTGGTCCGCCGGGTGCTGGAATTGGCGCCCGAGGAGCTTGTCGTCTGCGGCATGGCGCTCGGCTACGCCGACCCGGACGCGCCGGAGAACCGGCTGGTGACGGAGCGCGTACCGGCGAGCGCCTTCGCCACCTTCCGCGGATTCCCCGACTGACGCTGCTGGCCCACGCCGACTGGAGCGTCGACCCGCGCAAGCGCTGGATGGCGACCGCGATGCGCAGCGGGGGCGCGTGGCGTATCGCGGCGCCGGAGCCGGTCGGCGATGTCGCCACGCTGCCCGGACGACTTCTGGCGCGTGCCGACGGCGGCCCGGTGGTGCTCGGCGTCGATCTGCCGCTGGGCCTGCCGCGTGCGTACGCCGCGCGCGTGCCGGAGCCGGATTTTCCCGCGTTCCTGCGCGGCCTCGCCCAGCGGCCGGGCTTCTTCGAGGTCTGCGCCACGCTGGACGAGGTGTCCGCCGACCGCCCGTTCTACCCGGCGCGGGGGTTGGCGGGGATGACGCGAGCGGCGCACGCCCTGGCGCTCGGCCTCGCCGGGGCGGCCGCGCTGTCCCGCGCTTGTGATCGCGCCACCGCCGAGCGGCCTGCCGGGGCGCCGCTGTTCTGGACGCTCGGCGCCAACCAGTCCGGCAAGGCCGCGATTGCCGCCTGGCGCGATTTCCTGCTGCCGGCCATCGCTGCATGCGTGCCCATGCGCCTGTGGCCGTTCGAGGGAAAGCTCGGCGATCTGATCGCGGCCGGTTCCGTGGTAATCGCCGAGACCTACCCCGCCGAGGCGCTGCGCCACCTGGGCCTTCGGTTCGCCGGCAGCAAGCGGCGGCAGGCCGACCGCGCGGCGCTGGCTCCGGCGCTGCTCGCCGTGGCCGAGAGGCTCGGCGCCGTCCCCGATCCCGCGCTTGCGGCGTCGGCGACGGACGGGTTCGGGGCCGACTCGGCCGGGGAGGATCGTTTTGATTGTGTCCTCGGTCTGCTGTGCGTGGTAAACGTGCAGGCCGGCAATAGGCCCGACGCGGCGCCCGACGATCCCTGGATCAGGCGCTGGGAGGGATGGGTGCTTGGCCAGACAGCGCTGCCGCGCTGCTAGCGCCACTTGTTCCGGCGTGCGCTCCACGCCCAATCAACGATGCGCGAGCGTGCTTTGAATTTGACTCGCGCGGAATCCGCGTGATTATCGGCAGGGCGTGCGTGCTGCGCCCCCGTGAGCGAAGGAGGATGCCTTCCTGTTCGACCCGCTTTACGTCCTGTCGGGTGCAGTGGTGGGCTTGCTGGTCGGCATGACCGGCGTGGGCGGCGGCTCCTTGATGACGCCGCTTCTGGTTCTGGCGTTCGGCTTCCACCCCGTCGCGGCCGTCGGCACCGACCTGCTGTTCGCCGCCGGCACGAAGTCGGTCGGCACCCTGGTGCACGGCGCCAACCGCAACGTCTCCTGGCGGGTGACCGGCTTGCTGGCGGTGGGCAGCCTGCCGTCGAGCCTGCTGATGATCCTGCTGCTGGACCGGCTGGGAAATCCGAACGCGCTGACCGCGAAGATCATCTCGGTGACGTTGGGGATCGCGCTGCTGCTGACCGCCGTATCGCTGGTCTTCCGGCCGCAGATCATCGCCTTCGCCGCGCGCTTCCGCGGCAATCCGCATCCGCGCCGGACTACGGTGCTGACGATCATTACGGGTGCTGTGCTCGGCGTGCTGGTCTCGCTCTCGTCGGTCGGCGCGGGTGCGATCGGCATGACCGCGTTGCTGATGCTGTATCCCGCCCTGCCGGTCGCGGTTCTGGTCGCCTCCGACATCGCCCATGCGGTGCCGCTGACGCTGGTCGCCGGACTTGGGCACTGGTATCTCGGCTCGATCAACTGGCCGGTGCTGACCGCGCTGCTGATCGGCTCGATGCCCGGCATCGTCGTCGGCAGCCTGGCGTCGACGCGGGTGCCGGAGACGGCGTTGCGCGGCGTCCTGGCCGCGGTGCTGTTCGTGGTCGGTGCGCGGCTGGTGGTTTAGCAGTTCGCCGAGCCTTCGGGGAAGCCGACACATCGCGAACGTCGAGTTAGCGCACGTGCGTCGACGCCGGAGCGCGGCGTCGCGGCAGGTCATTTGACCGTGCGAATCGAATTGGGCACCTGCTGCCGTCGCGATTTCGATTCGTGACACCCTGTCGAGTTCACCCGAGACGATGCGATGAAGCTGACGGTCGTTATCCCCTGCTACAACGAGGTAGAAACGATCGACCGCATCATCGAAGCGGTCCGAGGGTCCCCCCATGCGGACACGGAGATCATCGTTGTCGATGATTGCTCGGTGGACGGCACGAGGGAGAAGCTGAGGAGCGCGATCGAAACCTCCGGTCGGGTCGATCGGGTGATCTATCACGATCGGAATCAGGGTAAGGGCGCGGCGCTGCGTACCGGCTTCCGCTATGCGACGGGCGACATCGTCATCGTCCAGGACGCCGATCTCGAATACGACCCGAACGAGCATCCCCGCATGATCGAACCCATCGTGTCGGGCAGGGCGGATGTGGTGTTCGGGTCCTGCTTCGCGGGCGGGCAAGCCCATCGGGTGCTCTATTACTGGCACCGCCTCGGCAACAGTTTCCTCACGATGCTGTCGAACATGCTCACCGACCTGGATCTCACCGACATGGAGACCTGCTTCAAGGCGTTCCGCCGAGAGATCATCCAGTCGATCGAGATCGAGGAGTCCCGGTTCGGTTTCGAGCCCGAAATCACGGCGAAGGTCGCCAAGCGGCGGAAGCTCCGGATCTATGAGGTAGGAATTTCCTACTATGGTCGCACGTAGGAGGAGGGTAGGAAGATCGGCTGGAAGGACGGCGTGCGCGCCATCTACTGCATCATAAAACACAACCTGTTCCGATGAGCATTGCCGGGTTCGGCTTGCGTCCGTTCTAACCCGCCCGGGCGGGCAGCCACGCCGAGCCGCGCTCGGCCGCCATCACCAGCACGAAGGTCAGCAGCAGCATGACCGCGCTGCTGATCGGCTCGATGCCCGCCATCGTGAGCCTCAATCCGGCGTCCGAGTCACGGCTGCGCCACATTGTGCTTGGTGTTGCTGTCGGGCGTGAGCCCGACCGTGTGGCCGGGGTTGTGACAGGCGATATGATACCACGGCGGTGCTCTTCGAATCATGATCGCTACTCGCCGCAATACTTGCGTTACAAGGGGCCTGCTACGCGCGTAAGGGCCAGATGGATGGCGGGTAATTTGCAGGAAAAGGCCCCCCCCTGTATCGTGGCGTTAAGCTGGACGGCGATAGGCGTGGCGGCAGAAGAGCCGCCGGCCGCAGCTGCGACTGAAGGATGAGAGGCTGAGATGCCGTTTTTCACCACCACGACCGGATCCGGCACCACGACCTTCGGTACCACGGGGTTCGGCGGGACCACCGGGACAACCACGTTCGGGACCACGACGGGCACGACGACATTCCCGACCACGACGGGCACGACGACGTTCCCGACCACGACGGGCACGACGACGACGGGCACGACGACGTTCCCGACCACGACGGGCACGACGACGTTCGGGACGACGACGGGCACGACGACGTTCCCGACCACGACGGGCATGACGACGTTCGGGACGACGACGGGCACGACGACGTTCCCGACCACCACGGGCACGACGACGTTCGGGACGACGACGGGCACGACGACGTTCCCGACCACCACGGGCACGACGACGTTCGGCGCGACCGCCGGCAGGACGACATCCGTCGGTTCGACAGGGACCGGTGCCGGGACGACCGGCGGCGGAACGAACGGCGGCGGAACGAACGGCGGCGGAACGACCGGCGGCGGAACGAACGGTGGCGGAACGACCGGCGGAACGCCGTTAGCCTAAGACAAAGTCGGGAGGGAGCGACGTGAGGGGGCCGGGGCCTCGCGTCGGAGCCGCTGCGCGGTGTCTCCACTCGGCGCGTTGGGCCCCCAAAAGAACGTAGGCGCAGATGCCGCGTGCAGATGATGAGTCATCGCGTGCGCCGGCTGGCATCAGGCCACCCGGGCGCGCAGCCACGCCGAGCCGCGCTCGGCGGCCATCACCAGCACGAAGGTCAGCAGCAGCAGCAGCGACACCGTGCGGTACTGGAACAGGTTCATCGCGGTCAGCAGCTCGAACCCGATGCCGCCCGCGCCGACGAAGCCCAGCACCAGCGAGCCGCGGATGTTCTCGTCCAGCCGATAGAGCGCAATTCCCATCAGCGACGGCAGCGCCGTCGGCACCACGGCGTGGGTGAACACCTGCAGCCGGTTCGCGCCGGTCATCGTCAGCGCCTCGACCGGGCCCATGTCCATGTCCTCGATCACTTCGGAGAACAGCCGCCCCAGCATGCCGATCGAGTGCACCGAGATCGCCAGCGCGCCGGGGAACGGTCCGAGCCCCACCGCGGTGACGAACAGCAGCGCCCAGACGAGGTCCGGCACCGCGCGGGCGAACGCGATCACGCCGCGCGCGCCGAAGTAGAGCAGCCGCCCCGGCGAGGTGTTGCGCGCCGCCAGCACCGCCAGCGGCACCGCCATCACCACCGCACAGCAGGTGCCGAAGAAGGCGATGTCCACCGTCTCCAGCGCCGGCCACAGCTCGTGCGGCAGCTGGCTGAAATCCGGCGGCCAGGCGCGGCGCAGGATGTCGGCCATGCCGTGCGCGCCGGTGATCAGGTCCTGCGGCCGCGCCTGCACGACCAGCGTGGCCTGCGCGAGGACGACGAAGAAGATCAGCAAACCGAGGAACGGCAGCGCGCGCGAGGCAGGCCCGGGCACCGCCCGATGCACCGCGTCACGCTGGTATTTCATACCGGCCAGCCTTCGGCTGACTCGGTATGAGTCTTTGTTTTGCGCGCCGCCGCCTGCCGACCCGGCGCGCGATACCTATGAGCGACGAGGCTCATCGGTATCACGCCGCCATCGCTATCGGGCGTGCCGGATAGAGCGCGTTGACGTCGTGCTCCGTCACGCCGGCCGGCGCGCTGTCGAACTGCATCCAGCCGTCGCGCAGGCCGACGATCCGGTCGGCATACTTCCGCGCCAGCACCGGCTGGTGCAGCACGCACAGCACGCCGAGCCCGTCGTCCTTCGCCACCCGCCGGATCAGCCGCATCACCTCCTCGGCCGCCTCGGGGTCGAGGCTCGCGACCGGCTCGTCGGCGAGCAATGCCAGCGGCCGCTGCGCCAGTGCGCGGGCGATCGACAAGCGCTGCGCCTGGCCGCCGGACAGCGTGCCCGCCCGCTGCGGGGCGAACTCGCGCAGGCCCAGATCGTCCAGCCGCGCCAGCGCGCCCTCGCGCTCGCACGCCGGCAGCCCGCCGAGCGCGGTCCACACCCGCCGGTGATGGCCGAGCGTGCCCGTCATCACGTTGGCCAGCACGCTGCGCCGCTTCACCAGGTTGGCGTGCTGGAACACCATGCCCATCGCCATCCGCGCGTCGCGCAACGCGCGTCCGTGCAGCGTGGTGATGTCGCGGCCGGCGACGTGGATCGTGCCGTTGCTCGGGCGGAGCATCCCGGCGATGCAGCGCAGCAGCGTCGACTTGCCGCTGCCGTTCGCGCCGAGGATCGCCACCAGCTCGCCCGGGCGCACGTCCACGCTCGCACGCTCCAGCGCTCGCCGGCCGGTGGGGTAGGTGAAGCCGACGTCGCGGGCACAGATCAGCGGGGCGTCCGCCGTGCCGGCGATCGGTGGCGCGTCTTTCGACGCGACGACCGGCGTGTCCATCGCCGCTACTCCAGGTTGTTGAGGTCGATGTTCAGGATCGACACCAGCTTGCGGATCGGGTCGTAGGATGCGTCGACCTGCGGCACGAGCTTCGGATTGGCCGCGCCGATGATCTTGCGGTCGGCCGCGGACAACTCGCTCAGGTCCAGGTTCTGCAGCACCGCGGTCAGCCGTGCGGCGAACTTCGGATCGAGCTTGTCGGACAGCGCGATCGGATCGATCGGGATCGGGCCCGAGCGCCACAGCTCGACGTAGTCCTCCGGCTTGTAGCTGCCGGCGACCTCGGCCGAGGCGATCTGCTGGCTGTTCAGCTCGCCCGACTGGACCTTGTGGTTGCGCAGCGCCTCGTAGGACGCGCCGTGGCTGCCTGCATACAGCGGCTTGACGCCGTTGTCCGGATCGATGCCGACCTCCTTCAGCGCCATCGCCGGGAACAGGTGGCCCGAGGTGGACGCGGGATCGGAGTAGGCGAAGGTGTGGCCTTCGACCTCCTTGAGCGTGGTGATGCCCGAGCCCGGCCAGGTGACGATGCCGGCGGTGTAGCTCGCGGGCTTGCCGTCCTTGTCGGCGAAGGTCGCCACCGCCTGGGCCCCGGCGACCTGATGCGCCAGCACGTAGCCGAGCGGCCCGAACTCGCCGATCTCCAGCTTGCCGGCGCGCATCGCCTCAATCTCGGCGTTGTAGCTGGTGGTCACCAGCACCTCGACCTTGCAGCCGATCTTCCGGCCGATCAGGTCGCCGATGTGCTGGTAGATCGGCGTCAGCTTCGCCCCGGCCTCGTAGGGTTCGACGCCGAAGCGGACGGTGCCGCCGTTCGGGCAGTCGGCTTCCTGCGCGGCGGCGGGCGAGGGGACGGACATCGCGGCGGCAACGACGACGGCCGCCGCGGTGGCGAGCACACGCAACATGCTGGGTCTCCGGAAGGTGGGTGCGCCACCCGTAGCCGCCGGGGCGTGACCGCTCCGCGTCAGAACGATGAAGGCTGGATGACGGTTGGCGGGCGGATGGCGGGCGGCCTAGTGTCCCGCCCCAGAAGTTCGCTGCGAACTTCTGGGATAAGCGGGCCACCAGGACTTTGATTTTCCAGCGTCCCACTCTGATTCCGAAGTTCGTCGAACTTCGGAATCGGGACACTGGGCTTGACGCCAACAAGATCGGGAGACGTCCGTGTCCATCGCCGACCTGTACCAGATCGCCGGCACGCCCAAGACCTGGGAGGTGCCGCAGGACTACCTGACGTGCTTCAACTGGGAGTTCACGCCGGAGCGCTCGCGCCTGCTGAACCTGTACGAGCGCGGCAAGACGATGCAGTGGAACGCGACCGACCGCATCGACTGGTCGCAGGACCTCGACCCGGAGAACCCGCAGCTGCTGCCGGAGGCGGCGCTGCCGATCGCATCGACGCCCGTCTATCAGCGCATGTCGGCGGCCGAGAAGGCGAACGTCCGCCGCCATCACCAGGCGTACCAGACCAGCCAGTTCCTGCACGGCGAGCAGGGCGCGATGATCTGCGCCGCCAAGACCGTGCAGCAGGTCCCCGACCTCGACAGCAAGCTGTATGCGGCGACACAGGTCGTCGACGAGGCGCGCCACGTCGAGGCGTACAAGAAGCTGCTCGAGAAGTTCGGCATGGCGTATCCGATGACGCCGCCGCTGCAGACGCTGCTCGATCAGGTGCTGCGCGATGCGCGCTGGGACATGACGTATCTCGGCATGCAGGTGGTGATCGAGGGCCTCGCGCTGGCCGCCTTCGCGCGGTTGCGCGACGAGGCGCAGAATCCGCTCGCCGCCTCGGTCAATGCCTACGTGATGGAGGACGAGGCCCGCCACGTCGCCTTCGGCCGGCTGAGCCTGCGCGACTACTATCCGCAGCTGACGCAGGCCGAGCGCGACGAGCGCGAGGAGTTCCTGGTCGAGGCGTGCTTCCACATGCGCGACCGCTTCAACGCGATGGAGGTTTGGCGCAATCTGGAGCTGCCGATCGAGGAGTGCATCGAGCACCTGCAGGCGAGCGGCGCGATGGTGAAGTTCCGCCAGCGCCTGTTCACCCGCATCGTGCCGTGCGTGAAGGACATCGGCCTGTGGGGCGAAAAGGTTCGCCGCGGCTTCGAGCAGCTCGGCGTGCTGGACTACGCCGACGTCGACCTGGAGGCGATGGCGCGCAACGACGAGCAGACCGCCGCCGACTTCGACGCCCGGCGTGCCCATGTAGACAGTGTGATCGCCGCGGCCCAATGACCCGGGCCGTTTGAACCTTGGCCGTCCGGCGTCGTTCACGCTGTGGAGAAACCGGAGGGTCCAATGCGACACATGCTTCTCGCCGCCACGGCCGTGCTGCTGATGGCAGGACCGGCCCTGGCCCAATCGACCGCTCGAGGGGGCTGCTACCACAACGGGATACCCGACTGCGGGCCCGTCACCCCGGGGGCGAACAGCGCCTTCAACGGCGGCGGCATGGTGCTGGTGAACCCGAATGGCGGGCCGCCGCCGCGGGCGACCGAGCCGTTCCCGCCTCCGCCGCCCGGCTATCCGCCGTACTACCAGCCGCGTTAGGGCGCCGCTCGCCAAACGGTTCGGTCGTGTTCAGGATGCCGCTCTCGCGAGGTGATCGGCGGAGAGCGGCGTGCTGGCAACGGCGGACGATACTGTCAGGCTGACCGAGACCTGGCTGGAGGACTTCGGGCCGGCGCTCGCCGACGGCGACGAGCGCCGGCTGGCGGCGCTGTTCCACGCCGACAGCCACTGGCGCGACGTGCTCGCGCTGACGTGGCGCATCCAGACCGTCAACGGCGGCGCGGCGATCGCCGCCGCGCTGGCGGCGCACGGCGGACGGGCGCGGGGGTTCCGCATCGACCCCGGCCGCGCGGCACCCCGCACCGTCACCCGCGCCGGTCGCGAGACGATCGAGGCGATCCTTGCGTTCGAAACCGCCGACGGGCGAGGCGACGGCGTGCTGCGCCTGATGCCCGATCCCGATGGGCGGCCGAAGGCGTGGACGCTGCTGACCGCGCTCGAGGAGCTGCGCAGCGACGAGCGTTCGCGGGGCAAGGCGCACGCCCGCGATTTCCGCGGGCCGAACTGGCTCGATCTGCGGCGTGACGCGGCGGCGTATGCCCACCGCGATCCGGCGGTGCTGGTCGTCGGCGGCGGGCAGGCGGGGCTGTCGATTGCGGCACGGCTGGCCGACCTCGGCGTCGACACGCTGATCGTCGATCGCGCCGCGCGGATCGGCGACAACTGGCGCAAGCGCTACCATGCGCTGACGCTGCACAACCAGACGCACGTCAATCACCTGCCGTTCATGCCGTTTCCGCCGAACTGGCCGACCTACATCCCGAAGGACAAGCTGGCGGGATGGTTCGAGGCGTATGTCGAGGCGCTGGAGCTGAACTACTGGACCGGCACGGAATTCGAGGGCGGCGACTACGACGCCGATGCCGGCCACTGGCGCGTCACCGTGCGGCGGGCCGGCGGCGAGCGCCGCACCATGCGTCCGCGCCATGTGGTGATGGCGACGGGTGTGTCGGGCGTTCCGCACATCCCGCACATCCCGACGCTGGACGATTTTCGCGGCACGGTGTTGCACTCCGGCCAGTATTCGGACGGCGACGACTGGGCGGGCAAGCGCGCGCTGGTGATCGGCACCGGCAATTCCGGCCACGACATCGCGCAGGATCTGCATTCCGGCGGCGCAAAAGTGACGCTTGTGCAACGCAGCCCCACTCTGGTTGTCAACCTGGAGCCAAGCGCGCAACTGCCGTACGCGCTGTACGGCGAGGGGGTGTCGCTGGAGGACTGCGACCTCATTGCGACATCGATTCCGTTGGCGCTGGGGAAGGAGAGCCACCGCCGGTTCACCCGGCAGGCTGCGGAGCTGGACAAGTCATTGCTCGACGCCTTGCAGCGCGTCGGCTTCAAGCTCGATTTCGGCGAGGACGGCACCGGCTGGCAGTTCAAGTACCTCACGCGGGGCGGCGGCTACTATTTCAACGTCGGCTGCTCGGATCTGGTCGCCGACGGCAGCATCGGGCTGGTGCAGTTCGCCGACATCGACTGTTTCGTGGCCGACGGCGCGCGGCTGCGCTCCGGCCGCACGCTCGCCGCCGACCTGATCGTGCTGGCGACCGGGTGGAAGGGGCACGAGCATCTGGTCGCGACGGTGTTCGGGGACGAGGTGGCCGCTCGCGTGGGTCCGATCTGGGGCTTCGGCGACGGCGAGGAGCTGCGCAACATGTTCGTCCGCACCAAGCAGCCGGGCCTGTATTTCATCGCCGGCAGCCTGGCGCAGTGCCGCATCTACTCGAAGTACCTCGCGCTGCAGATCAAGGCGGGCGAGGCGGGGATCGCCATGGGCGACGTCGCCGCGGCGTAGGGCGGCGTGCGCGCCGGCGTCGCCGGGGGACGCGCCTTGGGTGCGGGGGCGAGGCGCCGGCGGCGGAATCGTCGGTCGCGCGGCGCCGATCTTGATGACGGTGGTGTGGCCGGGCGGGTATGAAAGCAGCGCGATGCGCGTGGATGCGGGCGTCGCGGGCTGCTGCGGTGCCGGCGCGATAGCGGGGGCGTCGACCGGTGGTTCGGGTGCGATTGCGGGCGCGTCGACCGGTGGTTCGGGTGCGATGGTGGGCGCGTCGACCGGTGGTTCGGGTGCGATTGCGGGCGCGGTTTCCGCCGGGGCGGCTTCGACCGCCGGGTCCGATGGGGCGGCCGCGTGTGTGTCGAAC
>Ga0209656_10000815_pt1 | contig 20133 bp, 14 predicted proteins | sample BogFormECP12_OM2_FD_188239 | JGI IMG/M metagenome (GOLD analysis project Ga0209656, IMG submission 188239) | Bog forest soil microbial communities from Calvert Island, British Columbia, Canada - ECP12_OM2 (SPAdes) (version 2) | ecosystem: Environmental > Aquatic > Freshwater > Wetlands > Bog ... | reverse complement strand
CCTCGTTTGCTGATATAGGTTCTATTTTCACGGCCACTATACCTTTTGTGGCAGAAGAACTCCGATCGATCTCGATGCGGTGCTGGCAAACCTGGCACTGGAAGAAGGCGACGAAAGGCTCCCTCAACCCCTCAAATTATGGATTCGATCCGATTAGATCCAGAAATGTTATGGCGAACTGCCTGACGTAATTTTCGAGGGTTTGGGCGTACAACCCCAAACAGAAACAAAACCGACTCCAACCAAATATTAAGGCTAACCTTTATGATCAAACGAATGATACAAATACTGACGGCTCTCGCGAGCCTGACAATCGCAAACCTAGCACATGCGCAAATTGGTTGGACTCTCGATCAGTGCAAAGCGAAATGGGGCGATCCCAAGGAGGGATTCCAGAATTTGGCGCTGTTCAAGCTGAATACTATCGACCTAACCGAAGCAAAAACTGTCGGATTCAGTACCGAAAACTACTCCGTTGTGGTGATGTTTTCCAGTGAAGGAAAAGTGTACTTGGCTTGTTACGAGGCAACAAACGAGTCCGGCGACTTAAAGGTCCCGGAGTCCGATGAGATTAATTCATGGCACGACTGGGCCAGTCATTTAGAGCTTATGGCCGACGGGTACAAGATAAGCAAACCGTACAACGGAATTTCTTGGAAAATGAAAGACTCTAAAGACGAAGACGCGGCTTTTGTCGAGGATGTTTATTATATCGGATACCGCAACAAGAAACCCGCCTTCACTTTGGAATCCGGCAAAGTCGGGGACTATGATCGCGAATATTGCATATTGAAGGCTATTTAGCCTACGGTGCTCATCGGCGCCGGACGTTGCAGGTGTCGCGTTGCCCTTAACCGTCGGATAAGACAGGGGCTCCCAGAGCGGATTTCCAATGGTTAAGAGCAATTTTTCTTGCCATTGACCGCGAGAAAGTTGCTCTTAACCGTTGGAAAGAGTGTTGTCCCCGCATTTTCGTTCTTCCCATGGCTCTTGAACCAGGTTTCGACTCCGCCACTCAAGTCGATTGGGAGCTCGCCTGCGAGCGCGAGACGGTCATTAGACCTCTTGCGCAAGCCGTTCGGCTCGAATCGTGGCAAGTCCAGGATGCAGCCAATGCGATTGGGCTTGGTCGCAGTGCGACTTATCGGCTCATCGCGCTTTTCAAGCGTCGACCGAAAAATTCCACACTACTGCCGGCCAAGTCTGGACGCTGGCATTCCACGTTTTGGCTCGATCCGCGAGTCGAAGCGATTGTCGAGCAAACTGTCGCGATGCCCTTCATTAGTGGAATGCCAGGCTTCTGTTTCTCGAGGAGCGTTCACTGATAAAGGCCACCGGGGCGCTGCCGAATCGTGTGAGGACTGACTTGGCGCAGGAGCGCGGATTATCCGAGTCGACGATTATGCGCCAGACGCCTGTCGTAAGCGCGCTTCTGGCGGAGTGTTTTCCGACTGAGATTCCAGACTTTCATCAGATTTTAAGGGCGAATCGGTGGCCAAAATCGTGAAGCCGCGGTCCGGTGTGGTCGGCTGGTCCACGCAAGCCCATTTGACGCGAGAGATCGTAGAAGGTTCGGTGCACCGCAGAGAGCTCCAGGCGACGGCCATAATCGTTGAGCAGAAAGCACGGTGAGGCCGGCCTTGGCATCAGCCGGTCACGACGTGCGGCGTATTGGGTGAAGACCTCCCGGGTGGAAATATGGAGCGGAATCAAACGGGTCTTGTTGAACTTGGCTTGGCGAATGGTGAGGAGTCCTCGGTTGAAATCCACATCTTGCCGCTCCAACTTGATTGCCTCGCTGATGCGGAGCCCACAACCGGTGCTCCACCAAACTCCATGAGATGACATCCTAGATTGGGCGAGGCCGGCGCGCCCGGAACGAGCTTGGACCTCAATTAGACGAAGCCGCTCGGCGGCACGGTGACGATCGAAATCGAACTCACCTTCGTGACCGCCGGCAGCTCGACGGCCTCGGCGGAGCCCGTCAACGCATCGTCCAGTTGCGCAAGCGTGTTTCTGCCGACGCGCCCGTCCCATTGCAAGGGATCCTTCGGGAACACGCTGCGCTGAAACGCCAGGACCGTCCGATAGGTCTCGTCGCCGAATTTTCCGTCCGGTCTTCCCGTTGGGCCATAAACTCTGCTGCCTGCTGCTCGACCACTGTTTGCTCTAACCCAGCGAGAATCGATCGCGCTTCTGCCAGCGTCAGCCCGAGGGTCTCTGGTCGTAGGGTGCCGCGATCCAGGTGTGCCACTTCCTTGGCGACATTTAGTTGACCATCATCTGACTCAACCGTGATTTGGATTGTGATTTTCATCGCCGGCCTCCATTTACTCCCAGCGCCATCCTTCATCGCCTTGCGCATACTGCTTGAGTCGACGGTTGATCTTCGCTCGATTAAAACGATCAGGGTGGAACCGTTCGTACGTCTCCAGTCGATCAACTGCTTCTTCCAGAGCATCGACGTCCCCAAGAACATCTCGGATTGTCTCGTGACGTTGAGATTCAAGTACACGATGTCTCGGCGATCAGTTGGAGTTCATCCATGGGTGGATTCCAGCGGTGATGGTCCATTTTCTCCATGTAGGCTTCCGGCCCACCGCAATCTTCGGGCGGTGATGCACAAGCCCCACCCACGCACACTGGGTAGATGTTCTTTCCTCCGATGTGCTGAACGCCTTCGAAGCGGATCTGATGTTGCCACAGATCGCCGAAATCATACTCAGAAAGAAGCCGCTCGTTGACGCGGAAACGAAACTGAGAAAGAAGCACTTTCCTGGCGTCGGTCGTGAACGTGGTGCAGCCGATCCGGCTTACGCCGTACTCCTTGCCACGAATCACAAAACGGTGGAGGTGAAAGTCGCTCCAATCGAATGCGATCTGGAGCAAGTCGTGCAACGTGGCGATGCTGCTGTCGCTGCGCACATGCAGACGGCGCCAAATAGGCGGGTTGATCTGGAGGAGCAGGATGTGGAGCTGGTAAATTTCGACCGGAGCATTTGGCTGGACCATAGTGGACCAAGATCACTTGTTGCGGCCGACTCAGCCCCCGGTTTTTCCCGGTCTCCTACTTATGCTCCCGGCACCGTGCGCGCTCTCTCTTCCTCGCGACGGCTCCCTTTTATACGCCAAAATGCGAATCGACGGATTTCCCAGAGAGCAGTACAATCCGATCCGGACCCAAAAGTAGTAACCCTATGCCTCGGATTAGCCTGATTAGCACCGCCCTGCGGCCGAACCAAGTCGTAGATATCAAAAGGCCTTCCTGGTGATCGCGACGGCTTCAATGAACAGCCTCGTTCGAGGTGACAGTACGGGTCCAAGCGACCTCACTTTATATTTTGCAGGAATAGGGCACAACAGACTACCAAACGCTGCTATCCGAAAGGAACATCGGGTCTGAGAGAGTATGAGTAACTCGACAATCTGCCTAAGGACGATCCGGGAGCTCTTGACTGACCAAAGCGGTAAACCCGCCAACTACTGGATTCCGGCCTATCAACGCGGGTATCGATGGACGCAGCTGATGGTCACGCAATTGCTGGATGATCTTTGGGAGTTCATTCAGGCGCCTGACGCTGGACAGTTTTATTGCCTTCAACCAATTGTCATCAAACCTCTCAAGGACGGCCGGCTTGAAGTTGTGGACGGCCAGCAACGACTGACCACCATTTACATCCTACTCACTTATTTGAAAGACCTTCTGCCGCACTTCGATGGGGTGCGATTCAGGCTTACCTTTGCAACCCGGGGCGAGGCTAATGAGGCGTTTCTAGCCAATATCGATCAGAGTCGCGGGGAGGAGAATGTTGATTTTTATCACATTTGCCAGGCTTTCCGCGCCATCGAACAATGGTTTTCCGGCGGACGCTCCACCTATCGAATCAAGTTATTGACGCACCTTCTCAACACCGACGAGCTTGGCCGAAATGTTAAAGTCATTTGGTTCGAACTCGGTGAGGACGACAAACCGGTTAACGCGTTCACGCGATTGAATGTGGGCAAGATCGCGCTCACGGACGACGAACTCATCAGGGCGCTCTTCCTGCGACGAAGTAACATCAATGATCGCGAGACCGAGGCGCGCCAGCGCAAGATCGCGCACGAGTGGGACGAAATCGAAAAGGCGCTTCAGAACGACTCTTTTTGGTATTTTCTCAACAGAGTAGGCAAGGCTCAAAACAGGATTGGATTTTTGTTAGAACTCGTCGCCCGTTCCGAAGGCATTCCACTTGAATTCGCACAGGCACAGAACCCGGTCTTTCTAGCGTTCAGCAAGAAGCTATCGGTTGAAAACGCTAATCACGAAAAGGAGTGGCTCAAGATCAAGGAACAGTTCATGCGACTGGAGGAGTGGTACGAGAACCGCCTGCTTTACCACCTGGTGGGATTTTTGGTTCATGAAAGCGTAAGTCTCGACGAGATCAGCCGGCTCGCCAAGGGCTGCACGAAGAGCGATTTCCGTCTCAAGCTCCGGCGGCGCGTTTTTGCCGAAACGATAGGAGGCACGTGCCCGGCGGATTTGAATCGGGATGACATTCGAACGCAAATAACGACAAAACTCCAGGATCTTGATTATGAGAGTGACCGAAGGCGGATACTATCGGTGCTGCTGCTCTTCAACATTGCGACTCTTCACGAGAATTCCCAAAGCCAGCATCGCTTTCAGTTTGATAGCTTCAAGAAGCAAAGCTGGAATATCGAGCATATCCGTTCTATCGCGTCCGATCCGCCAGAGAATCACTCCAGTCGCATCGAATGGTTCGGCCTTTGCGCCGAATACCTCCGCACTCGCCACGGCAACAATGCGACCGTAGAAAAAGACCTACTAGCCGAGATCGAGGGATTCAAGGCGCTCGATAAAGAGGCAGCGGGGCCTCAATTCGAACCGCTTTATAAGAAGCTCCTCCAGTATTTCCACGAGGACGGTGAGACGGAGCCCGATCATGGCATCGCGAATCTCGCGCTGTTAGATGAGGGCACGAATAAGAGTTACAAAAACGCTCCATTCGCCGTGAAGCGCGACTGTTTGCTTACCCGGGACCAAGATGGGCTCTTTGTTCCGCTTTGCACACGTAACGTATTCATGAAGTGTTATAACCGCCGGGCAGACAATCTTATGTTCTGGAGCGCCGAGGATCGCATGGCCTATGAAAACGCCATGATCGAAACCCTGACCAACTTCCTCTCGGGTCAAACGGAGGGCGCACAATGAACGCCGTCGGGAAAAAAATGGGCATGGCGGAACTGATCACGAGCCATACGCGCATTCAGATTCCCATGATTCAGCGGGATTACGCCCAGGGCAGGCAGTCCGCGAGCGAGATCAGGACCCTATTCCTCGACGCGCTGGAAGGCGCGCTGAATCCGAACGGGGATTCGTCCAAACCTTTGAATCTCGATTTCATCTACGGCAGCGTGGAGGACAAGCAGCGGGATTACTTTGCCCCGCTGGATGGCCAGCAGCGGTTGACGACGTTGTTTCTCTTGCACTGGCATCTCGCGTGGGTCGATTCTGAGTGGGACACTTTCTCCAGCCTATTCAAGGACGGAGACGACTGCCGCTTCTCTTACGAAGTTCGCCCAAGCAGCGAGGAGTTCTTTGACAACTTGGTTCGATACAAACCAGACCGCCAGCCCCAGGAAATCCGGGACCTCAAAGCGGTGATCACCAATCAGTCCTGGTTCCTCCGATATTACGACCGCGATCCCACTATTCAGTCCGCCCTTTCGATGTTGGACGCGATCCATGCCCGCTTTAAGACTTCCACCGGGCTTTTTCGGCGCCTGACAGATAGCAACGTGCCCGCCATCACATTCCAGGCGCTCGACCTCAAGGACTTCGGGCTCTCCGATGATCTTTACATCAAGATGAATGCCCGGGGTAAGCCACTGACGCCCTTCGAGACATTCAAGGCTCAATATGAACAGGAGTTGCCCAAGCTCTTTCCTAAGGTCAGGCGCAATATCGGCGGCGAGGAATTTTCCATCGCGGACTTTGTCGCGCGGCGGATGGATACCGCGTGGACAGACTTGTTCTGGGTGCATCGGAACGAGGACACACAACTCCCTGACGAGCCCATGATGAACATTTTTCGGATGGTGGCTCTCGTCTCCCGAAATCCCGAGAGTAATACTTACCTGAAGGACATCAATCTACTGCGCGGTGGAATTAGCCCGCCTTCCTACTCTACGTTTCACGCCCAAGGCTGGCTGGATGAGGCGTTCACAAACGTTCTGATCAGCCTGCTGGAAGCTTGGAGTGCTTCTGATGGCTTCTCGAAGCCGCTGCTGCCGAATACGTGCTACTTCAACGAAAAGGAAATCTTCGAGCAACTAATCGATGATCCGAGCAGACTCTCGGCCGCAGACGTAGTGCTCTTTTCCGGATACGCTCTCTTCATCCAGCAACATGAGGCAGCGATCGATCGCGACCTGTTTCAGGAGTGGATGCGTGTCGTTCATAACCTAGCGATCAACTCAGACATCGATCGGAATGAGCGTTTACTGAATCCGGCCAAAGGGCTGCGTGAGCTCCTCCCCAAATCCGCCGTGATCTTAAAGCACTTCTCCGAGCTCGCCGCAGAAGATCGTGTAACCGGATTTGGTGACCAGCAGGTCAAGGAAGAAAAACTCAAAGCTGGTTTGATTCTAAATCACGTTGGGTGGAGACCGTTAATTGAGCGCGCTGAGAAACATGGCTATTTCCGCGGGCAGATCGAGTTCCTGTGCGAGTTTTCGGGCGCGGCGAAGCAATGGAAGGACACGGGAATCTTCGCTTGGGACGACGCAACGCATCTGGTTTTGCAAAAGCGTTTCGAGGGCTACCTAAAAATGGCAGAAGGGATGTTCAACGCGCAAGGTTTGGTCAGTGTCGAAAAAAATCGCTGGCGGCGTGCATTGCTCACCTTTGGGGATTTCATGCTGCCCAGCGGACTCAACTGGTCGTTCTTGGTCAATGCCGTGACCGATCCTTCAAGTTGGAAGCGTCTCCTCCGGGGCAGTGGTCCAAACGTTTCGGAGAAACGCCTTCTTCTAAAGCAACTGTGGGATCGATTGACAACCGATCGACCCTTCGAAGAGCAGTTGGACGCAATCATCGCGGCAGCGACTGGATTGGAGCCTTGGATTGAAGCCTTTGTTCGAACTCCGGCAGCGCTCGATTATTGTCAGAGACAATCGATTCGCTGGAACCCCGATACAGAGATTTACCTCTTGAGTACGACCCAGATGAACGGCTTCCACGCGGAGCTATTTTCTTACTCTCTGTATCATGAATTGCTTTCGCTTCTGAATGAGAACGGTGGCCTGAAACCGCTCGCGCTTGCGGGATATGGTTATGCGAAGGGAACGGAAGAGGAACCATGCTTCAGACTCTGCGTCGATCACGGCGAATGCAATCTGTGGTTTAGGGTCGAGTTCAAGAACCGCCGGTTTCACACAAGGATTCTCTGGAGCGAGGTGAAGTCTTTTCCCGAACTTCGCGCCTTGCTCTGCGACTCCGGTGGCTTCACCGACGACGGGCATTTTCTCTCAAAGAACTCTGCCGCTGGTGCGATCAAGGAATCACTGATCGAGTTGGCACAACTGCTCTCAACTCTTCTCGAGAAAACCGATGATTGATCCCACCCGAATCGAGAGGGGCAGAGCCAGTACGCGCGCCCAATTCGGCGATTAGATCAGCATCTAGGATCACCACACCAAACGGAAAAAATCGTACGCCAAGTTCGAAAATTCCAAAGTGGGGCTACACAAGGCAAGCTGCGATAGGACCCAATAAGCCGACTCCGTCTGCCGGACAATTTCCGTTTTTATTATAGTATTGGCCGTGGCAATTTCCTAAAAAAATTGACTGCCCAGCCGCTTTCTTCAACGCTCTGCAGGCCGAAAACTTCCGGTTCTGCCCATTTAGGGGTAACGGGAGCAATGGAACCAAAAGCAGCTAAGGTGTTCAGTTTTGTGGACAGCTCTGACTCCTCGCGTGTAAAATCGGACCGTGGCCACCACAATAGAGGAGTTGCGCCAAAGGGTGCAACTCGAGCGGCAACTGATCGCCCGGTTAAAGACCGCGAACATCCGCTTTACCAATGCTCAGGTCGTACGTATCTGGGCAATCGTCTCAGCCCATCAAGCTGGCTTATCGATTCGCAAAATCGCTGGCGCGACCGGACTGAGCTCGAGTCGAATCCACCAACTTCTCAACGCGCCCGAAGCCAAGGAGATTCCAGTCTGGGTGAGCCAACTGCGACAATCGAGCCGAGCTTCCGGTGGAAAGAAAAAAGCCGAACGGCCTGAGTCGGAAACCGAGATCCGATCCCGCGTGGCGAGAGAAGTTGAGGTGTTGCGGCGCTGCACTGATTGGCTGCAGCGACTGGAGCGTGCCGAAAACGTGGTTGTGAATCTTCGGCCCGATGAAGATATCGAGACGGAGTTTGTTGCTTTCGACCGGCCGCGGGTGGTCCGCGTGCTGGAACGAATTGCAGCCGACCTGGATACCCTCAGCTTGGTGCCGAATGCCCCGCACGCGGACAAAGAATCGAACTACCATGATCCTCGAGCACGTCATCGCCACGAGTTGGCCGAACCGCCACCGAAGCCGAAGAAGCTAAGTCACCGAGAGCAACGGACGGCGTTGCGAGCAGCGCTGGGACTACCGCCACAGTAAGAAAATCAGACCGTGTGTTCAGAAAACTGAACACCTTAGCGCTGCTTTTGGTTCCGTTGCTCCCAAGACCCCCATTGAAGAAAATCTGTGTCCTGTTGGGTAGATACCCAAAAATCTACGTAATATTCTACTCAACAGTCTGTTACATGAATAAATATTCCATGCTTTTGCGTGGACACATATTTTCTCGTCGAAAAGTTTGAAGAAAAATTGTGTACCAAGTGCGGGTTTGCAGAAAATATGTGTCCTTTCTCGGGGGGGAGGGAATCCCTGACTGACTGGTTAAGCTTCGAACCTGAATAGTGACGAGTGACATAAATTTGTCTCAATTGGTCACTTGCCTTAAGCCGTTTGCAATGAACTGCTTCTGCAACTCGCGTTCGTGAAAGTGGACATAATTATGTCATCGCTTGCCTGGACCGAATTGTGTCGCAATTGCTCCCAGCACCGGCGTTACTGGTCGAGCGAAGGTATCTTGCGCGTATTTGCTGGCTGTACACAAGAGGATCCCAGCCGTCCCGGCCGATTGATCCCCCAACTCCTGGGCAATTCGTCGCTGCGACCATCCTGAATCGGATAGACTGTGAATGGTTGTTAGCAGGCTCACTTTGAGGACATTCGACTGCCCCGTTGAACCGATTTCCGCCCGGTCCCACGGAGCCGTTTTGCCTTAGCAACAGGATCGGCGTCCTCGCCGCGGAAGTACCGCCCGCATTGCTCCCCGCCGCTCGCTTTGTTGAGCTACTACCTAACACCGGCTTGCGAACTGAGCAGTTGCCTCATATCGTCCAGCGTGCCTTCTTGCCCGTTACTCTCTACAAACTTCAAGACCTTCGATAGTGCTCGCTGCTGCTCAGTGGAGGCCGTCACGCCTGTCTTAGCGAGCGAGCACTCGATCCCCGAAAAATTCCAGCCGGATTCCGCTTTTACTGCCTTGGCCGCGTTGATCTCACTCTCGACATTGTTGAGCTCAGCCAACGCTTTCTCTCGTTCCCCTGACAGAAGTTCAGCGCAGAACAGCACGAAGCTCATGACCGGTCGAATGTACGCATTCTGTTGGCTCTGGGCCTCCACGTGCTGACTCGCCCGAACTGCGACCAGCTTCGCCTGGTCGTAGCGGCGAGAGGCGAGCAGGAACTCGGCATAGTTGGAGAGGACGCGCAGGTTGTTTGGCGCCAGTTGCACAGCTTGAGTAAACCGCGAATAGGCGGATCGGTCATCGTTGAGTTTGTCGAAATAGATGCTCGCCGCATCATTTAGAGCGTCTGCAAAGAATGGGACAGATGCGGAGACCTGATCGAACGCCTCCGCGGCCTCTGGATAGTTTTTGAGGCCGTACTCAGCTTGACCAAGGATGAACCACGCTGCGTCTGAAGCCCTGTCTTGAGCTAGCGCCTCGTTCGCATACTTAGCCGCTTGTTTGGGGTCGTCCTCGACCACGCTAAGCGCGAACGATACAAGGGGCTCTGCGCTTGACTCCTTAGCGGCAGCCGCACGATAATGCTTTTCCGCGCTGGCAAAGTCTTTCTGCTTTGCGTACAGCTCGGCGAGAACCTCGTGACCCGGTCCAAAATCTGGAAACTGCTTCAGGGCATCTTCGACCTCGGCCGCGAGCTTCGGGAGGACTTCGCCTGAAGTTGACCGGGATCGAAGCCCACGGTCCGCTTCCGTGACTACGCGCAGCGCGAAGAGTTGCGATGCCAGAGACAGAGTCTGGCCAGGCATGTCCCAACCCGCGGCTCGCGCCTGTTCGAAGGCAGCAACGGACTTCTGTAGATCGCCGTCGCGCGCTAGGTCACGTGCACGCTTTAGAGCTTGATAGGCGCGCAGCGCGTTCAAGCGCGACCGTGGATCGAACGAGAGATCCCCCAATTTCTCTCGCGCGGCGTCCAAAAGGGTCAGCGCTACCTTTTCGGGACTCTGGCCCTTCGCCACTTCGGCCCAAACCTCGGGGTGTTGGAACGTGTCGCTTGCCGCCCACAGGAAAGCGGTTGCAAGGCGCGCTGCAATTTCGGCGTTGAGCAACTCGACGTCGTCGGTACTGCCTTTTGCCTCGCGCAGAAGCTGTTCCCCCGCTTTAAACTCACATTTCGCGAACTGCTGATCGGCCTCATCGAGGAGACTGTAGCGGGATCGCGGAGCCGGCTTGCCCGGAAGAAATAGCTTGCACTCGTCAGGGGTCCAGCCTCGGCGGACCCGATTTTCGGCCAACTCCACGAGCTGCGCGCCATGCATTGCGTAGACGCGAACGACGCCGTCGCTCCCACCCGCTGCCAGGTAGCGGCCATCGGGGCTAAACACCAGACAGCCCGCACCGTGACTGCGCGGTTGGAACGCCACCACCGGGGCGAGCGATCGAAGATCCCAGAGGCCGATGCCATCGTCGCCTGCCGTGGCAAGGCGGTCACCACTGATCGCAACCGCTTCAACAACGTCGGTATGGCCTCGGAGGATATGCTCCTGGCTGCCAGTGGCTACGTCCCACACCCCCACCGTTTTGTCCAAGCTGCCGGTGACGAGCTTTCGGCTGTCGGCGGTGAAGGCCAGATCCAGGATGCCGAGCAAGTGCCCCTTCAGTTCTCGCAGAAACTTCCACGATCCATCTTGCCAGAGTTTGATGGTGTCCTCGCTTCCGGTGGCGATAGTCTTGCCGTCGGGGCTATAAGCGACGGCCATCTCGTGGTCCTTCTCGTGTCCTTTGAGGACCCCGAGCTGCTTCCCGGACGGCAACTCCCAGACGATCGCCGTGCCGTCGTGGCTTGCCGACACGAGGCGTGATCCGTTGGGACTAAAGGCGAGTTCGTCGACAACATCTTTGTGTGCGGAAAGGCGCAGGGGCGCGGTTACACCCGGTTGAATTACAATTACATCCCTGTCGTCCCCGATGGCCAGAACGCCATTGCTGCCGAACGCCACCGCCTTGGTAAACGTCTTGTTGTCCTTCAATACGGGCTCCAACTGCCTTCCAGACAGATCCCAGGTCCGCACCGGCCCAGCGGTTGACCCGGCTGCGGTAATAGTCTTGCCGTCGGGGCTGAACGCAACAGCTTGGACCGCCGATTCGTAGCCGGCCAGGGCCAGCACCTCCCCACCTCCGGTCATGTTCCATACGGTTGCGGTGCCCTCGATAGCAGTGGCCGCCACTGTGTCGCCTCTGGGACTGAAAGCGAGACTGGTAAGTAAAGCCGTCTCGGGCGAAAATCGAGCTATTTCCCTCGCTTGCTGCGAGTCGCCGTCGTCGTTTGGCAGCCGCCAGACCCGGACGGTCGCGTCATAGCTCGCCGTCGCGACTTGTCTTTGATCGGGGCTAAACCGGACCTTGAACACCGAATTCGTGTGACCGGTGAGGGTCAACCGGCGGCCGCGGGTCGCGGTGTCCCGGATCTGAACTACCTCGCCTGCTGCGACGGCAAGCAGCGAGCCGTCAGCGGAGAGATCTACGTCGAAGAGATCCTTTGCGAGAAACGAGTAAAGCACGGCACCTTTCTGAGCGTCCCAGACCACGACCCGGTCGTCGCTGCCTGCCGTCACGAGCTGGCGTTCGTCGCGGCCAAACGCCAACGCCAACACCCGGCCAATGTGGCCATAAAGCGTCCGGACCAGCCTTCCCGTGGATACGTCCCAGAGCCGGACGGAGCCGTCGTCGCTTGCGGTCGCCAGCAGTCGCGCGTCAGGGCGACTGAACGCAACCCCTGTGACTTCGTCGACATGAGCGCTCAGGAAGTGAAGGCGCTCGCCGCCCTCCATGTCCCAGACCACGACCGTGCCATCCGCGCTACCGCTTGCCATCCTCCGGCCGTCAGGACTAAAAGCGATCGCGTTAACGCGATCGACGTGTGCGAACAGCGCCTTCAATTGACGGCCAGTTGCGACATCCCAGAGGGTTATGCCGCCCGACGAATCGCCGATGGCCAATGCCGAGCCGTCGGGGGTATATGTGGTGGCGTAATTATGGGTGCCACCGTAGCTCTTGATCGACGCACGCACTGAAGAGGCGCGGATGGCGGAGCGAAGGGCCCGCTCCACCTCCGGCACCAAACCGCCAGTGATCGTTTTGCCGTGGCGTGCGGCTTCGATGGCGAGAAGGAGGCTGCGCTGTGAGGAATCCTCGTCGAGCGCCCCTTGGGCAGCCATAGCGAGCTTTTGCGCGAAAGACAGCTCATACGAACGGTACCAACCCCAGACGAGGACAACCGCCAAGACGATTAGAGCGCCCACGGCAATCCGCCACATATTGCGGCGGGAGCGTTCGGCTTTAAGCTCGGCCGTCAGACGGGCTCTTTCCGCCGCATCGGCTCGATCCTTGTCCTGCTTTGCCCGTTCTTCCTTCAGCCCTTCCGCTACCTCTTGCTTCCTGCAGGCTTCGACGTACTGGGCCGACTCCACTTCGGCCAGCCAGCCATCCTCGGCACAACTGATCGCGCGATGCAGTCGTTCACCCCTGAGGCTGAGGTAGTCATCCATTCTGTTCCGACTCGCCCAGTCGCTAGCTTCCCGGCCAATCTGCTTGATGAGATGCAGCCGCTCCTTGACCTCTGCTCCGGTCACCAGCCGGTAGATGTGATCCCAGTGGCGTAGCAGCGCCTCATGGGAAACTTCGAGTTGGCAGTCGGATCCTTCGCCGAAGCGGAGCAGCAAGCCCGCCCCGACGAAATCGCTGATGACCCTTTCCAAATCTCCGGCGGCCTCAAACCGCGCTTGCAGCACGCGCCGAAGTTCGGCTTCATTTCGGCGCCGCCGCAGCGGCTCCTCGAAGCTCTCGTCGAGCACCACCAACTCGAGGAGCAAACGCTCGCAGATCCGCTGCTGCTGGGTGGAAAATGCTCGAAAGATATCGTCTGCCACCTTGCCCAGGGCCCGCTCTACGTCGGGCAGGGCGTTCACCATTTCCTCGGTTATCAGGTCGAGCGGCTCGTCAGATTCGTTCGTGGGTCGCGTGTCCCATAGGCGGCGCAGGGCAAACTGCAGCAACGGCAGCCCGTTGGAGAGTCCGGCGGTCTGACTGGCGAGCTGGTCAATCAGGGTCGGGGGGATGAAACGCAAGCCAACCTCTTCGGCCGGGTCTTTGACGGCGCGCTTGATGTCGCCAAAGCCGACGGCAGATAGGTAACGGGAATTGTCCTCACTAGCGAGCCGCGTATAGAGCGGCTTCAAGGCGCTATTGCCCTCGAAACGCCCGAGATGATCGCTGCGCAAGGTGAGAAGGATCCGGCAGGAGAACTCCCCAGTTGAGGCAGTCGGGTCGGAAAGCGCGCAGAGCACTTCGCTGAAAGCATGCTGTTCGCCCGCATCGCGGCATAGTGTGAGGAGCTCCTCGAACTGGTCGACGAACAGCATCAAAGGCTTGTCCTGGCACAACATGGCCAGTTGGTCTAGCGCCTCGCCCGGCTTGGTGCCAAGCCAACGCTCGATCTCACTGGCCTGCTCGGGGCGCCCTATGGCCTGAGAAATCGATCCGGCCAATTGCGCGACCGGGTGTGCTCCGGGCGTTAGCCGCGCGCCGAAGAGCCACACACCATCATGAAGCTCCTTCAGTCGAGGCAGAATCCCGGCCAAAGCTAATGATGACTTCCCTGACCCTGATGCGCCGATGATCAGAAGAATACGGTTTCCTTGCTGCTCAAGGTGCGCAACATAGCTGACCACAGCGGCTTGTCGTCCAAAGAAGCTGCCGCGTCTATTCTCCGTATATGGCTCAAGCCCGGGATACGGGCAATCTCCAGTAAGGACGATTCCCGCGCTCGGATTGAAGTCAGCCACAGAAGCGATGCCCTTATGCAAGCCTTCCTGCCGCAAACGGGAGCTCCAATACTCCAGCAACGATTTAAGTGCCCGCCGTTCAGCCGATGCCGGAGGAATGAAGCGGCCTTGCCGGGCACAGTCTGCTAACCAGTCAGTGATTTCCGCCACGAATCGTCCGCGCGCCGATTCCGTGCTTTTCCCTGTAACGACGAGTTCTAACTGACTTTCGAACTTCTCGGACTCATTCAGTACCTCATCGAGGCTCTTGCGCTTCTGCTCGTTCATCTCGACCACTCCTGCGGCTCAGTCCTGCTCATTCGGCAACCTTTGGCGAGCAAATCAAGGACGCTCTCGATGGCGACAACTCGCTTCATGGCTTCCTCGACCTCATCCAACGTGCATTTGTCAACACAATAGAAGGCGTCATCAAAGGGGCTGCGCATCCGATCGAAGACCTCCACACGATTTCCCTCGCACAGCGCTTGGAGCTGCTGCCTAAAGCGCTGTAGATAGTCCGTATCAACATTCCTGCAGTAAGAGACCGACGAAGAGAGCTCTACACCGCTCCGCGATGCTGGGAGAGCAGTTAGATGCGCCGACTCGGCCATCTCTGTCTCGCCGAGCCCAGTCGGCAGGAGTTCAGCGTCAACCAAATCAAGCAGGTTTGCCACCTGTGTCATGCGAAAGTGACCCAGCTTCTTCTCGAATTGGTTTGTCTCACGGAATCCATCCACTACTTCTAACTCATCGTGGGCTTCCTGCCATTTGTGATGGGTCTCCAAAGCCAGGGCTAAGCGGGACTTAAAGGCGCGAAGGCGCTGCAACTCATCCTTGAGTCGTTGATCGTCAGTCGGGCTTAGCTGTCTCTGTCCCCCTGCCTCATTGACGCGTTCGAGCAACACGGCATACAGCTCGTCCAAAGCCCTTTCCTCTGCCCTCATGCATCTGTCCGCTTCGGTGAAAGCGTCCTGTACGACAACGGCAAAGTCGTCCACGGTGTCGGCGAACTCCTTCATGCTCGGGCTTCGGGGAGAATCGGATTCGATGTCCCATAGCGCCGGCATCTCCAGTACCTTCTCGGTGCTGCGGAGCAGATCCCGATGTTCTGGTGTGATTAAACGCTTGAGCAACTCGCCGATCGCTGCCCGCTCACTCTCGGCTTTGCACACGCGACCAAATATCACTTTTTCTTTCGAAGCGCTTAGCTTTTCCTCTTCGCGCCAACATGGCAACACTTCTTCGCGTAACCGTCGAATCACGTGCTGGCGCAGTTCGTGTAGGTGATTGTGGATCCGTTTGCAGTCAGCGATTAAATTCACCTGCCGAGTGCAAGCTCGAATGGCAGGTGTGACCGTCACAATAAGCTCGGCGAGGGGAGTTCCCGGCTGGACTTCCGTGCGAATTTCGTCGTCGATGGCATCCCTCAGAGTCTTTTCAAGCCGCTCGCGAAACATCTGAAGGTTGGCAAACGTCTCAACGTGATGGGATTTGAGGTTCTCTTTGAATTTCTCTAGCTTATCCTTCTGTTCCCGACTCTGTTTACTGATCCAGTCTTTAAGGTCTTCCTTTTCCTCGCTAGAAACTCGGTACTGGCTATGGGTGCCAGGGTCTCCGGTGATGAACACGAACGTCTTCTTACCTTGCTTTACTGCATGTTGATATTCCCACTCGGTTACGCTCAACCCATCGGCACCGGGCTCGTCCGAAATCGTGCCGTAGTTCCAAGCGACAATGACCACTAGCCAGTCAGATTCCTCCACCCAACGCTTGCTCACGGCGACGGCGAATTCCCGAGCACCGCTCTGGGTTTCTTTCTCCATGGACACTTCGACAATGTGCAGCCGTTTCTCCTTTTCCGAGGCAACCTTTTTCAGGATCTTGGACGCGTCTTCTCGATACTGGGCCAAATCGGCGCGGGTGCTGCTGATCATGACATTTATCCGTCCTGTCTCGGCGTCTGGCATCGCCCTTCCTCTCCTTTGGCGGGATTAGTTACCAAGCTCTTCGGTGCGAAGATTTAAGCCCCTCATGCTGGCACCCTCCCTGACGTTCTTTTCTCGCTTTCACGGCGTTCAGTTTTCAGTCGGTTTCCGCCCCGCATTTATGATTCGCTGCTAGATATGCGCATTTAAAGCGAAGTGGAATCGCAAAACGGAGCCACCTGACTGCAGCAGATCAGTTTAACTATATCCGATGGACCTCCTTTTTTTAAAATGCGCTGTGTGCTATTAAAATGCTTAACATCTATTGGCGAATGCATCGCGGGCCTTGGTCCTTCTCCGCCACCTCTTCTGAGCCTAGATGCATGAAGCATTTGGAAGGCGTGCAATGAGCAAAGACAGACTCAAGCAGACTTTCAGTAAGTGGCGGCCCGATTTGCAGATGAATCTTACGGTCATATCCCCTCTGTAGACTGCGATGAGCCAAAATCGTTCCGATCGGGCAGTATTGGAGGTACTGGAAATCGTCCGAGAACTGGGAGCCGAAAGCTCCAAAACGTACTAGTAGGAATTCTTCACTTTCTGAATGTACAAAGGATCGAGGTGGCGGAAAAGTGCATTGCTGGAGAAGCAATCAAATGACTTGTACTAAGGGTTACCGTAGCTAAGAAGTTACCACTCGCGAAAGTCCCGTCCGATCAGGTGATTCCTCACTCCATTTTCGGGATGGAAATCGGCGTAGTCGAAGCGATGGCGGACTCTAGCAGTTGCTCGTCTGATCTAGCTTAGCTAAGCTAGTGTGAGAGCAGCCAATTCTTTGATGACGCGTCCCTGTCCTTACTCCGCGGGGCAGCAGGCTGTTTATGGTGCGCCAAGCGAAGCTTAGGCGTTCTTGCTAAGTGAAAGGAGTTAGCCATGAGCATCGAAGACATGTAGTCGACCGAGGGGACCGCCGCGCAAGTGGCGGTACCGAAGCCTCGGAAGACAAAGGTGCGAGCCGTAGCGCAATCGAACTCGGATCGGCCTCGAGAGGCAGCAATGAGAGTGGTCAATCCCCCATAAAGGACGAAACCAGAACCGCCTGAAAAGAATGATGCCGAAACGCTCAGGAGGGCTCTCCGGGGTGGAAGGAGACAGCGCGCACTGAAAGAACGACTAGGAACTTGGGAGCCCCTGCAGTCCCGGAACAGGGGAAGCGGGCTCCAGTCTGAGCCGCGAATAAATAACTGGAACAGGCGGGCGGCAGGGAGTCGGAAGGGCCCATATTAGTTCGCCGAGGAACGTCTTTCGCGCCGGACACCTTCCGGTCTACGGTACTTCGTCCGGCTGTTTTGGCGAGCCGGCGCATTGCTCCTTCGCACTGCCGAAGGCGAGGCGACCGTTTTCGATGTAGCTGGCAAGGCAGGCGGCTTTGCCTCTGTCCGTGATTGGCCAGAGCAAATGGCAACGTTGCCGATTTATCGTGTGGTCCCTCTTAAGGATGGAGGGTTTGCCGGCTTGCCGGAAGCAGGGAACATAGTGTTGCTCTGGCGGGAAAGCCAATCCCTCGTGGTTCGTGCCTTGCCGCCGGGCTTTCGCGCGTGTGCGCTCGATCAGGACGAACACGGACGGCTCTATGTGGCAGGCTCGAACATCACCGCACGGCTGCGCTCGACGAAGCGTCGGCATGCATCGGCAGTGAGCCCAGACCTCGGCCTGTCCTGGGATGGGGTGACGACACGAAAGTGTCAGAATTGTCCGGTTCACGAAGCTACAGCGATATTTGCTCGCTCGGCAATTCGAGGTGGAACACGATTTTTCAACGTGCCCCGGAGGCGACGAAGGTGATAGCGTACAGAAAAGTTCTGTTTCGCGATCGAAATCAGACAATCAAGCGCATGCTTTGCACCTTCGAACGACGACCATGTGCCCTTCGCTGTGTCTTCCAGCCGCTCAACCGGCGCGAATTCACGGTCAACGCCAAAAATTGTCCAATTTGGGTTCCTCGAACCGGACAATTCTGACACTTTCGTGTCGTCACCCCGAGTTGGCAATCTAAGGAGAAATTGTATGGAGATCCCGAAAAACGAGGAACCGTCTTCTGATGTGATATCGGCGCTAGCCGCCGCCGCAAGCGCTTTGCAGGCGAAAGAAATGGCTTCGGGCGCAAGCCGTCTGCGAAAACCAAAATCTTTTGCCTCGATCTAGAAACAATTAATAGTCTGCGGGCATGCACTCTTCCCGGCAACAGATGTGGTATCGGAGTCGAGACTTTTGGTTTCGCGTCATCGAGTTATCCGTGATCATTTGCGTAACTCAGTGCCGGAGCAATATTCGCTCAATACCCACAAGCTTTACTCTTTTGGAGTGCTCTGAGTAGTGCCGCTGACGCCTTTCAGGGCCGCTTCCGCCGAACCGACAGCCTTGGCAAGCAGGATATTCAAGGTGGCTCCCGCCCCAAGCGCCGCAATAGCAACACTTACCGGTTGTGTGACCGCGTCAGCTAGCACGAGGATCTGGTAAAGAAAAACGCCTCCAAGGGGAGCGAAAAGAATATACAGCTGGTGCAAAACGATTTCTCTGATGCTAGTTTGACGAGAATCCAGCAGGTCCTTAGACGAGTCTCGGCGTGTTCCGACTTCCTTAATCATTAGAACTACGGTGAACAGTGCGGAGCCAAGGACTGCGAAAAGTAGAACCCAAAGCGGTGCACCCAAGCCTCGGCTTACAATAATTTGGCCATCTCGCTGACGGGCCTCGCTGCCCAAGTTGTCGGATTCTACAACCACGCCGCGGGGATATTTCTGGATCTTCAAACGATTTATAAGGACGAAATCCCTAAGGAGTCAGAGACTAGGTTCAGGGAACGTGTTGTAAATAGTATCGAAAGCCTGTTGATGAAGGGAAAAGCTCTGGTTCCCGAGCTTCAAAAGGAAGCAAGAAAGACGTGGACAGACTACCTGCAACCGACTTCATGATGGGCAAGCAAATTCAAGATTTTTTTTGGACTCTCTAGAACGCCCGTACAGCTCGTCTAATTTGCCGGAGGATGCACTGCAATCGACATCTTTGTTGCCCTGCGCGAAATTGGCGAGAGACGAGCGCGGTAGAAACTCTTTGATCGCAAATGAAAGCCGAATCTGGGCGCAAATACGATGACTGTTCCAGTTTTTCATGTGTTGGCGATTTACCAGGAGACATTTCGAGCCGAGAAACTCGCAATAGAGATTCGTACGGCCGAGCCATTGAGCCCGATATCTGTGGGTGACTATCTTTACGAGGCGAGCTTCCCTGAACCGTTGGTGGCGCCGCACGGGCATATTTTACAAGTAGTTGCGAAGCAGCACATAATTTCGACACACGTGCTCCCGCCCTCAACACCAGCGAGCTACTCAAATTTTGCCCACAGGCGGGCCGCCTATGATACTTTGCGCTCCATCCACAGGCACCCTGCTTGAACGACTCAGGCCCATTACTGTGCCGAAGCGCCCGCAGCCGGTGTGCTGGAGGTTGTCGGGCTTGAGTCGGCAGCCGGCGGGTGCGGGGTGACCAGAAACGTTTCGACAATTTTAGAGTACTCAACCGAGACATTGCCGGCGTGCGTGATTCGTGTCCCTTTGCCCGGGTCCGCGTAAGTATAGATGACCAGGTGCGTGTCGCTCAGCCATGAAGCTCGAACTGCGATTTCGTTGTCGTAGCCAAACACATTCCCGTTCCCGTCCGGTAGCGTTTCGTTTGCCCGAATAATTGATACATGCGTGGTGATCGAATGTTCTTCGGGGCAAACACGCCGAAAGGCGACCGCCT
>Ga0209656_10000814_pt1 | contig 20134 bp, 21 predicted proteins | sample BogFormECP12_OM2_FD_188239 | JGI IMG/M metagenome (GOLD analysis project Ga0209656, IMG submission 188239) | Bog forest soil microbial communities from Calvert Island, British Columbia, Canada - ECP12_OM2 (SPAdes) (version 2) | ecosystem: Environmental > Aquatic > Freshwater > Wetlands > Bog ... | reverse complement strand
CGATGCCGAGGCAGAGCGGTCCGCGCGACGAGATCGCGGCGGCCAGCCTGGCGCCGAACCCGGTCACCGTTGGTGCCCGCCGTTGCTCAGCGCGCTGTGCAGTTCCTGTAACGACATCACCCCGATGTCGCCGCGGATGCCGGCCTCGATCCCCTGTACGGCCGCCGACGCGCCCTGCACCGTCGTCACGCACGGAATGTTCATCGCCACGGCCGCCGAGCGGATCTCGTACCCGTCGATGCGGGGACCGGAATTGCCGTAGGGGGTGTTGATCACCATGTTGACCTCGCCGGCGCGGATCGCGTCCACCGCCGACAGTCGCGGCCTCCCTTCGCTTGGCTCTTCGAAGTGCTTGCGCACGACCTCGCACGGGATCCCGTTGCGGCGCAGCATCTCTGCGGTGCCCTCGGTGGCGAGCACACGGAAGCCGAGATCGGCGAGGCGTTTGACGGGGAACACCAGCGAGCGCTTGTCGCGGTTGGCCACCGAGACGAACACCGTGCCCCCGCTCGGAAGCGACCCGTACGCCGCGGTCTGGCTTTTCGCGAAGGCAGTGCCGAAGTCGCGGTCGATGCCCATCACCTCGCCGGTCGATTTCATCTCCGGCCCGAGCAGCGAGTCGACGCCCGAGCCGTCGGCGCGACGGAACCGATGGAAGGGCAACACGGCCTCCTTGACCGCGATCGGGGCGTAGGGCGCCGTCGTGGCGCCATCCCCGGTTCGCGCCAGCAGGCCCTCGTCGCGCAGTTGGGCGATGTTGGCGCCGAGCATGATTCGCGCGCAGGCTTTTGCCAGGGGTACCGCGGTGGCCTTGGACACGAACGGCACGGTGCGGCTGGCCCGCGGGTTGGCCTCGAGCACGTAGAGCACGTCGTCCTTCAGCGCGTACTGCACGTTGAGCAGCCCGACAACCCCGATCCCGTGCGCGATCGCCTCGGTGGCGCGGCGCACCTTCTCGATGTCGCTGCGGCCCAACGTGACCGGCGGCAGCGCGCACGCCGAGTCGCCGGAGTGGATCCCGGCCTCCTCGATGTGCTCCATGATCCCGCCGAGGTACACCTCCTCGCCGTCGCACAGCGCGTCGACGTCGATTTCGATGGCGTCCTCGAGGAACCGGTCGACGAGCACCGGGTGTTCGGGCGACAACTCGGTCGCGCGGGTGATGTAGCGGTGCAGCGTTTCCTCGTCGTAGACGATCTCCATACCTCGCCCGCCGAGCACGTACGAGGGGCGGACCAGCACCGGATAGCCGATCTCCGCGGCGATCTTGCGTGCTGCCTCGAAGCTGGTCGCGGTGCCGAACCTGGGCGCGGGCAGACCGGCATTGCCGAGTAACTCGCCGAACGCACCGCGGTCCTCTGCCAGGTTGATGGCTCGCGGGCTGGTGCCGACGATCGGCACGCCGGCGTCGGCCAGCCGCTGCGCGAGCCCGAGTGGAGTCTGGCCGCCCAGCTGCACGATCACACCCGCGACACCGGGACCGCCTTCGCCGGAGCGGGATTCCGCGTGGTAGACCTCCAGCACGTCCTCGAAGGTCAGCGGCTCGAAGTACAGGCGGTCGGCCGTGTCGTAGTCGGTGGACACCGTTTCGGGGTTGCAGTTGACCATCACGGTCTCGAAGCCGGCCTCCGACAGCGTGGTCGCCGCGTGCACGCAGCTGTAGTCGAATTCGATGCCCTGCCCGATGCGGTTCGGGCCCGAGCCGAGGATCAGCACCTTCGGCTTGTCGGTCTGCGGCGCGACCTCGGTCTCCGCGGCCGGGTCGAGCTCGTAGCTGCTGTAGTGGTACGGGGTCTTGGCCTCGAACTCGGCCGCGCAGGTGTCGACGGTCTTGAACACCGGGTGGATGCCGAGCCGCTGCCGCAGCACCCGTACCCCGACCTCGCCGGCCAACTCGGGTCGCAGCGTGGCGATTTGGCGGTCCGACAGCCCGAAGTGCTTGCTACGCCGAAGCAGATCCTCGTCGAGTACCGCCGCGTCGAGCAGTTCACGGCGCAGCATGACGAGCATCGCGATCTGGTCGACGAACCACGGGTCGACGCCGGAGGCATCAGACACCTCTTCCACCGTCGCGCCGAGCCGTAGGGCCAGCTCGATGTCGTACAGCCGCCCCTCGCTCGGGGTCTTCAGCCGCTCGAGAGCGTCCTCCCTGCCGCCCCCGGGGTCCGGCCCGGTCCAGAAACCTGCCCTGGCGGTCTCCAGTGACCGCATCACCTTGCCGAGCGCCTCGATGAAGTTGCGGCCCAGCGACATCGCCTCACCGACGGACTTCATCGTGGTGGTGAGCGTCGGGTCGGCGCCCGGGAACTTCTCGAACGCGAACCGCGGCGCCTTGACCACCACGTAGTCCAGCGTCGGCTCGAAGCAGGCCGGGGTCTCCTTGGTGATGTCGTTGAGGATCTCGTCGAGGGTGTAACCGATCGCGAGCTTGGCCGCGATCTTCGCGATCGGGAAGCCGGTGGCCTTCGACGCGAGCGCACTGGACCGCGAAACGCGGGGGTTCATCTCGATGACGATCAGCCGGCCGTCAGCCGGGTTGACGGCGAATTGGATGTTGCAGCCGCCGGTGTCGACGCCGACTTCGCGCAGGATCGCGATGCCGAGGTCGCGCATCCGCTGGTATTCGCGATCGGTCAGCGTCATCGCCGGGGCGACGGTCACCGAGTCGCCGGTGTGCACGCCCATCGGGTCGACGTTCTCGATCGAGCAGACGACCACGACGTTGTCGTGGCCGTCGCGCATCAGCTCGAGCTCGAATTCCTTCCAGCCGTAGATCGACTGCTCGATCAGCACGTTGGCCGACGGCGAGGCCGCCAGGCCGTCGCCGGCCATCCGCTCGACATCGTCGGCGCAGTACGCCATGCCCGAGCCCAGCCCGCCCATCGTGAACGACGGGCGCACCACCACCGGCAGGCCCAGCTCCTCGACCGTCTCGCGTACCTCGTCCATCGTGAAACACACCCGGGAGCGGGCGGACTCGCCGCCGACCTTGGCGACGATGTCCTTGAACCGCTGCCGGTCCTCGCCGCGCTGGATCGCCTCGAAGTCGGCGCCGATCAGCTCGACCCCGTACTTCTCCAGCACCCCGTTCTCGTAGAGCGCGACCGCGGTGTTCAGCGCCGTCTGGCCGCCCAGCGTGGCCAGGAGCGCGTCGATCTTGTTGCCGCGATTGGCTTGCTGCTCGATCACACGCTCCACGAACGCCGGCGTGATCGGCTCGACGTAGGTGTGGTCGGCGAACTCCGGGTCGGTCATGATCGTCGCCGGGTTCGAGTTGACCAGGCTGACCTGCAGACCCTCGGCGCGCAGCACCCGGCAGGCCTGCGTGCCGGAGTAATCGAACTCGCAGGCCTGGCCGATGACGATCGGGCCGGATCCGATGACCAGCACATGACGTAGGTCGGTGCGGCGCGGCATCAGCGGCCCCCCGCCATCAGGTCGACGAATTGATCGAACAGGTAATTGGCGTCATGCGGGCCGGCAGCCGCCTCCGGGTGGTACTGCACCGAGAACGCGCGTCCGCCCACGAGTTTGATTCCTTCGACGACGCCGTCGTTGGCGCAGGTGTGGCTGACTTCGGCCGTGCCGAACGGGGTGTCGAACCGCTCCCCCGCTTCGCCCTGGAGGGCGAACCCGTGGTTCTGCGCGGTCACCGCTACCCGGCCGGTGGCGTGGTCGATCACCGGCACGTTTATGCCGCGGTGCCCGAACGTCATCTTGTACGTGGAGCGGCCCAGCGCGCGGCCGAGGATCTGGTTGCCGAAACAGATTCCGAAGAGCGGGATCCCGGCCCCGATCACTTGCCTTGTGACCGCGACGACGTGGTCCGCGGTGGCGGGGTCACCCGGGCCGTTGGACAGGAACACGCCGTCGGGCTTCAGGTCGGCGATCTGGTCGAATGTCGCCGACGACGGCAAGACGTGGCTGCGGATGCCGCGGCGGGCGAAGTTGCGCGGCGTGTTGGTCTTGATACCGAGGTCCAGCGCGGCGACGGTGAACCGCTGCGGGCCCTCGGGTTCCACGATGTAACCGGCATTCGTGCTGACCTGCCCGGCGAGGTCGGCGCCGAGCATCGACGGCTGGCTGCGCACCCGTGCCAGCATCGTGTCGGTGTCGGCGGCCGCCTCTCCGGAGAAGATGCCTGCCTTCATCGACCCGAAGTTGCGCAGATGCCGGACCACCGCCCGGGTGTCGATGCCGGCGATCCCGACGATGCCCTGCCGGGTCAGCTCGTCGTCGAGGGTGCCGGTGGCTCGCCAGTTCGACGCCCGCGGCGACGGGTCACGAACGGCGTAGCCGGCCACCCATATCTTGTCGCCGCGGCTTTCGGCGTCCTCGTGGTTCCAGCCGGTGTTGCCGATCTGCGGGGCGGTCGCGACGACGATCTGGCGGTGATAGCTGGGGTCGGTCAGCGTCTCCTGGTAGCCGGACATACCGGTGGAGAAAACGGCCTCACCGAGTGTCTGGCCTACCGCGCCGAACGATGTGCCGCTGAACACTCGGCCGTCCTCAAGCACGAGGCGCGCTTGAGCGCTGGTCATGAGCCTCCTATCCAGTCCGCGTATGTCCGGCGATCGTCGCCGCGGAAACCGGTGTCGATCTCCGTGCCCGACGGCAGCCTCCAGCGGATTGCGAGGATCCCATCGTTCGGCACCACCGTGCCGGCCAGGCCGTGCTCGGTGCGGATCGCGGTGATCGAGTCCTCCGGTATCCAGATCGGTGCGGCGCCGCTGCGCTTCACCATGATGCCCTCGGGATAGCGGGTCAGCACGGCCTTCGCGCGATCGCCGAGATCGCCGACCGCGATGCGGTCCAGCCAGCTCGGCACAAGCGTGCTGCCGACATACAGGCCGCTGCTCGCGGGAATGACCGGCGCCCCGACGGTCTCCGGCGGCAGGGGCAGTTGTCCGATCAGCGCGGCCTGGCGCTGCGCCCGCCTCAGCCAGCCCCGCATCATCGCGAAGATCACCAGGAAAGCCACCACCGAAAGCACGGCCGCCATGATCAACGACGCGACCAGCGTGGGGGTATTCATGCCGGGCACTTCCCGTCGCGCGCGGTGACCTTGCCGCGCAACAGCGTCGCGGTGACCGTCGCGGGCAGCGTCATCGACTCGTAGGGGGTGTTGTCGGACCGGCTTGCCAGATCGGCGCCGCGGACCGTCCAGGTGGCGTCGGGGTCGACGACCGCGATGTTGGCCGGCTCGCCGACCTCGAGGGGGCGGCCGTGGTCGGGCAGGCCCGCGATCCGGGCCGGGTTCTCGCTCATCACCCGTGCGATGTCGCGCCAGGTCATCAGACCGGGCTCCACCAGCGTGCGCACGACCACCGACAGCGCCGTCTGCAGCCCCAACATTCCGGGGCGCGCATTGGCGAACTCGCAGACCTTCTCGTGTTCGGCGTGCGGGGCGTGATCGGTGGCCACACAGTCGACGACGCCATCGACGAGCGCCCGGCGCAGCGCGGCGGCGTCGGCGGCCTCGCGCAGCGGAGGGTTGACCCGGTTGCGGCCGTCGTAGCTGGCCAGCCGTTCGTCGTCGAGGGCAAGGTGGTGCGGCGTCACTTCGGCCGTGATCGAAATGCCTTGGTCTTTAGCCCATTTCAGGATCTCGACAGTGCCGGCCGTCGACGCGTGGCAGATGTGCACCCTGGCGCCGGCCTCGCGGGCCAGCAGCGCATCGCGAGCGACGATCGACTCCTCGGCCGCCCGTGGCCAGCCGGACAGCCCGAGCCGGGCCGCCGTGGGGCCTTCGTGGGCGACCGCCCCGCGGGTGAGCCGCGGTTCCTCGGCGTGCTGGGCGATCAGCACCCCGAGACCGGTCGCGTACTCCAGCGCGCGGCGCATCACCAGCGGGTCGTGCACGCAGACGCCGTCGTCGGAGAACATGCGTACCTGCGCGGTACCGGCGTTCATCAGCCCCATCTCAGTCAGCTGCTCACCGGCCAGGCCGACCGTCACCGCGCCGACCGGGTGCACGTCGACCAGGCCGACCTGCTGACCGCGGTGCCAGACGTGGTCGGTGACCACCGGGCTGTCTGCGACGGGGTTGGTGTTCGCCATCGCGAACACCGCCGTGTAGCCACCCAGAGCCGCTGCCGCCGAACCGGTTTCGATGTCTTCGGCGTACTCCCGGCCCGGCTCGCGCAGGTGAGTGTGCAAGTCGACCAACCCTGGCAGCAGCACCTGGCCGATCGCCTCGATGACGTCGGCGTCGTCGGGGATGTCCAATGTGGGGCCGATGCCGGCGATTTGGCCCTCGTCGACCAGCACGTCGACGCGCTCGCCCTCGCCGTAGAGCCGCACCCCGCGGATCAGGACGCTACTCATGCGCTCACCGCCCCCTGTTCGGCGCCAACGAGCAGGTGGAACAGCACCGCCATCCGAACGTGCACGCCGTTGGAAACCTGTTGCAGCACAGCAGATTGCGTTGAATCAGCGACCGAAGACGAGATCTCCATGCCGCGCAGCATCGGGCCGGGGTGCAGCACCACCGCGTGCCCGGGCAACATCGCCTGCCGTCGATCGGACAGGCCGTACAGCACCGAGTACTCGCGCGCCGACGGGAAGAACGCGCCGGTCATGCGTTCGGCCTGCACCCGCAGCATCAGCACCGCGTCGGCGACGGGCAGCTCGGCGTCGAGGTCGTGGGAGATCGTCACCGGCCAGCCCGCCGCGCCGACCGGCAGCAGCGTGGGCGGCGCGACGAGCACCACTTCGGCGCCGAGGGTGTTCAGCAGCACGACGTTGGACCGGGCGACCCGGCTGTGCAGGATGTCGCCGACGATCACCACCCGCTTACCCTCGATCTCGCCGAGGCGCTGCCGCAGCGTCAGCGCGTCGAGCAGGGCCTGCGTCGGGTGTTCGTGGGTGCCGTCGCCGGCGTTGATCACCGATGGGCCGCCGTCCTCGGTGGCGGTCCATTCGGCCAGCTGCTGCGCCGCGCCGGACGCCGAGTGGCGGATGATCAGCGCGTCGGCGCCCGCGGCGCGCAGGGTGAGGGCGGTGTCGCGCAGCGACTCGCCCTTGCCGACCGACGATCCCGTCGCGCTGACGTTGATCACGTCCCCGCTCATCCACTTGCCCGCCACCTCGAACGACACCCGGGTGCGGGTCGAGTTCTCGTAGAACATCGTGATGATCGTGCGACCGCGCAGCGTGGGCAGCTTCTTGACCTCGCGCCCCAGCAGCGCCTGCGCGAACCGGTCGGCGTCGTCGAGGATCGCGGTCGCGTCGTCGCGGCTCAGGTCGGCGGCGGCCAGCAGGTGCCTCGTCATCGGGAAATCACCACCCCATCCCGCCCGTCGTCCTCGGTCAGCAGCACGTGCACGCTCTCGATACGCGACGTGGGAACGTTCTTGCCGACGTAGTCGGCCCGCAGCGGCAGCTCCCGGTGGCCGCGGTCGACCAGCACCGCCAACTGCACCGCCCGCGGCCGGCCGACGTCGCGCAGCGCGTCGAGCGCCGAGCGCACCGAGCGGCCGGAGTACAGCACGTCGTCGACGAGAATGACCAGCGCGTCGTCGACGCCGCCCTCGGGGATCGACGTGTCTTCCAGCGGTCGCGGTGGCTTGAAGTTCAGATCGTCCCGGTAGAGCGTGATGTCGAGCGCGCCGTGCGGGACGGTGACGGCGGCGAAGTCATGGATCTTGGCCGCGAGCCGGGTGGCCAGCGTGACGCCGCGGGTCGGGATGCCCAGCAACACCACGCGCGGCGCGTCGGGCCCGTCGAGGGCGGTCTTCTCGATGATCTGATGGGCGATGCGGGAAATGGTGCGGCCCACGTCCGCCGCGGACATCAATTCCCGGTCAGTCGTGCTGCCCACGGGTCAACCAGACCTCCTTCTCCGCCTCGCCGGACGGATCGTTAAAGGATGTCGAACTCCGGCGAGCTTACCATTGCGCGCTACCGTGGCCTGCATGACCACGCACTTCGACTTCGACGCGCTTTACCGTGGCGAGAGCCCGGCCGAGGGTGTGCCGGCGATGCCGTCACCGCCGTGGGATACCAAGGCACCCAAGGAGTCCGTGGTCGGCTGGCAAACCGCTGACCTGGTTCACGGCGCCGTGCTCGACATCGGTTGCGGGCTCGGCGACAACGCGATCTACCTGGCGCAGCAGGGCCATTCGGTGACCGGCCTGGACATCTCCCCGACCGCGCTGATCACCGCCGAAAGACGGGCGGCGCACGCCGGGGTGGACGTGCGGTTCGCGGTCGCCGACGCGACGAAGTTGGAGGGCTACTCCGACGCGTTCGACACCGTGGTCGACAGCGGCATGTTCCACTGCCTCGACGACGACGGCAAGCGCGGTTACGCCGCCGCGCTGCACCGGGCTACCCGCCCCGGCGCCCGGCTGCTGCTGAGTTGCTTCTCCGACGCGGACGCCGACGACGCGGAGTGGCCACGGCCGGTGGTGTCCGAACAGACGCTGCGTGACGTGTTCGGCGCGGCCGGTTGGGACATCACCTCGATCGAGCCGACCACGGTGCAGCGGCCCGACGGGCCCACGATGGCGTTCTTCCTCGTTGAAGCCCGGCGCCGTTGAGGAACCTCGACGGTAACCAGGCGTCGATCCGGGAGGCAGTCGAGGCCGGTCTGCTCTCCGGCGCGGTGACGCTCGTCTGGCAGAACGGAGAGGTGAGCCAGCACAACGCAATCGGATATCGAGACGTCCAGGCGCGGCTGCCGATGCGGCGCGACACCATCTTCCGGATCGCGTCGATGAGCAAGCCGATCACCACCGCCGCGGCACTCACCCTGCTCGAAGAAGGCAAGTTGGCACTGGGTGATCCGGTCACCCGCTGGCTGCCCGAGCTCGCCGACATGCGGGTGCTCGACGACCCCGAGGGCCCGCTGGACCGAACCGTTCCCGCGCAGCGTCCCATCACGATCGAGGACCTGATGACGCACCGCAGCGGCCTGGCCTACGCGTTCTCGGTGACGGGGCCGATCTCCCGGGCGTATCTGCGCCTGCCGGTGCGCCAGAACGCGGACACCTGGCTGGCGGGACTGGCGGAACTGCCCCTGCTGCACCAGCCTGGTGACCGGCTGACTTACAGCCACGCCACCGAGGTGCTGGGCATCATCCTGTCGCGGATCGAGGGCAAAGCGCTGTACGAGGTGCTGTCCGAGCGGATCTTCGAGCCGCTGGGCATGACGGACACCGGTTTCTTCGTCTCCCCCGACGCTCGGGGCCGGGCCGCGACGATGTACACGCTCGACGAGGACAGCCGGCTGCGGCACGACGTAATGGGGCCGCCCCGGATCTCGCCGCCCGAGTTCTGCCAGGGCGGCGGAGGGCTCTGGTCGACGGCCGAGGACTATCTGCGTTTCGTGACGATGCTGCTGGGCGGCGGATCGCCCGTGCTGTCACCCGACTCGGTGCGCCTGATGCGCACCGACCGGCTGACCGCCGAGCAGAAGCGGATACCGTTCCTCGGCTCGCCCTACTGGGTCGGCCGCGGGTTCGGGCTGGGCCTGTCGGTGGTGACCGACCCGGCAAAATCGACGCCGTTGTTCGGGCCGGGCGGTCTGGGAACGTTCAGTTGGCCCGGCGCCTACGGGACGTGGTGGCAGGCAGATCCGACGCGCGACCTGATCCTGATCTACTTGGTGCAGAACCATCCGACGCTGTCCGCGGATGCGGCGGTCGCGGTGGCGGGCAACGCGTCGCAGGCGAAGCTGATGACGGCGTTGCCGAGGTTCGTGCGGCGGACCTACAAGGCTCTCGACGCCTGATGCGTATGCCGTCAGCTCAGAAGGGCGGTGGTTCGGCGGCTATCGCGTCGCGTTTGGCGATGTCGATTTCGTTCAGGGCGCGCTCGTGTCGGCGCCGAAGTGCACGGTCAGCGGTCCGGGTGCGTTGACGGGTGGGCATCATCACGCCGCGGTTGGCGCAGGGGTCGCACATGGGCTGCATCGGCGCCGGCTCGTCGGTCGGCCGGCTGAGCTGGGGAACCAGCAAGCGGCTGCCGGGCACGGTGGTGAACCGCTGCCCGCTCGGCGAAGTCCAGATCACGGTGCCCGCGACGGCCTGCACGGCGCTAAGCGGGTGACCCCTCCCGCGATGGCCGAGGCGTCCTGTGTTGAAGGGACTAAATGTGTGCGACGATCGCCGCGATGGCCGTCCAGATGACCAGAACCCAAATCGCAACCGCGATGGCCGCGGAGATCAGCGACATCGTGTCTAGTTTCACTTTCATGATTCTCCTCCTCAGTACGGTTCTTGGCCGTATTCCGGGCAGTACAGTCCGACGGCGGCGATCACTAGCGCCGCAATAGCCGCAGCTTAAACCGGCAATCTAGGGTTGTGTCTTCCAAGACTGCCCGTGCCGTCGGCCAGTTGGCGGTCGGTCCAGCCGGAAAAAAAGGTTTTGAGCAGGTGGTGCTTTCGGCACAGGCATTTGCGGTTGCTGACAAGTTGTTAATGTGTCCGGTCAGCTTGGTGTGGTGCCCACGGGTTGGTGAGCGTTAGGCGTCGCGAATGTGGACGAGGAGCTGCGGGTCGAAGTCGATAGCCCTCAGGCGCTGGCGGAGCTACCTACCGTGGACCCGCGACCCCCGACCGCTTCACTTCAGCAAGAGCGGCGACCGAAACGTGGAGAAGGTCCTGCAGCACGCAGGTGGCTCTGGCTCGACCGCCGTCCATCGAATTGATGCGCTAGCATCAGATGCATGCGCACCACGCTGTCATTGGACGATGACGTACTGCTCGCGGTGAAGGAACGCGCGCGCCGCGAGAACCGCACCGCAGGCGAGGTCCTGTCCGATCTTGCTCGGCAGGCGCTGACGCAACAGCAAAACGCCGATCCGCGTATAGGGCCGGAAAGCTTCTATGGTTTCGAACCCTTCGAGCATCGGGGGCCCGCCGTGTCCAACGCTCTCGTCGACCGGCTGCGTGACGAGGAAGCGGTGTGACGCGCGCCCTGCTGGACGTCAATGTCCTTATCGCACTGCTCGACAGCGATCACGTCGACCACGAGCGTGTTCGCCGGTGGGTCGACGCCGAGATCGTCCACGGCTGGGCGTCGTGTGCAATAACTCAAAACGGCTTTGTTCGAATCATCAGCCAGCCTCGATATCCAAGCCCGGTGCCACCTGCACAGGCGATCGGCAGGTTGGCACGCGCCGCGGCCACCGAATATCACGAGTACTGGCTATGTTCGGTCAGCCTGCTCGACGACGAGCTTATCGACTACTCGCGGTTGCACGGGCATCGCCAGGTAACCGACGCATATCTACTCGCGCTCGCGACCGCCAATGGCGGCCGGTTCGCGACTCTCGATCAGTCGATTCCCGTTAACGCTGTCCGCCGCGCAAGCGCGCGTAACCTGACGCTGATCTGATTTCGTCAGGTCGGGCATTCCGCGAATCGCATCCGCCTCATTCGTAACACATCGGCGTGGGTCGTCGGTCATGTCGGTGGTCGCCGGTACCGTCCAGCGCAAGCAGGCGCGCACTAGGTCGTTGGGAGGCTGCATGACCGTGACGATCGCCGCCAGCGAGACGTCGACAGCAGACCTGTCCGCCTACCTACCGTTGCTGGCGCGGCTGCGCAATGGCGCACGGCCGCAGCCGGATTGGTCCGCGATCGTCGATGACGCCGTCCAGGTCTGGGCACGGCCGGGGTTCGACACCTTCCTTGCGATACCGCAGTTGCGGTTCGAGCCGTTCGACTATCAGCTGCGGGCCGCGCGGACCGTGCTGCGGCGGATGCGCGGTCGGGGCATCTTGGCCGACGAGGTCGGGCTCGGCAAGACGATCGAGGCCGGGTTGGTGCTGTCCGAGCTACGCATGCGCGGGCTCGCCGACCACGTGCTGGTGATCGTTCCGGCGGGACTTGTCGACCAATGGCGCGACGAACTCGAGCGGAAGTTCGGGTTGCCGACCACGATCGCCCGATCCGGGTCGACACTTGCCCGCAAGACTGGGATGGACCGGCCGGTCACTATCGCGTCGCTCGCCGCCGCTCGCCGCGATCCGCTGCTGGGCAGGCTGACCGACACCAACTGGGACCTGGTGATCTTCGATGAGGCGCACCGGCTCCGCAACCCCCGAAGCGCGTCGGGCAAGCTCGCGCGCAGGCTCCGCGCCCGTTATCTGTTGATGCTGACCGCAACGCCGGTGGAGAACAAGCTGTCGGACCTGTACCAGCTAGTCAGCCTCGTCGCGCCCGGACTGCTCGGCACACCCGCCCAGTTCCGCGCCAAACATGGCGCGGCGTCTCTCGAGTCGAGGCCGCACAACGTCGAGGAGCTGCGCGTACGGACCCGAGACGTGATGGTCAGACATCGCCGCAGCGAGGTTGCCGTGATGCTGCCGCCGCGCCTCGCCGAGACGATCTTGGTGACGCCCGGCATCGACGAGGCCGCCCTGTACGCCGACATCGTCCGGCGAGTCAGGGCAGCGGCAACTGGGTCGGGACGCACCCGGTTGGCCCTGCGCGGCCTGACCCGGCTGGCCGGCTCCAGCCCCGCGGCCGCCGCACCGACGCTGGCGAAGCTCGGCTGGAACGACCTCGCGGAACGGGCCCGAGCCATCCGGGAACCGGACAAGGTGGGTGTGCTCGTCGAACTGCTTCGACGCCACGTCAACAGGGACGAGAAGGTATTGGTGTTCACCGGGTTTCGGCAGACACTGGATGCGCTCGTCGCTGCGGTCGAGCGTGCCGGGCTGTCGTCGGCGTTGTATCACGGCAGCCTCACGCGAACGGAGAAGGAGTCGGCGATCGCGGAGTTCCGCGCCGAAACGCCGATCCTGCTGTCGACCGAGTCGGCGGGTGAGGGTCGCAACCTCCAGTTCTGTCATGTGATGGTGAACTTCGATCTGCCGTGGAACCCGATGCAGATCGAGCAGCGGCTCGGCCGGCTGCACCGGGTCGGGCAGGAACACGACGTGACGCTGACCAACCTGGTCTGCCGGGGCAGCATCGAACAACAGGTCATGCACGTGCTCGAGGCAAAGATCAACCTGTTCGAACTCGTCATCGGTGAACTTGACATGATCCTCGGCCGGGTCGATGACGACTTCGATTTCGAGAACGAGGTTTTCGATGCGTTCGTCGATGCCATCGACGACGACGAGTTCGAGCGACGGCTCGACGCTCTCGGCAACGCGCTCGCCGAGGCGAGACGCAGCTATGTTCGAAGCAGGGAAGGTGTCGACCTCCTAGTGGGTGAGCCGTCGTGATGAGCACCGATGTGGGGCTGGACTTCTGGCTGCGGTATATCGAGGCGAGCGGCGGGCTCACCGAATTCGGCGGCGATACGACGCTGGTGATGCTCCCACCGGCCCTGCAGACGATGCTGGAGCTGCCGGAGGTGCTGCAGGTCACCGCCGATCCCGATGTCGCTCGCGAGGACGGTGCGACCTTCCTCTCGGCCGGGCATCCCGCGCTGGGTCGCTCCGCCGACGAGGTGCTGGCGGTGGGCGACGTTGCCGCGATGGCCGTTCCGGTGGCCGCCACGCCGCCACCCCCGGCCGAGCACCTGCAGGCGATGGCGCGCAACCAGCTCATCGTCGATCACGGACGGATTGACGCCACGGGCGCACCGACCCGGTCGGTTCGCGCGATTCTGCGTGTCGGGGCGCTGGTCGACTACACGCTGTCCAGCGACGACCACTACCAGGAATGCGCCGAGTGCTGGGTGGATGTGCAGTCGCAACGCCAGCTCCCAACCCACGTCAGTATGAAGCTCGCGGCCTTGCCGACAGTGCCGAAAGATGGTTCGCCGTCGCTGACCGGCCTGACCGCGGCGATCGGATTTGCGGACCGGGTTATCGAGCAGTGCGCCGAGCGGCGGCGATCCGAACTCGGTGATGACATCGACAAGGCGCGCGACGCGGAGCTGGAACGCGTCGAGGCCTACTACCGTGATGCGCTCGCGACGATCGAGCGTCGGCGCGCGCAAGCACCTGCCGATCGCCGGGAGCTGCTGGACGCACGCGCCAACAGCGTACGGAACGAGCGCGCCCGGCGGATCGGCGAGACTCGGGAGAAGTACCAGGCGAGCCACGAGGTCCGGCCCTATCGGCTGCACATCTACGAGGTGCCGGTATGGCGCTTGCCGGTCGACGTCCGCCGCGGCGACCGGCGTTACCCGCTGACGCTCGATTGGCTCATCCCGCTGACCCGTTTCACCGACATCGCCTGCCCACACTGCGGTGCCGATGAGCGACTGGTCGCGACGAAGATACGGCTCGGGTGTGCCGGCTGCGTTCCCCGACAGACCGCCCGGCTCGCGCCCGAGCCCACGAGACCGCCGGCGAAGCCAGCCGCGAAGGCGAAACAGGCTGTCGCGCAACCGCCGACACCGAAGAAGCGCCCGTCGCCGGTGCGCACCGATCCCAGCCCGACGCCGGCCAAGTTCGGGAAACTCGGCGACAAGCTGATCGGAAAGGTGTGGGACGCGGTGGCCCGCAACGACCGGCGGCTGGCACGTATCTGTGCGCCGGATTCGCCCGCGGCCGCGGCGATCCGGCTGTACGGTCCGTCGGGCGCCGCCTGGGCGGTCGGGATCTCGCCGACCGAGGACCTGGTCGCCGTCGCCGCCCGCACGACAACGGCGTCGTCGGGCGTACGCCATGCGTCCAACGGCTACGTGGATACCGCGGCGGGACATCGCTTCCCGTTCCTGCTCCGGTGGCAGACGCCGGGGGGCACAGGACAGATCGACGAGATCCTGCCCTACGACCGGCCGTTCGAGCCGGCGCACCTGAGCCGATGGGTGCTGGGACCCGGCCGGACGGGTGTGCACGCGCCGCCGCAACCCCGGATCCCGCTCGGCCCTGTCGGCGAACTGCTGTGGCGGCGCGTGATTCCCATATTTGGCCTGCCGGGCGTGCTGCGCTGCCTCGCCGCGCTGTGGCGGCTGCCCGACGAGGACGTCTTCCTCGATTCGCACGGCCCCGCGGCGGTCGCGGCCGGAATCGAACGAATGGTGTGCCAACGAGCGAACCTGACAACCGGCCGCTTCGCTGACATCGCTGCCGCCTACCGCGTCAAGGAAGCCGCGGTGCGCGCCGCCGACGCCGACCTACAGAAGTGCCTCCGACTCGGCCCGGAGAGGTGGTGGTAGCCCGAGACACCACCACCACCACCCTGTTCGCCGCGCTCGACGTGCTCACCGGCGTGGCGATCGGACGATGCCCGGCAACACAGACACTTCAGGTTCGACGGGTGGGTGGGCCCGACGGGGTAGGCCACTGTGTGGTCGAGGTCGCACAGGTCGGCGGGTTGGTCGCAGCCGGGAAAGCGACAAGTCAGGTCGCGGCACTTGACGAGCCACTCCAGCTTCTCTGAGGGCCGGTAGCGCGGCTCGGGGGCGACCCCGGGCAGCGGCAACGGTATGACGGTGGCGTAGCGGGCCAACTCGGCGATCAGCGGCGCCGGGGTGATCCCGCCGCCGAGGACAAATCCAGGGCCGGCGGTCAGAGCCGGTGATTGCGCCGGTTGCATCGTTACCAGCCCGTCGTCCTTCTCCAGGCGCACCGAGCTGCCGACTTTGTCGCCGGTGAGGGCCACCACGTCGTCGCTGGTGACCCCGCATGTTTGGGCGTGCGCGGTCAGGGCGGCGGGCTCGGCGAGCACATGGATCACCACACCGCCGGGCTGCGATGCGGGCTCGGCGGGGCAGTCCGGGCTGCCGCACTGACACGTCAATTCCCGGCCCGCGGCCAGCGCGGCCAGCGCGTCCGCGCGGCGTTGGCCCATGGTGCGGGGATCTGCACCGCACACCGCCTTGGCCATCTCGGTCAGCCGCCGCTCCAACGCCACCGCATCGGCGGCATACAGCCGACCCCACACCAACGCGAACCCGGCCTCATCGGCTGGGCGGATGCGTATCTCGCGCTCGCGGGCCGCCGCGGTGGTGCGCCGCAGCGCGGCCGCGTCGTGGCCGCGTCGTGCTGCTGTATCCAGTAGTCGATGGCGTCGATCGTGCGCCGCTCCGACATCGGCTTCCACCGCACGATCCGCTTGGCCAGCGCGCCGTCAACGGCTGCCAGCGCCGCGGGATCCTCGATCAACTCGGTGCGCGCGATGATGGTCGCGACCAGCCGCAAGCTCACCGCCCCGGCGGCGAAGGCCGCCGCCACAGCCGGCAGCCGATGGCGCAGCGCGTACCCGTAGTGCAGCTGCGCCGAGGCCGCCTTGGCGGTCGTGCACAACGCGGCCGACACTTCGGCGACCACCGCGTCCCAGGTGTCGAGCCACCACCGCTCCCGATCGGTGGATGCGATGGCCGCACGCCGGTGGTACAGCTCGGCGATCGCGGCCAACCGCCGTGCCCCGGCCGCGTTTTCCGCCCGCGCCGACGCGGCCATCGCTTCGACCACACACCCGAGTCGCTCATGTGTTCGAACATGCCTCCAGGCTAGCGGCTCCCCCTGACAATTTCGGGGCTGCCCGCCGAAAACCTCAGCCCTTGTGCACAACCGAATAGGTTGTCAGTAAACACCATTCGATCGGGGGAATGTGTCGGTGGTATGTGCTAGCCGGCCGTCGCCAACGACCGGTGCGCATCTGCGCGCAGACCGGGTTCGACGTCGTCCGGCGCAATTCCCCGCGCCTCCGGAGCCGCGGGCTCCGACGACCGGAGCCTGAGCGCTACTGGGCGCGGCCCCTCCTGCTGCGAGTGCCGCGAGGTCCGCGCGTGATCTGAGTCAGCCGCCACACGGGCAGCTCGCGACGTTCGTCGTCCAGTTCGGACGTGTCGCTGAGCGCGTTGACCACTCCCTGAGTGAGGCCCATGATCGCCGCCATCACCGGGAGCAGCGGCCGCGCCGCCGACCGGACCGGGTTGAGGCGGTTGGCGACGATCACCGTGTTGACCCGTTTGGCGACGACGTACCGCTCGATCGAGTGGTACAGCCACGCCCCCAGCGCGTAGATGGCCAGCGCGGCGGCGATCACCGCCCACCCGAACGCGGCACAGAACACTGCGCCCAGCACGACGCTCGCGGCGAGAATGCTCGCGACGAGGATCCGGACCTTGTGCCGGTTCACGATGTCGGGTCCTGCCCGCGGACGGCCGCGGCCGCGGCCCGGATCTGCGGCGTCACCAGCATGACCTGCCCCAGCACGCCGTTGACGAAGCCCGGCGACTCGTCGGTGGACAGCTGCTTGGCCAGCTCCACCGCCTCATCGACGGCGACCGGCTCCGGAACGTCGTTGGCGTGCAACAGTTCCCACACCGCAACCCTGAGTATCGCGCGGTCGACTGCGGGTAGCCGTTCCAGCGTCCAGCCCTGAAGATGAGTGGTGATCAGGTCGTCGATGTGGGCGGCGTGCTCGGTCACCCCGCGCGCCACCGCGACGGTGTATGGGTTCAGCCGCGACACGTCCGGCTGGGATTCGGCGAGCGCGGCGCGCCCGTCGGCGACCTCCGCCGGTGTCAGCCCGCGCGCCTCTGCTTCGAAGAGCAGGTCCACCGCGCGCTTTCGCGCCTGATGCCTGCCGCGATCAGGCATTCACCCGCCCTAAGTAGCTGCCGTCGCGGGAGTCGACCTTCAGCTTGTCGCCGGTGTTGATGAACAACGGCACATTGATCTGGGCGCCGGTTTCCAGCGTCGCGGGTTTGGTGCCCGCGCTGGAACGGTCACCCTGCAGACCGGGTTCGGTGTGGGTGACCTCCAGCTCGACGGTGACCGGCAGCTCGATGTACAGCGGCGCGCCGTCGTGGAAGGCGACCTGCACCGGCATGCCCTCGAGCAGGAACCGCGACGCGTCGCCGACCAGGGACTCGGGCAGCGGGTGCTGCTCGTAATCCTCGCTGTCCATGAACACGAAGTCGGATCCGTCCCGGTACAGGTAGGTGGTGTCACGGCGGTCCACGGTGGCGGTATCCACTTTCACGCCGGCATTGAACGTCTTGTCGACCACCTTGCCCGACAACACATTCTTCAGCTTGGTCCGCACGAACGCCGGGCCCTTGCCGGGCTTGACGTGCTGAAACTCGGCGATCTGCCACAGCTGGCCGTCGATCTGCAGGACGAGCCCATTCTTGAAGTCGGCGGTCGTTGCCACGGTCGGTCGTACTCCTAGAGAATCGCCAGTTCTTCTCAAGTGACAGCGTAGCCCTGAGAGCCACATGGCGATTCGGGCACCAGCACCGCGGCCAACAGCTCAAACGCTCAGCCGACGGCGACATCTGCCGCGGCCCAAGCGCGGCATCTCAGGCTTTGCCGCTTTGCACGAGAGGCTGAAATTTCCCAGCCGCTCAGTAGTCGTGGCAGGTGTTGGCGATTTGCACGGCCAGTCCAACGTACTGCTGAACCGCTGGAATGCTGTTTGCCTGCTGGACCATCTGCTGGCGCTGACCCGCCGGTGAAGCGAGGAATGTCCTCAACCATGTCTGCGCCAGCGGGGACGCGGAGAGGTCGTTGGCAGCTTCGGGTGCTTGCGCGTTCAGCGCCGCCATCGCCTGCGAATAGCTGCACGTTGTGTTGATGGCCGAGCTCAGACCGGGGTCTGCGGACGCAACCCCGACCCCAGTGGTCAAGGACAATGCCAGACCGCCAACCGCGACAACCAGTCTTGTCGACGAGAGCTTGACCATTTTCGTAACACCTTCCAACCAAATGCACCGTGGACCGCTGGGTGGCGACGAGATCAACCCAGACCGCTGTCTAGGATCATCGTAGTAGTTAGCCGTAACTGTGGATGCAGCTTTCGGGGGAGATCCGGGCAAAGCCGGGTATGCCGCGGATCAATAGATCAGAGGGGGCCTTGCGCACATGTGGTGCGCCCATGCCATGCGTTGCCGCGACGGTCGCCCTCGGGAGGGCTGTTCAACCGGAGGTCCGGCCACTGACACTACGGGTCAACACAGTTGTGGCGGTAGGGCGGCCAGGGTTAGCCAGTCCCTAAGATAATCGGGGCCACAGCGCTCGCCGTTGACCTGGTTTTCGCAGGTCACGCACAGCGTTGCCTATTGCAGGATCGCCAGTTCCTTCGGGAACCGGGTAAGCAGTTCCGGCGCCTTCGAAGGGTCGCTGCCTACGACCAGCGTGTCCTCGATCCGGACACCGCCGCGGTCGGGCAGGTAGACACCGGGCTCCACAGTGACTGCGGAGCCAGCAAGCAGTGTACCGGCGGACGACGCGCCGATCCCCGGCGCTTCGTGGATCTGCAGCCCCACGCCGTGGCCGAGTCCGTGGGTGAAACAGTCGCCGTACCCGGCGTCGGCGATCACCTGCCGGGCCGCCGCATCGACCTTGTTGCACGCCATTCCGGGCACCAGCGCTTCCCGGCCCTCGCGTTGAGCATTTGCGACGAGCTCGTAGAGGTCCAGCTGCCAGTCGGCGGCGCGGCCCAGGACGAACGTGCGCGTCATGTCGGAGTGATACCCGCCGACCAGCGCACCGAAGTCGATCTTGACGAAATCCCCGGTCGCCAGCACGGCGTCGGTCGGCCGGTGATGCGGGACAGCGGAATTCGCGCCGGCGGCCACGATGGTTTCGAACGAGATGCCGTCCGCGCCGTGGTCGAGTATCAGCGACTCCAGCTCGCGGCCCACCTGCCGCTCGGTGCGCCCGGGACGCAGGCCGCCACGGGCGACCAGGTCGGTCAGTGCTGCGTCGGCAGCCTCACACGCCAGCCGTAACAGGGCGATCTCGCCCGCGTCCTTGACCTCACGCAGCGCCTCGACCATGCCCGACGCCCGGACCAGCTCGGTGCTGCCGGCCGCACGCGCCAGCGCGTCGTATCCGTCGACCGTCACCACATGGCTTTCGAACCCGAGCCGGCCGACACCCTCGGCCGCGGCCAGCCCGGCCAGGTACGGCCCGCAGGCCCGCTCGATCACGACCCGCAGGTCGGGTGCCTGCCGGGCGGCCTGGGTGCGATAGCGGCCATCGGTGGCCAGTACCGAGCGCGCGTCGTCGTCCGCGAACACCAACAGAGCGGCGTTGGAGCCACTGAAGCCCGACAGATACCGCACATTGACCAGGTCGGTGACCAGCATCGCGTCCAGCCCGGCATTACCGAGCCGGTCCCGCAGGTTGGCGCGGCGCTGGGAATGTGTCACGGCACTTGACGCTACTCGCTACGCTCTTCCCCCATGAGGTCATGGTTGCTGCGCGGATTGGTCTTCGCGTTCCTGATGGTCGTCCTGCGGTTGATCCAGGGCGCGATGA
>Ga0209656_10000813_pt1 | contig 20135 bp, 19 predicted proteins | sample BogFormECP12_OM2_FD_188239 | JGI IMG/M metagenome (GOLD analysis project Ga0209656, IMG submission 188239) | Bog forest soil microbial communities from Calvert Island, British Columbia, Canada - ECP12_OM2 (SPAdes) (version 2) | ecosystem: Environmental > Aquatic > Freshwater > Wetlands > Bog ... | reverse complement strand
GATCGGCGCATCCCGGTTGGCGCGGTCGCATTCTTCGAGAAGCGCGATCAGCGCATCTTCCTCGATCAGCCTCCCGGCGAGGCGGATGCGCTCGTGGAAACGAACGAGATGCGGCGAGATGTACGCGTGCACCAGATAGCCGGCGGCTTCGAGACAGGCCTGCATCGCCGCCACCGTCGAGCCTTTGCCCTTGGTGCCGGCGACGTGGACGACCGGCGGGAGCCTCTGCTGCGGGTCGCCGAGCGTCGCGAGCAGCCGCTCGATGCGGCCGAGCGACAGGTCGATCAGCTTTGGATGCAGCCGGCCGAGGCGCTCGAGAACCCGATCGCTGCTCGGCGCGGTCACTCCGCCTCTCTGGGAGTCGGTCTGGCTTCGATCTGCGGAACGACCGCGTCTGTCGGCTGCGGATTGCGCAGCAGGCCGAGAATCCGCCCCAATGTTGCGTGCAGTTCGGCGCGCGGCACGACCTGGTCGATCATGCCGTGCTCGAGCAAATACTCCGCCCGCTGGAACCCGTCGGGCAGCTTTTCGTGGATCGTTTCCTCGATGACCCGCGCACCGGCAAAGCCGATCACCGCGCGGGGTTCGGCGAGCGTGATGTCGCCGACCATCGCAAAAGACGCCGAGACGCCCCCGGTTGTCGGATCGGTCAGCACGACAATGTAGGGCAGGCCGGCCTCCTTGACCATCTCGGCGGCGATGATCGTCCGCGGCATCTGGACCAATGACAGCACGCCCTCCTGCATGCGCGCGCCGCCCGAGGCCGGGACGACGATCAGCGCCGCCTCCTGCAATACGGCGAGCTTGGCGGCGGCGAGAATGGCTTCCCCGGCGGCGACCCCCATCGATCCTCCCATGAAGGCGAACTCGAAAGCGGCAACCACGGCCGGCACGCCGCCGATCCGACCGTGCGCGACGACCACCGCATCGCTGCGCGGACCAAGCGCCCCCTGCCCTTCCTTCAGTCGGTCGGTGTAGCGCTTGCGGTCGCGGAACCGCAGCGGATCGACTGCCGTCCGGGGCAACTCGATGCGTGTGACGGCGCCGTCGTCGAACAGCATTTTGAGGCGCACCGCAGCGCCGATGCGCAGATGCTGGCCGCAATTACGGCAGACGTGAAGATTGGCCTCGAGCTCGCGATAGAACAGCATCTGCTCGCAGCCCGGGCATTTGTGCCAGAGATTGTCCGGGACCGCCTTCCTGGTGACGACCGCCCGGATCTTCGGCAATACAAAATTGGTCAGCCAGCTCATCGCCGGCTTGTAGCCGGCCGCCGGTACCTTGTCGAGCCGCCCTCGCCCTTTCCGGGCTAGACGGGCCCGGCATTGCCGCCTGCGGGATGACGAGCTTGGTTCGGGTTCTCGCGGCCGAACCGGTTGGCGAGGTGACCGATCGGTAATGGCGAAGGCGAGGCGTCCATATTGTCGGCACCTTGGATGCTCGCCCGCCGCTGCCATCGTGACGATGGCGCCGAGGAAGAACCCGTCGGCGCGCCGCTTGCCTCGCCGCCGATGTGGCGGGCTACTCGCGCCTGATCGGAGCGGACGAGGAAGGCACGCTCGAACGCCTAAAAGCGCTGCGCCGCGAGTTCGTCGATCCGAAAATCGCCGAGCACCATGGCCGCACCGTCAAGCGCTGCGCGCGCCTTCGCGTTATATGAGCGCGCGGTCTTGAGGCAATGTTACTGGAATCTTGTACAAGCTCACAGCGTTTTCAAAGACCAGTTGGCTGAGAGCCTCCCTCCCGAGAGCCGCCTCCACGGGAGCATGTCCCATCGCTTTGGAGTACGGCCAAGGGCTGTCAAGACCCGGGAAGTCACTGGCCCAGAGGAAGTTATGAAAACCAATCTCGGGCACGCGCCGGAAACCGCCCTCCTCCTCTACCTCGAATGTGAAGAAGACTTGGCGCTTGACGAACTCGGTCGGCTTGTCGGAAAGCGGGATGTCGGGTTTAAAGACAGGGGTGGATGGCCCGCCAAAATCGTACTCGCGGTCGAAGCGCCAGAACAGAAAAGGCACCCAACCGACGCCAGCCTCTTCGAGGACGAAGCGCACCCCGGGGTGGCGATCGCAGATACCTGCGAAAACGACGGCGCTCATCAGTTCCGCCATGGCCCCCATCGGGAAGTTGGCAACCCTCATCAGAAACTGGTTGCGCGGTTCCAGGCCCGCGACCCCCACCCCTACCTGGCGCGACCCGCCGCTGGGGTTCGCGTGTAAGTTGATCGGCAGACCCGTCTCAGCGGCTGCCGCCCAGACCGGCTCCCACATCTGGTGCAGCACGGGCTCAGGAGCGCCAACCCAGTCGAAGATAACCCCTGTGGGCAAGCCAAACTCGGCCACCCGCATCAGCTCCGCGACAGCCTCCTCGGGCGTCTGGGAGGGCAAAGGGAGCAGCATGATGAACCTGCCGTTCGACTCCTCGTACAGCTCCCGCGCCCAGTCGTTGACGGCCCGAACGCACGCGGCGCGCAATTCCGGATTTATGATGGCTGATATTTGTTCATAGGGACCGTTCACGAGTTCGGCATCAACTCCGTCGCGATCCATGTCTTCGCAGCGATACCTGGCATTTGCCGCGCGGAAGATGCCAGGCTCCGGCTCCTCCGCCATGCCCGCCCGCGTATAACAGTTGACAGGCCCCCTGCCCACTCCAGCCCAGCCGACCCCGCTCCATGGGCGTCCTTCGACGATCCACTGCCGGGTGCCGTCCGGCCTCTGCAGGACTTGCGGCCCGTCGTCCTGGAATTTCCTGGGCAGACGTTTCTTCCACAAATCGAAGGGAAGGTGCATCAGCCGGCAATGTCCATCCGCGGACACCACTCCAAATCTCTTCTCCATAGCGCGTTTCCCTTTCACCTCGTTGACGGATCGGATCGTCCTCGCCCGGCACCCGAGAAGCGGCCCAACTCGTTCAGTGCAGTATTCGATGCAGCGCGCGAGCAAATCCGTCCAAATCGGCGCGTCGATGACCCCGGGATGGACGGTGTTGGCTCGGATCCCATTCTCTTCCGCCGCTGCACTCCATCGCGACCGCCTTCGCGGGTAACCGGAGGGCTACTTAGAGGCCGACCGAAATCCCGTTTCAGAAGGTCAGGCTGGTGTCGGCTGCTGTGGGTCACGCGCGAGGTGGCCTGACTTGACCCAGACCTCGCAACCGCCCTGTCCCGCAGTGGCTTGCAGCCTTGCGCTGTCCGGGAGTCTGAGCCACGAATGGCGGGTGAACTCCTCGCCGCCCTCGATAAAGCTGCCGTCCAGAACAAGCACTTCGATCCCCCCGGGAACAGGCACATCTATGACGACCCCAGGCGCCCAGCGTTCCAAGCGGACGCGCTCCCATCCGTTCTCGAACAACAGGGCCAGCTCGACAGCGGGAAGGCCGGGCACGGGCGCGAAAGGGAGGGCAGAGGTCTGCGTGCACAGCTGCGTCCGGTCGTCCGGGTCGAACTGCCAGAGCTTGACGAAGATTGTGCAACCCGCTTCAGACCTGGGCGTGTGGCTGCTGGTCGGCGGGTTGCGGACATAGGCGCCTGCGGGATAGTCGCCCTGCTCGTCCTGAAATACGCCATTCAGCACCAGGAACTCCTCGCCGCCGGTATGCGTGTGCGGCGCGAAGCGGCTGTGCGCGGCGTAGCGGACGATGGACGTCGCGCGGGCCACCTCATCCCCGACGCGGTCGAGCATGCGCCGGTCCACCCCGGGGATAGGCGACGGCGTCCAGTCCCGGCGGGCCGCGTGGACTGCCGCGCGAGCGCCGAAGTCTGAGTTGAGGTTCATGGCAGGCCTCCGATTGTGATCCTCGGGGGAGCAAGGAGCCAGATCCTGTAGAGGGTTCTCCGGCTCAGCGGGGATCTTGCCGTGCTTAACTTGTTTGACCGCTTCGATCAGTCAACCCGACGAGCGGCAATATGTTCGATATGGCACCGGAGGTAGGGATTCACTCGATTGCATGTGCTTGCCGGCCGCCTTAAATCATTTTCTCGCTCCTTGAGCCATTCTGCAAGGTCGCCGATATTCCGACAAAAACCCGCGGCGGCTGACGACATTACACAGACCCGCCGCCACACCCGCGAACGAAGGTGCGTGAGCGTGAGATCCACGAGGTGGCGTTGTCTGCACGCGCGCTCGCCGCCAATCGTTGAACTCTGTGCCGACGAAGTAACCGATCCTACACTGACCTCAGCAGCTGGCGGAAGCAGCTTTTGGGGTGGTGATCTGCCAACGGCTTCCCGACCAACTGGTGGATCGAGTGGATGAAGCAGATGTGTTTTTGATCAATGCGGAGGAACCGTCGCAGTCCCTCACTCCGACCCTCTTCCCGCAAGCGGTCGCAAGCGGGCGAGGGAGTCAGCGTCAGCCTACGGGTTTGGCGCGGCTGCGTTTCGTCGCAACGGGAGCGGCGGCGAGGCCGGCGAGCGCCAGTGAGGTGAATTGCTCGGCGACTTGCTTCACGCTGAGGCGGCCCCGGGGGTCATACCATTTGTACAGCCAGTTAAGCATGCCGAGCAGCCCGTATGAGGCCACCTGAATATCGAGATCCGGGCGAAATTCGCCGGTCTCGATGCCTTCGCGGATGATCTGCTGCCAGCAACGCTCGTATTCTTTCGGCGAAAAACCGATCATTTCGCGGAAGCGGCGTTTTACCGACTCGCGCTCGCGCAGATAGACGAAGAGGTGCGGGTAGTGGCGGTCGAAGGCTTCGAGATGCGCCGAGATCGCCCGCCGCAGCTTTTCGGTCGGCGATCCATCGGCGGCGGCGATCTCGCTGATCGTGCGGTACATTTGCGCGATCGGCTCCTTGACGACGAGGTAGAGCAAGTCCTCCTTGCTGTCGAAATGGTGGTAGAGGCTGCCCTTCAGGATGCCGACCTCGTCGGCGATGTCGCGGACCGTGGCGGCATGATAGCCTTTGGTCCGGAACACCTTCGCCGCTGCCGAAACGATGTCATCGAGGGTGGCCATCATTCAATCAGGTGGCCTGCATCCCCTTCCAATGCAAGCGTATAATGGCGGTGAAGAGCTACGCCGGTCGATCCCAGGCCTTTTCGCCGGCGGCGAGCTGAACGGCGGGTTTTTCTTCCTCGATTACCCGCTCGACCGCGGCCTGAACCGCGGCACGGTGTTTGGCAAGCTCGCCGGCGAGGCTGCCGCCGCTGCTCGTCGGCAAGAATATCCCGGAGTGCCGCCTCTCTAAATTTGCAGGTCACACGGCGAAGGCGGGCGCCCATGGCCGGATAAATCCCCGCCTCCCCCGGGAAAACGAGGGACCATTTCCTCACGCAAGCCCGCCCGTTCCCGTCCTTCGGAATGACGCCGGCAACCCGAAGTGTGGACGTCATTTTTCTGTAATATTCCTGACCCCGATTTGTCACAGTCGGCGCGTAGGGTCCCGGCGCCCCGCGCTGATATCGGGGCTTATCAGCAACACCGATTGGGGGGGATCCCGTAGATGAGACCAGTGGGTTTTTTCGCGGCCGCCGGGTTGCTCGCCGCCGCGTTTGGCCAACCGGCACTGGCGCAGTGCAACCTCGGCAACAGCATCAAGCACATCGTCTACATTCAATTCGACAATGTCCATTTCCGGCGCGACAACCCCAATGTGCCCTCCGACCTCGAGCAGATGCCAAGTTTGCTCAAGTTCCTTGAAGGAAATGGGGCGTTCCTGACCAACCATTGGACGCCGCTGATCTCGCATACCGCGGTCGATATCTTGACGTCATTGACCGGGGTTTATGGCGATAGGTTCGGTGTCCCGATCGGCAACAGCTTCGGGCTGTTCGGTCCGAATGGGGCCGCCACCTTCCCGAGCTCTTTCACCTATTGGACCGATCTGCTGGCGGACGGGTTGCCGGAAATGCTCGACCAGCACGGCAAGAACGCCCCGGCTCCGTGGGTGCCGTTCACCCGTGCTGGCTGCAATGTCGGCGCGTTCTCGATTGCCAACATCGAGTTCGAGAACACGACCACCGATATCGACAACGTGTTTGGCCCAAATTCTGCGGAGCACCAGGAAAACGTCAACAACCACAACAAGGCGGTCGCCGATTTCGAAGGCATTATCGTTCATTGCGCAAAGGGGAGTGCACTGTGCGCGAACAACGGCGCTCCTGACACTCTCAAGGACGAGCCCGGCGGCTATAGCGGGTTCACTGCGCTCTATGGCAACGTCAACGTCCAATCGCAGATCTCGCCGGGCGCTCCGGTAAAGGATCTCGACGGAAACGTCATTGCGGATAGTCACGGTAATCAGGGTTTCCCCGGCTTCAGTCCGACGGCGTCACAGACACTGGGCTATTTAGCGACGATGCTCGAGGCGGGCGTGCCGGTGGTCTACGGCTACATTGCCGATGCTCACGATAACCGGGGACCCGCACTTTCGGGGGTCAGTACCGCAACCGAGCAAACCTTCGGGCCCGGCGAGGCAGGCTATGTGAAACAGCTCCAGGCCTATGACAAGGCATTCGGCCAGTTCTTCACCCGGCTTGCTGCTGACAGGATCACCACGACAAACACGCTGTTCGTGATCACCGCCGACGAAAACGATCATTTCGCGGGCGGTCCGCCATCCCCTGCAAGCTGCGACGGCGTCACGACCCCCTGCACCTACGCCAAGATAGGCGAGATCGATATCGATCTGAGCCAGCTAATGGCGACGGAGTTCGGCGAAGGATCGCCTTTCACGGTGCACTCCGATGACGCGCCGACGTACTACATCAATGGGAACCCGGGTCAATTGACCCCGCTTACCCGGCGGTTCGAACATGAAGCCGCCGCTCTGACTGCGTTCAACCCGATCACCGGCAATATTGACACATTGACACAGGCCATCGCCGATCAGCAGGAGCAGAGCTTTCTGCACATGGTCACGGCCGACCCGAAGCGAACCCCCAACTTCATCATGTTCGGCAATCCCGATTATTTCCTGTCGGCAACGGGCAATACGGCGCATTGCGTTCCGCTTTCCAGTTGCTCGCAAGAGGCCGCCGGGTTCGCCTGGAACCATGGTGATTTCCAGCCCGAGATCACCAATACCTGGCTCGGCATGGCAGGCCCCGGCATCGAGAATGTGGGCGTGACGGGAGCGTTCTTCTCGGATCACACCGATATTCGCCCGACGATGATGAGCCTCGCCGGATTGACCGACGACTACGCCCATGACGGCCGCGTGCTGATCGAAATTATGACCGACGGTGCGGTCCCGGCAACCTTGCAGCAGCACCGGGCGACTTTCGGCCGGCTCGCCAGCACCTACAAGGCAATCAATGCGCCTTTGGGGACGCTCGGCAAGAATACGCTGAAAAGTACTACTGCCGCGATCCAAGGCAATGATACGACGTATATCGGATACCTTGCACAACTAAAAGCGTTAACCGGACAACGAAACACAATCGCCGGACACATGATCCAAATGATGGAGGCTTCCGAGTTCGCCGGCATCCCGTTTAACGACATCGCTGCAAATGTGCATGTTACGTTAGGACAAAATCTGCTCGCGTCGGTCCCTTGATTTTCGCTTGCCCGAGCCGCGCGCATGCGCGAGATTGGGCGGGAAGCTTTTCGTTAACAAGCGAACACGAGCCTCCCCTAGGCTCGGCCAAGCTCGAGGAGGAGACGTGACCAGACCCCGCGCTGCCGATGACTTTACGACGATCCGTGCGCGTATGGAGGAACTCCGCCGCGAGCGCGCGCTAGCCTCGAAGAAGGAAGGCCGTGGCCCCGACGACGCCGCTACCGGCCGCAGCCTGCTGAAAGCCGGCGAAGGCCGACAGCGGCTCGACAGCGAGCGCTGGTCGACCGGCTCGTCGAGCCGGCGCTACGGCTCGGGCCGTTAGCGCGCAGACCCAGCTACGGAGCTGTCTCAAGAAGAACAGCTTCGGAACCTGGACAGCAACGGCGATCATCGACAGTCTCGGCGTATCGACCGCGGCCGTGCCAGGTACTGCTTATCGACTTGGATTTCTGGGCCACCTTCCAGGGCGCCTCCGACCCTGGCGACGAAGGGCGATGACCGGCCGACTCACCGATGCTGAACGCGGGCTGAGCGTATTTTGTCGACACCCCTGTCGTGCGACGCCCGCATGGGCTTCAGCACGGCGAGCGCCATGATCGCGGCGGCGGCGTTCATCAGCGCAGCGACAATGAATACGGCGTGCCAGCCGCTAGCCGCCGCCAGCACATTGGCGAGCGGCACGAGAAGCGAGGCGGTGCCCTTGGCGGTGTAGAGCAGGCCCGCATTGGTCGTGGCGTATTTGGCGCCGTACACGTCGGTGCAGGTCGACGGGAAGAGACTATAGATCTCGCCCCACGCGAAGAACACGATGCCGCTCAGAATCACGAAATGTACCGGGTCGTGGCCAAAAGCACCGAGCGCCCAGATGCCGACCGCTTCGAGACCGAAGGCGATGAACATCGTGTTTTCGCGTCCGATGTTATCGGATACCCAGCCGAAAAACGGCCGCGTCAGCCCGTTCAGCACGCGGTCGATCGACAATGCAAAGGTCAGCGCCGGAAGTGTCAGCCCGAGTAGCGACACCGGAACCTTGGCGACTTGGAAGTCTGTGGCAATCGGGGCAAGCTGCGCCGTCGCCATCAAGCCGCCCGCGCCGACCAGCACGAACATCACATACATCACCCAGAAAATCGGTGACGCCAGCACTTCCAACGGTGCGTAATCCCGCGCCGATTGCCGCACGCGGGTCGAGGCCGGCGCCTCGCCCGGTTGCGGTGCTCTCAACAGCAGGGAGAGGACGACTACGACGACGCCCTGACCGATGCCAAACCACAGGAAGGTGGCTTCGAAACCGCTTGACTGGATCATTCCCTGGATCGGGATTATCGTGAGCGCCGATCCGGCACCGAAACCTGCCGCAGTCAGCCCCGCCGCCAGGCCGCGCCGATCGGGGAACCATTTGAGCGCGTTGCCGATGGAGGTGCCATAGACCGCTCCCGCACCGATGCCGCCGATCGCTGCCGCGAGGTAAAGAGTCGACAGATCGCCGGCGATCGAATTGAGGGCCCAGGCGATGCCGACGAGAATACCGCCGACAAACACGACAATCTTCGGGCCAAAACGATCGACGAGCCAGCCCTCCACCGGGACGAGCCAAGTCTCGGTGAGCACGAAGATCGTGAAGGCGACCTGGATCGCGGCGCGTCCCCAATGATACCTCTGGTCGATCGGGTTGACGAACAAGGTCCAGCCGTATTGCAGGTTGGCGATCATCACCATGCAGACGATGCCGACCAGCAGCTGGGTCAGACGGACCGCCGCCGGTGCAGTGGCGGCCGAAGTCCTCGCAAATGACATCTTCGGTTCCTCCCTCGGGATGGCTTGCATTTTTGCCGCGAATTTGTACCATAGGTTGACGCGGTCGAAGCGTTAACCGAATGCATCGCGCCATCATTCGTTTACCCGTTCGCACCTGTCGCGTCGAATCTGATGAGCTTTGTTGGACGTATCATTGCCGGCGCCCGGGATCTGCCTTTTGGCGGCCCGCTCGGTGCGCTGCTTGCCCGCGCTGCCCGCCATATTCCCAACTGGCTGCCGTATAGCGAGAGCGCGGAGGGCGACCCGCGCCGCCGTATTGCGTTCACGATCGCGGTGATCGCGCTCGGCGCCAAGATGGCCAAGGCCGACGGTGCGGTTACCCGCGACGAAGTCGCCGCCTTTGGCGAGGTCTTTCAGGTGCTGCCGGGCGAAGAAGATCACGTCAGACTGGTCTTCGACCTCGCCCGCAAGAGCACCGCCGGGTTCGAGAGCTATGCCCGCCAGGTGGGGCGATTATTCGCGGCCGACCGGGCGGTGCTCGAGGATCTTCTCGGCGGTCTGTTCCACATTGCCCTGGCCGATGGCCGCGTCTGCTCCGCCGAGGATGACTATCTGCGCGAAGTCGCCCGGCATTTCGGCTTCGACGCGGCGGATTATGCCCGCATTCGGGCTCTCCACGTCGCCCCGCGACAGGACACCCTCGAAGACCCGTATGCAATCCTCGGTGTGTCGCCTGGCGTCTCCGCCGGCGTAATTCGCGAGGCCTACCATCGTCTGGTGCGCGAAAGTCATCCCGATCTCGTGATCGCGCAAGGGCTGCCGCCCGAATGCGTCGCGCTCGCGACCGCCCGAATTGCGCGGATCAACGCCGCTTATGACCAAATCGCAAAGCGCGAAACGCACCCGGAATGATCCAACTGCAGGCGGCCGACCGCCCGTCGCCAAACCACGGCCCCCGCGGGGAACCGGCGCGGATCGACATGCTGGTGCTCCACTATACCGGCATGACAACGGCAGCGGCGGCATTGGAGCGGCTGTGCGATCCCGATGCCCGCGTCAGCGCGCATTATCTCGTCGAAGAGAACGGCGCGGTCTGGCGTCTCGTTCCCGAGAGCCGGCGCGCATTTCACGCCGGAGTTTCCTGCTGGGACGGCGAACACGACCTCAATGCCGTATCGCTCGGGATCGAGATCGTCAATCCCGGCCACGAGTGGGGATATCGCCGGTTCTCCGAAGTGCAAATGGCAGCGCTCGAACGCTTGTGCCGGGGTCTGGTCGCTCGCCATCCGATCCCTGCGCACCGGGTGGTCGGCCATTCGGACATCGCACCGGAACGCAAGAGCGATCCCGGCGAGCTGTTCGATTGGGCCAGGCTCGCCCGCGCAGGCATCGGGATCTGGCCGCCGGCAAACCCGCCGTCTCCGGGTCTGGCGATCGATCCGGCCCGCTCGCTCGGTGACCTCGCATTGATCGGGTATTGCGCGGGCGGGGAGTCGCGGGCGCCTGCGCTCGTCGCCTTCCAACGTCGCTTTCGCCAAAGCTGCTGTGACGGCCGGCTGGACGCCGAAACCGCCGCCCGCATCTCGGAAGTGAGGGACGCCTTCGCGCGATCGAGGGCGGCGACGGGCGGCGCGCCCACACGTTGAGGCTCAGGATCCCCTACAAACCCTGCCAGTAGATACTGCTGCTACTCAGTTCAGCCGAGAGGGACGGCGTCTTTCGGCCTGCCGGCGTACGATCTGGCCAGCCTGGTGGTGGGCAAGCCGCCACTCCCCGTCTTCGCGGACAAAGAAGTTGCTCGCGGCAAGGGTGCCGCCCTCGAGCTCTTCCTCGCAAACCACCAGCGCCACGTCGCCATAAAGGAACGCGTGCTCGTCGAAACAGGCGATGCGCGGCGCGTCAGGATTCGAGAGAATCCCAGCCCAGCTCTCGATGATTGCGTCGCGGTCCTTGAGCGCGGTCCACCCCGGGTGAAAGCAGGCGACCGGCGCGCGCCGCGCCCAGAGCGCGTCCATCGCGGCGAGATCACGCGCCGCAAACGCCCGGTAGAACTCGAGATTGGCCGCAAGCACGGCATCGTGATCGGTCATCGCGATCCCCGCGTCTGTCGTCGAAGCATACGACGATGGCGCGCATGTCGCCAGTCGGTCGACAGCACTGCCCATTGTTTAGGCACCGCAGCTTCCACCCGCTCCCACCCGGTCGGCGGGCGAGGGAAGTGGAGCGGGCTCACGGTGATTGGCCTCGATCTTGCTGCCTCACCGAGGCCGGCCGCCGGGCCGCGTCGAGACATTTAAATGAGGGAGGCACCAAGTGCTGAACAGGATTTGGCACGCCGCGGTCGCCGCGGCCGTGATCGCGGGCGCGCCGATGGCAGCAAACGCCCAGAGTGGCGGCACGATCAAGATCGGAGTCCTGCATTCGCTGTCGGGAACCATGGCGATCAGCGAAACCACGCTGAAGGACACCATCCTGATGATGGTCGACGACGTGAACAAAAAGGGCGGGCTGCTCGGCAAGAAGGTTGAGGCGGTCGTTGTCGATCCGGCTTCCAACTGGCCGCTTTTCGCCGAGAAGGCGCGCGACCTGTTGTCCAAGGAAAAAGTCGCCGCCGTCTTCGGCTGCTGGACGTCGGTGTCGCGAAAATCGGTGCTCCCGGTATTCGAGGAGCTCAACGGCCTGCTCTTTTATCCGGTCCAGTACGAGGGCGAAGAGAGCTCCAGAAACGTGTTCTATACGGGTGCGGCGCCAAACCAGCAGGCGATTCCTGCGGTCGAATATTTGATGGAGAATGAAGGCGGTAACGCGAAGCGCTGGGTCTTGGAAGGCACCGATTACGTCTATCCGCGCACCACCAACAAGATTCTCGAAGCTTTTCTCAAGTCGAAGGGGGTCGCGCCCGAGGACATCAAGATCAATTACACGCCGTTCGGGCACTCCGACTGGCAGACCGAGGTGGCCGCGATCAAGAGCTTCGCCTCGGCCGGGAAGAAGACGGCGGTGGTTTCGACCATCAACGGCGACGCCAACGTGCCCTTCTACAAGGAGCTGGCCAATGCCGGGATCAAGGCGTCGGACATCCCGGTCGTCGCGTTCTCGGTGGGTGAGGAAGAGCTCGCCGGCATCGACACAAAAAACCTGGTCGGTCATCTGGCCGCCTGGAACTACTTCGAGTCGGTCAAGAACCCGACCAACGAGGCGTTCATCAAACAGTGGCACGACTTCATCAAGAACCCGAAGCGGGTGACGAATGATCCGATGGAGGCCCACTACATCGGGTTCAAGATGTGGGCGCAGGCGGTCCGCCAAGCCGGCACCACCGATGTCGATGCGGTCCGGCAGGCCATGTATGGGCAGAAAGTGAAGGCGCCGAGCGGCTTCGTCGCCGTCATGAACACCAACCATCATCTGTCGAAACCGGTGATGATCGGCGAGATCCAGGCGAACGGTCAGTTCGACGTCGTCTGGCAGACCAAGGAAGCGATCAAGGCAGACGCGTGGAGCCCCTATTTGTCCGAAGACAAGGGCAAGATCGCCGACTGGACGTATCCCTGGGTCTGCGGCAATTGCACTGCGCCCAAATACACCGATTGAGGCTCAGCGGGCTGCAACCGTGCCCTCACCCGCCTCGCGGCGCTCGGCCTCCTCTCCCGCGGTGCGGGAGAGGGGGGACCCAGCCCTGCGGGCTGGGTGGGTGAGGGTCACGCCCGTAGCGATCGCGCGCGCTACTCGGGCGGTCGCGATGGTATTTATCCTATTGGCAACAATACCGCCGGCGCGCGCTGACGAATTCGCGGCGCTTCTTTCCGGTCTGGCAAGCGACAGTTTTGCCGAGAAGGAGCAGGCGGTCATCGCGCTTGGCAAGCTCGGCGACGAGCGGGCCGTCGTGGTCCTGACGGCGCTCAAAGACGGCCGTCTGATCAAGGCGCCGGATGGCCGTGTCCTGGTGTCCGACATGACAAAGCTGACCGACCCGACCACGGGGGCCGATGTTTCGGGTGTGACCGCGGATGACCGGATCCGTGTCAACAATCGCCTGCGCGGGGCGATCGAAGGCGCGCTGGGCCAGCTGACCTTGTTCAGCTCTGCACCCGCCGCCCGGCTCGCGGCGGCCCAGGATGCGCTGCGGCATCCTTCAGCCGATCAGGCGACGCTGCTCGAGAAGGCCATCGCTGCCGAGAAGGACCCAGCGATCCGGGCGGCCATGGAACAGAGCCTCTTGGCCTCTCGGCTTTTTTCAGGCACCAAACCAGAGAAACTCGCCGCAGTGCGCGCGCTCGGCACCACCACCGAGCCGCAAATCAGGAACCTGCTCGACCAGTTCCGCGCCGCTCCGGACAACGATCGCGAACTGCAACACGCGGCCGACGCGGCGATTGGCTCGATCGAAAACCGGCTCCGGCTGGTCAGCCTTGCTGCCAGCCTGTTCGAGGGCGTCAGCCTCGGCAGCGTGCTGCTGCTCGCCGCGATCGGGCTGGCGATCACATTCGGCGTCATGGGCGTCATCAACATGGCGCATGGCGAGATGATCATGCTGGGCGCCTACGCCGCCTATGTTTGCCAACAGCTGTTTCGTACGTTTTTGCCGCCGGCGTGGATCGATGGCTATCTCGTGCTCGCGGTGCCGGTCGCCTTTCTGTTCGCCGGGGCGGTCGGCGTGGCGCTCGAACGCAGCGTAATCCGATTTCTCTACGGCCGGCCGCTCGAAACGCTGCTCGCCACCTGGGGTGTCAGCCTGATCCTGCAGCAGGCAGTGCGCTCGATATTCGGCTCACCCAACAAGGAAGTCTCCAACCCGGCCTGGATGACCGGCGGGTTCGACGCCATCGGCGGGTTCACGATTACCTGGAACCGGCTCGTCATCATCATCTTCTGCCTCATCGTCCTCGCGGTGCTGGCGCTGCTTCTCAATCGAACGCGCTTCGGGTTGCACATGCGGGCGGTCACCCAGAACCGCGCGATGGCCTCGGTGATGGGCATCCGCAGCCCCCGGATCGATGCGCTGACCTTCGGGCTCGGTTCGGGGATCGCCGGGATGGCCGGAGTGGCGCTGAGCCAGATCGGCAATGTCAGCCCCAATCTTGGCACGATATATATTGTCGACAGCTTTCTCGTCGTCGTGTTCGGCGGGGTCGGCAACTTGATGGGGACCCTGGTCGGCGCGCTTTCGCTCGGCATCGTCAACAAATTTCTCGAACCGGTCGCCGGGGCGATCCTCGGCAAGATCGTCGTGCTGGTGGCGATCATTCTGTTCATCCAGCGGCGGCCCCGCGGGCTTTTCGCCTTGAAGGGGCGAACCGCGGAGGCAGGTGGTTAGTTTGGCCCCGGCATACCCCTTCGGTCCGCGCAAGAGCGCGTGGAGCCCGGGCTTTTGGGCATGTTTTCTCGCCTGCGGTCTGCTGCTTGCTGTGGCGGTTCCAGCCATCAATCTCTGGATGCCGCCGAATTCGGCGGCCGCATTGCCCGATTACCTCGTCCCATTGTTGGGCAAGTATCTCTGCTACGCCCTCCTCGCGCTGAGCCTCGACCTGATCTGGGGGTATGCGGGAATTCTCAGCCTCGGTCACGGCGCCTTCTTCGCACTGGGCGGATACTGCATGGGCATGTACCTGATGCGGCAGATCGGCACTCGGGGGGTATACGGCAATCCGCTGCTGCCCGACTTCATGGTGTTCCTCAATTGGCAGAAGCTGCCCTGGTTCTGGTGGGGGTTCGACCATTTCGCCTGGGCCGCGGCAATGGTGATCCTGGTGCCCGGGCTCCTCGCGCTGGTTTTCGGCTGGCTCGCCTTCCGCTCCCGCGTCACCGGGGTCTACCTGTCGATCATTACTCAGGCGATGACCTATGCGCTGTTGCTTGCCTTCTTCCGCAACGACATGGGATTTGGCGGCAATAACGGGATGACCGATTACAAGGACATCCTCGGCTGGGACGTGCACCAGCCGGCGACCCGGCTCGCCCTCTACCTCGCTTCGGTCGCCGCCCTTGGGCTCGGCTATCTGCTGTGCCGCTACATCACCTCGTCAAAACTCGGTCGCGTCTTGTTGGCTTTGCGCGACGCCGAAAGCCGGGTGCGCTTTCTAGGCTATTCGGTGACCAACGCGAAACTGTTCGTCTTTACGGTCTCGGCGATCCTTGCGGGCATAGCCGGGGCGCTTTACGTCCCGCAAGTCGGCATCATCAACCCGAGCGAATTTTCTCCCGGAAATTCGATCGAGATCGCTATTTGGGTATCGGTCGGCGGCCGCGGCACCTTGTCCGGGGCGATTGTCGGCGCGATCCTCGTCAATATGGCAAAGACCTGGCTGACCGGCGCCGCCCCCGAAACCTGGCTGTTCGTGCTCGGCGCCCTGTTCGTCCTGACGACTCTGGTGTTTCCACGGGGGGTCGTCGGACTTTTTCGGCAGGCCCGCTGGACCCGGCCCCGAGCAGCGGCTCCCGTCGTGGCGGGAGAGCAGGCGTGACCGCGGCGGGCGCGGCCGAGCCCCTTCTCTACCTCAACGGCGTGACGGTTAGCTTCGACGGTTTCAAGGCCTTGAACGAGCTTTCGCTGATTGTCGAGCAGGGCGAATTGCGCACGATCATCGGCCCGAACGGCGCGGGCAAGACGACGATGATGGATGTCGTCACCGGCAAGACCCGGCCCGATTTCGGCGAGGTGTTCTTCCAGGGCACGGCGGATCTGACCCGCCTCGACGAGGCGGAAATCGCCAATCTCGGCATCGGCCGCAAATTTCAGCGGCCGACCGTTTTCGAGAACTTGACCGTCTTTGAAAACCTCGAGCTCTCTCTGGCGGACAGCCGCGCCACTTGGCGGACCTTGTTTGCCCGCTTGACCCCGAACCGCTGCGACCGAATCGGCGCTACCTTGGCTCGCATCGGGTTGACCGAGCAGAGCGGTCAGCCGGCTGGCGCCTTGAGCCATGGCCAAAAGCAATGGCTGGAAATCGGCATGCTGTTGATCCACGACCGCACGCTGTTGCTTCTCGACGAGCCGGTCGCGGGCATGACCGACCGCGAAACCGAGGAGACGGCCGAGTTGATCCTCGATCTCGCCCAGGACCGCACGATCGTCGTCGTCGAGCACGATATGGCGTTTGTCCGCAGTCTCGGCGCGCGGGTGACCGTTCTGCACGAGGGGTCTGTCTTGGCCGAAGGTTCGGTCGACCACGTTCAGAACGACCCCCGGGTGATAGAAGTCTATCTCGGCCGCTGAGCGATGCTGTCGGTCGACGCCATCGATCTCTATTACGGCGCGAGCCACACGCTGCGCCGCGTCAGCCTGACGGCTAGGAAGGGGGAGGTGACCTGTATCCTTGGCCGCAACGGCGTCGGCAAGACCAGTCTTCTTCGAGCGATCTGCGGGCTTCAGCCGATCCGCTCTGGCCGCATATATTGGGACGACCGCCTGCTCAACGGACTTCCGCCGCATGAACGTGCGCGCACGGGCCTGGCGCTAGTGCCGCAAGGCCGCGAGATCTTCCCGCGGCTCACGGTGCTGGAGAACCTGGCGACAGGGTTCGCGCCGCTGGCGCGCGGCGTGCGCAACATTCCGGACGAGGTCTTCAGCCTTTTTCCGGTCTTGAGAGAGATGCTGCACCGCCCCGGCGGCGATCTGTCTGGTGGTCAGCAGCAGCAGCTGGCGATCGCCCGCGCTCTCGTCACCCGACCTCGATTGTTGATCCTCGACGAACCGACCGAAGGCATCCAACCCTCGATCATCAAGCAAATTGAGCGGGTGATCCGCGGCCTTGCCGAACGCGGCGACATGGCGATCCTGCTGGTCGAGCAATATTTCGACTTCGCTCGCGACCTCGCCGCCTCGTACCTGGTGATGCAGCGCGGCGAGGTGATGCTATCCGGCCGCCGCGAAGAAATGGACGAGTCTGTGGTGCGCAGCTATCTGACCGTCTGATCGGCTAGGTCACTTCGACCGGGGGCGTGAATATGTAGCCGGTGCCGCGCACCGTCTTGATCATCGACGGCCTTTGCGGGTCGTCCTCCAACTTGCGCCGCAGCCGTCCGACCTGAACATCGATTGTCCGGTCGAAGGGTCCGGCCTCGCGATTGCGCGCAAGGTCGAGAAGCCGATCGCGGGTCAGCACCTGGTTGGCGTTGTTGACAAACGCCGCGAGCAGATCGAACTCTCCGGTGGTCAGCCTGACCTCCTTGCCTGCGGGAGAGAACAGCTCGCGGCTGGACAAATCGAGGTTCCACCCGGCAAACCGCGCTTTTGAGCGCGCGGGGGCAGTCGGCTTGTCGGCGCCCCGCGACGAAGCGCGGCGCAGCACGCTTTTCACGCGTGCCAACAGCTCGCGCAAATGGAACGGCTTTGGCAGGTAGTCGTCGGCGCCCATTTCGAGACCGATAATGCGGTCGACGATCTCGCCGCGGCCGGTCAGGATGATGATCCCGACGCTCGATTCCTGGCGCAGGGAGCGAGCCAGTGTCAATCCATCCTCACCGGGCAGCATCAGATCCAGAATCACGAGATCGGCCCGGGACTGCGCCATCACCCTACGCATCTCCGCGCCGTCCTGAGCGGTTGAAACGCGGTAACCTTCGCCGGACAGATACTCCTGGACGAGATCACAGATTTCCCGCTGATCGTCGACGATTAGGATGTGACCATTGTCATTCATGCGGGCGAGCTTCCGCTACCTCCTACCGTGGTCCGCCCCGCCGACAAGAGCCCGGTCGGGGAACCGGGATCACCTACTGAGCACCATACATATAGTTACAAATTCTTACAGAAAACGGATGTCCGTGACATCATCGGATTACGCTCCACCCATACACTCGGTCGTGTCGGATCCGCCGTCCCGGCCGATTGAAGAGAGCAAGAGGAGCGCCTGTGGTCGACACTCAGCAGGGCATCGAAGCCGAAATTCCGCGCCTGCGGCGTTACGCACGGGCACTGACGCGCGACGTTATCAGCGCCGATGATCTCGTACAGGACTGCCTGACCCGCGCCCTCGGCAAGTTGCACCTGTGGCGGGAGGGATCCGATCTTCGCGCCTGGTTGTTCACCATCCTTCATAATCAATATGTGAATCATGTTCGGCGAGCCGTAAGGGAAGGTGCCGCGGTGGCGTTGAACGAGAGCGAGCCGCTGCTGAGCCGCGCGCCGCAGCAGGGTAAGCGGCTCGAGCTGCGTGATCTGGAGCGCGCGATCGCTCAGCTTCCGGAAGAACAGCGCTCGGTTATCCTGCTCGTCGGACTGGAAGGGATGCACTACGAAGAGGTCGCCGCGGTTCTGGATGTCCCGGTCGGGACGATCCGCTCGCGGTTGTCGCGCGGCAGGGAAGCACTGCGGAGGCTCACCGGCGCGGTTCCGAACGAGAAGGCCGAAGCCGTTATGAGCGAATCGAAGCCTCCCCGCGGTCTGCCCGGGCATCCAAATGGAGCGGCGTTGCGTTCGCGGATCGCGGTCAAACGGGCAGATCTACCGCCGCGATTGCGGCCCGGCTCCCCGGGCAAGACAGCGCATATTGCTGGCCCGGCGCAACTCACGGGGCATCTCTCCCGATCATAAGGATTTGTCGGAAGTCGCCCGGAACCTTTTTTGCGGTAGCGGGTTTGCCCGCTAGGCGAGGCGCCGGACACTCGCCTCTTTCTTCGCAGTCCGGCTTGGCAAAGTCTCCCTGTCGCGGGTTTGCCACCCGCAACCTTACCGGTGTCGGCGATCGCCGACGCCGGTTTTTTTCGGCTCGACGGCCGGCGCATCTCGGCCGCGGGGAACACACTGCGGAGGCGGCGTGTTCGCGGATCGATTTGGCGCAACCGCAAGGAAGGCAATCATGCTGGGACGTCACGTATATCGTGTTCACCCCACCGACGAGGGTTGGACCGTGACTAAGGAGGGAGAAGCCCACCCGCGGGCCGGTTTCTCGGGCCGTGAGGAGGCGATCGCCGAGGCGGTCCGACTGGCCGGATCCGACGAGCCCGCCAAAGTAACTGTAGACAATGGCGACGGAACGATTGCAGAAGAATGGCTCTTTGGCAGCGACCCCGTCACGGAGTTGGGGACCTAAGGTTCAATCCCTCATAGTATCCGAAAGGAGGCCGCGGCGATTGCCGTGGCTGCGGTCGGCCGCACCTGACAGAGCACAAATTTCCGCCACTCGGCCACATTCGTCTGCTTCGAAGCCGCCACCCTTGAAGCCCGCCGCTGCGCGCTCGGCTGGGAAGCCCAGCGAAGCAACCGGTCGACGTCGCGTTCCACCCTAGTCCAGATGACGGGTTGCTCGTCTAAGCTCTCGCTGCGTGCTGGCGATCAGCTCAAAAGTGTGGCCAAGACGGAACAGGATCGCCAGCAGCGCCCCCATCTCCATCCAGTTCAGCAGTAGGCTGATCGTTTCAAGGTTCAAAGCTCATTTTTCCCCTTCCTGGCGCTTGAGCGGACCCACCGCAGTCACGAAGAAGTCTGACTGGCGGGCATATTAACCAAATGCCCGACAACACACTGCCCCGCCCAGTGTCAAGAAGGCGTCTTTGACTGTGAGTTTCTTTGGCCGCAGCCGGGACGCCCCCCGGTCGGGCCAACATGTCCCGGACCCAGGGGAAGGAGCGGCGTCGGGTTGGGGGAACACTCTCGACGCCGCTCCCCCGCTCGGCTTGGTCCGGACCGGATCATCGCCAAGCCGCTTCATCATATATGCCGAGGGTCAACAGAATGTCCGCCACGGATGACACAGCCCACTCTCGCCCCCGCCGGCGGCCGGAAGCCTGAGGAGCGCGACGGCACTCGCTAAAGGCCGACCCCAAAGAGCTGTCCCGCTCGCGCCGGCAGGCTGAAGGGGGCAAACTCGCGGGCCAGTCCGCGCCATTCCAGGCCAAAGAACGGCGTGGTGTAGCCGATGATGATC
>Ga0209656_10000812_pt1 | contig 20139 bp, 14 predicted proteins | sample BogFormECP12_OM2_FD_188239 | JGI IMG/M metagenome (GOLD analysis project Ga0209656, IMG submission 188239) | Bog forest soil microbial communities from Calvert Island, British Columbia, Canada - ECP12_OM2 (SPAdes) (version 2) | ecosystem: Environmental > Aquatic > Freshwater > Wetlands > Bog ... | reverse complement strand
TACCGGGCCCTGCCGTCGGGTCCCTTCTACGGCTTCAACCGGCCCGGCGCCAGATCCTCCGAGGCGATCATCGAGAACTGGTGGCGGCAGGGCATGATGGGCGGAGCCAAGGCACACTACGACGGCATCGTCGCCTTCTCCCAGACCGATTTCACCGCGGACCTCAAGACGATCACGGTGCCGGTCCTGGTGATGCACGGCGATGATGACCAGATCGTTCCCTACGCCGACTCCGGACCGCTGCCCGCGAAGCGCCGCAGGAGTAGCCGCTCCGGGCTGACCTCCCGCCATCGCCGCCGTCGTGCCACGATGGAGGTCATGAGTTCGCAGCGCTTCCGCGCCGTCATCGCCGCCGGTCTCCGGGACAGCGCGGTCATCACGATGCCGTTCGACCCAGATGAAGCGTGGGGTGCTAAGGCCGACCATCCCGTCGGCGGCACGATCGACGGCTGCCGGATCCGCGCCAGGCTCGTGCCGGCCGGCTGCGGGTGGGTGCTGACCCTGGCCCCGAAGCGCCTGCTCGGCATGGGCATCGCGATCGGCGATGAGGTGACCGTTGAGCTGGCCCCGGAAGGTCCGCAGCGCGGTGATCTGGCCGACGATATCGCCGCGGCGCTTGCGGCCAACCCGGCGGCGGGGGCATTCTTCGATACGCTGGCGCAGTTCTACCGCAAGGCCTACCTGCGCTGGATCGATGCGACCACCCGCCGGCCCGATCTGCGCGCGGCCCGCATCGCCGAGGTCGTCGGCCTGCTCGCGGCGGGGATCAAAGAGCGGCCGCGATCGTGAGGGCAGGTTGCCCGGTGGGATCATTGGTGACCGGTCATTGGTGACCGCGATAACCGGCGGCTTATATCAGGCTCGCTGCTGGATGATGGAATCCATGCACGATGCCCGACATGGACATGTGGCGGGCGATCGATCACGGGGACCGGGAGATTGACTGGCGGGCATGGTTCGGCCATTCAGCCGGTGCTGATTACCTGACCGGGGAGGGCAAGCAGGTTGCTGACCGCGCTGTAGCCGACCTGACTGCGTTCTTCGGTCCTGGCTGGCTCAACCGGGCGCTTCGGCCCGACCTCGGCCGTCACGGGCTTGCTATCCGCAGTCCTGGGCGGTATTGCCCGATTCTTGCCCTGGCCCCGGCGCGCCGGGCCGACGCTTGGGTCGAGTCGATCCGCTGGTGGGCTAGCCTCCAGCTGCTGGTCGAGGATCGCGTCGCTGGCGCCGAGGCGATCCGCCGGGATGCGCGGCGGGATCTGACTATTCACCGGCCGGCCTCGCTGCTAAGCCAGCCCACGCAAGCTCTGCCATCTCGGCTGTGGACGCCGACGCCGTGGCGCTAGACCATGCTCTGCGGAATGCCCGCAGAATGCTGTACCTCCACCTCGCGGTCAAGCCGGGGTCAGTCTTCGGCGTGTCCTTCGGGATGGGGGCATCGGCCGCCATGCAGAAGTGGTCGGTGCGGATGCGCCCGTGGGCCTCGTTACTTCTGGCCGGGCGGGTTCCGGCAGTCGCGGTAGGCAGCGTAGGCGGCGCGGCGGCGGCCGTCGAAGGTGATCAGGCCCATGGCGGAGATGCCGTTGAGGTTGTGGTTGTAGTTCATGCGCTGCTTGTAGTCCTTGAGCAGCCAGTAGGTATAGCCGGCCAGCCGGTCTGCCCGTGCGGTCACCTGCTGCCAGTGCTGGCGGAGCTTGTCTGCCTGCCATTCCTCGGCGCCGGTCTCGGCCGGACTGCCGTGCCGTCCGGGGTCGGCATAGCTGCCGTTCTCGGTAATGAGTATGGGTGAGCCTGGGTACTGGCGGTGGACGGCGTCCAGGGTGCGGCCCAGATCGGCGTCGTGGCCGTAGAAGTAGCCGAAGTACTCGTTGAACCCGATAACGTCGGCTAGGTCGAAGGCGGGATCCCAGCTGGTCGATGAGGCCCACGTGACTGGCCGCCGCTGTGGATCGATGCCGGTCGCCGCGGCGCGCAGCTGCGATATCCACGTGCGGTAAGCGGCACGGTCGGTGGTCTCGGACTCGTTGTGAAGCGACCACAGCACGACGCAGGGGTGGTTGACCTGGTTCCACACCATTGCGGCGACGAGCGCGGCGGACAGGCCGTAACGGCCCTGGATGCGCTGCGGACGGGATTCCACCCAGAAGTTGTCGGTCTCGTCGCAGACCAGCACGCCGCGTTCGTCGGCGGCGCGGTAGAAGTCCGGGTGGCGGGTGTAGCCGCAGCTGCGCAGGAAATTCACGCCCAGGTCAGCGGCGATGTCCAGGATCTGGTCGTAGTCCTGGCGGCGCATCGAGCGCCCCCGCCCGGGGGTTTCTTCGTGCCAGTTCAGGCCCTTGAGGAATACCGGTTCGCCATTGAGGCACAGCCGCCCGCCGGCTACCTCCACGGTGCGCATCCCGTACCGGACGGCCAGGTCGTCGGCGGCGCGGCCGTGCTCGTCTGCGCCGCCTGCCACGGTGCCGTCAGCTTGAAGGCGCGCGGTCAGCCGGTACAGCCTGGGGTCTGCCGGTGACCATGGCCGGGCGCCGGGGATCGGCAGCTCGGCGCTGACCACGCCTGCCTCACCGGCCGCCAGGGCCACATCCTGGCTGACTGGTGTGCCGCCGGTGTCCGCGCCTGGATCCAGGATCAGGCGGCGGCGGGCCGGCCCGTCGCCATGGTTGAACACGACGGCTGCCGCGACTAGCCGCCCATGGTGGGCACTTGTGATCAGCTTGCTCACCGTGACCTGCGCGGTGGCCTCGAGGAACACCCCGCGGGTGAGGCCGGCGTAGGGCCAGTAGTCAACCGGCTTGTGCGGCAGTTCGGTGCGGCAGCTGATCGCTTCGGGCCCCGTCACCCCCGGGCGGTACCACGGCCTGCGGTACACCCGCACCGCCAGCAGGTTCCTGGCGCCGGGCCGGATACCCGCACTGGCGTCCATCGCGAAAGGAGTGTGCCCGCCCTCGTGCTCGGCCACCAGCGTGCCATTGAGATAGACGCACGCGGCGTAGTTCACCCCCAGGAAACAGATCTTGACGAACCGGCCAGACCAGGTGCCGGGTGCATGGAACCCGACGCGGTACCAGGCATAGCCGTCACGGAACGCCGTGCCCGTGCCGTAGCGGCTGCCCTCGTAGCTGCCAAACCCGGGCGCGTCGTACAGATCCCACGGCAGCGGAACCTCGACAACCTGCCAGCGGCCGTCATCGAAACCCGCCAGCATCCAGCCCTCACTCGTGCCGGCCTCATCCGGGTCGAACGCGAACCGCCACCGCCCATCAAGATCGAGATAGTCCCGTTCGCCCGGGACGTCAGCCCGTACGTCGAACGACGGGATCGGCTGCCCGTACTGGAACACCACAGGAAAGCCATCTACCGTGCGTACCGCCGTGCCCGCCGGCTCACGCCACCGCACCGATACCGGCCGCCATCGCGTCATACACTGCTGCCTACCCCAGCTGCACCGGGCTAAGGCCGGCAATCCCGGACCAGGCTCCTGCGCGGCGTGACTGACAGCAGTACTGCGGAACTGGCTGATCTGCGCGCCCGGCCAGGGCGTCTTCCGCGCGTCCTAGGTCAGCGTGGGGCGGGGGTGTAGATCAGCTTCTTGTTCACGAACTCGTCGATGCCGTACGGGCCTAGTTCCCGGCCGGTGCCGGAGCGTTTGGTCCCGCCGAACGGCAGATCGGCCATCGAGCCCTGCGGGCTATTGATCCACACCATGCCGGTCTCGAGCAGGCCGGCGACTTCCTGGGCCCGGCCGGGATCCGCGCTGCAAACGACGCCGCCGAGCCCGAACGGCGAGGAATTGGCCAGCTCCACCGCCTCCGAGGCGTCCGCGACCCGGTAGATGACCGCCGCGGGACCGAACAGCTCCTCGTGATACGCCCGCATCTGCGGAGTGACATCGGTCAAGACGGTAGGCTCGACGAACGCTCCTGGCCGGTCGACCCGCTTGCCGCCGGTGCGCAGTGTGGCACCCTTGTCCACAGCGTCGCTGATCTGGCCCATCAGGCGCTCGGCGGCCGCCTCCGAGGACAGCGGCCCCAAGTCCGAGGCGGGGTCCGCGGGATCGCCCGGACGCAGGGCGGCCATCGCGGCCGTGAACTTGCCGGCGAACTCGTCGTAGAGATCACCGACGACGATGATCCGCTTGGCCGCGTTGCAGGCCTGGCCGGCATTGCCCATCCGGCCGGCGACCGCCGCTTTCACGGTCCTGGTGACGTCGTCGCTGTCCAGCACGATGAAGGGGTCCGATCCGCCGAGCTCGAGGACGACCTTCTTAAGATTGCGGCCCGCCACCTCGGCGACGGCGGCGCCGGCCCGCTCACTGCCCGTCACTGACACGCCGGCCACCCGCGGGTCGGCGATCATATCCGCGATCTGGCTGTTGGCAGCGAATACGTTGATGTAGGCGTCCTCCGCTAGGCCAGCGTCGCGGAAGACCTGCTCCATGGCCAGGGCCGACTCTGGGCACTGCGGCGCGTGCTTCAGGATGATCGTGTTGCCGGCCATCAGGTTCGGGGCGGCGAAACGGGCCACCTGGTAGTAGGGGAAGTTCCACGGCATGATGCCGAGCAGCGGGCCGATCGGCTCCTTGCGGACCAGCGCCTTCCCCCCGGCCCGCGGGCTGAGCGGGGTGTCCTCAAGGAGGGCTGGTCCCTGGTCTGCGTAGTATCGGTAGATGCTCACCACCAGCAGGATCTCGCCCTTGGCCTCCCGGGTGGGCTTGCCCATCTCCCGGGTGATCAGCGCGGCCAAGTCGTCGATCCGCTCCTTGTACAGCCCGGCCACCCGCAGCAGGACCTTGGCCCGCTCGTCTTTCGCGGTGGTCCGCCAGGACTGGTAGGCGCGGGCCGAGCGCTCCAGCACCTGCCCAACCTCCGCATCAGTCGCGGTGGCGAACTCACGCTCAGTCTGGTTCGTGGCCGGGTTGACGACCTTGAACTCGCTCACTGCCGACGTCACTTCGGACTCGCTCACGCTGACATCCCTCCGGCTTCGCCGCCGCGACTGTTTCCCGTTCCCGGACCGGCTCTAGCCTGCTTCTCATCCAGTTACTCACGATAATCCCAGGGCAGTCGACGGGTCAGGCCGGGCCATGACGGCCGCGCATGGGCGGCCGTCTCCGCGGGCCGCCGAATTTGTGCTTGCAAGTCCCAGCGTCCGGCCTGTGTATCAGCGACGCAGCCACACGAGCCCACGTCGTTAGGGATCAAAGTCTTTGGGCGTGTGGCCGGTCCCGCCGGCTCACGTCGCGAACCGGCCCGCCTACCAGCGGATCGCCACCCTAAGGGACGGGTCAGGATCCACTTGTGCTGGCTCTGGCTCCGGGCAGGAAGCCGACGAGGTAGACGATCATTGCCTGGGGGCACCGCAAGCACCTCGGATCGCGGCGGGACTGCCAGGCAGCGGGACCGCGCTTCCGGGCCCGGACGCAGGCGCTGACTACGGAAGGTCGGCAGTCGGTTACGTAACCTGGCGCCGAGTTCGAGCACGTTGGTGTCGAACTCGATGTAGGTCTCCTCCGGGCCGGGTTTTACGCCTGCCTGCTGGAACGCCGGCATGAGCCGCTCGGCTGCGAAGTGGTCGGCGTGGGCTTTGCTGTCCCAGACATCCACGATGTGCAAGGCGCCGTCGGCCTCCCCGACGATGAGGGCGAGGCGACCGGCAGGGGGCTCGGGGCCGAGCACATCGGCGACCGCTTGGTAATCGCCGAGGCTGTGGCCCGGAACGTGACTGATATGGGTGTACGGCATCGTGTTCTCCTTTTCGGTTGTGCTTGTTCAAGGAGAACGATGACAGGAGACGGCACGGCGTTCATCCGCCGAATTACTCAACCGCGTTACTCATTTGGCTGGCGGGCGATGACCCATGACGTGATCTGGCTGCGGTTCGAGAAGCCGAGCTTGGTGAGGATGTGCTGCACGTGGTTCTGGGCGGTCCGCTCCGAAAGGAACAGGGCCGAGGCGACCTCGTGGTTGGAAGCGGCGATCGCGACCGCGAACTGCTCGCCCAGCACAGCGGCTGCCCCCAGCAGCCGGCGGGTCAGCGGCGAGAGCCGCTCGACGCGAGCGGTGATCAGATCGATCACCGAGGCCGGTACCGTCACATCGCTCCCGGCCGAAATTGCCAAGCTCCGCGCCACTTCCCGCACGAAGAACGGATTGCCGCCGGTCATACTGTGCAGCGCGGCCCCGACCGCGCCAGACAGAGGCCGGTCCGAGACGGCCTCGGCGCAGCGGGCCGTGTCAGCCGCCGACAGCCCGCTCAGCTCGACCTGCTCGGTGAGCGGCTCGCGAATGAGGTCTGACAAAACCGCCCGCCAACCGGCGGTGGTGTCGGCTCTCGTTGTCCGGTAGGTCGCCACCACGAGCAACCGCACCTCGCGCAACTCCCGGGCCAGGTGCCGCAGCAGGAGCAGCGATGGCTGGTCCGCCCAGTGCACATCGTCCAGGACCAGCAACACCGGCCCCGTCGGCGCGCCGGCCGACGAACTCGCCCCGGACCACAGCTTCGACCTTACGTGCCAAGCCCCGGCGATGACGTCCGTGGGGGGACAGCCCGACGTGCGACAGGCCAGCCCGAACCTCACTCAGAACGCCATCGGGCCGCGGTTGCCCGCCATAGCCACAGCTGCGGCCGGTACGCCTGCGCGTGCCTGGCTCGGACGCGGGTTTACCGGTCGATGCTGCGCACTGATTCCTGTTGCGACCGTTATGGCCGCGTGAACCTTCCGAGCCCGGTGGTGTTGTAGTACTCCAGCGTCACGCCCATGGCGCGTGTGTTGCTGGCATCGCCGTTGAACGTCGCCGCGGTGATGCCGAGGGCATTCTCTCCGGCCGGGTAGAAGGCGAACAGATTTCCCGACCAATGCTGGAGGACGTAATCATCCGGCCCGGGACCGATGAGCAGGTGCAGTGATGTCCCTTCGGATACGACCCGGATCGGTCCGTAGTAGGAATTGTCGTATGTTCCGGTATAGAAGGAATCCGGCTCGGCCGGGACTGGGTGCTGTGGTGGTTTCTGGTCGGCCAGCACGCTGGGGTTGACGTACATGGGCGCGAAAACTACCTGCTCGTACCCGGTAAGCCAGTCCTCTTGTACCGATCCTGCCTCGACATAGTCAAGGAAGTAGGCGATGACCGATTCGGGCACGCCGATGGGCATGCCGTTGGTCAGCACGACGATGCCGAGGCTGGCGGAGGGCAGCAGAGCGAACGATGTCGCGGCGCCTTGGTTGAATCCGCCGGAGTGGCTGAGGCGGAGACGGCCAGCGTAGTCGTATCCGACGTTCATGCCGAACCCGTAGAAACCACTGCGGCTGATCGGTGTACTGGGCAGCGAGGACAGCGCGTGCGGCAGATGCGTCTGGCTAAGCGCTTCGCCACCGATGACCTGATTTCCGTTCCAGGCGCCACCGGCGAGTTGCAAGATCAGCCAGTTGGCCAGATCCAGCACGTTGGAGCTGGCGCCGCCGGCCGGGGCCTCGGGGTCGGCGTCCCGAGTGTACTTCTGTACCCACCGCTCGCCCACCCGGACGTGCATCGCGGCCCGGTCGGCTTCCTTGAGGAAGTCGGAGTACCGGAAGCTGGACGCCGGCATGCCGACCGGGCCGAACAGAATGTCGTCGGCCAGATCTGGCCACGACCGCCCAGCGGCGGCGGCGGCCGCCTCGGCGGCGGCTGTGAGGCCGAAGTTGGTGTACGCATATTCCGCCCGGAACGGGTCCAGAGGCTCGAGCCGCAGTCGGCTCAAAATGTAGGCTTGGTCGTAGCCGAGGTCTTCGAGCAGGTCACCGGCGTGATCGGGGAGTCCCGACACGTGGGAGAACAGGTCGGCGTACGTCACATGCGCAGTGACGTAGGGATCGGCCAGCGCGAACGACGGCAGCTGCGGCACGATCGGGTCGGTCCATTTCACGACTCCCTTGCCCACCGCACCAGCAACCACCGTGGACGACAGCGGCTTCGAGACCGAGGCAAGGTGGAACACCGTGCCGGGATCGACGCGGGCCGGCTTATTGACGTCACGGACCCCGAAGCCCTTGGCGTACAGCAGCCTGGCGTCATGGACCACGGCGGCGGCCAGTCCGGGAACACCGGTTTTGGACAGGACGCCGTCTATGATCATGTCGAGCTTGGCCACGGCCGCCGGGATCCGCTGCGGCGGTATGGGCACCAGCGACACGGCGTCAGGAGGAAGGGCCGCGGCGGGCAAGACCGGATCCGCGGGGGCCGCCATACCCGCCGCTCCCGCTCCTCTCGCCGAAGTACGAGCCAGCCCTGCCCGGCTCGAGGCTGACGTGGACGCCGCGCTGCCGGCGGCGAGCAGCGTTGCGCCGCCGAGCTTCAACAAACGGCGCCTGCGCATCGTGACATGGTCGTCAGCGGCGCGACCACCCGACGCGGCGGCCGCACTCTGGAAATAACCGGACAACTTCCCCCCAGGGATACTTAGGAACAGATCGAGTCTGTTCGGTTATTAGAGCGTAACTGGTCAGATACCGGAAATAGTTGGGCTGCAACCTGACCTGGTATGCCAGCCTTGGCCTGGACCACATCGGTGAGGTCCCGAGGACTGATCCAGCTCCTACCGGGAGAGGGGGATGTGCCAGCTGGCGGTGATGTTGCTTGGTGGTACCGTCGGCGACGTTACCGGGTCAGAACTAGGAGGGCAACGATGACCGCACCGCTCCAGGTGATCGCCTTGAGCTTCAGCCGCGACGCCGGTTCGGAGGACAGGATCCTGGCCGAGGTAGACCGTCTGCGCGGCCGGGGAGTTCTCCGCCTGCTCGACATGCTCTTCGTGGCCAAAAGCCAGGACGGCACCATCGAGCGGCTGACCATCGGTGAGGACGAGGACTTCGGCTCGCTCCTGACAGCAGTCGTTCCCGTCGCGAACGGCCGTCCGGTTGCGCCGGCGTCAGCTGACGGTTGGGCGGCCTTTGACCGGGCCGATGCCCGGGCTCTGGCCGATTCTCTCGAGCCCGGGACCGCCCTGGCCTTCCTGCTCGTCGAGCACTACTGGGCCGCCCCGCTTTTTGACGCCATCGCCGAGACCGGCGGCACGCTGATCGGCGAGGGCTTCCTGACCGCCGAGACCGGGCTGGCGGTGGGAGCCGAGGTCGCCGCCATGGAGGAGGCAGCTGAGGTGATCGCCCAGGCCCAGGCCGAAGAGGCCGTCGCCCTGCTCGCGACGGCTGCGGCCCAAGCCGAGGCGGCCCAGGCAGTGGCCGATTCGCAGCGGATTCAGTCCGCTGCTGCCGCCGACGCCGTCCGGGCGCTGATCACGGCCGGGCTGGTGGAGGAGGCGGCCGCCCACGAGGCGGTCACGGCGCTGACCGCAGCAGGCCTGATCGTGGCCGCCGCCGACCAGGCCGCCGCTGACGCCGTAGCCGAAGACATCGCCACCATAGAAGCCGCCGATGAGGTAGCCGCCGAGTCTGTGGCGGAGTCCCTCGTCACCATTACCGCCGCCGACGAGATAGCCGCCGAAGCGACCAGCGAAGCCGGGGCACGAGTCAGGGCAGCGTCGATCACCATGGCAGAGGCCCAGGTCCTGCGGTACCTCCCCACACCACTCCCCTTCTCTGTTATCGCCGGCAAGCTGGGCATCTCCCGGTCCGCCGCCAAGGAGCGAGCGGCACGCCTGTATAACAGGCTCGGCGTCCACAGCCGGGACGAGGCGGTCAGCCGGGCCCGCTCCCTGGGCCTCATCAGCGCCAGGTAACCCAGCGCGCGGACGTTCCGGCTGCCCGGTGGTACCAGCCCGGCCCGCGGGATACGGCACAATGGCCTGGTGGACGCTGATGTCGTGGTGATCGGGGCCGGTGCGTTGGGTCTGAGCACCGCGCTGCATTGCGCGATGGCTGGCCGGTCGGTTGCGGTGATGGAACGCCGCACAGCACCTCCGAAGCCACCAGGCAGGCGGGCGCCCGGTAAGGGCGCCTGTTCCGGCGGGAGCGCCCGCGGCCCCGGCTGCGCCGACCCGCTGAAGATCTCCCGCCGCCCAAGCTGGGCCGCTGTCCCGCGGGCCAGGGCCGCGTCGAGCAGGGTGGCCGCGGCGGCGCGGGCCGCGGCGGCCGCGGCGGGGTCGTGGTCCATCCGGGCGGACTGCCCGCTGCCGTCGTAGAGCAGGTGCAGCTGGCGGGCCAGGACTTCGGGCTCGGGCACGCCGGCCTGCGCGGCCAGCTCGGTCAGCAGCGCGCGGACCCAGCGGCGGTAGGCCTCGGCGGCCTGCTCGACCAGGTCGCCGGGGTGCGACTCGGCGCTGGCCCGGGCAAACGCGCAGCCGCGGTAGTCCGGCTGGGCGAACAGCTCCCCCTGGCCTTCGAACACGGCCAGCAGGCGCTCGCGCGGGGTGTCGTAGCGTTCCACCGCCTGCGTGATGCGCTGGGCGACGCTGGCATGGCGGGTCTCCAGGTAGGCACGGACCAGCTCGTCCTTGCTGCCGAAGGTGTTGTACAGCGAGGCCTTGGCCACGCCAGCCTGCTCGATGACGCGGTCGATGCCGACCGTGTGCACGCCCTCGTTGTAGAACAGCTCGTTGGCCGCGGCCAGCAGCCGCTCGCGCGCCGACGGCCGGACCGCGCTGGCTTCCTTGACAGCCATGGTGATGGCCACCTTCCTAGACAGGCCTGTCTATCGTATGCCCCGGCGCCGGGGCGGCGGCAGGCTCCGCGGCGCGGCCGGGCGGGGTCTTCAGCAGGCCGAACAGGGCCAGCACGGCCAGCGCGATCACCGCGGCACCGTAGTAGCGGGCGGTGTCGATCAGCCCTCCGCCGTGTACCACGCCGAACCCGGCCAGCACGGCGGGCACGCCCAGCCCGAGGTAGGACACCACGTAGAGCAGCGAGACCAGGCCGGCCCGCTCGTGCGCCGCGGCCAGCGGCACCACCAGGCGGATGCCGCCCTGGAAGCCGCTGCCGAACCCGGCGCCGGCGATCGCGGTGCCTGCGAAGAAGACCGCCGCGGAGCCCAGGCTCACGGCCATGACGGTCACGGCCACGCCGGTGATCAGGGCCAGGATGCCGAACAGCATCACCGTCCGGGCCGCGGCCCGGCGCAGCACGATGGTCGCGACGACGGCCGAGGCGGCCAGTACGAACAGGCTCAGGCCGCCCAGCACCACGTTGCCCGAGCCGGTCAGCGCGTGCACCAGCGCCGGGCCGAGCGCGCCATACAGCCCGGCCAGCGCCCACACCGCGAACAGCACGGGCACGGCGGTCAGCACCGGGGCCCGCAGCGCCCGCGGCAGCGTGATCTCCGGTCGCAGGCTGGCCAGCGCGCCCGGTGCCCGGCTGACTGTCTCGCGCATCGCGGCGATTGCGGTCGCCTGCAGGGCGAGCACGCCGATCAAGGCCAGGTAGATGAGGTGGGTGGGGTCAGGCAGGAAGCGGACCGCCAGCGCGGACAAGATCACACCGGTCGCGCTGCCCATGCCCGGCGCCACCGCGTTGGCGAACGTGCCGAGCTCGCGGTCCATGTCCAGCATGGCCGCGCCGATCGCGCCCAGGGCCGCGCCGGTGGACAGGCCCTGGACCACCCGGGCGGATAGCAGCGCAGGCACCCCGGTGGCGGTGGCGAAGATCACCAGCGAGCCCGCGTGCACGGCGATCGCGGTCAACAGCACCGGCCGGCGTCCGACGTGGTCCGACAGCTTGCCCAGGGTCAGCAGAGCGGCCAGCACCGCCATCGCGTACACCCCGAACACCACCGTGGTGGTGATCGGCGTGAAGTGCCATCGGGCCTGGTAGATCGCGTACAGCGGGGTGGGGGCGGCGGAGGAGGCCAGCAGCGCCACAATCAGCGAGGCCAGCACGAAGACGGCCGGACGCCCGCTCAGCCGGTGACTGCCCCGCCCGCGCAGCCGAGGCCGGCGCGCGAACGGGTCAGGCGGGAGGGCCGCGGCGGTCCCGCTGGCCGGACGGCGGACCTGCAGGGCCTGGGCACTCGTGACCCGCCCGGCCCGATGCGGGGCCGGTGCTGCCTGCGCGATGCCTGCTCTCGGCCCGGCATCGTCGTGCATCGTCATGTCTGGTTACCCACCCTCATTGAGTAGACAGGTCTGTACACTTGGGTTGATAATAGACAGACAGGTCTAATCAGTCAAGGGGTTTCCGGTTGTTCGTGCTCTGAGGGGCGGCATTGAGCTTCACGGCCGGGCGGGCGGGCCGACATCCCGGGGCAGGCGGCGGACCTCGAGCAGGTCCAGTCCGAGCGCCTCGAGCTGGGCCAGCAGGCCGTATAGCGCGGCCTGGTCCGCGACGGCGCCTCGCAGCAGCGTGTCCACGCCTTCTGTCTCGGCGTGCAGGGCGGGCTGGTCCTCAACAACTGGCTCGCCGACCTCACCGAAACCACCGCGGAAACCCTCTCCTTCGCCCGCCAGCTCGGCCTGGACCCGGCCACGATCGTGGACTTGCTGGAGTCGACGCCGCTCGGATCGCCCTACGCGGTGCAAAAGGCCCGCACCATGCTGGCCGGCGACTTCACCCCCCGCGTTCGCGCTCAAGCACGCGCTCAAAGACGCCGACCTCGCCGCACAGGCCGCCCGGGCGAGCGGCACCGAGCTCACCCTCACCGACGCACTGCTGCCGCGCTGGCGGCGTGCCGCGGCCAGCGGGCACGCCGATGACGACCTGGCCGCCATTTACACCACACCCTGACCCGACCGGACACGCAAAAGACACCATGGGATGTGTCCGGTGCCCGGCCGCGGCCGACTCCGCCTGCCATCATGACTGGCCCGGTCACCAACGTTCGCCTGTTCGCTCGGCCTCCTTAAGCAGAACCCCGCTAATGGGCGAGCGGTTGCGGCTCGCGCTGGCTGGCCTAGCGGACGCCCGTCCGGGCTGCCGATCGTTCCCAGGCCGACTGCAGCACGGCCGAGCCGAGCCAGCGGCTGGCCTGCAGCGCGAGTTCCACGTCGTGGCGGTTCTCGGCGGCGGGCCGCCCCAAGCTCTCCTCGGCCTTGCGGATCCGGTACTGCACCGTGTTCTTATGCAGCACCATCTGCTCCGCGGTCGCCTTGTAGCTGCCCCCGGATTGCAGGAAGATCAGCAGCGTGTCACGCAGCCGGGCGTGATGCTCATCGTCGGTGGCCAGGCCCCCCAGCGTGGCCAGCACCCAGGCCCGCAGCAAGTCCGCCGAGCCGAGCATCATCGCCACCGGAGCGACCTCGCTGAACGTCACCACCCGCGGCGGAGGCGATCCCGCGGCGAGGGCGACCGCCTGGGCGGCGATGGCCTGCCGGTGGGTCAGCCGGAACCCCGTGACGCCCTTGACCGCGTCGCCGAAGGCGAAATGGATATCGCCGTCCGCGCCGGACGTGCTGGCCGCCGCGGCGTCGAACGTGTCCCGGATCCCTAGCGGCAGCCAGGCCCACGCGCTGGATTCATCACGGGGCAGGAACACCGGGTCGCCGGAGCAGGCCGCCTTCCCCGCGACGTGGCTGATCGCGTGCTCCAGCCGGGTGATGTTGTCGACGGCGGCCGTCGCGTCGCCCGCCCAGCACACCAGGCCCAGGTGGTACTGGCGCAGCCGGTAGCCCAAGGTGGCCTCCGTCGCACTCACGTTGACCCGCTCGCCGGACAGCAGATCCCGGATCCGGGCCGCCCGCGCGGCGCTGCGGTTCCGCAGCCAGCGCTCCCGTTCGCGCGTGTAGGCCGCGACGATCTCCTCGGAGGTCTGGTCGACGTACCCGGCCACGATCCTCGACATGGCCAGCGTGGCGGCGGTGATCATCCGGGCGTCATCGGCCTGCCGGGCCAGCTCCCTGAGGAGCCAGTCGGAGAAGCACGTGTGCCCGAGCCGGTAGGCACGCAGCAGCGCGGTCAGCGGCGTGCCGCGCTGTGCCCGCCGGCGCGCGTATTCCAGGGAAGCGGCCGGGGCATGTACGGCGCTCAGCTCGATCTGGTGCTGCAGGATCTGCAGGCAGGTGCCGACGTTGCTGTGGACACTCGAGGAAAGCAGGGCGAGTACCGACTTGTCGTCGCGCAGCTCCGGGATTTCCCGCAGCACCACCTCATAGACATCCTCGGACACCACGGCGGCCCGGCGGCTCACCGCCGCCGCGACGTCGGCCACCAGCCCGGCGACCGCGGGACCATCGATGTCCACCTGCGGATTCTTACACATTCCGGCGAGCATGCCGAGATGCAGCTGGGGACAGACCTCGGATGAGGTGGCCCCGTCCCGGTCGTCAGGCCGCGGACGTTGTCCGGGACGTCAGGAGTCCGAGGACCTGGCCGTCACGTCTTGAGCACGGTGCTCACCGGCAGCCGCACGATGTAAGTCAGCCCCTCCGGTACCCGGATCAGCCGACGAAGAAGGACGGGAAGACTCACGATGTCCCCACGCGCCGCCGCGGTCAGCAGATCAAGGAGGTCCGGGTGGGCTTGGCGGGACCGATAAGGACATAGCCTTCAGCTCCGGCTCGACCTGCCGGGCTGGGCCGGGCGAGGTGATGCTCTCCGCGGTATCGAAGAGGATCTGCTGGAGGGTTCGGGGCAGGTCACCACTCCACACCACGGCCGCCGTCGCCGCCAGCGGACGGTGCTCGAGATCCACCCGGACCATCTCTTGGGTGACCGCCGACCGGGGTAGCCGGACCAGCCTGGATCGGCTTCCGGCGATGACGCTGGGGCCGGTCAGCACCGCGGTGGGCCGGTCCGCGGTCGCGGCGAAGGCGAGGTTCATCTGCAGCGAGTGCCGGAGCGGCGGATCGCTGAATTCGAAGGAGGGATCCACGGTCCGCAGGACCCGTGTCCAGGCGTCGTAGGTCCCCGGCTCCGCGCGGCGCGGCCCGTGGATGACGTCCATATGGGCCATCTCGACCAGGCTGATCGTCCCACGGCGCGCCGCGACGTGTGACGAAGGGATCCACACGTCGGGTTCGAATTCCGCGAGGCCCATAACGTCGAGCGGCGAGGGCAACGCTTCGGGGCCGGCCGTCAGCCAGCCCAGACCGGCGTCGGCCCGGCGCTGCCGGATCAGTGAGAACTCGGCGTCTAGCGGGGTTTCAATCCAGACGATCTCCACGTCCGCAGCAGCGCCGGCCGATTTCAGCATCGAGGCGGCCTCGACCGCGAGGGTATCCGGCAGGCCAGGCGGCACGACCACGCGCAGACGCTGCCGTCCCAGGCCTGCCGTCTGCCGGGTCCGGTTCACCTCCTGGTCTACGAGCGACAGCACGGCGCGGGATGCGTCCAGCAGCACCGCGCCAGGCTTGGTGAGCCGCACGCCGTCACGGCGACGCTGTAGCAACGGTGCGCCGACGATCTCTTCCAGCCGCCGGATCTGCTGGCTAAGGGTCGGCTGGGCGATAAACATCCGCTCCGCGGCCCGGGTGAAGCTGCCCGCGTCGGCGAGCGCCACGAAGTAACGCAGATGCCGCAGCTCAATGGCCAGCGCCGCCCCTACCGACCTGGGCAGTTTCACCGGCTCCGGCTGGCGGTCCGAGTGGGCTGCCTTCATACTCTCTCCTTTATCAGGAGTCTGACGCTACCGTCACGCCCAGTGGCAGGCATTGGGCGAGCGAGACGATGTTGCGGATGGCCGTCGTGCCGCGCGCACAATCATCTGCGGACTAGGGATTTGTGGATGCGGCAGGCCGCCTTTGTGGCGCTCCGGCCCGGCCGCGGCGTCGTGCCAGACAACCTCATCGAGCACTGCCTGGGGTCCCTGGCCCGGTACAAGGTACCGCGCGAGGTATCCCACCTCGTCCAGGATCGTGGGTCGTTGCCAGTGCTACGTGAGCGCTCCGAGATAACCCGAGTCTGCGGCGACCTCCCGTCAGCCCGGTCCCGCCGTCGGCGCGACGGTGCGCTTGGTGATGCGCCAGAAGCCATCGGTGCGGCGGAGTTCCTGGGTGATCGCCGCGGCGGCGCGGAGGGCGGGCGGCGCGGCCGGGTCGATGATCAGCAGCACGGACCGCGCTACAGCCTGGTCGCCGGACGGTCCGGACTCGATGATGACCGGGTTGAGGGTCAGATGCAAGGTGGCCGGGCCCTCAGCAGCCCAGACCGGTCCGACCGCCGCGCGTAGCGCCTCCCGGCCGGCGTACCGGCCCTGGGTGCCGTCCAGCATGGCATCTTCGGTGAACAGCGCGACGTAGCCGCCGGCGTCACGCCGGCTGGCCGCCTCGTCCGCGCGGGTGATGACGTCCAGGATGGCCAGCCGGTCGGCCGCGGAAAGGGTCATGGCCGCAGCCACGCCGCGATCCGGTCGCGGATGTCCGCTGGGAAGATGCTCTTGGGGATGACCGCGTGCACTGCCTTGGGCGGGATCGAAGTGTAGGCCGAGCCGGTCTGGTTGGCGTACTGGGTGACCCGGAAGCTGACCGCCATGCTGGCCAGCGCGTAGGCCTCCGGCCCGGTGAGGCAGGCGGGCAGCCAGTAGATGACCTCGCGCAAGCAGGCCACCAGCGCGTCATCCAGGCTGGCCGCGAAGGCGACCACGATCCAGGACGTGTCGGTCTCGCCCAGCGGGCCGCGCAAGGCGACCTGCTTGTGCAGGTCGTAGCGGATCTGAAGGTCCTCCGCGGCGGTCTCGATGGCGGTATGAAGGTACCTGTCGCAGCATTGTCGGGGGCTATGGTGGCTGATGTCGGAGGGAGCCGCGCATCACTGGCTCGTTCAGAAGACGACGCTGTCGGCGGTGTCGAAGAGCACCTGCTGGAGTAGGCGCGGCAGATCACCACTCCAGACCAGGGCCGCCGCGGCGGTCAGGGGAGATCCGTCGATCCGGGCGCGGACCAGATCGGCCGGGTCGGCTGCCGGATCTGGTTCCGCCGGTCCGGGCCAGTCCCCGAGGCGATGATGGGGGCCGGTCAGCATTGCGGTGGGCCGGGTGGTACTCGCCGCCAAGACCAGAGTGATCGGCAGCGACCGCAGGAACGGCGGGTCGGTGAACTCGAAGCGCGGGTTCACTTCCCGCAGGACCGCCAGCCACGCGTCGTAGGTGACCGGGCTGAGCCGGCGCGGACCATGGACGACGTCCAGGCCCGCCAGCTCACCCAGTCCGGTCACCCGGCCAGCTATCCCAGGGGGGAGCCACACGTCGGGCTCAAACTCCCCCAGGCTCATCACCTCCAGCGCAGCCGGCACGTCTTCACCCGCCGCGGCCAGCCACCCCAGGCCGGCATCGACGCGGCGCCGCAGGACCGGGGAGAACTCCCCGTCGAGCGGCGCCTCGATCCAGGCCACATCGACACCGGCGGCCTTGGCCGCGGCCCGCAGCCGCGACGCGACGTCCACGGCCAGGTCCTCGGGCAGGGAAGGCGGCACCGCGAACCGCAGCCGCGGCCGGCCCAGGCCTGCCGCCTGCCGGGTCCGGCTCACCCCGTGATCGACCCGCGACAGCACCGCCCGGGATTCCTCCAGCAGCACGCTGCCCGCCTCGGTCAGCCGCACGCCCTCCCGCCGGCGCTGGAGCAACGGCGTGCCCACCATCTCCTCCAGCCGCCGGATCTGCTGGCTCAGCGTCGGCTGCGCGATGAACATCTGTTCCGCCGCGTGCGTGAAGGTGCCGGCGTCGGCCGCCGCCATGAAGTAGCGCAAGTGCCGCAGCTCCACGCCCTGCGGCGTCACGCCGCCAGAATCCGGCCGCTCCGCCGGTCCCGCCCGGGTCTCATCCATCGTCGTCATCGAGCACCTTCCTTCCGTCGAGGCCGTTCAAAGCAGCGGCCGATCGGGCGCGACGATGCTGACCGAGCGCGGCATCTTTCAAGGAAACCCGACCAGACCCGTCATGAATATTGGTCAGGTGACGACAGTTGCGGCGGCGGCGGTCGATGCTCCCGACCTGGCCGGAAGCAGGCTTGAACGGGCCGACGGCTGGAGCGCGGACGTCATCGGCGTGCGCCTGGGCGCTGTTGATGCGGCTGACCGCACGCCGTGGACGAGTGGGCTACGTCAGCTGACGTATGTCGTCGCGGCAGTCGCCGCTACGCGGAGATGCCCTGGCGCAGCGCCTCGCGGACGATATCGACCCGGCCTTTCGCGCCGAGCTTGCCGAGGATGTGCGAGATGTGGGTCTGCACGGTGCGCCGGGACAGGAACATGCCCCGGGCGATGTCCGGCGTTGCCGCACCCCCGGCTACCATGCTGGCGATCCTGACCTCGGTCGGGGTGAGCGCCTCCCAGCCCGAGGTGGCACGCGGCCCGCGCCGGCTGCGGACGCCGCGCCTGATGCCGTAGGGGCGAAGACGGCTGTCGGCCCGGCGGATGTCCCAGGCCGCCTGCAGGCCGTCGTAGAGGCCGACCGCCTCGTGCAGGGTGACCCTGGCCTCGTCGTGCTGGCCGCGCTCGGCCAGGACGACCGCGAGGTCCTCCAGGGCGGCCGGCAGCTCCACCGCAGGCCCGGCCGATCGGTAGTGCGCGACCGCGTTTCGCAGCGGACCCGGATCAGACCTGAGCAGTCCGTGACACCGCAGGCTGGCCGCGGCCGCCCGGGCCGGCTGGGTCTCCGCAGCAGCCTCCGCCTGGCAGGCCTGCGCCGCGGCCTGCGCCATCTGCCTGTCCCCGGCGGCGAGCGCGAGCCGGAGCAGGTCGGGTAGCCACTGGTGGGTCAAGCTCATCTCACTGTCGCGCCGCGGCATGATCTGGGCCAGCACCTGCATGGCCTGCCGTATATCGCCGCTTTGCTCCAAAGCAAGCGCCTGCGCGGCGAGCAGGAAATCCCGGTTCTCCCCCGGTCGGTGAGAAGCTGGTTGGGCAGAGCCAGGCCCTGGCGAAGGTGCTGGCCGGCTGCGGTGCGCTGATCCCGGCGCCCGGCGATGAGCGCGGCCACACCGTGCACCAGCAGCGCAGGCCAGTCTTCGCGCAGAAATGTATACCTCAGCCCGGGAGCATTGGTGTCATCCGAGTTCAGCTCGGCCAGCGCATCGTCCCACTGGCCGAGCCAGTACCGCAGCACCGCCGCGGTAACCCAGGTCGCGCGGTCAGAGCTCCCGCTTCGCTGAGCGAACTCACGAGTCTGCTGGAGGGCCAGCTCGGCTTCCGGCCAGCGGGCGAGGTTCTGCAGCGTGAAAATCCGGACCTCAAGGGCGTACGAGCGCAGGTCCGGATGGCGGCCGGGATCGTCGCCCAGCACGCGCAGCGCCCGGTCGATGTAGTCAAGTGCGGAGGCATGGTCGCGCCTGATCCCGTGGGTAAACCACAGAACGGCCAGAGCGTGGGCTGTCGCGAACGTATCGCCGGTCTCCTCGGCGACGGTCAAGGCCTGGCGGGCGGTCGCGTCCGCCGCGTCTAGGTCGCCGGTGCCCGCCCGCTCTAGCATCGCCAGCACGACCAGCATCCGGGCCCGCCACTCGCCGGGCAGGTCCGCAGACGCCAGTGCCCGCCGTATGGTCGTGATCGCATCATCGTTGTGGCGCGCACTGACCTGAGCACGCGCCAGAACCCTGAACGTCTCGGCCCGTCTCACTGGATCGGTCATCACCGTCAGCGCCCGATCGGCCCGCCTGGCCGCCTCCTGATAGGACCCGGCGGCGAGCAGAGCCCACACGAAACTGGCCATGAGCCCGTCCCAGGCCTCGTCACCGCTGGCCGTCTCGTCCAGTTCCCGCCGCAGCAGGTCGGCCGCCAGCTGCGGCGCCCGCGCGGTCAGTACCGGCGCGGTCTGGACCAGCCAGGTCCGGGCCCAGCCCTCACCCTGTCGGTTCGCGGCGGACAGTTGCTGCGCGACGCTCAGCGCATCCGCGCCCGCAGCCGCGAGTTCCCGTGCCGCCTCGGCGTGCAGCGCCGTGCGCAGCGCGGCCGGCATGCTCCCGTACAGCGCCTGCTGGATCAGCAGATGCCGGAACGCCAGCTCCGGGCCGGATCCGACGAGGATGCCCGCCGCTACCGCCTCCTGCAGGCCGTCCGCCAGGTCAGACACCGGCCGACGCAGCACCACGGCCAAGTCGGTGACCGCGAACCTCCCGCCCAGCATCGCGGCGGTCCGCAGCATCCGCGCCGTCTCGGCCGGTACGGAGCTGAGCCGGTCACTCAGCACGGCCGTCAGCGAGGCTGGCAACTGCTCCCGGGCCACCGAAACCTCGGCGGTCGGTCTTATCTCTAGCGCCTGCTCACGCACTAGGGCGTCGACCAGCTCGCGCACGTACAGCGGATTGCCGGCCGCCCGAGCAGTCAGCCGCCGCAGCGCGTCCCCG
>Ga0209656_10000810_pt1 | contig 20160 bp, 14 predicted proteins | sample BogFormECP12_OM2_FD_188239 | JGI IMG/M metagenome (GOLD analysis project Ga0209656, IMG submission 188239) | Bog forest soil microbial communities from Calvert Island, British Columbia, Canada - ECP12_OM2 (SPAdes) (version 2) | ecosystem: Environmental > Aquatic > Freshwater > Wetlands > Bog ... | reverse complement strand
TCGATGGCCGCGCCGATGAATCCGGCAAATGTGCCGGTCTCGTCCCTTCGGGGCGACGCAACATCAAGCATCCAGCGGTACTCACCGTCTCGTCGCCGCAGCCGATACTCTTTTGAATAGGACTGGCAGGTTTCCAGAGCTCGTGCATTGGCGGTTTGGACACTCTGCAGGTCGTCGGGATGGATATAAGCCGTCCAGGTATCTCCGAATCCAGATTTGGGGTCGCGGCCGGTGAAGCTAATCCGTCGGTCATTGATATAGGTGACGTTTCCTTCCTTGTCGCACATCCAGATGAGGGCCGGTGTTGAGTCCGCCATTACCCGGAAGCGCTTCTCACTTTCGCGAAGAGCTAGGTCGGTTTTCCGACTCCGCGCTCGCTGCCACAGCAATCCAGCGATCAGCAGGGCCTGGCAGATGATCACCGCGACTCCGGTAAGGATGTATTTCTTGTAACTTTTCCACACCGTCGGCTGGCGGTGTAAAACGATCGCACCGGGCGGCAGTGCCGACTCGGAGATGTTCCACCGACGAAGTTGGCGCCAATCGACATGCACATGGACACGGGAGCCGTGCACGACGGGAATGTTTTCGGGTTTCTCTCCCGACAGGACACGGGCGGCGAGTTTGCCACCCTTTACTGCCTGCTCATCCGGATCAGGGTAAGACCCTCCAATCGCTCCATGATCAAAACAATAATTGTTAATGCAATAGGTGGGAAACCGCTGGGCGATGGCAGCCAGAACGTCATACCCGCTGATGACCGGGTATGACGAGTCTTGCGGCAGGAGTTCAAAGAAAACGACGGTACGCGGAGGAAGCGTGGACACTTGCTCCAGCAACTGCCCCGTGGGAAGTCCCACCAAATCAATCACCTTCAGCTCATCTGCGCGCCGGCGAAGCTCCTGATGGGTTTGGTCCAGCCAGTAGCTCTCGTATTCTGAATTTCCGGCGATTACAGCAACATGTTTCGTGCCCGGATGCAGGCGAACGGCCAGATCCAACGTACCTCGAACATCCATGGGAATCGTGACCCCGGTTATACCCGGCCAGAGCTTGTGGCCCTGGATTCTTCCCGGCGCGACCATCACGAACACAATCGGGACACCCGGAAACATTCGGTCGCGATACTCCGCCACGAATTGAAGCGCCGGGTACGCAAACACGATGACGAGATCTAGTTTCTCCTTGGCATATGCGCCGCGCAAAACTACACTTTGACCAGTCTCATAATCCCGGCTTCCAAAGTGCTGCGTTTCCAGGCGCTCGACGTAGAAATTTACAGGTACGGAGACACTGGACCGGACGGTTGATTCCAACGACTCCAGGGCATCGAAGACATAAGCCTTCGGGAAGCTGTGCAGAATGAGCACGTTCTTTGGTTGACCCGTGTCAGCACCCAGAGCGAGCGGGCCGAGTGTGAGTAGGAGAAGGAAAGAGAGTGCAAATAGCGAGCGCATGCAAAGGCAGACTTTCCCCTTATATTGTCGGCGCCAGCCGAACCGCCGAGGTCGTGTGTCTTCCATACGACACCCGCTCTCCGATTTCCCCCTCGGGGCTCACCTTGGAGCCAGGCAATGATCACTGCATTGTGAGTGCCTAACGCGGATTCAGTCGAAAATGTTTGCCGAAAGGCCTGGGAGGACCCATGCAATGTCTATGGTCGCAGGCTGGCTCTCGGCAAGTGTGTGATCAAAGTCACAATGCTGTGTGATGTGCAATCGCGTATCGCAGTGCTGCTACCTACTGGTACAGGTGTTGCACTGACCAGTGCTAAAATTTACCTAACCGAAATCCATTACTTTTCTCAGGCCCCCAACGATTTGCTATGCGTTGGGGGCATTTTTCGCTGTGCGCACAGTGTTGTTGCGCGCTTCAATTGGTCACGAGTGAGATCCCAAGCCCAATCCGCGCAACCCCATCACGATGATTTGCACTCCCAGTGCCACCTGAATGATTCCCAGTACCGTACCCAGAAGTTGCAGGGGCATGCCCGCATATTTCAGCACTGGCTTTGCAAACAGCATGGCCAACAGATCAAGCAACATCAGCCCCAGCAAAACGAGAAAAATCTCGCTGCGGGTGACAAAATCGGGCGTCAAAGTCATGAAAACAATTACCGCCGCTACTCCATATGGCGTGACGATTGTTGGAAACGCCAGTGGCGAAACCGCCAGTCTCAGGGAGGGCTCATACTCGTGCTTCCCAGCCGCCCCACCTGAGTCAAATTGGTGCATCACCGTCTGCAATGCAACCAAGAAGAGGATGATTCCCGCGGCGATGGCAAGCACCGGCACAGAAATGTGGTATTTCCGCATCGATCTCTCGCCGATCAGCGCGGCAAATCCAAGCGCTAAACACGAATACATGAATGCGCGGATTGCCAAACGCCTTGCAAAGGCCGCATTGCCTCCGCGCGTCATCTGAACAAAGGGTCCCAAGATTTTGATGGGACCCAGCATCAAGAACAGAAACGCGAACATTTCAGTGATGGTCACAGTGTGAGCGGGAGTATTGGAAAGCACCGAGCCTTGGTCCGCCAAGAGGCTAGTAGGGAAAACACAAACGGATAGGTACGCCGCTAAAACAAACTTCATAAGCGGCCTTCGAGGCTTGTCGCACGATCCATGGAGTCAACTCCCTTGGAGGAAATTAATGAAACATCAACAACCGAGGTGCTTAAGGCTCATTTCAACGTGAGCCGACCAGCCGCCAGAGACCTACCACACCGAGAAGCGCAACGAACAGAGCGATCGTGATGCTCAACGGCCAGCGAGACGCCCTCGGTGACTCACCCCTCTCCATACGACGAAGGGTGCTCCAGTGCGAAGCGCCTGCCAGCACCGTAGCCACGATGCCCATCAGTACCAGCAATTCGCCAATCCGCACCGCGGCATGATGGAGTATCGCAGCCTCCGGAGTTTGTGCGCGATCCTGTAGAGTCCGGAAGAAGCCAATCATCCCAAATCCAAAACTGCCCATGGTGAGGGTCGTTCTGATCCAGGCGAGGGTGGTGCGATCGAGTGCCTGTGCGGTTCGAAATGTTGCCAGCGTAGTACGCTTGCCTGCTAACTCAGTGCGGGGATCCATGTTCGGCGTATCACTCATGTGAGCTGGTTTCTCCCGCGACCGACGAGCCGGATTTTCACACACTGCGCCGACCACTCAAAACAATTCTGACCCGTGTTGTCCGGGCATTTGGGATACGCCCGAAGCACCTGCTCGAGGGACTTTGGCCACTCTGCAGAGTTTGAGGGGTCTCACAGGCTTCCTTCCAGGGAGACCCCTCATCGTGCTTGTTGGTTAGCTAGGATTGTTGACTACCACGTAGGTCGTGTTCCCGCCAGAGAACTGCGGCTGATAATAACTACCGCCGCACTGCTGGTAGGTAACGCCGTTGGCCACGACCGTCGTGCAATTAGGAGGTAGGCTGTGCACCATCGAGCCGACCACCACCGCAGTCGCTGTTGCCGCCACTCCGACCGCCACGGCCGTACCAACCCCGCTGTGATAGCAGCAACCTCCCCCGCCTCCGTAGTAGCCGGAGTTGTAGCTACTGTGGGTGTTCACGTTGACGTCGCGGTTGACGTTAACGTTGGTGTTCTTATTGACGTTGGTGTTCTTGTTGACGTTCGTATTCTTATTGACGTTGGTGTTCCGGTTAGAGCTATCGTTCCGGTTAGAGGCAGCGCTTTTGGCGCCACTCGGCTGGTTGACGTTGCTGCGCGAACTCGAGCGCACCGATCCGTTGTTGCTGTTACCACCGCCACCAGGGCGCGTTGCGGCAACAGATGGAGCGGCCAAAAGGAGCGCTAGCGAGAACGATAGAAAGGGTCGAATGTAGGGTTTCATGTAATAGCTCCTAGTTGCTGCCTGCGGCGGCGGCTTTCTCTTCAGCGAAAGGGATCTTGTGGGCATCCGTCGGAGGATCGAAGACGAAGGCTGCATCGTTGTAGGACGGCGCGAGGTTCCAGGTAAGAACCGATATGTGCTGGGGACGAGCGTCGTCTGTGGTGGTGGTCAATACGAGTTTCTTGGGCAGTGGGTGGTCGCCCAACTGGATCCAAACCTGCCAGTCAAGGCCGGGCTGGCGAAAGGCGTAATGCTCGCAGGTGATTCCGCCGACGTCGCCCGGTCCAAAGTCGGTGGCTTCCGTGATCTCGTTGGTGGAGGCACGCGGGCCGCCCCACAGAAAGAGATCGAGAAGGGGAAGCTCAATGCCGTACTTTTCGCTGGCGACGTCGATCAATTGACCGATGGTCGGGGGCGCGTCCACGGTTGCGTAGTACCCCGCGCGACGGGCGAAAAGAGTGAATGTTTTTCCGTCATAGAGGAACAGGCGTGACTTCTGGTCCCCTTGAACCTCGACACGAAGCCGGTTGGGCAGGACGGCCAGGATGCTGGTGGTATGGGAGTAAGTCAACTTCTCTCCGTCCGCCAGAACATCCTCGGAAGTGACCGCTGCCGTAACCTGGAAATCCTTGAGTGACCGAAGGTAGGTGCCCATTTGGTTCAGGGCATCCATCGCCACGGGATCGATCAGGTCCGATTTTTGGGGACTGGGCTGTTGCGCCGGCAATGGCACAGTTAGGCCAGTTGCGAGCATCAGCAACGCGAGTGCGTATCCAATGTTTCGTTTCATCAATTTGTTCTCCATTTCTGACTTATTGCGGGCGGCGCTTCGGTCGCAAAAAAAGGCGGCTTTTTCGTCGCGTGTAACCTGGGTTTCAAGACAAGAGCAGGAACGGCGCTTGCTATAGTCAAATTCTTGCGACAGCTGACACTCTTCTGCCTACTCAAGGTCGCTCTCGCGGGCAGGCAGCCTTCCCTCATCACAGAAAATAGTCTTGGAGCCGATACTGCGGTACTCGGAAAACTACTCGACTGGAACACCGAAGAAATACGGCATCGCCACCCCGGTCCGCTGGTCGAATTCTCTGGCCTCGCTTCGATAGCCCCGCTCTCACGACACCGTAGTTCTACGGGCAGGTAATCGAGTAGTTTTTCGAGTACCAGAGTGGCGGCCCAGAAACTATGCTCCGGGAACAGGTAAGAGGCATGGCTCCGGAAGGTCAACTCGCTAAAGGTTTTCCAGCGAATCGGAAATGACATGTTCCGGCAATTATGGTTCAAGCCTAGCTCGATTCGCGTATCGACGTTCCAAAAGGAATCCGGCATGCAACTCACAGGTACCGGTATGAGTTGTGAACAGCCGAAATATCCTGAATTGAGGCTGCAGAGATTGCTGGAACTGCGGTGGCAACGGGAAATCATCGAATGTTGGCTTGATTGTCCTAGAACGCCGGACGAATCTCAGGCACAACTCCAGGAAATGCTGACTCATGTGAAGTCTGAGTTGCAGGCGCTGGAGGCGGCACTACTCATCAACAAAAGCAACGCAAATCTAAAACGGGCTGGATAAAGCCAGGCGCGCATTTCGGGCGGACAGTCCGCAAGAACAGGAATACCCTTATGAAGAAACATTGGTTACGCATTACGCTGATTGCATTCGCAGTTTTTGTCCTGATCCTGATCGCTCTCCCGTTCCTTATTAATGTGAACGCCTTCCGCCCGAAGATCGAATCAGAGGCGAGCACCGCCTTGGGACGGCAGGTTACGATCGGCAACCTGAGTTTGTCGATCCTCTCGGGTCACGTCGAAGCGGACAGTATCGCGATCGCGGACGATCCTGCCTTCAGCAAATCACCGTTCATTACTGCGCAGTCATTGAAGATTGGTGTCGAACTGATGCCGCTTATTTTCTCGAGAAAGGTGAGGGTGACCGAGATCGTGCTGGAGGGGCCGCAAATCACACTGCTCAAAGCGGCCAACGGGACCTGGAACTTCTCCAGCCTGGGAGGACCTTCTACGAAGAAGCCAGCGGAGCCCAACGCCGGCGAGTCGGGTCCACCGCCAGACGTCTCGGTGGGCAAACTAAACGTCAATAACGCCAAGTTGACGGTTGAAAAAGTAAATTCCTCTCGGAAGCCTCGAGTCTACGACAAGGTCAACATCGAAGTGACAAATTTCTCCGCCACTTCACAGTTCCTATTCAAGCTCACAGCGCTGCTGCCCGGCGGAGGGGACGCGGACATCTCGGGGAAAGCCGGCCCTATCAACTCCGCGGATGCTGCCAAAACTCCGTTTGAGACCGAGGTCAAGGTTAACAACATGAATATCGCGGCCTACGGGTTCGTAGATCCGGCAACCGGTATCGCAGGGATGGCGAACTTTGATGGGACACTACGCTCCGACGGTAGCCAGGCAAAAGCCATCGGAACGTTCACCGGCACAAAACTGAAGCTGTCACCCAAGGGAACGCCCGCGCCCAAGACCGTGGTAATCAAGCACACAGTAGAAGTGGATCTCGCCAACGAGTCGGGAACTTTGACGCAAGGCGATATTTCTATCGGCAAGGCGCAGGCCCACCTAACGGGAACGTTCCACACCCAGGGTGAGACCGAGGTAGTGAACCTTAAGCTGAACGCGCCAGCGATGCAAGTTGAAGAACTAGAGGCGATGGCACCTGCGCTCGGCATAGTGCTTCCCACAGGTTCGCAACTGAAGGGTGGCACTCTGTCGGCGAAACTGGACATTGCTGGCCCGGTCGACAAACTGGTGATTACCGGTCCAGTGCGGCTCTCCGATACCAGCCTGACTGGCTTTAATCTGGGATCAAAGATGGGAGCACTGTCGGCATTTGCCGGAAAGGCAGTCTCGAATCCCGATACCTCGATTCGCAACTTCAGCCTCAACGCGCATGTCTCGCCGGCAGGCACGCAGGCTGACGACATCAATCTTGATGTTCCCTCCATCGGTGTGATCACAGGAGCGGGCACGGTAAGCCCGGCTGGAGATCTCGCCTTCAAGATGCTGGCTAATCTGAGTGGCGGAATGGTAGGCGGGGTTAGCAAGGTGGCCTCGGTTGGCAGCGGCAAGGGTGGCATCCCCTTCGCCATTGAAGGTACGACCTCGGATCCGAAATTCATTCCGGATGTGGGAGGGGTGGTTGGAAGCCTCGCTACCGGGGCGGCGAAAGGCGCAGTCTCGGAGGCAGGAGCAGTCCCTGGGGCGGCGGCGGCAGCTCCCACAAAGGCCGTGGGCGGGCTGCTCGGCAAGAAGTAGTAGTGGACAGGAGTTCGTGGTTCTAAGCTAAGTCACTGGCCAAGACTCCAGGTGCGGCAGGCACCGAGGTCTTGGCCAGCGGTGGCCTCTCCGGATCCTGAGTAATCCCGACGATCCAGGTTGCCTTCTGGATCCGAAACCAATCACCGCAACCAATTGGTCTGTCCGTGCTCGTCTCCATTGGCTTAACGGTGCGGCCCCACCGTAGTTCTTCGGGGGTCGGCGACGTAGTTTTCCGAATACCTTACGGGCGCTTCCGAAGCTACATTCCAGAAATGGGGAGAGCGGCGTGGAACCAAAGCGGATGCTCCGTTGGGGGAACTTGAGCGATGCTGGGGGGTGCGAGCGCTTTCCCCAAGCTCAGGTATAGACAAGTGAAGTTTCTCTATAAGCGCTCGGCCAATACAGCGTCTTAGAAGGTGAGCATGAAAGACACGCCAGAGGGGAACGTGGACGTCCTCGATCCCGGGATTTCGCTTATTCGTGGGGGGCCCTTCTACCACGCGCAGCTCAAGACCCGACTCATTCTCCCGCACCAATGGAACCTCGGAAGGCGCCTTATTTTCGCTGTCGCGATTGGGTGGATCCCCCTGCTTCTCTTGACTGCCCTGTTCCAACCGGGCGCTGTCGTCGCTTTGCTTGCCGACTACAGGGTTGCATCAAGGCTGCTCATTGCGGTTCCAGTCCTGCTGATCGGACAGATCCTGATGGAGTCAAAATTTCGCATCATCGTGAGTCAGGTGCGCGAAGACCTTATCGCGCCTTCTGACTTGCCGCGATTCGACGAAACCATTCGGTGGCTCCTTCGGCTGCGCGATTCAATGCTGCCGGAACTGGCGATTGCAGCGCTGGTATGTCTCCACATTGCCTCATCATTCAGCGGGAAGCTAGGGTTGGCCAGCGCTTGGGCGGTCGAAGGTGGACAGACTGCTCTAGGCGCTCACCTGGGTCCTGCCGGCTGGTATTACACAGTCGTAAGCCAGCTCATCTACCAGTTTCTGGTGGGGCTCTGCCTGTGGAAGTGGCTGCTTTGGACGTTCTTCCTGTTCAAGCTGTCGCGCATGAATTTGCAGCTGATGGTTTCACATCCCGACAAACATGGCGGCATAGGGTTCTTGGGGATGTCCACGGTGGCTTTCGCTCCTGTCGCTTTTGCGGTTGCAGCGGCAGTAGGGGCAACTTGGCGTTACGAGATTCTTTATGCGGGCGCTCACCTGATGAGTTTCAAGCTTCCCGCAATCTTGTTGCTCGTGTTGGTGGTGCTGATCGCGGTGGGGCCCTTACTCTTCTTCGTCCCGAAGCTGGCCCCGTTGCGCCGCAAAGGTATCCTGCAATACGGGAGTCTAGCGCATCTCCACAGCAAGGAGTTTTACGAGAAGTGGATTCTTCACCGCAAGGGGCACGAAGCCGACCTTCTATCCGCGCCGGAGATTAGCAGCCTCACCGACCTGGCATCGAGTTTTCAGAACATTGAAGAAATGAAACCGTTGCCGCTCGATAAGGGCTCGTTGGTCGCTCCGTTTCTTGCAGTCGCGATTCCGCTGTTGCCGGCTGTTCTTGCGCAGATTCCACTGAAGGTCATCTTGAAAAGCCTGCTGGCGGCGATGAAATGAGGGATCGCCCTGGCAAGTATTCGAACACTGAGTTCAAGGCTACAGGTAGTGATTCTTCCCTACCTCTGATCGAATTCCAGACTAGGCCAACCGGGAATTCTGCGGCTGGGCACCAGCTCCTTTGCTAGTTGAGCAACCCATGCGGCCCACAATTCTGATTGCCGATGACCACCGACTATACGCGGACGCCCTGCGCTCAATGTTAAACCCAGCTTATGACATAGTTGGTATTGCTACTAACGGGCGGGAACTCACTGAACTGGCAGCGCGATTTAAGCCAGATCTGATCGTGACTGATATCTCGATGCCTTTGTTAAACGGTCTTGAAGCTGTCCGCATTCTCGCCACGATGGGTCTGCCCAGCAAGGTCATCGTTCTGACGATGCACATGGATGTAAGCCTCGCGGTGGAAGCGTTTCGCTCGGGAGCGTCTGCGTTCGTCTTGAAGACCGCAAATAGTGCCGAGTTCACTGAGGCTCTTGCGGTTGTGCAGGGGGGCGGATGTTACCTGAGCTCGCAGTTCCCCTCCGACCTGGTCACTGTTCTCGCGGAGGCTGCCAGTCACCCGGCGGTCAGTGGTTAAGCCTCGCCGAACGCGCGAGGCGGCAGTGCTCGCAAGGAGCTGCGCCAGCGATAGGCAACAACAACGGCCAACATCACCACAGTCTCCAGAACAAAATAGACGAGGATGAAGACAAGATCGTCGAACCGATGCAGTGTCGTGACGGTAATGACGGCGAGCACGCCTATGTTTCGTGCGGGGAAAGCAGTCATATAACAGACTGCGTCTCGGGTGGCCAGTCGCAGAACTCGGCTTATCCCGGCTGCCCCAGCCAATGCTGCCAGGATTAGCGTTGCACTGACCGTCACATTGGTCTTCAAGTCTGTGGTCAGCTGGCCCGCTCGTGTCACGCATATGAACACGCAAAGAGCCACGATACCGGTCGCGCAAGCTGCCTGAAGAAGCAGCGAGAATCTTGCCACCTTGTTGGACCGGATACTTCTCAATCCTATCCCCAAAATGATTGGCGCCCAGGTCAGCGCGAAGATCTTAGCTAGCAACGTTCCAGATGGAACCATGAAGGGGAACGCTCCACCCAGCAACTGGCCATAGAGCGCAAACGTCAGGGGAATCACGATGGGGGCCAACAAGCAGGAACAGGCGCTGGCCGATACGGAGAGTGCCAGATTGCCACGTGCGAGCAAAGTGAAGAAGTTCGCAATATTGCCAATTGGACAGGCCGAAAGCATGAGAACAACAATCTTTGTTGTTTCGGGCATGGGCACTGTGCGGATCACCAGGATGCCCAGCGCCGGAAGCAGCAGCATCTGGCTAAGCACAAGTCCTGGCAATAGGAGCTTCCGCCGAGCAAGGTCAGGAATTTTGCCAATTTCGAGTTCCAACCCTACAACCAGCATTGTGGCAGACGTCAGGACAAAGATGGCTGCATCCAATGTCAGTCTCACGATCTCTCCAAACAGCCCACAGTCTGAGGAAAGGGCGCCACATGCTGCGGAATCGCCTCTACCTAGGTTCTTTAAGTCAGTGGTACGGCCGGAATTTGCACGACAATCTCAGTGCCGCCCCCGGGATTGCTGTTTACGCTCAGTTTCCCATTCAGGAGCCGCACGCGTTCTTCGATGTTCATGAGGCCTATACCTTGGCGACCTTCCGCGTCAGGGTTGAAACCTCGGCCTTCGTCACGGACACGCATTTCAAGCTGGTCCGCTTGCCGGATAAGGCTCACGCGGGTGCTGGTGCTGTCAGAGTGCTTCGAGACGTTCATCAGGCTTTCCTGCAGCACACGGTACAAACACATCGCAGCCGGCTCTGAGGCGTCCTGGTCGGAAGCCGACGCCTCGAACACGGTTTCGATTCCGCGAGCGCGCTGGAATTCTTCGCATAGCGCTCGCAAAGCACGGACGAGTCCCAGTAATGCCAACATTGTGGGATGCAGTTGGTGCGATAGGTCGCGAAGGTCTCCAGCTACGGCGACAATCGACTCTCTGACGTCGTCGAGACCGGCATCAAGTTCGGTAGATGTCGAGGCTCGACCACGCCCGGCAAGGTTTCCAATCTTCATGGAAACTAAAGCCAGACGCTGGGTGAAGTCGTCATGAATTTCACGCGCGATTCTGCGCCGTTCGTCTTCTTGCGAGTCGACGAGACGCCCGGCCACGGCGAAAAGCCGTTCCGCCGAGGCCTGCAATTCTTCCTTTTGCATCAGAAACTTAATTTGGGCGCGCCGCCGTTCGAAGAAGCGGGACAGCCGTTCGCCGGCCGCCATCAAAGTGTCGATAATGTCCTGGTCGGATGCAATCAGATATTCACTTCCGAATTCGATAATTGCTTCCACTTTGTCATCCACCAGGATTGGAAGATGAATGCCCCCGCGCAGCCCAGCATCATAGGACGCCTGCGAGCGCGGATAGCGCTCCGGGAACTCAGTATTGGCCAACACGTCTGTAAACAGTGGTTTACCCGAGCGCAACACTTCTCCAGGCGCGCCCAAGTCGGCCGGCCAGGTCATGCGACTGCTCATCTCGAATAAAGCAGCGAATCGTTTAGGGTCCTTGACGTGCACGATGTGCGCAGACTTGGCCAATTCCGGTTCGTCATCGTTAATAAGGAGAGCGTGGCCAACCGGAAAGTTCATCGCCTCGCAGATCACATCGAGGGAGCGCTGCAGCGCCTCTCGCATCGTGGTCGCGCAGTTCACGACTACCGCCAAGTCGCGCACCAAGTTTGCATAACGCGTTGCCCTGTAGGCCTCATCGGTCGCTTGTCTTTGTTCGCTCAGGTCCCACACTGAGCCGGTGAAGCCCAGGAACTGGTTCTGCGCATCGTAACGTGGTGATCCACGGTCTCGTACCCAGCGGTAGTCGCCATCTTTGTGCCGCAAGCGATATTCATGCGCGAGCTCGTGCTTCTGGTCGAAGGCAGTGTGAAAAGCCTTTAGAAGAGCATCGCGATCATCAGGATGTACAAACTGGGGCCACCCCTCCCCAAGCGCATCCTCCAACCGAGCCCCAGTAAACTCCAGCCACTGGCGGCTCGCGAAAATACACTCTTTTTCTGGACCGGACATCCAGATCATGACCGGCGCCGCATCAGCCAGGGAGCGAAATTCCTGGCCCACCGTTTGTGGAGTTAAGGGGCCAAATTTCTCGGCGGTGATATCACGGTGGAAGATTATGGCGTTTGTACCTAGCTCCCGCCACGGGTGTACAGTCATGCGGAACCAGCGAAACGTGGGCGGCATGGGGCGGATGTATTCGTGCTCGAAGTGCTCCCATTGCCCGCTCAAGACAGCTTTGATACCGATCAACGCCCTGGCCACACTTTCATCAGCCGTCGAGGATTTGAAGAGCGCTAGGTAGTCGATTCCCACCGGGTTGCTCGCAGCCACGGCGGCTTCATTCCTTCGGGGGAGCTCCCTCCAGGCACGATTAACGGCAAGCACGCGGCCAGCACCATCGATGACCACGCACGGGTCAGGCAGCGCCTCGACGAAGGATCGCAGCAGGCTATCATCCAAGCTTGGCGCGATGGCACGGGCGTTCACTTCTCTCTCCCCTGCAGATTGTGAAGCGCCAGGATCATGTGGGCCTAAACTCCGCCACGCCTCGGGGGCGTTGCAGGTCAGTTGGAACCCGGCTGAGCAGTTGCGCCCGGGAATTCTGCTCAGATACTGGACTTGACGCTTCATCTACTTGGAACGGCGCTCACGCAGACTCAACGATCGTCCCGGCACTAGACAGCACTGTCGAGCGATCTAACAGTTATCAAACCGATCTTGATTGCATGCTGCACCAGTTCCGCAGTGGTACGTATCCCCAACACATTCATCAGATGATACTTGTAAGATTCTGCGGTTCGGGTCGAGATGTTCAGTTGAGTTGAGACTTCCTTCATGGTTTTCCCCTCGGCCACGAGTTGCAGAACTTCGCGCTGGCGGCGAGTAAGTTGGGGAGCCTTGTCGGATAATGGGCGACGGGCAGCCTCCGCGAGAACTGTGACCAGGTCGCAGGGGAACTGCGGACTCAGGTAGTGTCCGCCGCGGTACACAACCTGTAGAGCCTCCTTGAGTTCTTCGCCATTGGCGGTCTTCAAGACGAATGCAGACGCTCCTGCACGGAACACCAGAACGGCAAGGCTCATATCCACGTGCATCGTAAGAACGATGAACTTGCTGCGCAGACCCATTGCTGTGAGATTTTGCACCGCGTCAAGGCCGTTCAACAGAGGCATCGAGAGATCGGTCAGGATCAGGGTTGGCTTAAGTCGGATAGCCAATTCGGTGAGTTCCCGGCCATTGGTGGCAATGCCAACTACGTCATAAACCGGGCTTAACAGAGAGCGAAGGCTCTCCGCAAAGAGCTGGTGGTCATCTGCAATCAGGAGTGTGGGCCGCATTGGTTTCCCCCGGGAAAGAAGTTTGGAGCCCGATCGCCCGATCGCAAAATTCAGTTGGCCAGTGAAGCATTCGATCAGCGGTGAGGAAAATCACGCCCCTATATGCCGCAAGCATACTCTAATTCTTCTTCAGTGTACTACCGTAGTTTTACGGTATCCGCCTGGCTCATAGCCAAAAGGTGCATCCACCCTCCTGGGGCGATTGCGGCACCCGAGTCACTTCCTTGCATGAGGGACCACGATCAGACCTAAATGCCGTCAGACGACAGCCAATCACACCCGTATTTTTACTACCCATCATTTGTGTAGGTTTTACGGATTGTCGTAATTAGCTCCATCCGCGACAGTTTAAAGAATACGAGGAGTGCACTCGAGCCGTGAAGCTGGCGCTATCTCGGGCTCGGTAACCTATCGCCTTCACACTCCTCGTGTACCCACGAACGCCGCGGATGAGAGCAACATCCGCGGCGTTCCGGGACGAACTTGGGAATCCAGCAAAAGCGCAGGAGACGAGAAGCGTGAAAATCAAGCTAGCACTGACCGCCGCTTTATGCACACTGTTGCCCTATGGGCTCCACGCCCAGACGCCTAGCGATGGGCCTGCTTTGCCATTTCCGCCGACACCATCGGCAAGCATAGCCGCGCCTTCCTTGCAGGAATCGAAGCACCAACGGCGGGTCGAGGAGAGTCACTTACCCAAGAATGCGCCCAATATTCTGATCATTTTGCTGGACGACGTCGGCTTCGGGCTCGCCGACACATATGGCGGCCCCATTCATACGCCAACACTTTCGCGCATCGCTAGCCAAGGCATCAGCTACAACGCGTTCCATACCACGTCCATCTGCTCGCCAACTCGCGCTTCAATCCTGACTGGCCGGAATCACGAGCGCGTCGGTTCCGGGACCATCGCGGAACGGGCAGTGGATTGGGATGGGTATACGGGGATAATTCCCAGAACTTCCGCGACGCTTGCCAAAACACTTGGCTATTACGGATATGACACCGCCGCCTTCGGCAAGTGGCACAACACTCCGGCGACTGAGACCACGGCCATGGGGCCGTTCACGCTTTGGCCAACCGGTGAGGGCATTGGCTTCGATTATTTCTACGGATTCCTTGCTGGCGAGACTTCCCAATGGGAGCCAAGGCTGTTTGAAAACTTCAATGCCATCGAGCCGCCTCACGACCCGAAGTACCACCTCACGTCCGACCTTGCTGACCACGCGTTGACGTGGATGAAATGGCATCGCGCGTATGCGCCCGATAAACCATTCTTTATTTACTGGGCTCCCGGCGCCGGGCACGGACCGCATCAAATCTTCAAAGAGTGGGCTGACAAGTACAAAGGCCAGTTCGACGACGGTTGGGATGCGCTTCGCGTGAAGACTTACAACCGTCAAAAGGAACTCGGCTGGATTCCCCCCGACGCCCAACTCACCCCACGTGCCGATTCCATGGCTTCGTGGGACAGCATTCCAGAGGCACAACGGCCGTTCCAACGGCGGCTCATGGAGGTATTTGCCGGCTTCGTCGAGCATGCGGACGCCCAGGTGGGCAGGCTGATCGATGGCCTCGACGAACTTGGGATTCGCGACAACACCATCGTCATTTACGTATGGGGTGACAACGGCTCGAGCGCTGAAGGACAGAACGGTACCATCAGCGAACTGCTGGCGCAGAACCAGATCCCCAATACCGTGGAGCAACAGCTCGAGGCGTTGAACAAGATCGGCGGCTTGGATGCACTCGGCGGTCCGAAGACGGACAGCATGTATCACGCCGGCTGGGCATGGGCCGGCGATACCCCATTCCGCTACACCAAGCTGATCGCGTCGCATTTCGGCGGAACCCGGAACCCGATGGCGATCTCCTGGCCGGCAGGCATCAAGCCGGACAAGACACCCCGACCGCAGTTCCACCACGTCAACGACGTCGCGCCGACCATCTATGAGATTCTCGGCATCAAGCCGCCAAAGGCTGTGGATGGTTTCCCGCAGGATCCGATCGATGGCGTAAGCATGGTCTACACGTTTGCGGATGCCAATGCACCCGGACGAAAACACACCCAGTATTTTGACAACAACGGCAGCCGCGCCATCTACCACGACGGCTGGTTTGCCTGCACCTTTGGACCGCTGACACCGTGGCTCACGGTGAGTCCGGGACTCGCTACGTGGGATTCACGAAAAGATGTCTGGGAGCTTTACGATCTTAAGACCGATTTTTCGCAGGCGAATGATCTTGCGTCGAAGGATCCCAAACGTTTGGCTGATCTAAAGGCGCTGTTTCTGAAAGAAGCGGAGGCGAACAAAGCCTACCCAATCGGTGCCGGGATCTGGCTGCGCCTTCACCCGGAAGATCGTGCCAAGACACCCTACACAACTTGGCATTTCGACTCGACGACGAGGCGGATGCCGGAGTTCGCTGCACCGGGAGTTGGTCGCGAGAGCAATCACGTAACCATTGACGCCGAGTTTGGCGACAACGCGTCTGGCGTCCTCTATGCCCTCGGGGGCGCGGGCGGAGGGCTGGCCCTCTACATGGACAAGGGCCAACTCGTCTACGAATACAACATGATGATTATCGAGCGCTACATCGCCCGGTCATCGGACAAGATTCCGGCCGGTAAACACCGGATCGAAGTGGCCACGCAGATCGCAAAGCCCGGCGCCGCGGCGGACGTCGTGCTCACGGTCGATGGAGCGGAGGTGGCTCGCACGACCGTCAAGCGCACCGTGTCTGGGGCCTTTACTGCCAGCGAGAGTTTCGACGTTGGAGTCGATCTCGGCTCGCCTGTCTCCCTCGACTATTTTGACCGGGCACCATTTCCGTTCACTGGAAAAATCGGGAGTGTGACGGTCGAACTGCGGTAGCGAGGGAATGCAGACCTCCTTCTGCATAGTGTGAGACGCATCGTCAGTGGCGCGGCAACGGCGATGCGTCGGATTGGAAAGCTCATGGTCGAAGGTAGACGAACTCTTTATCCACTTGTAAGTCGAAGTCCGATTTCCTTGATCGGCTGGCTTCTCATGACGATTTGGATACCCGGCGCTTAGGAACTCGGTCTCGTGGCCCCTTTCCTGGCTGTATCTGTTTTTGCTGCAGAAAAAGAGGAACTGAGTTGAAGAATCATCCATTGAAGAGGCTGGTCCTGACGGTCACGGTGATGTTGGGCGTCGTCCTCATATGCTGCTCGCGTCCGGCGATGGCCGAGGAGGGCGGCTCCGGGCACTACTTTCCCGGTTCGATCTCCGATTTCATCGACACTGTTCCCACGTCCCCTGCGTTCATCGTCCGCTACAACCAGATTTATTACAGCGGGTCGGTCGGGGCCAACAAGGCCATACCAATCGCCGGCACCACGGCGCTCGGCTTGGAAGCCACTTCGTGGGGAGAAGGCTTGACACTGGTCTGGAGGCCGCCGATCGACATGGGCAAGCGCTGGAGCTACGCGATGTCTACGACGATCCCGTTCATGCAGCTAACAGTGTCGGCGAGCGCTGTTGTGCCGCTTCCTGGCGGTAACGGAACGCTGACCAGGGTCGCGCACACCGGCACCCGCAACGCCCTCGGCGACATGATCGTGATGCCGCTCATGATTAACTATAACGTCAATCCCAACTTCAACGTGAACGGCCGGGTTGCGCTATACCTGCCGACTGGCAACTATGCGGTCGGGCGCCTCGCGAACACCGGCAAGAACTACACTACGACCGAGCCGGAGATTGGCTTGCAGTACTTCGGCCAAAAGAACGGTCGCGAGGCCGTTTTGTACACGGGTTTCGACTTCAACACCATTAACTCTGCCACCCAATATCAGTCCGGCACGCAGTTTCATTTAGATGGCACGCTGGCTCAGCATTTTCCGCTGCTGAAAGGCTTGGCCGGAATTGGCGTGAACCCTTTCTATTACCAGCAGATCACGGGTGACAGCGGCTCCGGTGCCACTCTTGGTGCCTTCGAGGGCACCACTGTCGGTATTGGCCCCGTGCTTTCTTACATAAGACCGAAATCGAAAACGGGCCACGTGGACTTCATGGCGGACCTCAAGTGGCTCAACGAGTTCTACACCAAGAACCGGCTCCAGGGAAACACGGTGTTCCTGAAGGTCGTGTTCAAGTTCTGATACCCCGCTTCTCAAAAAATGGAATGGTTCACGAAACTGGCACCAAACGGAGTCTTGAGAAATGAACATGAAACGAAATACTATCTTGACCCTCGCCAACCTCGTGCTGGGAGCGCTGTTTGCACCCATGGCAGGGGCACAGGAGATCCTGCCTTTCCCACCCACAGCGTCCGCCTCCACTGCGGGGCTGACGATGAAGGATTCCACCTACAAGAAGCGGGTCGAGGCGAAGCACCTCGCCGAGGGAGCTCCGAACATCTTGATTATCCTGATGGACGACTTGGGGCCGGGCACGCCCTCCACGTACGGTGGGGAGATCAATACGCCCACGCTTGATAGGGTGGCGAAGATGGGCATCTCCTTCAACCGTTTCCACTCCACCGCCATGTGCTCGCCCACACGGGCCTCACTGCTGACCGGTCGCAATCACACCTTTGTCGGCAATGGCCAGATTTCAGCTTTGGCGAACGAATTCGATGGATTCACCGGGATTGTCCCGAAGACCTCTGCGACCGTCGCCGAAGTGCTGAAGGACTACGGCTACAACACCGGTGCCTGGGGCAAGTGGCACAACACGCCCGAAGATCAGATCACCTCCAAGGGGCCGTTCGACTATTGGCCGACCGGTTATGGCTTTGAGTACTTTTACGGATTCCTCGCCGGCGAGGCCTCGCAGTACGAACCGACCCTGACGCGCAACACCACCCAGGTCACCGAGGAAAAGCCAAAGGGCTACCACCTCACCGAGGACATCGCGCAGGACGCCATCAAATGGCTTCGAGAGCAGAACGCCTACGCACCAGACAAGCCGTTCTTCATGTACTGGGCGCCGGGTGCCGCGCACGGTCCGCACCAGATTTTCAAGGAATGGGCCGACAAGTATAAGGGCAAGTTCGACGATGGCTGGGACAAGTACCGCGAGCGCACTTTCGAACGCGCCAAGGCCCTGGGCTGGATTCCGCAGGACGCGCAACTTACGCCTCGCTCCGCTACCATGGCGTCCTGGGACTCCATCCCCGAGGCCGAGAGACCTTTCCAACGCCGGCTAATGGAAATCTTCGCCGGGTTTGCCGAGCACGCCGATTACAACGCCGGCAGGGTCATCGACGAGATCGAGAGGGAAGGAAAGCTGAACAATACGTTGATCTTCTACATCTGGGGCGATAACGGCTCCTCGTCCGAAGGCCTGAATGGCACCATCAGCGAGCAGTTGGCGCAGAATGGAATTCCGACCAAGATCTCGCAACACATCGAGGCGCTGAACGAGCTCGGTGGACTCGACGTACTGGGCGGTCCCAAGACCGACAACATGTACCATGCCGGATGGGGTTGGGCGGGCAGCACCCCCTATAAGGGCACCAAACTCATGGCAGCCTACTTTGGCGGCACGCGCCAGCCGATGGCGGTTGCCTGGCCGGCCCGCATCAAGCCAGATCCGACGCCGCGGCCGCAGTTCCACCACGTGATCGACATTGTGCCGACGATCTACGAACTGACCAAGATCACCCCACCTCGCGTCGTGAACGGATTCGAGCAGGATCCGATCGCCGGCGTCAGCATGGTCTATACGTTTGGGGATCCCAAGGCAGCGGGAACGCGAAAGACCCAGTTCTTCGACATCATGGCCAGCCGCGGGATCTACCACGACGGCTGGTTCGCGAGCGCCCCGGGCCCGCGTGATCCATGGGTGGGCGGCATGCCGAAAGGCATCAAGGAGTGGTCACCCCTGACGGATAAGTGGGAGCTCTATAACATCGACGCGGATTGGGACCAGGCGAACGACCTTGCCGCTGCAAATCCGCAGAAGCTCGAGGAGATGAAAGCCCTGTTCCTGCTCGAGTCGACGAAGAACAAGAACCTCCCGATCGGCGGCGGCATGTGGTCCACAGCGATGTTCCATCCGGAGGACGCTCCCGCCTCCTCCCTCACCGAATGGACTTTCGATGGCCCCATGACCCGAATGCCCGAATCCGCCGCTCCCAAGCTCGGAAAGGTCGACAGCCTCGTGGTCATGGATGTCGAAGTGCCGGCGAATGCGAACGGCGTTCTGTATGCGCTGGCCGGTTTTTCCGGAGGCGTTACTTGCTACGTGAAGGACGGCATCTTGAGTTATGAGTTCAACCTGTTTGAGATTGAACGCACGAAGATCAAGGCCAAGGAGAAGCTGCCAGCGGGCAAGGCAAAGATCGAGGTCGAATCGAAGTTAGCTGGCTCCATCGGGGGGCCGATGAACGTCACCTTAAAGGTCAACGGCCAGGTCGTGGCGCAAGGCCAGGTGCCGCGGGCCATGTCGCTTCACTTCACATCCAATGCAACCTTCGACATCGGCGAGGATCTGGATTCGCCTGTGTCGCTCGACTACTACGACCAAGCGCCGTTCGCCTTTAACGGAAAGATCGGCACGACAAAGATCACGTATCTCAAGAAATAGAACCCGATGGTGTTGTGTTTCGGACCAGATCGCGACCCGCCGACAGAGGGCACCGTAGTTCTTCGGTGCTCTCGGCGAGTAGTTTTCCGAGTACCTCAACCTAAGGTCCGAGCCTATCTTCAAATGGAAAGGCGTTAGCCTTACACAGAAAGGAATACGAACATGCGAATTGCTCGCTTAGCTCTCCCGATGATCGCGCTATTACTTTTTGCAACAACTGTCTCGACGGTTCCTGCGCAGGCGCAGGGTCGCCAGCTCCACATCAACAAGGCCATCTACGGCAAGAACGGACAAGGGACGGACGTAACCAACAATCTTCGCTCCATGATTCAGAACAATACCCTCGACGTGAAAGTCAACAACAAGAACATGGGTGGAGATCCCAATACCGGCGCGGACAAGTCCGTGAAGGTTGAGTACACCTATCAGGGTCGCACCAGCACGAAGG
>Ga0209656_10000808_pt1 | contig 20201 bp, 45 predicted proteins | sample BogFormECP12_OM2_FD_188239 | JGI IMG/M metagenome (GOLD analysis project Ga0209656, IMG submission 188239) | Bog forest soil microbial communities from Calvert Island, British Columbia, Canada - ECP12_OM2 (SPAdes) (version 2) | ecosystem: Environmental > Aquatic > Freshwater > Wetlands > Bog ... | reverse complement strand
TGCTGCGGCAAGCGTACCAGGAGAGGGGAGGGGTGTCAACCCCGGCCCGGCGACTGCACTCGTTAGCCGATCATATTACGCGGAATACAAGTCGTTTCGCTTGCTAACTATCGCCTTTATCGGCACTATTCGGGCCGCTTTTTGAGGCATTTTCCGGCGATTCTTTCACGATTCCGGGGCGCATTACGTCCAATAGTCCGAGCATTCTAGACCATTCATCGGCGGTCATGTGGCGGGGCATGGTGACCCTAATCTCGAGTTTACCGTTCCGTGATAGGTCAATTGAGGGTAACTGGCTTGTTTCGGAGGGCTTGAGGTATCGCTTTGTGCACCGCGAACAGCGCATCATGCGTCCCCATCATGTACCCGGCGTACACTCGCGGGTCCTTTGAGGACTGCAATTCTGCCTGAATCTCCTTCGGAAGGCTGTTCAAGATGTCGTTGCAAGCCTCGATCTGGGCAGTCAGCTGCACGATGAATGGTGCGATCTCATCGAGCCCATCGGGCGTGTTGCTGTGAGATTCGACAGACATGTTCCGGCAAGCGCAGTGCGAACAGGGCTCCGATCCATCTGCCGCGGTCGGGTGACAGGTCCAATCGTGCTCACACTCGCAGAGAACTAGGCCGAGAGAGCACACCATGCAATCCACGTTCCGTCGCTGCGCCTTCCTGCGGTTACTCATCAGCCTGTCTCTTCTCCTTCGGTGAGCATTTCCGGGCAGTACGACCGCTCAAACTCCCCGATCGACCGCTCGAATCGGCACAGGATACACACCCGCTTGTCACCAGCCGGGGCGCCGATCACCTGCGCAGTCTTGTCATGCCCGATCATCTGGTGAAGCGTAGCGATGAACCAATCCAAAATATCCACGGCAACCCCACTGTTCCGGCCGGCCTAGTCGCTGCCGAGCTCCTTGACGTTCCACGTCTCCCGTAGCGGCATGCGGTGACGTATCCGGTCGCGCAATCGGCGCTTAATCGGCTGCGCGCTCTCGGCTGCTACCACGTCCGCGGCGCCGTAGCAGACGGGACAGTGGGCGTTCTCAAACTCTGATGGACGCTGCCGCCCGACCAGGATCCTCGTGCGCCGCCGCGGCCGCAGGCAGGTGATCGTGCAGTGTTTCCCGCCCGGCTGTAGAGCTCGAGTGAAGCGGTCATCGAGCATCTTTGCCAGCACTGTGCCGGCCGCGGCTTCCCCGGCCAGGCATGCCGCGCACACGTCGAAACGCTCGAGCCTGGTACCTGTCACCGAGTAGGACGACAGGCCGCGGGGACCTGGCCCCGCCTCGAGGGTGAGCCGCAGGGTACCGTCCCCGATCGGGCCGCCGCAACCGCCGCACACCCCTAGACCGGTCATTACGGATCACGGGTGTGGTCTAGTGCCTCGTGAACCGTGACTTTTGTCAGGTCGCCCGCATAGTCGCACCATCGGCATTTGGCTGCTGCCCGCAGGATCCGCCGCCGCCGCGCCCGCTTGCCTAGCCGGTCAGTGACCGCGAACACGCCGGCCAGCGCCGCGATACCGAAGATCAGCCCGGCGCCGAACCCGAAGCCGATAAGGAACGTCTGCCACGACGGCGCCGGGGTCATCAGATCTTCCGCTTCTTGCCGACTGACGCTGTGATGTCGTACGTTCGTAGCAGGTATTCCCCGAATTTTGCGGGCAGTTCGCGCTTGAGGTCGGTGAGGATCTGTGAGGCTGCCTCGATAGTGAGGACCTCGTTGGGGCGGCCCCCGAAGGTGACCGGGTGGCCGTCTGCGTGCCCGTTCACGGCGCCGTTGTCAGTCATTACCCCGCTCCTCTGCTGCCTCGATCAGCCTGTGGATAACCTCGGCCACGGTCGGAAGTGCGCCTTCTTCTGCCTGTACTGCGTACTGCAACCTGAGCAGTTTAGGGGCATCGGAAGTGTAGATCCGCGCTGTGGTCGTGTCCGCCATACCGCCAGTATACCACGTATACGCTGGTCAGGGTAGCGCGGCTAGCTTAGTATGGTCTGATGTCTGCGTAGATCCGGTTGACCGTAAACGAGTCGCCGGCCGTGCCCTCTGCGCCCGTGATGAGCAGCGATCCGGCCGTGTTCACTGTCACGTAAACGTTAAACTCATACAGCCAATTCGTGGTGTTGGCAGCGAAGACAGGGCCGGTAACCGCGCCGAGCGCGCCAGCGTTGTTGTGGATAATCGGGGCTACCCCGCCGCCGCTGAAACGCTGCCAGCCGTCTTGTATGGGGCCGAGAACCAGGCCGCCGGACGCGCCCCACGAGAAGATCGGCGCCCCGGCTGCCTGCGCGCCGATGTAGGTCGCCCATCCCCTAATGTGATATGCGCCCGACGTTTCCAGGTTGCCGATGGTGAGGAGGGTTGCGGCGCCGACTCCGGTAACGGGGATGGCGCTATTCGTGAATGACTTTGAGCCGACCTTGTACGTGTTCCCGTCGCCTGTGGTTTGCGTGACCTGCGGAACGCCGAACGCGGTCACTACCCAGTCGGCAAGATTCCCCCCGACATCAAATTGAATGTCACCGGCCTGCAAAACGATCTGCCCGCCCGTTACCGCCGACTGCACCTGTGACAGCACCGAGATAAACGACGATATGTCGGCGCCGTTCGCCTGCCCTGACGCGATGGCCGCGAACGCCTGCGGGGTGCCGGCCGCGGAGCTCGCCTCACCGAAGAATCCGGCCGGGGAAGTCGGCGGGTGCGCGGTGTCGCCTATCGACAGGCCGGGCAGTCCCGTACCTGACAGGGTGTTGAGTCCAACCGCGTATGTCGTGCCCGCTATCGTGAGGTAGGCGTTTGCGCCGGCTAGTACCACGTTGCCGAATGGGTCGGTGCCCGCCGCTGACACGTCGGAGTAGATCAGGTTGCCGAGCGCCGGGGTACCCGAGTAGGTGAATAGTCCCTGTGTGGTGATCCGCGTATCGCCCGCTTGGAATGTTCCGGCGCCCGCTACGCCCGTAGTCGACGGCAGCACGTTGCCGTACGGGTCGACCAGCCCGCCGCCCATCCACGCGATCGGGGGATTTCCCAGGGCCGGTGTCGTGCCTGTCGGGTAGACAAATACGCCGTCACCAGTCCCGAACACGATGACTTTGTTGGCGAACACGATTGCGGTTGACTGGCCGGGCTGCACGCCGCCGGTCGCCTGCTGGCCGGCCGGGGCGTTCTGGGGCGGCGGCGGCATCCCGCCGAGACCCGCGGTCACAGCGGCCCCGGTGTGTCCAGGTAATCCATTGTGCCTGTCACGTTGACCGCGGCCACGTCCCCCGGCTTCGCTGCGCTGAATTTGGCGATGATGAACAGTCCTACGGTCAGCGGGGGGAACGCGACCGCCAGGACCCCGGCGCCGCCGGGGAACAGGGTGCCCATCAGCGTGATCGGGGTGCCGGCCGCACCCATGTAGACGAGGCAGGTTGACACGTCGTTGACGCCGGACGTGGTCGACGTGGTGACCTGCGCCGGGTACCAGACGGTACCGGCGCCCTGCGGGCCGATCTGCAATGTGAGGAGGCCGCCCGCGGAGATGAACCCTTGCGCCTGCCCGCCTTGCAACGGCACGCCCGACCGGTGCACGGTGTAGGTTTCCATGCCCGCCGATGCGGGCCGCCTGATCGTGAACGCCGGGGCGTTAAGCGCCTTGTACCAGTCCCGGCGCGGCATCTACATCAGGAAGCGGCATAGCGCGCGGTCGCTGACGGCAATAACGTCTACGTTGACTGTGTAAGTGCTGCCGCCGGTCAGTGTCCCGCCGAACACTAGGGATTGCTGCGCGCCGAGCAGCAGCCCCGTGCGGCCGCGGTGCAGCATCGGCGCGGCCGGCGTCAGGATCCCCAGCTCGTTTTGCGGCTGCGCGCTCGAGGGGCCGGCGCCACGGTAGACGGTCATCGAATCGGTACCGGTCAGCCCGTTGCATACGATCGCCTGCACCGCCCACCACCAGCCGAGCGGGCAGAACACTGGCAGCACGGCCGGGGTCGCCGTCGCCGCCGACCCAAGGAACTGGAGCGGCTGCAACGGCCGGTAGGAAATTTCCTCATATTCGGCCGCCTGCTGCTGCCGCAGCGCGCGGAGCTCGCCGGTCAGCGTATCGAGCCGGACGCCGATCTTCGCCCACACGTCGAGCAGCGGGCCGGCGGGATCCTCGAGGGGCGGCGGCATCACGTCAGTCACGCGCTCTCCTCCGATGTTTCACGGGGAACACTGTGCAGCGCCGGGGGTTTCCCGAACACTGCCGCGATCCGGCCGCCGGTCAGCAGGTCAACACTGATCAGTATGATAACCGCGCCGATCGCTACGCCCGCGATGCCGTAGGCCACGTCGAGCCTGTCACCGTTCACTCTGCCTCGCTCACGTCAATGTAGGACGGCGCCATCGGGTTATTCGACGGGTCGCTTTGCACGTACCGGCCGCACCACTGGAGGATTTGCGGCAGGTGCAGCGCCGTATCATCACCAAGGCATCCGGTCACGTCGATGGTGGCGGTGCCCATGACGGTCCCGAACGGGTCGCGCATCGTGAGCAGTAGTGTGCGCTGCCGGATGTCGCTGTTCATGGTGATCAGCGTACGCCCGTCACCCGTGCCCGGCGGGGAACCCGCCCCACGCATCGCCTTTACGATCTTCCGGGCCGGGCTAGGTATATCGTAACCGTTATGCACCCGGTAACGGATGACCAGCCCGCCACCCTCGAGCATATCCAGGCTGATATCTGTGAGATGCTCCGTATTTTCCGGCGCCTCGAGCAGGTCATCGACAAGTACGAGCCTGCGGCCGGGTCGCTGCTGCGGCTGCGGGACGGCGCCCGGTTCCGCAAGCTGGGGAAAGGCCAGCCCGATGCCGCGCGTTGAACTGCGAGACGCTTTCGGCCAGTGCTTCGCCATCGCCACCACGAGCCGCGAACTGCTACAGGCGTGGTTTGACGAATGGCTGCCCGTCATGTACCCGGCTGACGCTGACCCGCTGCTAGGTGATCCGGTGATCCGCAGTGTCTACCCGCTGGACGCGGTAGGTACCGGGTGGGACTGGCCGGGGGACAGCCGTTATATCGGCGTGCCGTTCCGCATACCCCGAGACCCGGCTAAAGCGCTGGCCGCGCTAGACGAACGGCGCGCATGGATCGAAGAACAGACCAGGAAGGCACTCAATGACCGAGACCAGCGCCGAACATGAGGATACGCCCGACCTGGCCAGCCTCGCGGACAAGGTAGATCAGCTAGCGGAAACGGTGGCCGGGCTGGTCGACCGGTTCCACGGCGCCGCATCTGAGCATGAGGCTTCCAAACTGGAGCGGCCCACCCGCGAGGTTGAAAGCACACAGCAGCACGCCGCCGGTCTGCAAGAGGAGGTCCGCGCCGAACTGGCCAAGCTGCGGCAGCAGGAAGCACACGAGCAGCAGCATGCCGAGCTCGCAAGGCAGACGGTTCCCGAGCGGCCGCCCCGAGAGTTCCGGCGGGTTGAGCGGGCTATGGGCTGGCTGACGGAAGATGACCGGTGAGCGTCAGTCTCAAGTGCAGGCTTTACGGCGTCCGGCCACATAGCCCATGCTCGGGCACCACCGACGACGGAACCGAATCCCGATGCGAATGCTGGTGCCACAATGACAACGTTCTGTAATCCGTACGGGTCAGAGAATCCGGGCGGGCACGCGACGAACAATCTGGCCGCATTCGAGCCGGTGCCCGCTGTCGTCAAGCAGCAATGGAACTGTGACCGCCGTGACACGCACCGGTTTAGGTTCATCTGTGAGCATGGCCACCGCGGCAACCTGGTCGACTTGTGCCCTAAGCACTGGGCCGAGTTCAACTCGGAACGCACCTACCCGGACACGGGGCTGCCTGTCCCGATCGGTGTCCGGCGTGACATCGGATTCTGCCCGCGGTGCAACGCCGAGTCTGACCATCGCTGCGCGGTGCGATTGGAGCATGTCTCATGACGACCACCACCGAGGTTCCCGGCCCGGAGACTGCCCCGACGACTGCGGAGGTCCGCGCGTGGGCTGAGCGCCGCCACTTGCTCGAGCCGGGCGGGCGGGGCAGGATCGCCGCCGAGATCTGGGGCGCGTACGCCGATGAGCAGGCCGCGGCCGCCGCCGCGGGGGCCGCTGCGCTCGAGGCTGCCGGGGTGCCGCCCGCGGCGGTCACCGAACCTCACGCGGTCGGCGTGAAGGAGCCGCCCGCCGATCCGCCGCCCCTCGGGCGGGCCGAGGAGCCGCCCGAGCAGCCCCGCCGGCCGTTGCGTGAACGGCTGCACATCGTCAGGCCCGATCAGCCGGGCGAACCCCGTAAGCCGCGGGCGCATAAGCGGGTCAGCCTCGAGACGCTTGGCGGTCTAGCCTGGGTGGGGGTATCCCGCGGTGTGGCGTTCGCCGGGGAAACGTACCTGCCTGTCGTCAAGATGATGAGTTTCCAGGCGCCCGTCGCCGGGGCTGTGGTTGAGGATCTGGCCCGCGGGACCATCGCTGACAAGATCTTGCAGCCGGTCGCGCGGCTGACCGAATCGGGCGGGGCGGTCGGCGCCCTCGTCGGCGCCCCGCTGCTCACCGCGCTGGTCTGCAAACGTCCCGAGCTGTATCCGCAGGTGCACCCGATGCTTATGGCTGCCATGCGGGAATGGGTGATCGTGGCCGGGCCGAAGCTGCGGGAGATGCGCCGCCGTGAGGAGAAGTTCAAGGAGGAAATGGGCACGTTCACCGCTGAGTTTGGCGTCACCGTTGAGGAGCTGCTAGCGGAAGTGTTCGCGGCCCCGGCGCCGGCCGGGCCGCCGCAGACCGCCGCCGCGAACGGGCAGCCGTGATGAGTCAAGGATGGTGGGCGGTCGCGCGGTATGTTCTGACCGCCGCCCTTGCCGGGCTGGCCGCCGCGTCCCAGTATTACCCGGACGTGCACTGGATCGCTATTGCGATCGTGGTGCTCGGTGTGCTCGGCATCCATGTCGTGCCGCCCGCTGCGGCGGTGTATAAGGCGACAACAGCGCCGCCGCCATGACCGTGCCGCCTCATGATCGTGCGCCTGCACATGCCGTCGCAAATGCGGATGCACGTAAACGCGTGGTTGCGATGTCGTGGGCTAACTTCCGTGCGTGGTTCCGTGACGAGTGGGAACCCGGTAAGCACGTTGCGCTGATCGGGCCGACCGGGGAAGGCAAGACGACGTTTGCGGTTGGCTGCCTGTCGCTGCGCAAGTGGGTGCTTGCCCTCGATCCGAAGGGTGAGGATGACACGCTGACCGCCTCGGGTTACCGGCGCATCACCACCTGGCCGCTCGAGCGGACGAGGGAGGGACGCCAGATCCGTGAGGACATCGCGGCGGGGAAACCTGCCCGGCTGATCGTCGGGGGGGCCGCCCGCACCCGTGAGGACATGCACGCCCTGGCCGAGCTCATGCGTGACGCGATCGAAGGGGTACGCGCGGAGGGCGGCTGGACGATCTACGCTGACGAGTTCCAGATCTTGGCCGACCGCCGCATGTTCGGTGTCGATAAGGAAATTGAGGGTCTGCTGATTGCCGCGCGGACGCGGGGAACGTCAGTCATGACAGCGTTTCAGGCGCCCTCGTGGGTGCCGAAGGCTGGCACCCGGCAGGCGTCGTTTACGGTGATCTGGGGAACCCGTGACCGGGTGATGCTCAAAACTGTGGCTGAGGCGATGGGCCGCCCGTGGCGTGACCTCGAGGCGATGGTTGATGAACTGCCGGAGTTTCATGTGCTGGTCATCCCGAAGCGGATCCGTGACCCGCTGGTACTGACCCACGCGCCGCAGGTCGCCTGATGGCGTGGCCGCAAGATCCCGATGCGGAGCATCCGTGGACGATCACCGAGCCGTGGTATGCGCCGCGCAAGGTTTCACTGAGTCTCCCGCCGGCCGCGCCCGCACCGGCCGCGCCTGTACCAGTGCGGCAGGCACGCCCGCCTCGCCCTATACCGGCACGGAGGCTGGCCGAGCCGGGATGATCACCTAGGCTCAGGGAACGCTTCCCGGTTCTTGCCGCCACGGGTCCACCGGATGATGGCTATGTCCCGCCCGTCCCTGAATGCGTTCCACGCCTTGAACGCGAAGGCCATCTGCCACCGCTGGTCGATCTGCCCCTTGCGCCCCGCCGGTTGCGAATCGCGGTTATTCATGGATCGAGCAAGAATTGCGGCCTGGCTACCCTGCGGTCGTTCGTTGGCGAGCTGGCCGAAGAACTCCTCGGCATCTTCCAGGCTCAGGTTGCTGCACACGATCCAGCACACCGCGAGCACTGACCGGCTCATGCTGACGAATTTGTTGATGCGCCGGGCGATTGCCACAGCCTCCTTGATCTCTTCCTCGCGTTCGGTGAAGAGATCCCAGAGCCCGGTCAGGGTGGGCATCGGGCGGGCGGTCCAGTCACCTTCCCATGTCAGCTCGCCCTGGCTGTAGCGCCAGAGCAACCGTGTGGTGGTGGAAGCCGTGAGGTGGTCGCCATAACCGCGAACGATCAGGTAGTCGTTGAAGCTGCGGGATTTGCCTGAGTCGATAACGAGCTGTGTCTCATCGTCAAGTTCCTCGATGAGGACCACGGGGATTTCCTGCCCCGACCGCACGATGGCCGATAGCCGGTGCTGACCGTCAAGGAGCTTCCCGGACTTGCCGATCCGGATCGGGCTACCGTCCGCTCGCCATGCGCCGTTGGCTATGTCGGCTGCCATAGCGGTGATTCGCTGTTGGCTAAGGGTTCGGTTTCCCGTGTTCGCCTGAAGTAGCTTGGCGGCATGGGCAGGGGTCATTACGATCTCGCTGATCTTCACTCTGATCTCCTGTCTGAAGCGCCCTGGCCTGCACGCCGGGGCGCTTCATCTACTGTAAGGGCATGACTGTCCAGCCGGAGGATGTTGAGCCGGAAGAGAACCGCGCCACCGCACCCGACTGGCGGGCCGACCCCAACTTCACCCCCCCGCAGCGGCTGCCCTGGTCTGTCCTCGGCCCCGACTTCACCGCCGCATGCTGGCAGTGCTGGCCGGGCTGCTGCCGGCGGGTTACCCAGTGGCCGATGCGGTCGCGCCGGTCGGATGCCACGGCCGGCCGCCTTTAGGCGGTCTCATCTTGGGCTGCGGGCTGTCTGCGGGCCGCGCGCTGCGCCGCCTCCCGCTGCCGTAGCGCACCCTGCCCTGTCTGCTGTGACCGGTTCGACGCCAAGGCCAGGCCCGCGGCCACCCCTTGACCGCCGGGCACCACCGCGGCCACGTTCGCCGCTTTGTCCAGTGCCCCCGACCGTTTCAGCCCGTACGCCGCGAGGATCAGCACGCCCGTCAGGGCGATCACCCCTGACACTCCCATGATCAGCCCGCCGAGGACCGCGCGAACTTCGGACTTGGACAGGATACAGAACTGGCCGACGTTCCCGCCGCTGCCGAAAATGTCGTTGACCCATGAGGTACCGGGCACGCCACCGAACCCGATCACGCACGTTGACCCGAGCTGAGTCGACGCCGCCGCCGCGGCGGCCTGCTCCGCGGCGGTAGTCTGCGCGGCCGTGCCGCCGCCCGCGGCCGTACCGCCGGGCACGTTCGGATCCGGGGTGGTCGACCCCGACAGGAATTGCTTGTACGCCCCGGAGTCGTAGGTGCCCCACGGGGACCAGCCGCCCGCCGCGGTGTACTTCGCTACCGCCTCGGCAGCGTTGCCGGACGGGGTCGTCCACGCCGCCGGGTACTGGTGGGTACCTGTTGACACCTGCCATAGACCGACTGACGTTTGGGTGCCGCCGTTGTCGGTGTAGTTCATGGCTGCCGAGTTGCCGCCCGATTCTGCCTCAGCTATGGCGGCCGCCATCGGGGCGAGACTCGCGTTTCCGCCTGCGTTGATCCAGAGCTGCTCGAGCTGTGCGTACGAGTAGACGGTCATCAGAGCCGTCCGGCCACCGAACCGGGGATTGCTGTGCGGCCTGCGTTGGCGGCCGCCGCGTTCGGTCCTGCGCTCACACTCGGCGCCGAGCTCGAGGCCGCGCCGGCCGCGTTCTGGCCGCCGGGCACAATCTGGGTGTTGGGCGTCAACTGTGCCGTGGCTGTCTTCCAGTTCAGCACGTGCACGGGATTGGCTAGCTGGCCGAGAGTCACGTCATAGCCGCGGATCAGGCAGTAGGCCCACAGCATCCCCGTGTACCCGGCCCACGCCAGGCCCATGCCGATCGCTGGCATTATCCCTCCGTGCTCGGGTGCTCAATCTGGTACTCGTATCCGGCGATGAAAATACCGCAGATCGCCACCGATGCCCAGAACGGCAGCCATGAGGAGGAGCCGCGCGCCGATACCGCCCATCCGGTGCCGAGCACGATCGCCGCGGCGGCCGCCTCGCCAGCGCGGATCCGCTTGATGTTCCCCTCTTTCGCTTCCTGCTCGTGGAAGAACGGGGATGCGACGGTGAACCATGACGGGCAGAATCCGGCGAACACGCCCGACGCCTCACCGATCAGCAGGATGATGATTGTCGCTTCATCCCGCGACAGTGCCATGAGGGGCTACAGGCCGGCTAGGAGCTCAACCGCGCGGATCACGGCTTCCACGGCCCCGCCGGGGCCGCTGCCAGTGCCCGCCAGGGCTTCCCTGGCTTCCGTGAGCAGCTTGGCTACCTCGCCGCTGCCCGCCGCCTTGCCGGGTGCGGCTGCGTCCGGCTCAGAGGCCGCCGTGGGCGAGTATCCGGGCTGCCCGAATGCCGCGCCGCCGGTCATGGCTGGCCCGGTGCGGACGGCGGGACCGCGAGGGCGTCAACGGCGGCTTGCGCGGCGGGGAGCTGCGCGACCGCCGTGTTGAGCGCTGACGTGTCGACGGGGGTACCGCCGCCCGCCTCGATAATGGCCGTGATCGACTGCACGTCCGCCGACAGTGCCGTCAGGAACGAGTTCAGCGCGGTTACCGCCGCGTTAACATCATCTTGTGCCGCCATGATCCGGTCTACCTTTCCTTCGATGCGTTCTAGGGTCCGCTCGATTCGCTCGAGCCGCTCAGTGTCGTGCATTGGCCTGCCCTTACGTGAAGTGCAGCCGCGGGATAGTCGGGTACTGGCCGCCGGGGAAAGCATACGGGCGCTGCCACGTCGACGGGTCGGTTAGGTCGGTGCCGACGCCGCCCGGTAGCCGCTGCCCGGCTGCGTCGACCCGCGGGCCGCGGGGCCGCTGACCGCCCGCCGCGAACGACAGCGGGGTTGTGCCGCCCGGTAGCGGCCGCTGCCTGTCCGGCGCCGGATGCGTCGGCAGTGCGGGGCCGCCCGCCGAGTATCCGGCGGCCAGGGGGATTACCTGCCCGTTGGCATGCTCGCGGACCACGATCGACGTGAGCGGTGCTGTCTTGGGCGCGACCCGGTGAGTATGCGTGACGCTCTTACGGGTCAGCATCATGCCCTCCCGGCTGCTACGAGCTGGCCCCAGGTCCCCGGCCTGGTCGCGTACACGGGGGCGCCGTCCGCTGTGATCAGGCTGTCAGCGGGCACTGTCGCCACCATTCCCGAGTCGAAGATGTAAACGACGCGGAGCGGTGTCTCTGTCGGGGTGCCGGGCGGGATGCCCTTAACCCGCAGGTCACCTTGGGCGGCCTGCTGCTGCACACGGGAGATCACATCAGCCCCCCGGCGGTCGCCTCAGCCTCTTGGAGCTGACCGGCCGCCTCGAGCTCGGCTACGCGCCGGGCGCGGGCCGCGCGGGCTGCGGTGTAGTCGATCAGCCCGTCGTAGAGCGCGGTGAGCTCGCCGGCCACGTCGTTGTTCGCGCAGTACCAGCCCGCCGCGAAACTGCATGCCATCAGGTACAGCAGTCCGGTCTTCATACGGGCATCATCCCACTTTTCACTTGGGGGTGTGGAACGCGACCTGAGCAGCCGGACCCTGTCCGCTTGCGTTCCGGGCCGACACGTGCCCGTGCATGCTGCTGTCCGGCCGCAGGCCGGTGAAGATCGTGGACGTGGTCGCGACGGTCCTCGAGGCGATGGTCTTCGACTGGTAGGTGATCTGCACGTAATAGCCGGTCGCCCCCGTGGTCTTGTCCCACGCGAGGGTGGCTGACGTTGCAGTCACCTTGGAGGCTTTGAGGCCGCCGACCGGGCCGGGAATGCCCGGCTTGGCTGCGGGCGCCGGGGTCGTCGTGCCGGTGCCGGTGCCGGTGCCGGTGCCGGTGCCGGTGCCGGTGCCGGTGCCGGTGCCGGTGCCGGTGCCCGTGCCGGTGCCGGTGCCGGTGCCCGTGCCGGTCGACTGCTGCCCCTCGAGGTCTTGAATTTCGGTCTGCAACGTGGCGATCTGGCCGCCGTAGTCGACTTGGTCGCACGGCACTGTGTTCCCTGACGTGTCGGTGCAGTTCCCCGACTGTGTCGTGGCGCCCGTGTTCGCGGCGGCCGCGGCCGCCTGCCGCGACTTGTAGAAGTACCAGACCGCGGCGCCGCCGATCCCGATGATGCCGAGCCACGCCCACGTGGGGAGCGGGCCGACTTTGCGGGTAAGGAAGTTGCCGCCGCCCGCCGCCTCACGGGCGGGGACCGCCTGCGGCCGCTCGGGGGCCGCTTCGCTCACGAGGTCTGCACCCACTTAGGCCAGTTCTGCACCGCATACGGCTGCGTGACCAGACCTTGCCCGCCGACCTTGGGCGGGGCCGTGGCCATCACCGCGGGCAGGCCGCGCGGGTCGACAGCGGGGAGAGGCAGCGCGTTGTCTGACACGTACGCGATCTGTGACGTGTTGTAGATCGGGCCGGGGGATCCGTTCGGGCCGGCCTGCTCAGAGTTGGCCTGGTAGTACAGCGCCGGGTAGATCACGTCCGGCGCGTACCTCGAGGACCGCTGCGAGCCCTGCGCCCATCCCCCCTCGGGGACCGCGGCCGGGGCGGGCGCCTGCACCTGCTCAGTGCCCGGCTGCCCGTGCCTGCGTCCCACCGATGACCAGGACCCGAAACCCTGCGCCGGGGCGGGGATCAGCCACGCCCCCGCATGAGCTACGCTTTGCGGCTGCTCTGACGGGTAGGTGCCCTCCCGTTCGGGGGGCGGCCCGTATGCCGTGAACTTCACTACGGCGCCACGCCGAGGAGCGCGCCCTCAGCGGGCTTGGTGACCTTCACCAGCCCGTTAGCCGCCGCGGTCGTACCGTTCGGGTGGATCAGGAAGTCAGCGATGATGATGCCGACAACGACGAGACCGGCCAGGCCGAGGAGTGATGTGGGCCGCATGTGCGTCTCCTTTCACGCGGTCTTCGGGGCGCCGCCGCCGCCGGCCGGGGCCGCGGCCGGGGCCGGGGTGCCGCCGCCGACGCCCCAGAGGTTGAGCAGCGCCGCGATGTCGACGCCGAACGCGAGGGCGGTCGCCAGGTATTCGGCCGGCTGATATTCGGCCAGGACCGCCAGCAGGATGAACAGCCCCGAGGTTGACAGCAGTGCACCCGGCACTGGCGGGGCGTGATTCTTGGCAACCGACCGGTAGACGATGATGCCCTCACCGATCAGCCACGCCAGGATTATGCCCCGCATCGCCTCAGCCTTGACCTACGGCCTTGCCTTGCGGCATGACCCAGTGGACGACGTACATGGCGCCGAGACCTACCACGACGCCCCAGAAAAACGGGTGACGCATCATGTTCTCCTTGGTTATCGCGGAAGACTCCACCACAGGTAGAGCAGGAGGGCGGCAGCGAGCAGTCCGGCGCATCCGGCGCCGACCGCTGCCGTACGGGGACCGGTCGCGGCGCCGGTCACGGGACCGTACGCCGCGGCCGCCGCCGTGGAGGGGCCGGTTGAGGATGCCCCGGCAGGGATGGGATACAGGCCGCCGCCGCTCGAGGCGGCCGCGCCGAACCCTGCGCCGCCGCGGAGATTCAAACCGGGCATGGTCTAGACCTCCGGTAGTCCCTGGATCAACTGGCCGGACGGCACGACCTGGCCGACCAGCGCGTTGAGTGTCGCCGGGGCGTTGAGGAGCGTCCCCCACGGGAACCCGGCAACTTCAATCTGCGTGCCGGGGTTGGTTGACAAGAAGATCTCGCCGGACTCGAGCAAGCCGAACATGCGCTGGTTTAGGGCGGTCTTGCGGGTCTGCGCGATGACCCCGTTGGGCCGCGAGACCTGGATGGTGCCCGCGGTGCCCGCCGCTGACTTGAGGCCGGCCGGGATGAATCCGGTCGCTGACCCGATCGACATCTGGATTGCCATGTCGTCAAACAAGGTCTGAATGTCGGTGTCGATCAGCGGGACACCGTCGACCAGGAACCGGGGCCGGGCCGGCCAGCCGATATCGGTCGTGCCGTTTTCCGTGCACCGCAGGCCGAGGGCGTTACGGAGCTCGAAAATCAGGGTGGTGAGGTATCCGCCGAGGCGCGGCAACTGCACGTTGAGGGCGCCGCCGGATGCGATCGTCGGGTTGCACGGCTGCAATACCCACTGGCAGGTGGTGCCGATGCCGGGCGGCTCGACAGCGACACCCTGCGGCAGCCAGTAGAAGTCCACGTCTAGCTGGAACTGCAACGTGGGGGGGGTGCCGGTGAGCGTCGACCAGATCGAGGACGTGGGGCCGACGTTGACCTGCAACGTTGGCAGCAGCGAAGCGTTGGCGCCGCTGATCAGCCCGTACGCCTTGGAGAACTCCCACGGCAGGTAGGTGGAGAACTGGAACCCGCCGTTGGTGGTGTTGGCCTGCGTGAATGACGGCAGCGCGGATATGTCCTGCGTCTCGTCAACGCCGAACTGGCCCGACAGCATCGGGATGAGGTAGAACGCGTGGAAGCCCGGCGCGACGATGATGGGCGTGCCGAATGCGTCCTTGAGGGTGACGAGCTGCCCGACCGGGAACACGCCGTCGCCGCCGACTACCAGCGTTGCGACGGTCGCGCCCGCCGACGTGGAAGTGACCTTCAGCCGGTAGCCCTTGTTGTAGCCGGGGGAGGCCACCATCGGGTTTGCGACGAGGCCGCCGAACGACGGCTGAGCGATGTACTGGGACCGGCGGCCGTCCTGACTGTGGCGGATGAACGGGCCGCCGGGCGCCTCAACGGTGGTCTGCGGCTGCGGGCGGCCCGCCGCCACGCCTGTCGTAGCCGGGGACGCGGCGGTAGCGGTGACCATTAGACGATCACCGCCACGATCTCGGCCGCGCCGTGGGACAGCGAGCCGGGCGAGGTTGTGCCGAGCGTCTTAGCCGACCAGACGTGAAGCAGCCCGAACACGGGACGCATCAGCAGGGCGGCGGCAACGGCAACCTCGAGGATGCGCCTCGTGGGCATCGGGGGGACCTCCCGCGGGAAACGTAGGGGTAACCCCGGACCCCCCGAGACGAAGCTGAGACCTCAGGCACGAGGGAATCCGAGGTCTCATCCCGCATGTTACTCCCTAGCATTGGTGTTGTGCCCTTTGCCCGCGATCCTTTGTCGGTCATGTATGACGATGATGCGCGGGTGATCCTTGACCGGCTGTACGGGCTGCCGATGCGGGGCGGCGCCGCGCGCACCATCGCCTACGTCGCGTCGCCGCCGTTCGCGGCCGCCGACGATTACGACGGGTCGCTGACCGTGCAGGAACGCGCGTTCCTGCGGTCGGTTTACTGGAATCTTGGCCGCCGCCGCCCGTTCCGCTCGATACGCGCGGACTGGTCAGAAGATTACGTTCCGGGTCTCGGCCGGCCGGTGACAGTAACCATGTTCACGCTGGCCGCGGCCCGCGCCTGGTCTGAGGCGCATCCCGAGCGTCCCCGGTACGCGGACCATCCCGAGCTCCGCTCAGCCGGCGCCCAGGCATAGTGAAGCCCCCCGGATACAGGCTGAGAGGCGCAGAACCGGGGGGCTTCACTCGGGGGCCAGGCGCTCCGCGGGGAGCGGGCGAGCTTCGGGTCGCGCCATGCCCGTCTATGTGGAAGCCGGCCTAGACCGCTTGCGCGGCGCCCCCTGGCCGGCTAAAACTGGGGGCTACCAACTGATCAGTTGCGAGCATATCAAAAGAAACTGCGGCTACCAACGAGTTAGCCGATAGTTCTCCTTATGCTGCCCAACTCAAAATCGGACAGGCCGGGGCCGGTCGGTGGCCATGCCTCCCAAGGGGGCTCTGCCCCCTTTCGATCCCCTGGCAAGGGGATCCCCCCTTGCAACCCCGCTCCGTGCCAGCCCTCCGGGCTGCCACGGCTCGAGCTTGTGGCTTACCTGAGGCCCTAGCCACCGTACCGGTGACCACGTCAGCCATAGGGGATACGTCCCCGCGCGTGCGCGCGAGAGCCGCCCGCCGTCTGCCCTCCCGATATTTCTAACGCTATTCCTGGCACCCCTAGACGTATGCATACGCGGGGGGATAGCATAGGGATATCAGCAGGCAGACGAGAGGCGAAGACATGATCGGGACAGTAAGCACCGAGCGGGCAACGACGATTGCCGCGGACGTTGACGGCGTAGTGCAGACCGAGCTAATCGGGCAGGTCACCGAGCGGCGCCGCGCGCAGTTCGCCTACCGCGCCGAAGCTGACCAGTGGGCCGCCGACATGGCCGCCGAGGGTTTCACGGTCACGTGGATCGCATCGGCAGCGGTCAGCTACTTCGGCCCGACCGACGCGCCCGGCAACTGCTGGTCCGTCACGGTTGAGAAGCCGGCGGAACTGCCGGCCGTGCGGTGCGAGCTAGTGAACGCGCCGGCTCATGATGGCGTGCACCCGCAGCTTCCCAACTGCCGCCACCCGCAGCAGTGAGCGCCGAGGACGTGACGCTGGCCGGCGCCGTGGACGCTGTCTGCGGTGTCGGTGTCAGCGTCTACCAGGATCACGACAAGGTCCGCATCTCGGTAGCGGGCGCCGAGGTGAAGCTAGACATGCGGGCTGTCGCCGGGCTGATGACAGCCCTGCGCGATGCCGCGCTGGATGCCCGGCTATGGGAGCTCGGGAACGCTAACGCCGCCGCCGCCCTCGAGGACGGCCGGTCGCTGGCCAGTTGCGGGCACCCCGCCGACGCGGATGGTGAATGCTCATGCTCATGGTGGCCCGAGCGGGCGCCGGATCGAGGTTAGCAGGCATGTCCGACATTATTCCGATCCCCCCCGAGGATCAGCCCGCATGGGCCGATCTGCTCGGACTCGAGCCGGTCATATTCATCTGCGACCGGTGCAAGATGCCCGCCGCCCGGGCGGCCGCGGGATGGGTGCACGTGGAAGCCGCCGATGCCGCATTCTGCGCGCTGATCTTCGGCACGACAGACACGGGGGGATCAAGGCAGTGAACCGTGCCTAGCCCCGCGGCGGCCGGCGCCGACATCGCGCGGATCCGCGACATACCCCGGCTGTGCATCTGTGAATGGGTCCTCAACCGCACCCTGATGCGGTGGGTTCGCACCGGGCCGCGCGGAAACTGCCCGTGGCACGGGAAGCGGGACCTGTGACCGGCCGCACGGCCTATCCGCCGGTCCCACCGGGTAAGCCGATCAAAATGGACGTGCCCCGCCCGCTGCGCACCCGCATTGGCGCCATCCGCGACACCCTCATCACCGAGACCGGCCGAACCGTGACACTGCCGGAAACGCTCGAGGAGCTCGTCAAATTCTGGGAAACGGAACATCGGTGACCGGCACGGTCTACCTGCTGCACTTCGACCAGCCGTACAAGCACGCCAGGCACTACACCGGCTGGACGGCTGATCTCCCCTCGAGGCTGGCCGCCCACGAGCTCGGCAACGGCGCGAACCTCCTGGCCGTCGTGCACGCCGCGGGGATCAAATGGCGGCTTGCCCGCACATGGCAGGGCACCCGCGCAACCGAGCGGAAAATCAAACGGCAGGGGGGCGCCAGCCGGTCATGCCCGCTGTGCAAACCCGGCATGAGAATCATAAGGCGATAACAATGAGCCAGGACAAAGGCCAGCGGGCCGCCGCATGGGTAGCTGAATACCTCCACCCATGGTGGCCGACCGCAGAGAAAACGCCCAACGGCAGGTCAGGCGCCGATATCGACAACACGCCAGGCGTCAGTTTCGAGATCAAGACGGGCACCGTATGGCGTGAATCATGGCTCAAGCAGGCCGCCAAATACCGGGGGAAGATTAAGATACTCATATACCTGCCGCCCGGATGCGGCGCCGCCAACGTGGCAAACGCCCAGATGATCATGCCGATGCACGTAGGCATGCAACTACTCGAGGCCGCCGGGTACGCCCCGCCGGGAAACGCCGAATCAAGGAGCGGATGACAAATGTGGGAAGCATACGCAGGCATAGCACTGGCGATCATGGCCGCCGGGTACGTGGTCGGCATGCTGGCCGAACGGTCACGCCTCGAGCGCCGCGAGTACGACGCCGAGATAGCGGTCTATGACCGGCAGCTCGAGGACAGCGAGGCGGAACGGGCGGCGCGCTCCGCCGCCCTCCCGTCGACCGCCGAACTACTCGAGTGGGCATCCCTCGAGCGGGCCGCAATGCCGCGCGACCCGTACGGCAATGAATGGCCCGGTCACGCCCCGGCGGTCAGCTATCCCGACCGGAACACAGGCAAGTCTTACAGGCTGTGGACGGACGCCGCCAGCATCATGCCCGTCATGATGCCCAGCCCGCCGCAGACCGCCGCGGTCACGCTGACCGCGCCGCAGCGCGGACGCTACCCCGACACGGACACCGGCATGCTCGGCAAGCTGACCGATACCGGCGAGATCCGCGCGCTCACCGACGAAACCGACGCGGCTATCGCGGTCATGCGCGCCGACAATGACGCATGGCTCGACAAGTGGGGGGCAGGCGCCGCGGTATGACACCCGGGGAGCAATACGACGCACTAGCGGCCGCCACCGATCCGGCTGTCATGCAGGCAACCGTCCTCAAATTCCTGTTCATGAAGACAGCCGAAATCGACGCGTCTCTTGAAGCCCTGACCCCCGTTATCGGCGCCATAGCGGGCCGCGTCGGCGTATCGGCTGCCCAGATCCGGCGCCTGACGGGCGCGCTAGCCGAGGAGGTCACCCCGACATGACCGCCACTCTCCGGTTTGTCGACGCCGCCTACGCCGGGGCGATCACGGGCGGCCCGTATGACGGGGTCGCGTTCTACCTGCCCGGCGGGGACGCCTATCACCCGTGGCCGATAGCGGACGTGCACGCGCGGCCCGAACGCTACCGGCTGCCCGTATGGGTCCGCAGCGACCCGCAAGCCGTCGCCCCGATCACGGACGCTACCGCGTGCCTGCACGCGCTGGAATCCTACGGCGTGCCCGCGGGCGCCCTCGTAGCGCTCGATTCGGAAACGTCGATAGACCCGACGTGGGTCGCGTCGTTCGTCGGCGTGCTGAACGGCGCCGGATATCGCGTAATCGACTACGGCAGCCAATCGTCCGTGTTCGGCAACCGCAACCCAGACGGGTACTACTGGGGCGCCGACTGGACCGACGTTATCCACCTGGCATCCGGCGATGACATCACGCAATACGCCAATTTCAGCAATCAAGACCTCGACGTGGCGAGCTCGGCGCTTCCGTTCTGGGACACCCGCCCGCCCGCCCCGCCGGCCCAGTGGACGGAGTTTGACATGGCCAGGCTGCCCATACTCAAGCAGGGATCCGCCGACGTGATGGGAGGCGGTTTCTGGTACGTCCGGCGCCTGCAAATGCTAGCCCACATCACAGGCGCGCTCGAGGGGATCCCCGCGGCGGCCACACTGCCCGCGGCTGACGGCCAGTACGGGCCGCTCACTGTCGACGCCGTTCGCGCGGTGCAGCAGCACTACGGCATCACCGTCGACGGCATCACCGGGCCGCAGACGTGGAGCGTGCTTCTCACCGGATCACCCGGCTAGGCGGCCCCGCTCATGGCCAGGATCATCACTAGAGCGCGGCCGGTCATACGCCGATGGTGCGTCACGTGCCAGCGGGTAACGATCTCATGGTGGGACAACTACCACGACGAGCGTTGCTCGGGATGCGGCCCGGAGAGCGGCGCAAATCCCGGATGGGGCGTGCACGACTTCGACGCCGACGATGGCTGACCGAGTGGCTGCCGAGGTCCGTCGCTACCTAAGCGACTGCCGGACGTTCGGGCGCCTGCTCGACCCGCACTACCACCCGACCGAGGGCGGTGCGCTCAAAATGATCTATCACCGCGGCCGGCATGAGACGGATGCCATCAGAGAGGCATACCGGAAAGCCGTTAGCGAAAGCAACGATAAATCGTTAGCGACGGCAACTAATAATCGTTAACACGGGTTAACTAATGTCGTTAGCAAGGGTAACTAATATGGTTAGCAAGGGTAACGATCTTGAATCGTGATCCGATCGTTA
>Ga0209656_10000806_pt1 | contig 20208 bp, 20 predicted proteins | sample BogFormECP12_OM2_FD_188239 | JGI IMG/M metagenome (GOLD analysis project Ga0209656, IMG submission 188239) | Bog forest soil microbial communities from Calvert Island, British Columbia, Canada - ECP12_OM2 (SPAdes) (version 2) | ecosystem: Environmental > Aquatic > Freshwater > Wetlands > Bog ... | reverse complement strand
TAACCAGCTGGAACGAGCTGAACCGGGAGGGCGTGGAGATCCAGAAGGAAAAGCTGCGCCACCCGGACCGCCCGGCGCGAGTGCCGTACGTGACGCAGATGCTCGACGACACGTGCGGCCCGGCGGTGGCCGTGTCCGACTGGATGCGGGCCGTGCCGGAAAAGATCCGGCCCTGGGTGCCCAGCACCTACGCCACGCTGGGCACTGACGGCTTCGGCTTCTCCGACACCCGCCCGGCCGCACGCCGCTACTTCAACACCGACGCCGAGTCGGTGGTCGTCGCGGTGCTCGAGGGCCTGGCAAACGACGGGGAGATCGACAAGTCGGTGGCCGTGGAGGCCGCGGGCCGCTACCGGATCGACGACGTGCTGGCGGCGCCCGAGCAGACGTCGGACCCCGGCGTCGCCTGACCGGGGCCCTCCCGGGGCACCGGCTTGGCGGAACCCGCCAGAAAAGTGGCGTAGGTTTTAGGGATGGTCGACAACAACCGGTTCACCCCGCCGCGCCCGACCCTTGATCTGCTCGACAATGTTCCGGACTCGCTGCTCGGCAAGCTCAAGCAGTACTCGGGCCGCTTCGCCACCCAGGCCGTCGCGGCCATGCAGGACAGGCTGCCGTTCTTCGGCGAGCTGGAGGCCTCGCAGCGGGCCAGCGTCCACCTGGTGGTGCAGACCGCCGTGGTCAACTTCGTCGAATGGATGCGCGATCCCCGCAGCGAGGTCGCCTATACGGTGCAGGCCTTCGAGGTCGTGCCCCAGGACCTGACCCGGCGCATCGCGCTGCGCCAAACCGTCGACATGGTGCGCGTCACGATGGAGTTCTTCGAGGAAGCCGTCCCGATGCTGGCCCGCTCGCCGGAACAGGCGGCGGCGCTGACCAGCGGCATCCTGCGTTACAGCCGCGACCTCGCGTTCACGGCGGCCTCCGCCTACGCCGACGCCGCCGAGGCCCGCGGCGCATGGGACAGCCGGATGGAGGCCAACCTGGTCGACGCCGTGGTCCGCGGCGACACCGGTCCCGAACTGCAGTCGCGGGCGGCGGCGCTGAACTGGGACACCACCGCGCCGGCGACCGTTGTGGTCGGCCTGCCGCGGCCGGAGCGCATCGACCTGGCCACCGACGACGTCCGCGACATCGCCAACCGGCACGGCAGGGCCGCGCTGTCCGACGTTCACGGCACATGGCTGGTGGCGATCGTGTCCGGCCCGTTGACCCCCACCGACCGCTTCCTCGGCGATCTGATGGACGTCTTCGCGGACGGACCCGTGGTGATCGGGCCGACGGCGCCGACATTCTCGGCCGCGCACCGCAGCGCGACCGAGGCGATCGCCGGCATGAACGCCGTCGCCGGATGGAGCGGTGCGCCCCGGCCGGTCCTGGCCCGGGAGTTGCTTCCCGAGCGGGCGTTGTGCGGTGACGCGACCGCGATCGCGGTGCTGGACGCGGAGGTGATGCGGCCGCTGGCCGACGCCGGCCCGGCGCTCAGCGAGACCCTCGACGCCTACCTGGACTCCGGCGGCGCGATCGAGGCGTGCGCCCGCAGATTGTTCGTTCATCCAAATACGGTGCGATACCGGCTCAAGCGCATCGGCGACTTCACGGGCCGCGACCCGACGGCGCCACGCGACGCGTACGTGCTGAGGGTGGCGGCCACGATCGGTCGGCTGTCGCATCAGGCGAATAATCCCAGCAGCGTGTATGACGCTGTAACGCAGGTCACAGCCGAGTTGGCGGCCGGGTCTGAAGCACACACCGCGGGATGAGGTTGCGAAATTGTCTCGATGGAGTCGCATCACATGCTAATTTGTCCGGTCTCCACAAAAGAATAAGACAAGGTTCATAATCTCTTACACCGCGTAAAACCGTCTTCACAATGTTTTCTTAATCCGTGGCTCCCAACACCGTGATTGCGCTGCTTGCCCCCGGACAGGGATCGCAGAGCCCCGGCATGCTCGCCCCGTGGCTCGGGCTGCCCGGTACCGCCGAGCAGCTGGACGCGTGGTCGCAGGCCAGCGGCCTGGAGCTGGCCCGGCTGGGCACCACCGCGTCGGCCGAGGAGATCACCGACACCGCCATCACCCAGCCGCTGGTCGTGGCGGCCACCCTGCTCGCGCACCGGGAGCTGACGCGGCGCGGCCTGCAGGCCGGCGCCAACACCGTCGTGGCAGGGCACTCGGTCGGCGAGATCGCGGCCTATGCGATCTCCGGTGTGATGTCCGCCGATGACGCGGTCGCGCTGGCCGCCACGCGCGGCGCCGAGATGGCGAAGGCCTGCGCGCTCGAGCCGACCGGCATGTCCGCCGTCCTCGGAGGCGACGAGGCCGAGGTGCTCGCCCGGCTCAAGGAGCTGGAGTTGGTGGCGGCCAACCGCAACGCCGCCGGTCAGATCGTCGCGGCCGGGCGGCTGACCGCCCTGGGCAAGCTCGCCGAGGACCCGCCGGCCAAGGCACGGGTGCGTACACTGGATGTTGCCGGCGCTTTCCACACCGAATTCATGGCGTCCGCGCTCGACGCCTACGCCGCGGCCGCGTCCAGGATCCCGACCTTCGAGCCGACGGCCACGTTGCTGTCCAACGCCGACGGTGAGCCGGTGGCCTCGGCAGCAGATGCGATGAGCAAGCTGGTGGCCCAGCTCACCAGGCCGGTGCGCTGGGATCTGTGCACCGACACCATCCGTGCGCACAACGTCGCGGCGATCGTCGAGTTCCCGCCCGCCGGGGCCCTCGCCGGGATTGCCAAACGCGAACTTCGGGGGACCCCGACGCATGCCGTCAAGTCCCCCGCAGACCTGGACGGGCTGACCGAGCTCTAGCGGGACTGCAACCCGGCTCCCGCCGGGTACAACCACATATCGAATCAGCAGCAGTACCAGGTACACCATCAATTAGTTCAGAAGGAGCCACTGTGCCCGCCACCCAACAGGAAATCATTGCCGGTCTTGCCGAGATCATCGAAGAGGTGACCGGTATCGAGCCGTCTGAGGTGACGCCCGAGAAGTCGTTCGTCGACGACCTGGACATCGACTCGCTGTCGATGGTCGAGATCGCCGTGCAGACCGAGGACAAGTACGGCGTGAAGATCCCGGACGAGGACCTCGCCAGCCTGCGCACCGTCGGCGACGTCGTCTCCTACATCCAGAAGCTCGAGGAAGAGAACCCCGAGGCCGCTGCGGCCATCCGCGAGAAGATCGAAGCTGACAGCAAATGACCAAACCTTCCACTGCTAACGGCGGTTTCCCCAGCGTTGTGGTGACCGCCGTCACGGCGACGACGTCAATCTCGCCGGACATCGAGAGCACGTGGAAGGGTTTGTTGGCCGGCGAGAGCGGCATCCACGTCCTCGAGGACGAGTTCGTCACCAAATGGGACCTGCCCGTCAAGATCGGCGGCCACCTCAAGGAGCCCGTCGACGACCACATGGGCCGGTTGGACCTGCGACGCATGTCGTACGTCCAGCGGATGGCGAAGCTGCTCGGCGGCCGGATATGGGAGGCCGCCGGCACGCCGGAGGTCGACCCCGACCGGTTCGCGGTCATGATCGGCACCGGCCTGGGCGGCGGGGAGAAGATCGTCGAGACCTACGACCTGATGAACGAGGGCGGACCGCGCAAGGTCTCGCCGCTCGCCGTGCAGATGATCATGCCGAACGGCGCGGCCGCGGTCGTCGGGCTGCAGCTCGGTGCCCGTGCCGGCGTCATCACCCCGGTGTCGGCGTGCTCGTCGGGTTCGGAGGCCATCGCGCACGCGTGGCGTCACATCGTCATGGGTGACGCCGACATCGCCGTGTGCGGCGGCGTCGAAGGCGGCATCGAGGCGCTGCCGATCGCGGCGTTCTCGATGATGCGCGCGATGTCGACCCGCAACGACGACCCCGAGGGCGCGTCGCGACCGTTCGACAAGGACCGCGACGGGTTCGTGTTCGGGGAGGCCGGGGCGCTCCTGGTCATCGAGACCGAAGAGCATGCCAAGGCCCGCGGCGCCAAGCCGCTGGCGCGGCTGATGGGTGCCGGCATCACGTCGGACGCCTTCCACATGGTCGCTCCGGCGCCCGACGGTGAGCGGGCCGGCAAGGCGATGGCGCGTGCGATGGAGTTGGCGGGCTTGTCCCCCAAGGACATCGACCACATCAACGCCCACGCCACCGCCACCTCGATCGGTGACACCGCCGAGGCCAACGCGATCCGGGTCGCCGGTTGCGAGCACGCCGCGGTGTACGCGCCGAAGTCGGCGCTCGGTCACTCGATCGGCGCGGTGGGAGCGCTGGAGTCGGCGCTGACGGTGCTGACGCTGCGTGACGGCGTCATCCCGCCGACGCTGAACTACCGCACCCCGGATCCGGAGATCGACCTGGACGTCGTCGCGGGCGAACCGCGCTACGGCGAGTACCAGTACGCGATCAACAACTCCTTCGGTTTCGGCGGGCACAACGTCGCGCTCACGTTCGGGCGCTACTGAGGGGAAAAGGGAGCAACGCAGCAGAAATGGCGGGGTTGTCCACGGGGAACGGTTTCCCCGATGTAGTCGTCACCGGCATCGCGATGACGACTGCCCTGGCAACGGATGCGGACAACACGTGGAAGAAACTGCTGGACGGCCAAAGCGGCATCCGCAGACTCGAGGATCCGTTCGTCGAGCTGTACGACCTTCCGGTCCGCATCGGGGGGCATCTCCTCGAGGATTTCGACCATGAGCTGACGCGGGTGGAGCTGCGCCGGCTGTCGTATCTGCAGAAGATGTCCACGGTCCTGGGCCGTCGGGTCTGGGAGAACGCCGGATCGCCGGAGGTCGACACCAAGCGGTTGATGGTGTCGATCGGCACCGGGATGGGCTCGACCGAGGAGCTGGTGTTCGCCTACGACGACATGCGGGCGCGGGGCATGAAGGCGGTTTCGCCGCTGGCCGTGCAGAAATACATGCCGAATGCGGCATCGGCCGCGGTGGGGCTGGAGCGTCATGCCAAGGCCGGCGTGATCACGCCGGTGTCGGCCTGTGCCTCCGGCTCCGAGGGCATCGCCCACGCGTGGCGCAACATCGTGCTGGGCGAGGCCGACATCGCGATCTGCGGCGGCGTCGAGACGGTGATCGAGGCGGTGCCGATCGCCGGGTTCGCCCAGATGCGCATCGTGCTGTCGACCACCAACGACAACCCGGCCGGTGCCTGTCGCCCGTTCGACAGGGACCGCAACGGGTTCGTGTTCGGCGAGGCCGGCGCGCTCATCGTCATCGAGACCGAGGAGCACGCCAAGGCCCGCAGTGCCACGATCCTCGCCCGGCTGATGGGTGCCAGCATCACCTCGGACGGATACCACATCGTGGCGCCGGATCCCAACGGGGAGCAGGCCGGTCACGCGATCACGCGGGCGATTGCGCTGGCCGGGCTGACCCCGACCGACATCGACCACATCAACGCGCACGCCACCGGCACCAGCGTCGGCGACGTGGCCGAAGGCAAGGCCATCAACAACGCGATGGGCGGCCACAAGCCGGCGGTCTACGCCCCCAAGGCGGCGCTCGGCCACTCGGTCGGCGCGGTCGGCGCGGTCGAGTCGATCCTGACCGTGCTGGCGCTGCGCGACGGGATCATTCCGCCGACGCTGAACCTGGTCAACCTCGATCCGGAGATCGACCTCGACGTGGTGGCGGGTGAGCCGCGGACGGGCAACTACAAGTACGCGATCAACAATTCGTTTGGATTCGGCGGGCACAACGTCGCGCTTGCCTTCGGGAAGTACTGACGCGGTGGCTCCCGCAGGCGCAAGCCCACATCCGACGCCCTACAGGAGGTTTCGATGACGATCATGGCCCCCGCGACCGTCGGCGAATCGCTCGACCCGCGCGATCCGCTGCTGCGCCTGAGCACGTTCTTCGACGACCAGAGCGTCGAACTGCTGCACGAGCGCGACCGTTCGGGCGTGCTGGCCGCGGCCGGCACCGTCAACGGCGTGCGCACGATCGCGTTCTGCACCGACGGGACCGTGATGGGCGGTGCGATGGGCGTGGAGGGCTGCCGCCACATCGTCAACGCCTACGACACCGCGATCGAGGAACAGAGCCCGGTCGTCGGGATCTGGCATTCCGGCGGTGCACGGCTGGCAGAGGGCGTGAAGGCCCTGCACGCGGTCGGTTTGGTGTTCGAGGCCATGATCCGCGCGTCGGGCTACATTCCGCAGATCTCGGTTGTGGTCGGCTTCGCGGCCGGCGGCGCCGCCTACGGGCCCGCGCTGACCGACGTGATCGTGATGGCGCCCGAAAGCCGCGTGTTCGTCACGGGTCCTGACGTGGTGCGCAGCGTCACCGGCGAGGACGTCGACATGGCCTCGCTCGGCGGCCCGGAGACCCACCACAAGAAGTCGGGCGTTTGCCACGTCGTCGCCGACGACGAGCTCGACGCCTACGAGCGCGGTCGCCGGCTGGTCGGATTGTTCAGCCAGCAGGGCCATTTCGACCGCAGCAAGGCCGAGTCCGGTGACGTCGACCTGGCTGCGCTGCTGCCCGAATCGGCGCGGCGCGCCTACGACGTGCATCCGATCGTGACCGCGCTGCTGGACGCCGATGCCCCGTTCGAGGAGTTCCAGGCCAAGTGGGCGCCCTCGATCGTGGTCGGGCTGGGCCGGCTGGCCGGCCGGACGGTCGGCGTGCTCGCCAACAACCCGCTGCGCCTGGGCGGCTGCCTGAACTCCGAAAGCGCGGAGAAGGCGGCGCGTTTCGTGCGGCTCTGCGATGCGTTCGGGATCCCGATGGTGGTCATCGTCGACGTGCCCGGGTACCTGCCCGGCGTCGACCAGGAGTGGGGCGGCGTGGTGCGCCGCGGCGCGAAGCTGCTGCACGCGTTCGGTGAGGCCACCGTTCCGCGGGTCACGCTGGTGACGCGGAAGATCTACGGCGGCGCCTACATTGCGATGAACTCCCGCTCGCTGAACGCCACCAAGGTGTTCGCGTGGCCGGAATCCGAGGTCGCGGTGATGGGGGCCAAGGCCGCGGTGGGCATCCTGCACAAAAGGGCGCTTGCCGCCGCCCCCGAGGACGAGCGCGAAGCGCTGCACGAGCAGCTGGCCGAGGAGCACGAGCAGATCGCCGGCGGGGTGGATGCCGCGATCGAGATCGGCGTGGTCGACGACAAGATCGACCCGGCGCACACCCGCAGCGCGATCACGCAGGCGCTTGCCGAGGCGCCGCCGCGGCGGGGCCGGCACAAGAACATCCCGCTGTAACGCTTCGCGGGTTACCCCACGCCGGTGAGGAACTCCTCGGCGACGCCGAGGACCCGATCGCGATCGGCGTCGACCAGCCCGATGCGGGTGCGCCGGTCGGTGATGTCGTCGGCGTCCAGCGCGCATTCGTGGGTGACCGCGTATTCGAATTCGGCTCGCAGCACGTCGATTCCGTCGGCCACCGGGTCGGTGGGCCGATCGCAGGTCGCCGACGCGATGACGTTCGGCGCCTCGGCGCCGTAGCGGGCCACCAGCGACCCGGGCAGGCCGTCGGTGGCCGCCATGCCCGACCCCGGGTTCGCGGGGGCGCCGACGAGAGGAAGGTCGCGGGTGCGGCACGGCCCCGAGCCGAGCCGCCGCCACCCGGCCGTGCGGTTGAGGACGTCCTCGGCCATGTGCCGGTATTCGGTGAGCTTGCCGCCGATCACGCTGACCACGCCCGACGACGACTCGATGACCGCGTGGTCGCGCGAGATGTCGGCGGTGCGACCCCCGCCGGTGTCGACCAGCGGCCGCAGGCCGGCGTACGCGCCGGCGACATCGCCGTCATCCAGCGCGGTGCCCAATGCGGTGTTGACGGTGTCCAGCAGGAACCTGACTTCTTCCGGAGTCGGTTGCGGCACATCGGGAATCGGCCCGGGGGCATCCTCGTCGGTCAGCCCCAGGTAGACCCGGCCCAGCTGCTCGGGCATTGCGAAGACGAACCGGTTGATCTCGCCGGGAATCGGAATCGTCAGCGCCGCCGAGGGATTGCCGAACACCGCGGCGTCGAACACGAGATGCGTTCCGCGGCTAGGGCGCAACGTCAGCGCACCGTCGACCTGACCCGCCCACACGCCGGTCGCGTTGATCACCGCACGCGCCGACACGCAAACGGACTCCCCGGACCGCTGGTCGGTGAGCCGCGCGGAGTCGCCGGTGACATCCGACGCCGCGACACGAGTCAGGATGCGGGCGCCGTGCTGGGCCGCGGTGCGTGCCACCGCGACGACAAGCCGGGCATCGTCGATCAGCTGGCCGTCATAGGCCAGCAGGCCGCCGTCGAGCCCGTCCCGACGGACCGCGGGAACCATCTGGACTGCCCGCGACGGGCTGACCCGGCGCGACCGCGGCAGCGCCGACGACGGGGTGCCGGCCAGCTTGCGCAGCGCATCGCCGGCCAGGAACCCGGTGCGCACCAGCGCGCGCTCCGCGCGGCCCATCGACGGCAGCAGCGGGACCAGCTGCGGCATCGCCCGCACCAGGTGAGGAGCGTTGTGGGTCATCAAAATTCCGCGTTCGACGGCGCTGCGGCGGGCGATGCCGACATTGCCCGTCGCCAGATAGCGCAACCCGCCGTGGACCAGCTTGGAACTCCATCGGCTGGTGCCGAACGCCAGGTCATGCTTTTCGACGAGCGCCACCGACAAGCCCCGGGACGCCGCGTCCAGCGCGACGCCCGTGCCGGTGATGCCGCCGCCGATCACCAGGACGTCGACGCGCCCGTCATCGGCGAGTGCGGTCAGCTCGGCGGTCCGGCGGGCCGCGGTGAGGGCGGAGGGCTGGTTCATCGCGAGAGGTATCCGTTCAGCGAATGGGTGAGCTCGGCGGCCAGCGCCTGCTCGTCGAGGATCGGCTCGACGATCGGCCCGGATTGAATCGTCGACTGGGTGATGAGCAGGACCATCGCGGCCAGCTGACGCGGATCCCCCGGCCGCACGCTGCCGTCGCGCTGCCCCGCGCGCAACTCGTCGGCGACGGCGTCGATGAGGACCCGCTGGCTGGTGCCGAGGCGCTGGGTGATGTACACCATCGCGACGTCCGGCGCGGTGCGCAGCACCGACATGACCGGCGCGTCGTGGCGGAGGCGGTCCGCCACCGCCACGATCCGTCCCACCAGCGCCTCGCGTCCGTGGCCGCGCGGTGGCACATCGCGCCAGGCACCGGTGATGCGGGCGGTCAGCAGCGCGGCGAGGATCGACCGGGTATCGGGCCAGCGGCGGTACACCGTCGGGCGGCTCACCCCGGCGCGGCGGGCGATCTCGGCGAGCGTGACGCGGTCGACGCCGAAATCCACCACGCAGCCGGCGGCGGCGTCGAGTATCCGGTCCGCGATGTCAATCGGAGCGGCGTTACTGATTGACAACATGTGTAATACTGTAACGCATGTCGTCGCTGCTGCCGCCGATGAAGTGGGATGCCTGGGGCGACCCGGAGGCGGCCCAGCCGCTTTCCGAGGGCATCCGCTCGCTGCTCAAGCAGGCTCTCGGGGTCCACGACTCACCGGTGGCCGCGCCCGACATCGACGACGTGCGGGTTCGGCCCTCGACGCTGCCGGCCCCCGACCGCGACGCGCTGGCCGCGATCGTCGGAACCGACCACCTCTGCGCCGACGATCGCAGCCGGCTGCTGCACGCCGGTGGCAAGTCGACGCTCGACCTGTTGCGGCGCAAGGACACCGGCGTGCAGGACGCGCCGGACGCGGTGCTGCTGCCGGGCGACGAGGACGAGATCGCGGCGATCCTGCGACACTGCTCCCAGCACCGGATCGCGGTCGTTCCGTTCGGCGGGGGTACCAGCGTGGTCGGCGGGCTCGATCCCGTCCGTGGCCCGTTCACCGCCGCGGTCACGCTCGACCTGCGCCGCCTCGACCGCCTGCATTCGCTCGACGGCGTGTCGTGGGAGGCCGAACTCGGCGCCGGGGTCAGCGGGCCCGATGCCGAGCGGCTGCTGAGCGAACACGGCTTCTCGCTGGGGCACTTCCCGCAGAGTTTCCAGTTCGCGACGATCGGCGGGTTCGCGGCGACACGCTCCTCCGGCCAGGACTCGGCGGGCTACGGCCGGTTCAACGAGATGATCCGCGGGCTGCGCGTCGTCACGCCCGCCGGCGTTCTCGATCTCGGGCACGCGCCGGAATCGGCTGCCGGCCCGGACCTGCGCCAGCTGCTCATCGGGTCCGAGGGGGTGTTCGGCGTCATCACCCGGGTACGGGTGCGGGTTCATCCCGTGCCCGAAGCCACCCGCTACGAGGGCTGGTCGTTTCCCGACTTCGCCACCGGCACGGCCGCGTTGCGTGCCGTCGCCCAGACCGGCACAGGGCCCACCGTGATCCGGCTGTCCGACGAGGCCGAGACCGGGGTGAATCTCGCGACCACCGACGCCGTCGGCGAGGGGAGGATCACGGGTGGATGCCTGGCCGTCACGGTGTTCGAAGGCACGGCCGCCCACGCCGAGAGCCGGCACGCCGAGACGCGTGCCGTGCTTGCCGCCCACGGCGGTTCGTCGCTGGGCGAGGCGCCGGCGCGCGCGTGGGAGCACGGCAGGTTCAGCGCACCCTACCTGCGTGACTCGCTGCTGGCCGCGGGCGCGTTGTGCGAGACGCTGGAGACGGCCACCAGCTGGTCGAACATTCCCGCGCTGAAGGCCGCCGTCACCGGCGCGTTGACCCGGTCCCTCGGGGAATCCGGCACGCCCGCGCTGGTGCTGTGCCACATCTCGCACGTCTATGCCACCGGCGCGTCGCTGTACTTCACCGTGGTCGCCGGCCAGCGCGGGGACCCGATCGAGCAGTGGCGGCGCGCCAAGGCCGCCGCGTCGGAGGCCATGGTGCGGGCCGGCGCCACGATCACCCACCACCACGCGGTGGGCACCGATCACCGGCCGTGGATGCGTGCCGAGGTCGGCGACCTCGGTGTCGAGGTCCTGCGTGCCGTCAAGGCCACCCTCGACCCGGCGGGAATCCTCAACCCCGGCAAGCTGATTCCGTGAGCGCCGACGGGCAACGCGAGATCGCGCGCGTCATCGTGCTGACGAATCCGGCTTCCGGGCACGGCAACGCGCCGCACGCGGCCGAACGGGCGGTCGCCCGGCTGCAGCGCCGCGGTGTCGACGTGGTGGAGATCATCGGGACCGACGCCGGACACGCGCATCGGCTGCTGCGCGAAGCCCTCGACCGCGGCACCGACGCACTGGCCGTGGTCGGCGGCGACGGCGTCATCGCGCTTGCGCTGCAAGAGATCGCGTGCACCGGTGTGCCGCTGGGCATCATCCCGGCCGGCACCGGCAACGACCACGCCCGTGAGTACGGGATCCCGACGGACAACCCGGAGGCCGCCGCCGACGTGGTCGTCGACGGGCGGACCGACACCGTCGACCTCGGGCACATCCGAAGCGACGACGGCGCACAGAAGTGGTTCGGCACCGTGATGGCAACCGGCTTCGACTCGCTGGTCAGCGACCGGACCAACCGGATGCGGTGGCCGCACGGCAGGATGCGCTACAACCTCGCGATGCTCGCCGAGCTGTCGAAGCTGCGGCTGCTGCCGTTCCGCCTCGTGCTCGACGGCAGCGACGAGATCGTGGCCGACCTGACGCTCGCGGCTTTCGGCAACACCCGCAGCTACGGCGGCGGCATGCTGATCTGCCCGAACGCCGACCACGCCGACGGGAAGCTGGACATCACGATGGTGCATTCGGCGTCCCGGACGAGGCTGGTGCGGTTGTTCCCGACAGTGTTTCGCGGCACACACATCGACCTCGACGAGGTCAGCACCGCGCGCGCCGCGTCGGTTCGCGTGGAGTGTCCCGGCATCAACGCCTACGCCGACGGCGAGTTCGCGTGCCCGCTTCCGGTGCAGGTGTCCGCCGTCGGGCGCGCGCTGAAGGTTCTGCGCCCTACCCCACACCCCGGCTGAGCCACGGCACCTCTGCCCCGTCGCCGCCGTCGCGGTAGGACTCCAGCGCGTCGTCCCACGCCGTGCCGAGCACCGAATCCAGTTCCGCAAGCAAGGTGTCGGCGCCGGCGGCCATCAGCGTTCGCAACCGCATCTCACCGACCATGATGTCGCCGTTGGCGCTGATCGAGCCGTTCCACAACCCCAGCTGCGGGGTGTGGCTGAACCGCTGCCCGTCGACGCCGGGGCTGGGGTCCTCGGTCACCTCGAACCGCAACACCGGCCACGACCGCAACGCGTTCGCCAGCCGTGCGCCCGTGCCGACCGGGCCCACCCAGTTGGTGACCGCGCGCAGCTGGCCCGGCATCGCCGGCTGCGGCGTCCACTTCAGGTCGGCCCTGGCCTGCAGGGTCGACGACAGCGCCCACTCGACATGCGGACACACCGCCGCGGGCGAGGCGTGGATGTAGACCACACCGGTCGTCGCGTCGGCGAACTGATTCGACGCACGCATCTGCTGCTCCTTCGGCTCGGCGAGGGACGTCTTCCCCAACGACCTGGCAGAACCGACGAGCGGAGTCGTGCGTTTCTATTGTGCCCTGTGTGACAGGTGTTGCGCTAGTCTGCGGCGAACTCGGCGATGACCGTGTCTGAGAACGCCGGCCAGCGCGACCGCGACCAGTCACCGAAATTCCGGTCGGTGAGCACCACCAGGGCCAGCTCGCGGTCGGGATCGGCCCAGATGAACGTGCCCGACTGGCCGAAATGGCCGAATGTGCGCACGGAGTTCTGCGAGCCGGTCCAGTGCGGCGACTTCCTGCCGCGGATCTCGAAACCCAGCCCCCAGTCGTTGGGCCGCTGGACGCCGAAGCCGGGCAGCACGCCGTCGAGTCCCGGGAACTGGACCGAGACCGCCTCGGCGTGGGTCTGCGGCGCAACGATGGCGGGGCGAAGCAGGTCGGCGGCGAACCGGGCGAGGTCGGCGACCGTCGAGGTGGCGCCGTGCCCGGCGGCGGGCGCGCCGTCCCCGAGTTGGCTGTCGATCATGCCCAGCGGCTCGAACACCGCCTCGTTCAGGTATCGGCCGAACTCGATGCCCGCCTCGTTCTGCACGGTCTCGGCCAGCACCTGGAACCCGTAATTGGAATACATCCGCCGCTTGCCCGGCTCGGCGAGCACCTCGCCGCCCGCCATCGACAGCCCGGACGTGTGGGCCAGCAGGTGGCGAATCGTCGACCCCGGCGGCCCCGCGGCGGTGTCAAGCTCGACCACGCCTTCCTCGACGGCGACGTGCAGGGCGCGGGCGACCAGCGGCTTGGTCACCGACGCAAGGGCGAACACGCGCCGCTGATCGCCGTACCCGGCCACCAGTCCGGACGGCCGGACGACCGCGGCCGCCGCGTTGCCCACCGGCCATTCGGCGATGGCGTCGAGGGCAGGCGTCACTTCCGGGCGATGTAGTAGTAATTGATCGGGTCGGACTCCACTTCCTCGACCACGACGTCGCCGAATCCGGCGTCGGCCAGCATCGACGTGGCCAGCTGCCGCCCCCACACCGTGCCCAGTCCGGCGCCGTCCAAGGCCAGCGACACGGTCATGCAGTGCATCATCGACGTGGTGTAGAGGTAGGTGAGAAGCGGGACGCCGATGTTGTCCTCCACCCGGCTGGACGCCTTGACGTCGACCATCAGAAAGACGCCGCCGGGGCGCAACGCCCGATAGATGTTGGCCAGGACCCGGGCGGGCTGCGCCTGGTCGTGGATCGCGTCGAACGCGGTGATGACGTCGTAGGCGCCCGAAACGCTCAACGCCGCCACGTCGTGTCGCTCGAAGGCCGCGTTCGTGATGCCCAGGCGCGCCGCCTCTGCCGCGCCGACCGCCAGAGTCTCGGCGGAGAAGTCGATGCCGGTGAACCGGCTCTGCGGAAACGCCTGCGCCATCACATTGACGGCATGCCCACTGCCGCAACCGATGTCGGCGACGTCCGCCCCGGCGCGCAGCCGCTCGGGCAGCCCGGCGGCCAACGGCAGGATCACCTCGATGAGCGCGGCGTCGAACACCTCCCCGCTCTGCTCGGCCATGATCGCGTGGAACCGCGGAAACTCGCCGTAGGGCAGGCCGCCGCCGGCACGGAAACACCCGACGATCTTCTGCTCGACCTCCCCCAGGAGCGGAATGAACTGGGCGAGGCGGGCGAGGTTGTCCGGCCCCGCGGCACGGGTCAGCACCGCGGCGTGGTGGCGGGGCAGCGCGTAGGTCCCCGCGGCCGCGTCATAGTCGACGACGCGCGCAGCCGCCATGCCGCCCAACCACTCCCGCACATAGCGTTCGTCGAGGCCCGCGCCCTGCGCGATCCCGGCACTCGTCGACGGCGGGAGCGCGGCCATCGTGTCGAACAACCCGGTCTGGTGCCCGATGCTGGCGAGGATCGCCACGCTCGCACTGTCGATCGCGGACATCATCCGCCCGGCGAACTGTCGGGTCGTCTCCGTGGTCATGCCCGAAAACCTACGCGCCCGCAACCGGATCCCACGGGCTTTAGTAGGTTTGCCCGCATGAGTCAGACAGTGCGCGGGGTGATTTCCCGGAAGAAAGGCGAACCCGTCGAGCTCGTCGACGTGGTCGTCCCCGACCCAGGTCCGGGCGAGGTGGTCGTGGACGTCGCCGCGTGCGGTGTCTGCCACACGGACCTGACGTATCGGGAGGGCGGGATCACCGACGAGTATCCGTTCCTGCTCGGCCACGAGGCCGCGGGCACGGTCGAATCCGTCGGGCCGGGCGTGACCCATGCGGCGCCCGGCGACTTCGTGATCCTCAACTGGCGTGCGGTGTGCGGGCAGTGCCGGGCCTGCCGGCGCGGCCGGCCGTGGTACTGCTTCGACACCCACAACGCCGAGCAGAAGATGACGCTGACCGACGGCACGGAGCTGACGCCGGCGCTGGGCATCGGCGCGTTCATCGACAAGACGCTGGTGGCTGAGGGCCAGTGCACCAAGGTCGATGCGGCCGCCGACCCCGCCGTGGCCGGGCTGTTGGGCTGCGGGGTGATGGCCGGCCTGGGCGCGGCGGTCAACACCGGTGCGGTCAGCCGCGATGACACCGTCGCGGTGATCGGCTGCGGCGGCGTGGGTGATGCGGCGATCGCGGGCTCGCGGCTGGTGGGCGCCAAGAAGATCATCGCCGTGGACACCGACGACAAGAAACTGGCCTGGGCCACCGACTTCGGCGCCACCGACACCGTCAACGCCCGCACCACCGACGCGGTGGAGGCGATCCAGGAGCTGACCGACGGGTTCGGCGCCGACGTGGTCATCGACGCGGTGGGCCGCCCGGAAACCTGGAAGCAGGCGTTCTACGCGCGCGACCTGGCCGGCACCGTGGTGCTCGTCGGGGTGCCCACCCCCGACATGCGCCTCGACATGCCGCTGCTGGACTTCTTCTCCCACGGCGGGTCGCTGAAGTCGTCCTGGTACGGCGACTGCCTGCCCGAACGCGACTTCCCGACGCTGGTCAGCCTGTACCTGCAGGGCCGGCTGCCGCTGCAGCGCTTCGTCACCGAGCGCGTCGGCATCAACGACATCGAGGAGGCGTTCGCCAAGATGCATTCCGGTGACGTGCTGCGATCGGTGGTGATCCTCCAAGATGTCAGCCATTGACCGCGTCGTCACGCACGGCACCTTCGAACTCGACGGCGGCAGTTGGGAAGTCGACAACAACATCTGGCTCGTCGGTGACGGCTCCGATGTCATCGTGATCGACGCCGCGCACAACGCCGAACCCATCACCGACGCGGTGGGCGGGCGCAACGTCGTCGCGGTGGTGTGCACCCACGGCCACAACGACCACATCACCGTCGCCCCGCAACTCGGCGAGACGCTCGACGCCCCGGTGCTGATGCATCCGGCCGACGAGATGCTGTGGCGGACGACCCACCCCGACAAGGAGTTCCGGGCGCTGGAGCCGGGCGCGGTGCTGACCGTCGGCGGCATAGATCTGGAGGCCATCCACACCCCGGGTCACTCCCCCGGCTCGACGTGCCTGTACGCACCCGAGCTCGGCGCGGTGTTCAGCGGCGACACGCTGTTCGCTGGCGGCCCCGGTGCGACGGGCCGCTCGTACTCCGACTTCCCGACGATCCTGGCGTCGATCTCACAGCGGCTGGGCAGACTGCCCGCCGACACCGTCGTCTACACCGGTCACGGCGACACCACCACGGTCGGGGGCGAGCTCGTGAACTATGACCAGTGGGTGGCCAGGGGCCACTAACCCGCGGCCCGGGCCGCGGCGCCCACCAGCCAGGTCACCAACCCCTCGCGCAGCCCGTCGACGAACCGCTGCCGAGGGTCGGGCATGCCCATCTGAGCCATCGCCTCGGCCACCGGCTCGGTCGGCACCGAAAACGGGTACATGCCCGCGGCGAGCATCAACGCTCCCTCGGCGAACACCGCACACGCCTGCGGGCTCAGCCACGGCAGCCGGCGGCCCACCAGCCGCGCGAACGCATCGATATTCGCGATCGCCCGGGCCTTGAAGTCGCGGGCACACGCCGCCGAGATGTTGCGCTCCAGCACCCCCGCCATCGCCCCCAGCAGTTCGCACAGCAGCGGGTCGTCAGCCAGCGAGGCGGCGATCGCGGCGGCCACCCGAATCTCGTTGGCGTATCCGGGTTTCCTCGGCGCCGGGTCGCCCAACGCAACCTCGAGGCCGGACAGCCACGATCGGCATTGCGCGTCGAGCAATTCCAGGAAGATGGCTTCCCTGCTGTCGAAGTAGCGCAGCACGTTGGACTTGGCCAGTCCGACACGGTGGCTGAGCTCGCGCAGGCTGATGTCGGTGACGCTCTTCTCGGTCAGCATCGAACGCGCCGCGTCCATGATCGCGGCCCGCCGCGCGGCCATCTGCTCGGGCCGGCGCGCACGCTGGAACGTCGACGTCACGGTTCCAAAATATCAGACCGGTGGTCTCTTGTTATCAGACCGCCGGTTCGTTATTGTCGTTGAGACCGACCCAAGGAGTGAGAACCATGGCCCGCACCGCACTCGACGCCACCCCTCCCGACCTGTCCGGAAAGCTCGCCGTCGTGACCGGCTCCAACAGCGGGCTGGGGCTGGGGCTGGCCACCCGGCTGGCCGCCGCCGGCGCCCACGTGATCATGGCGATCCGCAACCAGGCCAAGGGCGAGGCCGCCGCGAAGGACATCCGTGCCAAGGTTCCCGATGCGAAGCTCACGCTCAAGCCGCTCGACCTCGCGTCGCTGGCCAGCGTCGCCGCCCTCGGCGAAGAACTCAACGCCGAAGGCCGGCCGATCGACATCCTGATCAACAACGCGGGCGTCATGCAGCCGCCGCGGCGGGAGACCACCGAGGACGGCTTCGAGTTGCAGTTCGGCTGCAACCACCTCGGCCACTTCGCGCTGACCGGACATCTGCTGCCGCTGCTGCGCGCCGCCGGGAGCGCGCGGGTGACGTCGCTGAGCAGCCTCGCCGCCAGGCTCGGCGGGGTCAACTTCGACGATCCGCAGTGGGAGAAGTCCTACAGCGCGACCGCGGCATACAACCAGTCGAAGGCCGCGACGCTGATGTTCGCCACCGAACTCGACCGCCGCAGCCGCCAGGCCGGCTGGGGCATCGTGTCCAACGCCGCGCACCCCGGCCTGACCAAGACCAACCTGCAGATCAGCGGCCCGTCGCACGGGCAGGAGTCGCCGAGCGTGCTGGCGCGGTTCTACCAGTTCAGCTGGCGCTTCATGCCGTTCATGTGGCAGGAGGTCGATGCCGGCATCCTTCCCGCGCTGTACGCCGCCACCAGCCCCGACGCCGAGGGCGGGGCCTACTACGGACCCCGTGGCGTCCTCGGGCTCACGGGCAGGCCGGCGCGCGCGCAGATCCCGAGCCGCGCCGGCAACGAGGCCGACAACCGGCGGCTGTGGGAGCTGTCCGAGCGGCTCACCGGCGTCACCTATCCGACACCGGGCTGATATCCCATTCGGCGGTGTACGCGCACGCTCGGGACTACTGTGCGCGTCATGTCCACGGACGCCGGTGACGCCAAACCCTCGGCCGGGCGGTTGCGCCGAATCCCGTTCCGCTACTGGGTCATCATCGTTCTGGCCGCGCTGGCCGTGATCTTCATCGCGCAGAACAGGGACCGCCACCCGATCCATCTGCTGTGGGTCACCGTCGAGTCGCCGATGTGGCTGGTGCTGACGGTGATCTTCGTGGCCGGGATGCTGGTCGGCCTGCTGCTGCGGCGCCGTCGACGGTGACCGCCGAACCAAGTCCTGTCCGCCCAGCGCCGCTGGAGCCCGGCAGGGCGTACAGCCGCACCTCGGGGGCGCAGGCCGCCGGGCTGCTGCCGGCGGTTGAATTGTTCGAGCGCTCCGCCGAAGACGTCGAGCTCCCCCATCCGCCGCTGTCGATCGTCATCGCCGACTACGGGGCATCCGCGGGGCACAACTCGCTGCTGCCGATCGGCATCGCGATCTCAGCCCTGCGCAAGCGCGCCGAACCGGGCCGCGCCATCTTCGTCGTGCACACCGACGTCGCCGAGAACGACTACGCGACACTGTTCGACGCGCTGGCCCGCGACCCGCACAGCTACCTGCGCGACGACCCGGCAACGTTCAGCGCCGCGATCGGGCGATCCTTCTATCAGCAGATCCTGCCGTCCAACAGCGTGACGCTGGGCTGGAGCTCGTGGGCGGTGCAATGGCTCAGCCGGGTGCCGGCCCCGATCCCCGACCACGTCGGGGTGGCCTACAGCCACGACAGCGCCGCGCGGTCGGCCTACCGTCGGCAGGCCGCCGACGACTGGATCGCGTTCCTGACCGCCAGAAGCCGCGAGTTGGTGCCCGGCGGGCACCTCGTCGTGTTGACGATGGCGCTCGACGACGGCGATTTCGGTTACCGGCCGCTGCTCGAGGGCATCGTCGCCGAGCTCGCCGAGATGGTCACCGAGGGCCTGATCACCGGCGGCGAAGCTCGGCGGATGGCGATCCCGACGACAGGTCGCAGCGAGGCCGACCTGACGGCGCCGTTCGCGCCCAAGAACCGGTTCTCGGGCCTGACGATCGAGGATCTCGAGGTGTTCGCCGCCGAGGATCAGTACTGGACCAGGTACGAAAGAGACCACAACGCCGACAATTTCGCGGCCGGGTGGACGGCGTTCGGGCGCGCATCGGTGTTTCCGACGTTGGCGACGGCGCTGGAGGGCGGACTCGACGATCGGCGAGCCGGGCAGTTCCTCGATCGGCTGTCCGCCGGGGTGAAGGCCCGGCTGACCGCCGCGCCCGAGCCGTTTCGCATTCCCATGGCCAAACTGCTTGTGGTCAAGCAGAGTTGGCCGCGCTAGCTGCCCAGCACCCGTCGCTTCTCCGCCTCGAACTCCTGGTCGGTCAATGCCCCGGATGAGTGCAGCGACGCAAGGGTGTTCAGTTGCTGGAGCTTGACGCCCTCGTCGGTCGGGGTGTACGGCTCCGACGGCAGCGGCGGGATCCTCCTCGGGGCCCGCGCGGTCAACAGGATCGCTGCAAGCAGCGCCAGCAGGCCTACCCCGAACACGCCGCCGAAGATCCACGGCAACGACCCCAGCGAGCTGCCGTGGCCGAACGCCAGCCGCGGGCTGATGAACGCGCTGACCTTGCCGTCGGCCTTGATCGTGTACTCGCCCGCCCGGGCGATATGGGTGACCCACACCCGCCGATGAGCGTCACCGTTGACAGTCGTTGTGCCGCCGATGTTCTCGGCGACGGGCGGATCGGCGACCCCCGCCGGCGGCACGATCGTCAGCCCGAGATCCGGTATCGGCAGGCCGCCGCCGTTGGTGGTGCCGATGACCTGCGTGTGGAAGCTGATGGTGACGTCGCCGGCCGGCAGGTGCATCGTCGCCTCACCGGGGACCGGCACCTCGCCGTACGCGTTGTAGTCGTCGAGGAAAAACGCGTTCGCCACAAGGGAGACGACGATCCCCCCGAGCGACACCACCATCAGCACGATGGCGGACACGATGACGACGCGGCGGGCGCCGAAGCCACCGGGGCTCATCCGCGGAGTTTATTGGCCGCCTTGCTGCGCAACCAAGGGCGGCAACCCGGGAATCGTCGGAATCGGCGGAATCGCCGGGATGAGCCGCGGGCGGTGCGTCGGGAACGGCGCCGGTGTGTCGGTGGCAGGCGCCGGCGTGACGGGCGCCGGCGTGACGGGCGCCGGCGTGACGGGCGCCGGCGTGTCGATGCTCGGCGGCGGCGGCGGCGGCGGTGCGTCGGTCGTGCCGGCGACAGGCGGGGGCGGCGCATCCTGGGTCACCGGAGCGGACGCGGGGGGCGGCGCGGCGGGCGCGGGAACCGGC
>Ga0209656_10000804_pt1 | contig 20246 bp, 11 predicted proteins | sample BogFormECP12_OM2_FD_188239 | JGI IMG/M metagenome (GOLD analysis project Ga0209656, IMG submission 188239) | Bog forest soil microbial communities from Calvert Island, British Columbia, Canada - ECP12_OM2 (SPAdes) (version 2) | ecosystem: Environmental > Aquatic > Freshwater > Wetlands > Bog ... | reverse complement strand
GCGCCGCGCCGCGCCGAGCGACTTCCCGAAAGTGCCATAGCAGCCGCGATCGCAAACCACAGCTTGGCGTTATCGGCGGCACGGCTGAGCGCTGGCATCGCGGTGTCAAGCAAGGGGCTGCGCGAGTTCGCGATCGCGTCAAACACCTCAGCATCGAGGGCACCGAGGCCCTTGCTGATCTGCCGCAACCCGGGTGATGTGCGCGGCGCCGCTTTCATCAATTCAACCTATACCTGGACGAGATCAATCGGATCCGAATAAAGCGGAGTGGAGGCCCTGACGGTGCTCCTCGGCGTCGGCAGAACCTCGACGGGGCCGGCTGGCGGGAGTGACCGCCCGTACTCCAGCCGTCCCGGATCCCTTGGCGGCTACCTGAATACCGCCGTTGAGATCCTTGGCCGCGGCTCCGACCAGCCCGCGCACCAAAGCTGCCGTCGTACGGGACATTTGGGGCCTACGTGCTCACCCATTGCGGCCCAACACTTTTAGTCATTGATACGAAGTCATAGTGCTCGATAGTGATGATCTCCGCCTGCGCCATCATGCTCCGTTCAGGATTTTCGTTTCCGCGGTTTAGCGCTTGTGGTGACGAACTTGGAGCAGATCAGCTAAATGTCGCGTTCGCATGAGCCTTCTTGGGGAGTTTGAGGTATCTGCGGAGCTCAAGTTCGGTATGGGTGGCGAGCCAGCCCTGGTGAGCCCAAGGGAGCTAGAAATGTATGCGTGGTCGAGGTGAGCCGTTTGGGAAAGCGGTTCGATGCGTATCGGCCTGCCCAAGAACCAGACTCCACGAGTACCGGGGAAATGTCAGTGGAGAAGCGCTGACTGGATTTATATCAAGCACGATCCCGCACGCCGGCCTGCTGTGATGCTTGATCCAGCGCCGAAAGGTCGCATGTATAGAGGCGCCGAACAGTTGGGCGAGTGCTACGGGTGTGGTGATGTCTGTGGGGTAGTCGCGGGACACCCGATCAAGGAGGCCAGTGTGACGCCTTTGTCTCGCGGGACCGACGTTGGGGGTAATCGCTGTCCTTCGGATACCGTCAGTGGACCGCAGGATTACGCCGGACTGGTTCGAAGTACCGCGGTGCCATACCACTGGCACAAAACCAACGCTAATTCGACGTCGAGCCGGTCCGCATCAATCGGCCGGCCGCGCCTGGCCAGCGCACGGCCGACGCGATACTTCACCGAATTGAAGTGCAAGCCGAGTTCTTCTGCGGCGCCCGTGTAGCTGCACCCGGAGCGCAAATAGATGTGCAGCGTCTCACGCAGGCGCGCGTCGTTCTCACTGTCGAGCACGAGGTCACCCAGCACTTTGGTAACCCATTCGCGGGCATCGACAATGTTGCCCGCCAACAATGCTGCGATGGAAAGGCCGGGATCCGCGGCGGCGATAACCGCTGGTTCGTGTAGCCCGCCGGCAATCGCGACGCTGCGGGCGCCCTCCGCCTCGCGGTGTGAGGCGCGGAAACCGTCAAGCCCCGGCGCCATGGTGCCGATGGTCACGCTCGGAGAGTCCGGCCGCTTCAGCGCGAACTGGCGCACGCTCGACACGGCTTCGGGTGAAGCCGTTCGGTAGGAAAGCCATCCCCATCCGGTGACTCGATCGGCTGCCACGAACAGCGGGCTTGCAGCAGCCTGCGCCGCGTGCGCCAGTTCGCGCAGGAAACGTTGCAGGCGGACAAGCTCGCCGGCTTCGGCGCCCAAGTCCGGGTACCACATGACCAGCGCGAGATGGTGCCATCGCAGCGGATAGCGGATCGATGTGGTTGCCGCGTCGATGTCGATGGCTCGTTCTCCGGCCAAGACCTCCCGAACCCGGAGCGCACGAACGTTGTTCTGGTTCTCGAGCCACCGTTCCCGTTCGTCTTCGTATACGACCACGACCTGTTGGGAAATCCAGTCGATGTATTCGAAGAGCGTCGCGCCGATCGCTTCAATCACGGCAATCTTCGTCGACGGCTCGATATCGAGTGCGCGTACTTCGCGGATGACGAGTTGTGTCACGTGGTGCTGGCCCAGCCGGTAGGCGCGAACGAGCGCGTTGACCGGCACACCGTGTTGTGCCAGCCGTCGCGCGTATTCGAGTGCCGCGGCCGGCGCCTCAACGCGTTGCACCGCGAGGTCGTACCGCAGCGCGCGCAAGATGGTGTCCACGTTTCCCTCGACGCTCGCGCCGAGCAGCTCAATGACGCCGGCGTCCCCTCGTAGCTCGGGGATGTCCTCTTCAAGCGAGCGACGGATATCCGACGACACGTCGGCCAGCCGCTCGTTTAGCCGGGCGCCCGTTTCGGCGACGTAACGGCTCACATCGACGACGTCGTCGAGGTGCGAATCAGTCACCCTTCGACGGTAGATCTCCGGTCAACGTCCGGTGTGGATTTGCAACTGTCTTTGTTTGTCTGCTCGCGACAAGGGCCAGTCCGAAACTTGATCGGATCACGACGGTGTCGCGCCTCATAGCGATTCCTAACGTTGTCGCTCGTCACACCGCCGCTGTCACTGACCAGCCCCATCGGGTCATTACCGACTGCGCCGACACGAGAGGGAGACACCGTTGACCGTCATCAGCACCGACGCCATCCCGGCTGACAACGAGCTGGACGCGATGGAGATGGACCTGCAGACCTCCGCGGCCACCGACTTCGTCATCCCCGGGGGCGTCGAGATCGAGCAACGCGTCAGCGACGACACCGCGGTGGTCGACGCGAGCCGTCTGATCGAAACTCCGCTATGTGGCAACGAGACTGAAGCGGTCACCGCCGCCGCGGGCCTCGAGGTCCGCGGGGTCGGCCTGACGATCGGGCGTCGACGGACGTTGCTGGATGATGTCTCGTTTTCCGCCCGGCCGGGCACCCTGACGGCGGTAATCGGGCCCTCGGGTGCCGGGAAGTCGACCCTGGCGAGGTTGATCGCCGGGGCGACGCGGCCGAGCAGGGGCAGGGTGTCTTTCGACGGCCACGACATCCACAAAAGTTCCGGGTTGCTGCGCGGACGGATCGGCATGGTGCCCCAGGACGACGTGGTGCATCACCAGCTGACGGTGGAACAGGCCCTTGGCTACGCCGCCGAGTTGCGGCTGCCGCCGGAGGCCACCAAGGACGACCGTCGCGAGGCGATGACGCGGGTACTCGAAGAGCTGGAGATGACCGCCCACGCTCAGACACGGGTGGACAAGTTGTCCGGAGGGCAGCGAAAGCGGGCGTCGGTGGCGATGGAGCTGCTGACCGGACCGTCGCTGTTGATCTTCGACGAACCCACCTCGGGCTTGGACCCGGCACTGGATCGACATGTGATGACCAAGCTGCGCCAGCTGGCTGACGCCGGGCGAGCCGTTGTCGTAGTGACGCACTCTCTGACGCACCTTGACGTGTGCGACCAGGTGCTATTGCTGGCCCCTGGCGGCAAGACCGCGTTCTGCGGGCCCCCCAGCGAGATCGGTCCGGCGATGGGCAGCACCAATTGGGCTGACATCTTCATCAAGGTCGGTGCCGACCCGGACGGGGTTCACCGCAGCTTCCGCAGGCGGACCGAGCAGGCCGCCGCCAGTGCCGCGTCCGCGTCGGCGGAGATCGACCGCCCGGGCGAGTTGGGCGAGACGATGCGGGTGTGTCCCTGGCGGCAGTTCTCGACGATCGCACGCCGCCAGGTGCGGCTGATCGTCGCTGACCGCGGTCACTTCGCGTTCCTTGCGTTGCTGCCGTTCATCCTGGGCGTGCTCGCGCTTGCGGTGTGCGGACACGTCGGTTTCGGCATCCCTGACCCATTGGGTGATTCCCCGAACGAACCGGGCCAGATCCTGGTGCTGCTCAACGTCGGCGCCGTCTTCATGGGCATCGCACTGACGATCCGTGACCTGATCAGTGAGCGGGCGATTTTTCGGCGTGAGCAGGCCGTCGGCCTGTGTAGCGGGGCGTACCTGCTGGCCAAGGTCGGGGTGTATGGCCTGGCGGCGGTGATTGAGTCGGCGATCTTGGTCGCGATCACGATCTGCGGCAAAGGCGCGCCGACCCAGGGTGCCGTGTTGTTGCCAAACGCCAGCGTCGAGTTGTTCGTCGATATCGCCGCGACGTGCGTGGCGTCGGCCCTGCTGGGTCTGGCGCTCTCGGCGCTGGCCCGCTCCCACGAGCAGATCATGCCGCTGCTGGTGGTGGCGGTGATGGCGCAGCTGGTGTTCTCCGGCGGGATGATCCCGGTGACCGACCGACTGCTGCTGGACACGTTGTCTTGGGTGACCCCGGCCCGGTGGGGCTTCGCCGCCTCGGCCGCCACGGTCGACCTCAACTCCCTGGTGCCCGGCCCGCTATCCCCCAAGGACTCACACTGGGCGAACACCCCGTCGAGCTGGCTGGTCGACATGGCGATACTCGCTGCGCTCAGCGTGCTCTGCGCCGGGTTGGTGCGGTGGAAAATCCGGCTCAACAGCCTGATGGGACACCGGTACCGCGGCTCTGCCCGGCTGCTGCGCCGGCTTCGGGTGGCCGACAGCGCTGATTCCCCCGCGGGCAGTTTATCGCTGCCCGCGGCGGTCGAGGTGCTCTCGACGGTGTGCTCAGCAGAATCTACCCAACCCTCCAATGGCGCCGCGGTCGGCGGACTGGACGCCGACGTCTTCGGCGCGACCCGGCGGCAAATCCCACGCGGATCCTCGATGAGGACCCCGCGTCTCGCCACCCATCCCCAGCCCGAGTTGTCGTGGGCCAACAAAAGCCTGACCCATCTTCATGGGTTGACGACGGTGTCGCACCTCACCCCGGCCCCTAGCGTTGTCGCCCATCACCCGATCCGCTGCCATCGAGGAGCACACATGAACCTACGGGCACTGCCCGAGTTGCGGGCGGTGACGGATCCCGAGGGCCCTGCCGTCGCCGATGACAACGTCAGCCTGACCAACGGCCAGTTCTTGGAGGCGGTGCGCCGGGCCGGGGCATCACTTCGCCGATTTGGTGTATCGCGCGGTGATGTGGTGGGGATCATGCTGCCCAATACGGCCGCCTTTGTGGTGTCGCTGTTCGCGGCGTGGCGCGTGGGTGCGGCGGTCACGCCGATCAATCCCTCGCTGCGACCCGCAGAAGTGCAGTATCAGCTTGCCGACGCCGCCGCCACAGTGGTGATCGTCGACACTTTGCCCGAGTTCGACACCGGTGGGCGGCAGGTGGTGATCGCCAGCGACTTGACAGCGCAACCCGCCTACGGGGTGTTGTACCCGACGCACCTTGACGAGGACGCGCTGGCGCTGCTGATCTACACGAGCGGGACTACGGGCCGGCCCAAGGGTGTGATGCTCGACCACGCCAACCTGACCGCGATGTGTCGCGCCGTGATCGACGCGTTGGAAATCAGCGCCGCCGACCACAGCCTGCTGATCCTGCCGCTGTTCCACGTCAACGGGATCGTTATCGGGACCCTGTCGCCCTTGCTGGCCGGCGGGCGTATGACTATCGCCGGCCGGTTCAGCCCGAAGACGTTCTTCTCCCATGTTGAGCAGAGCGGTGCCACTTATTTCTCCGCTGTCCCAACGATTTACACGATGCTATGTGGTCTGCCAGCCGAGGTAGCGCCCGACACCTCGTCGGTCCGGTTCGCCATCTGCGGCGCCGCGCCCGCCAGCGTCGAGCTGCTCGAGCAGTTTCAATCGCGTTACGGCATCCCGATTATCGAGGGCTACGGCCTTTCGGAGGGAACCTGCGCCAGCACTATCAATCCGCTGGACGGCCCACGTAAGGCCGGGACGGTGGGACTGCCACTGCCCGGTCAGACAATTCGGCTGGTGGACGCCAGCGGTGAGCCGGTGGCGGACGGTGAAGCTGGCGAGGTCGTGATCAAAGGCCCCAACGTCATGCGCGGCTACCTCAACCGTCCCGAGGAGACCGCGAACACGATTGTCGACGGCTGGTTGCACACCGGCGACGTTGGGCGCTTCGACGAGGACGGCTATCTGGTCCTGGTCGACCGGGCGAAGGACATGATCATCCGCGGCGGGGAGAACATCTATCCCCGCGAGATCGAAGCCGTGGTGCACCAGCTGCCGCAGATCGCCGACGCCGCGGTCGTCGGCCGGCCCAATCCGGTCTACGGCGAAGAGCCGGTGCTGTTCGTCTCGCTGCATCCCGGCAAGCAACTCGAAGTCGACCTGATCCGCGAGCACCTAACCGAGTCGTTGTCGAAATACAAACTGCCCGTTGAGATCACGATCCTCGACGAGCTGCCGAAAAATGCCGTCGGAAAGCTCGACAAACGCAGTTTGCGGCAACGGCTCGCCATAACCGACTGAACCCAACCACAACAACCATCCACCACCCACCCAACACACATATAGGAGAGCAGAAATGAGCTTCACCAAACCCGAATTCCCCGACGTGGATCCGGACACCTTCCTACAAAAGCCGCTGATGGAGCGGATGCGCATCCTGGCGCTGAACTGGGCCGAGAACGGTTTCGGATCGCCACGGATAATTCACGTCATCTACATCGCCAAGTTGGTGTTGTTCTACGCCCTGGGCGCGATTGTGGCAGCCACGCTGACGTCGGGGCTGCCCGCGTTCTGGCATGTCTCACAGTGGTGGAACCAGCCGATCGTGTACGAGAAGGCCATCTTGTGGACGGTGCTGCTCGAGCTCTTGAACGTGGCCGGATCGTGGGGTCCGCTGGCCGGCAAGGTCAAGCCGATGACCGGGGGCGTCCTGTTCTGGGCACGCCCGGGCACCATCCGGCTACGGCCGTGGAAGTGGGTGCCCTTCACCGCCGGTGACCGGCGCACCCGTTTCGACGTCGCACTGTATGTCACGCTGCTCGCGAGCGTCGCGGTTGCGCTGTTTTCGCCCGGCGTGCACAGTGATTCGCTGTCGGCGGTGATGCCGGCCAACACCTCCGGTTTGGTCAACCCGGCGCTGCTCATCGCGCCGATCGTGCTGTTGGTGCTGATGGGCCTGCGTGACAAGACGGTGTTCCTGGGCGCACGCGGCGAGCAGTACCTGCCGGCGCTGATCATCTTTGCGGCGTTCCCGTTCAGCGACATGATCATCGCGCTCAAGCTGCTGATCGTGGCGGTCTGGGTCGGCGCCGGGGTGTCGAAGTTCGGCAAGCACTTCGCCAACGTCATCCCGCCGATGGTCAGCAACAGCCCGTCGGTTCCGTTCAAGTGGGTCAAGAGGGCGCACTACCGCGACTTCCCCCGCGACCTGCGCCCGTCTCGGGTGGCCGACCTGATGGCCCACGTCGCCGGCACCACCGTCGAAATCATCGCCCCGCTGACCCTGCTGTTCTCGCCGTGGCCGTGGCTCACGATGCCTGCTGCGCTGCTGATGGTGGCGTTCCATCTGTTCATCGTCTCGACGTTCCCGATCGCGGTGCCGTTGGAGTGGAACGTGCTGTTCGCCTACGCGACGGTGTTTTTGTTCCTTGGCTTTCCGGCCTGGCGCGGCTTCGCGGTGACGGACATGTCCTCGCCGTGGCTGACCGTGGCGGTGGTGGCTGCGCTGCTGTTCTTCCCGATCCTGGGCAACTTCCGTCCCGACAAAGTGTCGTTCTTGCCCTCGATGCGCCAGTACGCCGGCAACTGGGCCTCGGCGGTGTGGGCGTTCGCTCCTGGGTCGGAGGCCAAGCTGGACAAGGTCACCCGCTCCGCGAAAAACCAGCTCGACCAGTTCATCGAGTTTGGCTACGAGCCGCAGTGGGCCGAGATCACCCTGCAGTCGACGCTCGCCTGGCGCACCATGCACAGCCAGGGCCGCGGCCTGTTCTCGGTGCTGCTGAACAACCTGCCCGACATCGACACCCGCACAGTTCGCGAGGCGGAGTTCACCTGCAACTCGCTGATCGGGTTCAACTTCGGTGACGGACACCTGCACAACGAAGACCTCATCGCCGCCGTGCAGCAAGAGGTCGGGTTCGAGCCAGGTGAGCTGGTGGTCGCGTGGGTGGAGTCGCAGGGCTGGGGCAGTAAGGTCCAGCACTACAAGGTCATCGACGCCGCGCTCGGCGTGATCGAGCGCGGCACCTGGAAGGTGGCCGACGCTGTCGCTGAGCAGCCCTGGCTGCCCAACGGCCCGATTCCCACCCAGGTCACTTGGGCGGCGCATAAGGCACCGGCGGCGCAGGCCGCGATCCACAACGGGCACGTTCACCAGGAAGGAGTTCTCGCATGAGCACCGCGATCGTTGTGGGGGCCGGGCCTAACGGCCTGGCCGCCGCGGTGACCCTGGCCAAAGCCGGCGTGCAAGTGACCGTGCTAGAGGCAGCCGACGAGATCGGCGGCGGCACCCGCAGCAGCGAGGCGATCCTGCCGGGCCTGCTGCATGACCACTGCTCGGCGATCCATCCGATGGCAGTCGGCTCGCCCTTTCTCACCGGCCTCGGCTTGGATCATTACGGCCTCTCGTGGCGGCTACCCGAAATCGACTGTGTCCATCCGCTCGACGGCGGCAGCGCCGGAGTGCTATATCGCTCGGTCGACCACACCGCGGCCGGCCTGGGTCCCGACGGATCACGGTGGCGCCGGCTGTTCGGCTGGTCGTCGGCGAGGTTCGATGCGCTGTCTGAGGACATCATGGGGCCGCTGCTACGGCTCCCGCACCACCCGATGGTGCTGGCACGCTTCGGTGCCCCGACGGTGCTGCCGGCTTCGGCCCTCGCCAAGTGGTTTCGTACCGCTGAAGCGCGAGCATTGTTCGGAGGTGTTGCCGCACACGCCTTCCGGCCGCTGCACTATCCGATGACCTCGGCGATCGGGCTGGGCATCATCACCGCTGGCCATCGCCACGGCTGGGCAGTGGCGGCCGGCGGTTCGCAGTCGATCACCAACGCGCTGGCATTGCTGCTGGCCGATCTGGGCGGCAAGATCGAGACCGGCACCCGCGTCGAGGCAGCCTCACAACTGCCGTCGGCCGACGTGACGATGTTCGACCTGGCGCCCGACGCCGTCGCCCGGATTGTCGGTGATCGCCTGCCGGCGCGGGCGGCCCGCGCCTACCGGCGCTTCCGGCAGGGCCCGGGGGCGTTCAAGGTCGACTTCGCCGTCGAAGGCGGCGTGCCATGGACCAATGCCGACGCCCGTCGGGCCGGCACCGTGCACGTCGTCGGCTCGTTGGCCGAACTGGCGGCCAACGAACGCGACATTCACGCCGGGCGCATGCCCGAGCGACCGTTCGTGCTGGTCGGCCAGCAGTATCTGGCTGACCCGGGGCGCTCCGTGGGCAACGTTGATCCGGTGTGGACCTATGCCCATGTGCCAAACGGCTACAGCGGTGACGCCACCGCGGCGATCATCGCCCAGATCGAGCGATTTGCACCTGGCTTCCGCGATCGCATCATCGGACACACCGTCCGCGCAACGACGCAAATGGCAACCTATAACAACAATTTCGTCGGCGGCGACATCATGACAGGCGCCAAGGATATCCGCCAACTCACCTTCGGCCCCCGAATCACATTGTCGCCGTATAGCATTGGGCTGCGCGGAATGTACATCTGCTCGGCGGCCACCCCACCCGGTCCCGGTGCGCATGGGATGTGTGGATATAACGCCGCCCAGAGGGCACTCACCGAACTCAACCACTGAACGAACCGCACAACCCCGACATTAGGAAACCCATGAACACCGCCATCGATCCGTCGTTCGATCTATTCAGTCTGACCAAGGAGCATGATGAATTGCGTACGGCGATTCGCGCGTTGACTGAGCGCGACATCGTGCCGTTCGCGGCCGACTGCGACGAGAACGAACGCTTCCCGCAGGAAGCCCTCGATGCGCTCAACCAGCCCGGCTTTAACGCCGTGCACATCCCCGAGGCCTATGGGGGCCAAGGGGCCGATGCCGTGGCCACCTGCATCGTGATCGAAGAGATCGCCCGCGGCTGCTGCTCCTCGTCATTGATCCCGGCGGTGAACAAGCTTGGCACCATGGGGCTGATTCTTTCCGGCGCCGAGGACCTCAAACAGCAGGTGCTCCCCGACATTGCGAACGGCGCGATGGCCTCCTACGCGCTGTCCGAGCGGGAGGCCGGATCGGACACCGCCAGCATGCGAACCCGCGCCCGCGCCGACGGCGAGGACTGGATCCTCAACGGCACCAAGTGCTGGATCACCAACGGCGGCAAGTCCACTTGGTACACCGTGATGGCGGTGACCGACCCCGACAAGGGCGCCAATGGCATATCAGCGTTCATGGTGCACAAAGACGACGAAGGATTCAGCGTCGGCCCGAAAGAACGAAAAATGGGTATCAAAGGGTCACCCACCACCGAGCTGTATTTCGAGAACTGCCACATCCCCGGAGACCGGATCATCGGCGAACCCGGCACCGGCCTGAAGACCGCGCTGAAGACCCTCGACCACACCCGCCCCACGGTCGGCGCACAAGCCGTCGGCGTAGCCCAGGGCGCCTTGGACGCCGCGATCGCATACACCAAAGACCGCAAGCAATTCGGCAAGTCGTTATCGAGTTTCCAGGCCGTCCAATTCGAGCTGGCCGCAATGGCGATGAAGGTCGAGGCCGCAAGGCTGATGGTGTACACCGCCGCGGCCCGGGCCCAGCGCGGCGAGCACGGCCTCAGTTTCATCTCGGCGGCCGCCAAGTGCTTCGCCTCCGACGTAGCCATGGATGTCACCGAGTCAGCGGTCCAGCTGCTGGGCGGCGCCGGATATACCCGCGACTTTCCCGTCGAAAGAATGATGCGGGACGCCAAGATCACCCAAATCTACGAGGGCACCAACCAGATTCAGCACATCGTGATGTCCCGCGCGCTGCTGGCCACGTGATCAATCAAGATCGGTGGCGCCCGACGCGACGGTCGACGCGGACGCGGTCCGCGCCCAACTGCGGCGCCAGGTCGAGTCGAACCGCATCGGCAAACTACGCGGTACCCGCGGCCGATACAGGCGCTTACCGAGCTACACAAACTGCGAGGAGGCCCTGACCATTGCCGAGCTGACAGCATGTGGGCGAACGGTTGGATCTCCCACAGGGTCGCACTGATCGGCGATACTGTGAGGTTAGGAGTCAATCAACCGGAGGTGAACAGCCTCCAGCGCCGAGGACAGTGACCGTCGATGGCCGACGTTGATCCGCTTGCGACAGAGCGGAGTCTCCTTGCGGACATACCCGCCGAAATGCGTGAGGCGGGATTTGAGGATATCGAGGAGATCGGGCACGGCGGCTTTGGCGTCGTGTACCGCTGCGCTCAGCCGGAGTTGGACCGCGCCGTTGCCGTCAAGGTTTTGACGTCCGATCTTGACCCGGGCAATCTCGACCGGTTCCTGCGTGAGCAGCGTGCGATGGGCCGCCTGTCCGGGCACCCGCACATCACGAATATCTTCCAGGTCGGCGTGATGGCCAGCGGCCGGCCGTTCATCGTGATGCAGTATCACGCAAAGGATTCGCTCGAGGCGCTGATCCGCCGGCACGGGCCCCTTGACTGGTGCGAGACGATCAGCATCGGCGTGAAGTTGGCGGGGGCGCTCGAAGCTGCGCATCGGGCGGGCACCTTGCATCGTGACGTTAAGCCCGGGAACATCTTGCTGACCGACTACGGTGAACCCCAACTGACTGATTTCGGAATCGCCAGGATTGCGGGGGGTTTCGAGACGGCGACGGGGGTTATAACTGGTTCACCGGCGTTCACCGCGCCTGAGGTGCTTGGGGGCGCATCGCCGTCGCCGGCGTCGGATGTGTATTCGCTGGGCGCGACGCTGTTTTGTGCGCTGACCGGCCACGCCGCGTTTGAGCGCCGCGCTGGTGAGCAGGTGGTCGCTCAGTTCGTGCGGATTACTTCGCAGCCGATCCCAGACCTGCGAATGCAGGGGTTGTCGGATGACGTGGCCGCGGTCATCGAACGGGCCATGGCTACTGACCCGGCGGATCGTCCGGCGACCGCGGCCGAGTTCGGCGACGAGCTTCGGGAGATGCAGCGCCGCAGCGGCGTCCCTGTCGACGAAATGGCCCGTCCCGTCGAGCTGGGTGTGGAGCGCCGCAGAAGCACTGTGCCGCAATCTATTCATCGAGACAGCCCCGCGCCGACGGCGCCGCCGACACCCGCGACGAAGTACCGTCCGCCGCTTCCTATGAGGTCACTGGTGACCCGCGGCCGACTCACCGAGGTCCTTCGTGCGGGCGGACGGCGACGGGTGATCCTCATCCACGCGCCGTCGGGGTTCGGCAAGAGCACATTGGCGGCGCAGTGGCGTGAGGAACTGTTGCGCGCCGGCGTCGTAGTCGCCTGGCTGACGGTCGACGGCGACGACAACAACGCGGTGTGGTTTCTGGCCCATCTGCTCGAGTCGATCCGGCGGGTGCGTCCAGCTCTCGCCGAGTCGTTGCGCCAGGTGCTGGACGAGCACGGCGATGACGGGAGTCGGTACGTGTTGACGTCGCTGATCGAGGAGATCCACGAACAAGACGATCGGACCGCGGTGGTGGTCGACGACTGGCACCGCGTGTCGGACGCCGAAACGACTGCCGCTCTGGGTTTTCTGCTGGAAAACGGATGCCATCACTTGCAGGTGATCGTGACCAGCCAGTCCTCCGCGGGACTACCGCTGGGCAGATTGCGGATGCGTGACGAGTTGATCGAGATCGATGCTGGTGCGTTGCGTTTCCACACCGATGAGGCGATGTCGTTCCTCAACGATGTGGGGGGCCTGCAGCTGTCGCGTGGCGACGCGGAGGCATTGACGGCGTCGACCGACGGGTGGGCCGCGGCCCTGCAGCTAGCGGCGTTGTCGCTGCGCGGCGGCGGCGATGCGACCAGCCTCCTGGGCCGACTGTCCGGCGCCAGCGACGTGGTCAGCGATTTCCTGGCGGAGAATGTGCTGGACACCCTCGAACCCGAGTTGCGCGAGTTCCTCCTGGTGACAGCAATCACCGAGCGCACCTGCGGCGCGCTGGCGTCGGCGTTGGCGGGGGTGACTCGCGGCCAGGCGATGCTAGAAGAGGTCGCCCAGCGCGGCCTGTTCCTGCAGCGGATCGACGATGACCCTGATTGGTTCCGCTTCCACCATTTGTTCGCCGAGTTTCTGCGCTGCCGTCTGGTACGTGACCGGCCCGACCGGGTGGAACAACTCCACCGGACCGCGTCGGCGTGGTTCGCCAAACACGGCCACCTCAACGAAGCTGTCGATCATGCGCTGGCCGCGGGGGATCCCGGCCACGCGGTGGAACTTGTCGAGCAAGACGAGACGAATCTGCTTGAGCAATCGAAGATGACGACGCTGCTCGGGATTGTGGCGAAGCTGCCACCGCGGCTGGTGGTATCGCGAGTTCGGCTGCAACTCGTCATTGCCTGGGCGAATATCCTTCTGCAACGGTCGGCTCTGACCGACGCGGCGCTGAACCGCTTCGAGGCGGCCCTGGGTCGCGCGGGCCTGCCCGATGCGACGCGGGCAGATCTGCGCGCTGAGGCGGACGTGGTGCGCGCGGTCGCCGAAGTCTTCGCCGATCGGATCGGGGGCGTGGACGATCTCGTGGCCGAGGCGATGTCGAGACCGGACACCCTGCATCCGTGGGTGCCCGGAGTCGCCGGCAATGCCGCCGCCTTCGCCGCGATCTACCGCTTCGACTTTGACGCCGCGCACAGGTTGCTGAATTGGGCCGCTCCCTACCAGGAGGTAATGGGACCGTTTGCCACAGTCTATGGCCGTTGCTTGGGCGGCATTGCCGCCCGATATCAGCTCGACATCCCCGCCGCCCTGACAAACTTCCAAGACGCATTCGAAATCGCCACTAGAGTCGGACCGCACTCGCACGCGGCGCGGCTTGCGGGTGCGCTTCTCGGGGAATTGCTCTATGAGACTGGTGATCTCGCCGGCGCTGCCCGTCTATTGGGTGACAGCGATCTACTCGGAGCCGAGGGCGGCATAGTGGACTTCTTCGGCGCCAGGTATGTGATCGGTGCGCGGATCAAGGCAGCCCAAGGGGATCACGGTGCTGCGGTCGATCGTCTTGCCGCTGGGGCCAAGGTGGCGGACCACCTGCAGCTGCAGCGCCTTGCCGCCGGGATCAACAACGAGCGGATCCGGCTGGGCATCGAGCTGCCGGAGGACGTGGCCGCCGGTTTGCGATCGCCCCGTGCCCCCAGAGGGGACAATGGAATCGCCACCGTGACAGCAGAACTCGACGAGGAGTCCGCAGTCCGCCTGTTATCGGCGAGCGACACTGCCAACGACCGCGAGCAGGCGTGGCGACGGGCCGCCGATCTGGCCGCCGGAATCGACAGCCAGCAGAGACCCCTCGCGGCGTTGCAGGCACAACTGCTCCTCGTCGAAACACTCATAGCGGATGGCCGGGCAGTTGAAGCTCAAAGCGAACTGGCCCCAGCCGCTGCGAAGTGCGCCGAATCAGGCCTGCCACGGCTGCTGGTCGACGCGCGACTCACTTAGTGGCACAAGATGTGCCAGCGGAGGCCCCACGGCCCGTTCGGCGTCACATGTCCATGCCGCCGTTGACAAATGCCACCCGGCCAGCCAACTTGGGTGTTACGCGCGCGTTCGAGGGGAGGGCTCGGTTTCGAGAGTACTTATCGTTGTGTGCGTTTCCTTATCCGGAAGATGATGTCGACGTGTGTCGGGCATCGTTGACCGGAGGACCGCGACAACGCTACTAGTTGCGTTCGATGCTTGACATTGTCGGCAGCAGATGAAGATGAATGGTGCACTTGTCCCGCGGACACAAGTGTCGTCCAATCGACAATGATCACCTCGATCTTTAGTCGCGGGAAGACAATGGCGCCGGCCGGATCCGCGCCTACCGTTCGGGGCGTGACGAATTCCGAAGGCGCAGATGAACTCGCGGCACCGCTGGACCTGTTGTTGACCAGTTCAGCCGTCGGCGTCGCCGAACGCATGATGCCGAACGTGTCGTGGAGCAGGTTCGCGCTGAACTTGGCCAGACAACCAAGAACGCTGGGGTCTCGGGCCAGTTCCCTACTACGAGAACTGGTCTCGATCGCTCAAGGCCATTCCGAGATCGAACCGGCCAAGGGCGACAAGCGCTTCAACGACGCCGCGTGGCAGGGCAATCCATTGCTCAAGCGGTCGACGCAGGCGTACCTTGCGACCGTCAAGACTGTCGACGAGCTTTTTGCGGACGCCAATCTCGACTGGCGTGACGCAGAGCGGATTCGGTTTGTTTTGGACGGCATCACCGAGGGGTTGGCGCCCAGTAATAACCCGCTGCTGAGCCCGCTGGGCTGGAAGGCATTGATCGACACCGGCGGACTCAGCGCGGTGCGCGGACTGCGCCACTTCGTCGGCGACATGATGTCTGCACCGAGGGTCCCCTCGATGGTCGACCGCGAAGCGTTCACACTGGGCGAGGACATCGCCACCTCCGAGGGTTCGGTGGTGTTTCGATCCGAAGTGTTCGAGCTGATTCAGTACACGCCGCTGACAGAGAAAGTATCCTCGGTACCTTTGCTTATGGTCCCGCCGGTGATCAACAAGTTCTACGTCATGGACATCGCGCCGGGCCGCAGCATGGTCGAGTATTTCCTGCGCCAAGGGCTGCAGGTTTTCGCGATCTCGTGGCGCAATCCGACTGCGGAGCATCGCAATTGGGGATTCGATACTTACGGCCAAGCTATCGTCGACGCGTTGGAAGCGGTGGAGAAGATCACTCAATCCGCCAGAACTCACGTGCAAGCGTCGTGTTCAGGGGGGATCCTCGCGGCGATGACCGCGGCGCATCTCGCCGCGACCGGCCAGGGCGACCGGCTGGCCAGCTTGACGTTGATGGTGACCGTTCTCGATCAGCGCAAAGCCGGTTTCGCGGCTGCGGCGATCGACGAGCACGCCGCGAACATCGCGGTCGGGCTATCGGCAACAAAGGGCTACATGGACGGCCGCTCGCTGGCTGAGGTGTTCGCCTGGTTGCGCCCGACTGACTTGGTGTGGCGTTACTGGGTGAACAACTATGTCGAGGGCAAGTCGCCTGCCGCATTCGACGTGCTGTTCTGGAACGCGGACACCACCCGCATGGCGGCCGCATTGCATCGCGACTTGGTGATGCTGGGCCTTCACAACGCGTTGGCCACCCCGGGCGCGGTGACCATGTTGGGCACTCCCGTGGACCTGCACGAGTTGACCGTGGACACCTATGTGGTCGCAGGCATCTCCGACCACATCTCGCCTTGGCAAGCCTGTTACCGGAGTGCCCGGCTGTTGGGCAGCAACGATCTGCGCTTCGTGCTGTCGTCCAGCGGGCATATCGCCGCACTGGTCAACCCACCCGGCAACCCCAAGGCGTCTTATCGTGTCGGGGTTGTCGACGATACCGATCCCGCGGCCTGGGCCCAAGAAGTCGACAAGCACGCGGATTCGTGGTGGCCTGACTATGTCGACTGGCTGGGACAACGCGACCACGAAGTGATCGCTGCACCCGACGCGCCCGGCGGCTCGTGCATGCCGCCGATCGAGCCCGCGCCGGGCACCTACGTGCTCGACAAGTGACCGTGCTTTGCGAGATCGAGCCTACGTGGTACGCAGACGTGATCGTGTGGTCGCGATGGTCGCGGCGCAGGATGAGAAGGCCCGCGAGCAACACCTTGTTTCGGTGCTGGGACAACAGATTCGCGTGGACATCCGGCGTGGCCAGGGCGTGCCGCTAGTCTTGTGCAACGGCATCGGCGCGAGCTTGGAAGTGCTCGACTCGTTCGTCGCGGAGCTGTGCCCACAGACCACGGTGGTGCGGTTGGACGTGCCTGGCACCGGTGGTTCGCCGGACTCCGCGCTGCCGTACGGATTCCCGTATCTGGCCGTGATTTTGGGTCGACTGCTGAAGAAGCTGGGGTTTCGGGGCGCGCCGCTCGACATCCTCGGTTTTTCGTGGGGCGGGGCGCTGGCCCAGCAGTTCGCCTTCCAGAACCCACTCCAGTGCAGGCGTTTGATACTCGTGTCGACCGGGACAGGTGTCATCATGGTGCCCGGTCGGCCGGCGGTGCTCGCGAAGATGCTCACTCCTCGCCGATTTCTCGACCACGAATATGCAGCCTCTATCGCCGGCGACCTGTACGGCGGTACGGTCCGCACTGATCCCTCGATCGTGAAGCGGCTGTTCGATCGGCAGTTGATGGCCGGCTCGCGGATTGGGTACATGCATCAGCTGTTGGCGGGGTCGGTGTGGACGAGCATCTTCGCGTTGCCGGCGATCCGGCAACGAACGCTGGTGATTGCCGGTCTCGATGATCCCGTCGTCCCGCTCGTCAATGCGCGCATCATGAGTCGGCTATTGCCACATTCGACCCTGCACTTGCACGCCGGCGGCCATATCGACGTGACCACCAACGCGGCCGAACTCGCGCCCGTGATCGAGAAGTTCCGTAGTCGCGATTGAGAAGACGACGGAATCCCAAATTCGGTGAGACATTGCGATGTCGGAGCAGGTCAACGTGACAAAACATGGCATAGGGACTAAGAACCCACAGCGGTTGTTGCGGCGGCGGACGGCTATCGGAGCGCCAGACCGCCCGCCCGCGCAGAGACAACGTCGCGAGCCGTGGAGTTTTCAACATCGATCGACGCCGTGCGGGTCGTGGGGATCGCGAACAGCTAATCGGAGGGCCGCAGCCGGAATCAAAGCTGGATTATGCAAATTCCAACTACATGCGGTGTGCTCGCAGTCTAGTCGAGATGACTACCTTTGCCGGGGAAACACCGCGCGCGGTCGGAGTGGATCTGTGACGATAGCGGGAAGTACGACGACGTCAATGTAGTGTCGCGCGACGGCGATGTCTTCGGTACCCGGAATGATGCCGAGCAGCAGGCTCAGTGCGGTCGCAATGAGGTACTGGGTCACATCGTGGCCGCCGATGTCGCGCCTGAAATGCTTCCCGTCATCCTCGCGCAGCGCGGCCTCTATTAGCGGTTCGGCCGGAGAACTGATGACAGCTTTCGGTGGCGCCGAGCTGGTTCGACGCATGTACAGCGCATTCAGCGAGTCTGATCACGCGACACTTCGCACGAGCCAACAAGATCGGGCTCAATCGCTCCACCAAGCTGATATTTCTGGCCTTTTCCCGGCGGTACGCGCTCGGCGCAGTTTGCAGCGAATGATGTTGCTGCACAACTCATCGACTCCGCATCCAACAACTCACGCTGATCATCAGACCGACCCTGCACCCACCAATCATCCCGAAAACGCCAGGCCAAACCCATCCGCCACGCGGGATTAATTCAGCAGACTCCTAGGTCTGCTTGAGCGCTTCGATGTCCAACGTGACGGCGACCTTGTCGCCCAGCACAACGCCGCCGGTTTCTAAGGGCATATTGATGTCGATTCCGAAGTCCTTGCGGTTCAGTACAACTGACGCTTGAAACCCGGCGACCGCGCCGCGGCCCATGCCGGGATTGGTTCCGTTGAACTCCATGGCCATACTGATCGGCTTGGTGACGCCTTTGAGGGTGAACTCACCTTCGAGGACGTAGCCGCCGCCGTCCGCCCACACGCCGGTCGAGACAAAGGTTGCGGTCGGGTAGTGCTCGACGTCGAAGAACATTGCCGATTTCAGATGGGCATCACGTTCATCGTTGCCAGTGCTGACCGATTCGATAGCGATCTCCGCGGACACCGACGGCGTGCCGTCGTTCGGAACGATGATTGCACCGCTGAATGCGCCGAGGCTGCCCCGCACCTTGGCGACCATGAGATGGCGCGCCGAGAAGCTGATCGATGAATGAGCCGGGTCGATGGCCCACGTGCCAGCGGGCAGTTCGGTGTGTGCGACTTGGCTTTTCGCCTTTCCCGGCACGGGGTGACGGACGGGCTCCCGGATGGCGTGCAGCCCGGTCAAGGGTCCATCCACCTGCATCAGCCGGCCCATTCGAAGGGGGCCGAGGTCGACGGGTGCGAACCCGAAGTCATCGACGACAGAGCGGAACAACTCTTTCGAGTCCTGATCGTCGCCGGCGTAGAAGAGGATCCGGCGGCCGATGTCGGTCGTGGGCTCGGCCGCAATGTTAGGGGCGTACATGTTGTCGAACGCCTTGATGACGTGTGTCCCGGGGGTCAGTGCGGCCACCAGTTCGCTGCCACCTACCTCGAGTTCGTCGACGATGAAATCAGGAGGCGGTGCTGCCCACTGGTTCGTGGCGTCGATCAATATTCGCCCCTCGCGGTAGGGGAGACTGGTCAGCGCATCGCGGACCCGGTCCCAATTGACGGTCAGTATCACGAGATCCGCGGCAGCGGCCTCGGCCACGGTGCCGGCCGAGGCTTGCGGGCCTAACTCGTCCACCAGGTCACCGAGCGTCTCGGGGCCGCGGCTGTTGCTGAAGACGACGGTGTGGCCGGCCTTGATGGCGTGGCCGGCGATGGCACGGGACAGTCTTCCGGCACCGATCATTCCGAACTTCATGCTGGTCCTTTCAATCAAATTGTTGATGCTTCAACCAAAGTTAGTCCGTGAAAGTTGAAGCGTCAACTAATGAGGTCTAAGGTGAGACCCGTGAATCTGACCCCGGCACGTGATGCGCGACGAGAACCGTGGCTCGACGACGACCAACAACAGGCGTGGCGTCAGATCGTGGGGTTATTCATGACGCTGCCCGGCGCAATTGACAGCGATTTGCAACGCCACGCCGGGCTCTCGATGTACGAATACTTGGTTCTGGCGTCGCTGTCGGAAGCCCCCGGCGGTTTGCTGCAGATGACCGATCTCGCCTACCGGGCGAACTCATCGCTATCCCGACTGTCGCATCTGATCTCTCGATTAGAGAAGCGAGGATGGGTCACCAAGCGGCCCTGCGAGGACGACCGAAGAGCAAGCACCGTCACGCTCACCGCTCCCGGCGAAAAGAAGATCCGTAGCGCGGCTCTTGGTCACGCGCAACTAGTGCAGGAGCTGGTCGTTAAGCCGTTGAGTCCGGCGCAGCTTCAACAGCTCGGCAAGGCCGCCGGCGCGGTCGTCCAAGCCATCGAGACCTCCAACCGCAGCCGGAAAGTAGACGCGCGGTAGGCAGACCGTCAGTCGATGGGAAATCCCAGCGACGCCACCAGCGCCTTGGTGCGCAGCCGGAGCGCGGTCCCGAGAATCGCCCCGCGCTGGTTATACAGCAATCGGTGGCGCCAGCGCCGAGGCTCGACCTGGGCGAGCAACACGGTGACGTGCCGGCCCTTGTCGATCTCGGATCGCACATATTCGAGCGTCGGCGCGACAAGGCTGCGGTGCGGGCTGTCCAACACCTTGAGCTCCAACCCCGGGTCCCAATCCTCCCACTGCTGGCGCAGCCGCTGAGTCGCGTCGGGGTCGATATCG
>Ga0209656_10000803_pt1 | contig 20284 bp, 23 predicted proteins | sample BogFormECP12_OM2_FD_188239 | JGI IMG/M metagenome (GOLD analysis project Ga0209656, IMG submission 188239) | Bog forest soil microbial communities from Calvert Island, British Columbia, Canada - ECP12_OM2 (SPAdes) (version 2) | ecosystem: Environmental > Aquatic > Freshwater > Wetlands > Bog ... | reverse complement strand
GACCAGTCTCGGGGGGTGCAAACGATTGTGACCAGAGCGGGAGAGATCTGGCGACATGGTCGGAGATGATAGCACCCGTCGGCTCGGCTGGCTGGGCACCGGCCGCATGGGCTTGGAGATGGGGCGTCGGCTTGTCTCCGCCGGCTGCGATCTCACCGTCTTCAACCGCTCCATGAACAAAGCCGAGCCGCTGATCCGGCTGGGCGCCAAGCCCGCGGGAACCGCCGCGGAACTGGCGACCAGGGACATCGTCTTCATCACCGTCGGCTCGTCGGATGACCTCATCTCCGCAGTGCTGGGGCCGGGCGGGCTCATGTCCAGCCCCGCGGCGGCGCCTGCCGTGCTCATTGACTGCTCCACGGTATCGGCCGAGGCCTCAGCCCGGGTGCGGGCCGAGATTGCCCACCGGGGCACCGCCCTGCTCGCCGCGCCGGTGATGGGAAACCCCAAGGTGGTGCGGGCCGGAAAGATGACGGCCGCCGTCTCCGGACCCCGGGATGCGTTCGCCTTGGCGGAGCCCTACCTGAACATGCTGGGCCACGGCGTAACCTACGTCGGTGACGGTGAGGTGGCCAGAACGGTGAAGCTCTGCCACAATTTGTTCCTCGGCGTGGTGGCTCAGTCGCTCGCCGAGATAACTGTCCTGGCGGAAAAGAGCGGGATAAGCAGGCAAGCGTTCCTTGACTGTCTCAACAAGAGTGTGATGGGTTCCCTGTTCACCGGCTACAAGACGCCGGCCTACGTAAACCTTGATTTCGAGCCCACGTTCACTGCCACGCTGCTGCGCAAGGATTTCGATCTTGGCCTGGCCGCCGCGCGGGAACACGAGGTGCCGATGCCGGTTGCCGCCGTGGTCCACCAGTTGATCCAAGGGCTGGTCGGACGCGGATACGGTGATTCCGACTTCGCCGCCCTGCTTCAGCAGCAGGCGGATTCGGCGGGCTTGCTGCTCGTCAGCGAGCACGCGGAGGTTTCCGACGGGCTCGGCACCAGCGACACCTAATCCGTGATTAATCCGAACGAGGAGGAAGGAGGCACCGGGCGTGAGACCCCACCTCCCCTGGTTCTCCAAGAATGGCCTCGCCCTGAGCGCGGCAGCTGTCCTGTCGGCCGGCCTCGTGGCGGCCTGCAGCAGCAGTAGCAGCAGCAGCACCGCCGCCACGAGCGCTAGCACTAGCGCTAGCTCCAGCCCGAGCACCAAGGCGCCTATCGTGATCGGCGCGTCGCTCTCCCTGACCGGCGACTTTTCCGCCGACGGCCAGGCCTTTGAGCGCGGCTACCAGCTGTGGGCCAGCGACGTGAACGCGCACGGCGGCCTGCTCGGCCGTCAGGTCACGCTCAAGATCCTCAACGACAACAGCTCGCCCACGCAGGTGCAGACGAACTACGAGACCCTGTTCGCCCAGGACAAGGTGGACCTGGCGTTCGGGCCGTTCTCCTCGCTGCTGACCACGCCCTCAGCATCGGTCGCGGCCAGGTACGGCTTCGCGCTGGTCGAGGGCGCGGGCGGAGCGCCGTCGGTGTTCGAGAGCCCGGCCAACATGTCGGACCACAACGTGTTCGACGTCAGCCTGCCGATCGAAGACGAGATGCTGCCGTTCGTCAGCTGGATCGCCTCGATGCCGGCCAGCCAGCGGCCCAAGACGGCGGCCTACCCGATGGCCGACGACCCGTTCGCCGACCCGCCGGTCCAGCTCGCCCAGCAACAGCTGCAGGCGCTCGGGGTGAAGACGGTTTACTCGAAGATCTTCCCGGCCGAGGTCGCCTCCTACAAGCCCGCGGCCGACCAGGTGGCCGCCACCGGCGCGCAGGTCGTGGTGCTCGGATCCACCGATGTGCCGACCGTGGCCGCGTTCATACAGGCGTTCCAGCAGCAGCACTACAACCCCAAGATGTTCATCTGCGCGGCGGGCCCGGACCAGGGCGCCGCGTTCACCTCCGCGGTGGGGAAGCCTAACGCGACCGGGATGATGGTGCCTAACGGCTGGTACCCGGGCTACGCGAATGCGGCCAGCCAGGCGATGGTGCAGGCATACGTCACCAAGTACGGCGGGTCCCCGTCGGACGTCAACGCGGACGTGGCCGAGGGCTACTCGGTGGGACAGGTGATGGCGCAGGCGGTAACCGCGACCGGCGGCACCGACAACGCGAAGATCATCAGCTACCTGCACAGCGGCGTGACGCTCAGCAGCGTCCAGGGACCGGTGAAATTCGATTCGCTGGGCAAGAACAGTGCCGCGGCGGCGTTCACCTTCCAGTGGCAGGACAACGGCACCACGTTCAAGCAGGTTCTTCCGGTCAGCGCAGCCGGCTCGGTGGCGATCATCAACCCCAAGCCGAACTGGACCAGCTAGACAGATGGCACGGGAGATCTACCAGGCTATCGTCGACGGCGTCCTCGTCGGTGGCGTCTACGCCCTGATGGCCGTCGGCCTGACGCTGATCTTCGGCGTGCTCGACATCATCAACATCGCCCAGGGTGTCCTGGTCATCCTGGGCGCATATCTCAGCTACGTGCTGTCGACACGGCTGCACATCGACCTGTTCGTCGGGTTGCTGGTCACCGTGCCCGCCATGTTCGTGATCGGCGTCATCATCCAGTGGGCGTTCATCCGGCGGCTGCGCGGCCGGGAACGCACGTCCATGACGCTGCTGGTTACCTACGCGGTCGCGCTGATCATCGAGGGCATCCTCTACGAGATCTTCGGGCCCAACCCCAAGCAGCTGAACGCCTCGTACGTGCAATCCAGCGTGCGCATCTTCGGCTTCTACCTGTCGGACATCTACCTGTACGGCTTCGCGCTGGCGGTGCTGATGGTCGTCGCCATTTACCTGCTGCTGTACCGGACCACGTTCGGGCGCAGCGTGCGGGCCACGATGCAGGACGAGACGGCGGCGCGGCTCGTCGGCATCGACGTGAACCGCGTCGCCGCGCTCACCTTCGGCGTCGGCGTCGCGGTGACCGCGGCCGGCGGCATGATGTTCGGCGCCACGAACAGCTTCAACCCCAATAGCGGCTACGACCTGATCTCGCGGCTGCTCGCGATCGTCATCCTCGGCGGGCTGGGCAGCATCGGCGGCGCGCTCGCCGCGTCGGTCTTCATGCTCACCGTGGAGTCGCTCGTCGACATATGGTCCCCGGAATGGGCCATCGTGGTGTTCTTCGCCGCCCTGGTGATCGTGCTGGTGATCCGCCCGACCGGGTTCTTCGGCCGGCAGCCGGTGCGGGCCCAATGAAGGCTGACCCCCATGAAGGCTGACCCCCATGAAGGCCGACACCGTGAAGGCTGAGGAGGCGACGGCCAGAACCAGGGCGGCCAGCGTGAGCAGGCAACGCGTGGTGGCGGGGCTGGCGCTGATCGTCCTGGCCGTGGCGGCCATCGAGTTCCCGCTGGTGTTCAGCAGTCCCGTGGTCACGAACTACGCTATCTACGCGCTGATCTTCGTGGCCGCGGTCTCAGCGTGGAACCTGTTCTCCGGCTTTTCCGGTTACATCTCGCTGGGCCACGCGGTGTTCTTCGGCAGCGGCGCCTATACCGTGGGCATCGCGGCCAGGGACTGGCACATCAACGGCGTGGCGGTGTTCGCCCTGCTGCCGCTGGCCGCGGCGGTCGGCGCGGTCATCGCGGTACCATTCGGCCTGGTGGCGTTGCGAGTGCGCCGGCATACGTTCATCGTGATCACGATCGCGGTGTTCTTCATCTTCCAGCTGATGGCCTACAACTTCTCCTTCACCGGCGGCTCGGTGGGAGTGTCGGCGCCGTTCCTGCCCTGGTCGCCGACGAGCTTCAACGACCACTTCTACTACATCACCCTGGCCTGCGCCGCGGGCACGATCGTCATCGCGTTCCTGATCCGGCGGGCCAGGTTCGGCCTGCAGCTCCGGGCCATCAGGGACGACGAGGACCGGGCGCGCGGGCTCGGCGTGCACGCCATGCGGGTGAAGCTGTCGGCGTTCGTGCTGTCGGGGACCATAACGGCGCTGGTCGGCGGGGTCTGGTTCCTCTACCTCACCCAAGTCCAGCCGCCATCGGGCTTCGACCCGCTGTTCGACCTGTCCCTGGTGCTGATGGCGTTCCTGGGCGGCCTCGGCACCATCGCCGGCCCGGTTCTCGGCGCGCTCATCATCGAACCCGGTCAGCTCTACCTGACCATCAAGTACACCAACGGGTACCTCAGCGAGATCCTGCTCGGCGTGCTGTTCCTCGTCATCGTGCTGTTCGTGCCGCGAGGCCTCGTCCCGACCGCCGGCGAATGGATCAGGCGGCTGCGGACCAGGGGCCGCCCCGCGTCAGGGACCGTAAGCCCCGCGACGTCGGCGCCGCCCGCGCCTCCCGAAGCCAGCGAAGCGCCCGCGAGGGAGGCCAGGACAACATGACCGCGCTGCTGCGGACCGAAGGCGTGCGCAAGGCCTACGGCGGCGTGCACGCACTCGACTCCTGCACGGTGGAGATCGACGAGGGCTCGGTAGCCGGCCTGATCGGGCCGAACGGATCAGGCAAGACCACCTTGTTCAACGTCATCACCGGGTACGCGAAGGCCGACGCGGGGCAGGTGTACCTGGCCGATAAGAGGATCACCAACATCGCCCCGGAGAAGGTCTTCGCCCACGGGATCGGCCGGACCTTCCAGCTGACCAGGATCTTCGCCAGCCTCACCGTGCTCGAGAACATGCTGGTCGCCTCGAAGCACGGCGGCGCCGCGGCGCGCAGCCGCGCGATGGAGCAACTCGAGTTCGTCGGCATCGCCGGGCACCACGCCGCGCTGGCCGGCACGCTGTCCTACGGCCAGCGCAAGCTCCTGGAACTCGCCTACGTGCTGGTCTCGGACCCGGCCGTCATCCTGCTCGACGAGCCGGCCGGCGGCGTCAACCTCTCCCTGGTCAATCACATCACCGACCGGATCCGCGAGCTGAACGCGGCCGGCAAGACCTTCCTGATCGTCGAGCACAACATGGAGTTCGTGATGGGCCTGTGCGACCGGGTCACGGTGCTCGACTCGGGCGCGGTGGTGGCCGCCGGGCCGCCCGCCATCATCAGGACCGACCGCCGGGTGCTCAACGCCTACCTCGGCGACGACCTCGCAGACGACGATCCGCACCCAGGGGAGCAGGCATGACCGCGCCAGCCGGCGGTCCGGCGGCTCAACGGGGTCAACGGGACGAAGCCGGGGCAAGCACCGCCGCCCGTTCGGTACTCAAGATCGAGGACCTGGTGGCTGGCTACGGCGGCGGGGACGTCCTGCGCGGGGTTTCCCTCGAGGTGACCGAGGGCGGCATCACCTGCGTGGTCGGGCCGAACGGCGCCGGGAAATCCACGCTGATGTCATCGATAAGCGGGCTGCTGCGGCCGCGTCTCGGCTCGATCGTGCTCGACGGGAAGAACCTCGTCGGCATGTCGCCGCGCCAGATCCTGCGCCTCGGCGTCGTGCAGGTGCCGCAGAACCACAGCCTGTTCCGTGACATGACGGTCCGGGAGAATATCGAGCTCGGCGCCTACATCTTGTCGGACCGGGCGCTGACCGCACGCCGGGTGACGGCGGTGTTCGACATCTTCCCGGACATCGCCGGATGGGCGGGGAAGAAGGCGGGCAGCCTGTCCGGCGGCCAGCAGCGGCTGGTGGAGTTTGCCCGGGCGCTGATGCTCGAGCCCCGGCTGCTCATGCTGGATGAGCCGTCGATGGGGCTGGCGCCGAAGATCCTGCGGACCGTGTTCGGCGCGATCAGGCAGATGAACTCGGCCGGCACGACGATCCTGCTCGTCGAGCAGAACGCCCGGGCCGGGCTGCGGCTTTCCAGCCACGGCGTGGTGATGGAGAGCGGCCGGGTGCGGCTATCCGGCACCGGGCGCGAGGTACTGGAGAACCCCGAGATCGGGACGCTCTACCTTGGCGGCGCGGTCAGCACCGACTAGTCCTTCTTGCGGGCCAGCGTCAGGCCGTCGCCGATCGGGACCATGACCAGATCCACCCGGTCGTCGGCGGCGGCGTGGTCGTTGAAGTCCCTGACCGCGATCACCAGCGGGTTGTCGTTACCGGCGTCGATCACGCGGCCGTGCGAGAACGTGTTGTCAACCATGATCAACCCGCCCGGGCGCATCCGCGGCACGACCTCGCGCCAGTAGCCGAGGTAGCCGCCCTTGTCGGCGTCGATGAACGCCAGGTCGAACATCTCCTCGTCCGGCAGCGAGCGCAGCGTGTCGATGGCCGGGCCGAGCCGCAGCTCGATGCGGTCCGCCAGTCCGGCCTTCTCCCAGTATTTCCTGGCCACCGAGGTCCACTCCTCGCTGATGTCGCAGCACAGCAGGCACCCGCCCGTGGCCAGGCCGCGGGCGATGCAGACGGAGGAGTAGCCGGTGAAGGTGCCGATCTCGATCGCCGAGGCGGCGCCGGTGATCTGGGTCAGCAGCGTCATGAGCGTGCCCTGCTCCGGGGCGATGGCCAGGCCGGTCTCGTTCGGGTACAGGTCCGCGGTCTCGTTGGCCAGCTCCCGGAGGACGGCGTCCGGCGGGCTGCTGTGCGCGGTGAGGTACGCGTTGAGGTGGAGGCTGATCTGCTCGGTACGCTGCGCCATGGGACAACGCTATAGGTAGGACGTCGCTGTCCGCGAGGCGGCGGCCGCTCTTTTCCATATTTCCGACCGCATAACAAGGTTTTACGGTGTAGCTCGTGATGTTGGCCCCGTCCCCGGAGCGTGAGTCTGGCTCGCCGCCCCGGGGTATCGGGTTTGCGGAGGCTACGCTTTGGGCGCCTGCGAGATGCGCACCGTGTTGCCCGAGGGGTCCCGGAACGCGCAGTCGCGCGGGCCCCAGGGCTGGTCGATGGGCTCCTGCAGCACCTCGGCGCCGGAGGCCCGCACCTTCTCGAAGGTCGCGTCGAGATCGTCGGTGCGGAAGACGATCATCGGCAGGACTCCCTTGGTGAGCAGTTCCTGCAGGGCGTCACCGTCGGCCTGGGGTCGGCCGGCGTGCGGCTCGGAGAGCACGATCTCAAGGTCTGGCTGGGCCGTGCTGGCGAGGGTGACCCAGCGGAACCCGCCCGAGGCGACGTCGTTGCGCGCCTCAAGGCCAAGCGCGTCGCGGTAGAAGGCGAGCGACTCGTCCAGGTCGTTGACGGTGATGTGGCAGTACCGGAGTGAGATGGTCATGGAGTCAACGCTAGACGGCGGCTGCGCGGGTCGCTTCTCCAATCCTGATCGGTTGGTCCCTGGTCGGCCGGGTGCGCGCCTTGGCCACGCATGCGGGCATCGCCAGCACGGCGCGGTGCTCTCGGGCCCGGTACGCGCTCGGCGTCATCCCCACGAGCTCGGTGAATCGCGAGCTGAACGAGCCGAGGGAGGTGCAGCCGACCTCCATGCACGCGTCGGTCACGCTCATGCCCGCGCGCAGCAGTGCCATCGCCCGCTCCACCCGCCGGGTCATCAGGTAGCTGTACGGCGTCTCGCCGTAGGCCGCCCGAAACGCCCGTGAGAAGTGCCCCGGCGACATCAGCGCGCGGCGAGCCATGGTCGGCACGTCGAGCGGACGCGCATACTCCCGGTCGACCAGATCCCGCGCCCGGCGCAGGTGCGCGAGGTTGGCAAGGTGTTGCTGGTCCATGGGACGAGGGTAGCGGATCAACGGGTGAGGATGGCCGGCTGCGGGTTATTGACTGTCGGCAGTAAACGCTCGAATGCCGTCGATTTATGTTTCCGCTTCGAGCCAACTGTTTACGCAAACGTTCTCAGCATATCCGCGATCGTACGATTCGCGCCTTATCTGCCGGGCCATTGCATACTCGCGAGTAGATTGTGCGCGCTAACCATCGGCGCGGGCCGGGTCCGGAGAAAGATCAACTCGCCGCACTCCGGATCGTTACCACAATCCTGGGATATACGGCAAAATATGGGGAACAGGTGGCCTAGGCTGGACCTGTTCCGCTGACGATGAGGCGTAACTTACCCGCAGTCACCTCGGAGACGTACGGGGAGTATTCGCACAACTACGCAGTTGCGCGAGAACTGAGACGAATATTCCTAATGGGGGTGGCGCGCTACATCCCCCGCGGACAATATTGCTTCGGGCGGTCCGTGGCCGCCGCGCAATTCCGCGCGGTGGCGGGCCGTCATCGCGTTGACGGCGAACGGCCTTCCCGCTCGCAACGGGGTGGGCCATCTTGTGCCAGGCACTTCCAGAGAGGAAAAGCCTTCGATGACAACATGTCGACCACCGTCGGATTGGGGTGCTCCCGGCGATCCGGGCGGTGCATGATTCCGCCGGAGGACCGGGCGTCGACGGGTAGATGCGACGTCGATACGACGTGCCTGCACCTGCCGTGCTTCCAGGTTCAGCTGGAGGCATCGCGCCCGCGGCCGGCTCACCGGCAGGCGAACGCCTGTGCTTACCATGTCCCCAACGTCATCGAGGCGCTGCGGGCATGGGCGGGGGAACACGACCTGGCTGACGGTCAGCTGACCATCCTGGCTATCGAGCCAGCCGCAGGCGGCCGCACGCCTGACCAGTCAGGCCAAGCAGGCCAGCCGGATGGCTCAGGCCAGCCTGAACTGCGGGGATTCGCATTCAGCACGATCCCGCTCGGTTCAGTTCCGCAACGCGATCCGGACGCCAGCGTCGGCTAGGTTCGGGCTATGAGCATCCGTTGGTACTCCGTGGTAGTGGACTGCAAAGACATCACGGCCATTCCGGCACGACCAGCTGGGTGGTCATGGCCGACCACGGCGGACCTGATCACCGACCTCGACCATGCCCTGGCGGTGCTGTTATGCGATGTGCTTGCGGAAACTACCAGATCGACGACGACCCCGCGGCCACCGGGACGCTGACCGGCGAGCACGTGCGGCTCGAGCCGCTGCGGCACCGGCACGTGCCGGGCCTGGTGGCGGCGGCGTCCGGCGGCGGTGAGCTCCACCGCTGGTCACCGGTGCCGCAGGGCGAGGCCCAGATGCGGCAGTACGTCGAGACCGCCATAACGGCCCGGGACGCCGGCCAGGCGGTGCCGTTCGCCGTGGTCCGGCTGACCGACGACGCGGTGATCGGCTCGACCCGGTTCTTCGACCTCGGCTACTGGCCGTGGCCTGATGGCCGGCGCCGGACTGGGCCCGACACGTGCGAGATCGGCTACACCTGGCTCAACCAGGACGCGATCAGGACCGGCGCGAACACCGAGATGAAGCGCCTCATGCTCACGCACGCCTTCGAGGTCTGGCAGGTGCGCTCGGTGTGCCTGCACACCGACGCGCGGAACCAGCGCTCACGCGAGGCGATGCAGCGGATCGGCGCGCGCATCGAGGGCATCCTGCGCGCCCACCGGCTCGGCGCCGACCTGAACCCGAGGGACTCCGTCCGGTTCAGCATCACCGCGGCCGAATGGCCCTCGGTCAGACTGCGTCTTGACGAGCTCGCCCGCCGCTACCAGCCAGCCTGACGACCCCGGCCGCCCCGGCGTGCGACCGGGAACGCTGAGACCGCCACCAGGCCTGGCCCGATTCCGGCAGCATGTAGATCGGGTCGTAGTAGGGGCACTCGCGGCTGAGCGCCAGCTCGTCGTCGGCCTCGATGGCGGTGCGGTAGTTCTTCGTCCAGTACGAGATGCCGTGGTCGGTGTCGTACCTGGCCACCTGGTGCAGCCAGCGCTTGCCCACGTAGGGCACGTCGCAGACCATCCGCGGGGTGGCGAACCCGGGCAGGTAACCCATGATCTCGTGCTGCAGGGACTGGCCCTCGCCCAGCGTCAGCCGCCAGTGCTCGCTACCGGGGATCATGTCGCACATGTAGAAGTAGTAGGGCATGATGCCGGCCCCGTCGAGCAGCGCGAAGCACAGGTCGAGCAGCGCCTCGGCGCTGTCGTTGGTGCCGCGCAGCAGCACGCCCTGATTCCGCACGTCGCGGACGCCGGCCTCCAGCATGGCCCGGGCGGCGCGGGCCACCAGCGGGGTCACCGACTGGGCCGAGTTCACGTGGGTGTGGATGGCGATGCTGACCCCGCGCGAGCGGGCCGTGGCGGCGAGCCGGGCCATGCCCGCCCGCACCTCGTCGGACAGCCAGTGCTGCGGCAGCCCCATCAGCGCCTTGCTGGCCAGCCTGATGTCCCTGATGGAGTCGATCTCCAGCAGCGCGGCCACGAACGACTCCAGCCGCGGCCAGGGCAGGTTGGCCACGTCCCCGCCGGAGACCACCACGTCCCGGACCCCGGGCGTGCGGCGCAGGTAGGAGAGCATGGCGCCGAGCCGGTCTTCCCGGGCCAGCGCGAACTTGTGCTTGTCGGTGACCGGCGTGGGGTTGCCGACCAGGTCCATCCGGGTGCAGTGGCCGCAGTACTGCGGGCAGGTGGGCAGCAGCTCGGCCAGGACCTTGGTGGGGTAGCGGTGGGTGAGGCCCTCGACCGCCCACATCTCGGCCTCGTGCAGCGAGTCGCGCTGCGCGTACGGGTGGGACGCCCAGTCGGTCCGCCGGTCGCTGAACGCCGGCACCATGTAGCGGCGCACCGGGTCGGCGTAGAACGCCTCGGTGAAGCCGGGCTGACCGGGAGAACCGTCCGGCACCATGGTGTTGAGCATCTGCGGTGGCAGCAGCATCGACATGGTGGCGCGCTCGCGCTGGTCGCGCTCGAGGTCCGCGAAGAAGGACTCGGCCAGCCCCCGCCCGGTGACCTGCCGCAGCTGCCGCGCGTTCTTGACGCAGTGCGCGCGCTGCCACTGCGCGGACTCCCAGTCGGCGGCGGACACCCCGGCCCAGCCGGGGAACCGGCGCCAGTCTGGTTCGGCTAGCTCATGTCGCCGGTACACATACGGCTGCGAGACCATGAAAGCCACCCCTCCAATTTCTGCATGATACCGAAGAACCTGCGGTACAAAACGGATTAGACCGCAGATCTTCCGGAACGGCCCCGGTGTTCCACGGCCGCCCGGGTCGGCGCTACGTTCATCTCCACGGTTCGGCGGGTCAGGAGAAAATCTTCAGATGGTGAGCTATCATACACAAGAAGTTTCTGTTTCAGAGCTATAACACAACAGATTTTGCCGAACGACCTGCCTCACGCGTAGTCATCCATGTACGCGCACAGGTAGGCAGACGCCAGCCGGGAAGGACCAGCCCATGACCACTTCGTCCTCGCCCCTAGGCCTGCACCGGGTGATCGACCCGCCCGGCGTCCTCCCCCAAGCGGCCTGGCAACTCGATGCCACCCCGGCGATCGCCCCCGACGAGGTCCGCATCCGAGTCGACCGCCTCAACCTAGACGCCGCCTCCTACCGCCACCTCCGCGAGACCTACGCCGACCCCGACAAGATCCGCACGGCAGTCCTGGACATCATCACGACCCGCGGCAAAATGCAAAACCCCGCAACCGGCTCAGGCGGCATGCTGACCGGCACCGTAGAAGAGGTAGGCCCCAACTCCCCGCTGGGCCTCGTACCCGGCCAGCGCATCGCCACCCTGGTGTCGCTCACCCTGACCCCCCTCGCCATCACCGACGGCCTCTCCCGCTGGGACGGCAAATCCGAGCAGGTCCCCTGTGACGGCCACGCGATCCTATTCGCCAGGTCGATAGCCGCCGTCCTCCCCGACGACCTCCCCGTCCCCCTAGCGCTAGCCGTGATGGACGTGTGCGGCGCCCCTGCGCTAACCAAGCGCGTGGTAAAGAGGGGGAGCGTGGCCGTCATCATCGGCGCCGCAGGCAAGAGCGGCTCCCTCTCCGCCGTAGCCGCCCGCCAAGCAGGCGCCGCCAAGGTAATAGGTGTCGTCCCTACCGAGGCTGAGGCCACCTTGCTGCGTAACCCCATCGCGACAGAGGACGGAGGCGCGGAAAGTGTGGCGGGCGCCAGCGAAAATCAGCAGAGTCGGTCTTCTCGTCGCCCGACGCACATGCCGCGGCCGGAGTCCCCCCTGCTAGACGAGATAGTGATTGCCGACGCCAGAGACCCGGTACATCTCGCAGCAAAAGTAGAAGCCGCCGGAGGGCCAGGCGACGTCACCGTAGTGTGCGTAGACGTCCCCGGATGCGAGGGTGGGGCGATCCTGTCGACGAAGCAAGGCGGCACGGTGATCTTTTTCAGCATGGCCACGTCCTTCGCCGCCGCCGCACTGGGCGCCGAAGGGCTGGCCGCCGACGTGACGATGCTGGTCGGTAACGGGTACGTACCCGGCCACGCCGACCTCGCACTGGACCTGATCCGTAGCGTGCCATCGGTGCGGAAACTATTCGAACAGCGGGTCGCCTCATGAGCGGCAAGCTCGACCTGGACCCGGCCCTGGTGGCACAGGCCCGCGAACTGGCCCGGCGGGCCGGGCAGCCGGTCACCGACCTGGCCCGGACGCACACCACTGTCTCCGTGGAACGCGCCATGCTGCGACTGGCCGGCCTGGACGGGGCCGACGAGGACGGGATGCCGTGGGTGAACCGGCTCACCGACGCGGTCCGCGAGTCGAGCGGGCTCGAGCACGGGGCGGCCCTGCCGGTCTGGGACGCGATACGATGCGGAGGCTACCCCGACCTGCGCACGCTGGCCGTGGACGCCACGGCGGGCCTGGTCAAGTTCCGCCTGCCCGCGGGGCACGAGGCTGAAGCGGCCAGGGATGCCGCCGCCCGTTCGGTCGAAAAGGGAATTTCCCTGATCGACGGTCGGCGGGCGGAGCGGGACCGGATGATCGCCGCTACCTCCGACCCGCCAAACCCGTGGATCTACCTGATCGTGGCGACCGGGGACATCTACGAGGACATCCCGCAGGCGCAGGCGGCGGCGCGGGAGGGCGCCGACGTCATCGCGGTGATCAGGTCCACCGGGCAGTCGCTGCTGGACTACGTGCCCGAGGGCGCGACCCGGGAGGGGTACGCCGGGACCTACGCCACCCGGGAGAACTTCCGGCTGATGCGCGCCGCGCTGGACGACGTGTCCCGCGAGCTCGGCCGCTACGTCCGGCTGACCAACTACGCTTCCGGCCTGTGCATGCCGGAGATCGCTTCGCTGGCCGGGCTCGAGCGCCTTGACATGATGCTGAACGACTGCATGTACGGCATCATCTTCCGGGACATCAACCCGGTCCGGACGTTCATCGACCAGCGGTTCTCCCGGCAGGTGCACGCGCGGGCCGGCATCGTCATCAACACCGGCGAGGACAACTACCTGACCACCGCCGACGCGGTGGACGCGGCGCACACCGTGGTGGTGTCGCAGTTGCTGAACGAGTACTTCGGCCGCGAGGCGGGGCTCGCCGACGCCCAGCTCGGCCTGGGGCACGCGTTCGAGATCAACCCCGAGGTGCCGGACTCGTTCCTGCTCGAGCTGGCCCACGCCCAGCTGATCAGGGAGCTGTTCCCCGATGCGCCGCTGAAGTACATGCCGCCGACCAAGCACATGACCGGCAACGTGTTCGCCGGCTACCTGCTCGACGCGTTCTTCAACCTGGCCGGGGTGATGACCGACCAGTCCATCTTGCTGATCGGCATGATGACCGAGGGCATCCACACCCCGTTCCTGTCCGACCGCGACCTGGCCCTGGAGAACGTCCGCTACGTACGGCGCGCCGCCGGGCGGCTCGGCGGCTCGTTCCGGCCCGAACCCGACGGGTTCGTCGCGCAGCGGGCCCGGCAGGTGCTGGCCGAGGCCATCGACCTGCTGCGCACGATCGGCTCCCAGGGGCTGCTCAACGCGATCGCCGAGGGGACGTTCGGGGTGACGAAGCGGCCGGCCGACGGCGGGCGCGGCCTGGACGGCGTGGTCGAACGGGCCGACGGCTACTACAACCCCGCGGCCGAGATGCTGGAGCTGGCGGGGGGTCGCGGGGGGTCGTCCCCCCGGGGTGGCACTGCGGAGGTGAGGTCATGAGCCTGGCGGGGAAAATTGGGGAAATTGGGATCGTACGGCCGTACGGCGACACCACCGGGGACGGGCGGGTACAGCTGTCGTTCACGCTGCCCGTGCCATTCGGCGACGAGTCCGAACGGGCCCGGGCCGAGGGCGCCGCGCTGCAGCTCGCGGCCAAGATGGGCATGGACCCGGCGATGGTCGTGCACGCCAAGGGGATGGGACCCGATTTCACCTTCTTCATCGTGTACGGGCGGGTCGGCCATGTGGTCGACCTGTCCGCCGTGACGGTGGCCGAACGGGAGTTCCCGGTGCTGCCGGCCGCCGAGGTGAACCTGCGGATCCGTTCGGCGCTCGGCCGCAAGCTGGTCGTGGTCGGCGCGTGCATCGGCACCGACGCGCACACGGTCGGCATCGACGCGATCCTCAACGTCAAGGGACACGCGGGGGAGAAGGGCCTGGAGTACTACCGTGAGATCCGCGTGGTGAACATGGGCTCGCAGGTCGGCGTCGCGGACCTGGTGGCCCGCGCTGCCGCCGAGCACGCCGATGCGGTGCTCGTCAGCCAGGTCGTGACCCAGCGCGACGCGCACCTGACGAACACCCGCCAGATGGCGGCGGCGTTCCACGCCGGGTTCGTCCGGAGGCCGCTGCTGGTGGTGGGCGGCCCGCGGTTCGACCCGGGCGCGGCGCGCGACCTCGGCGTGGACAAGATCTTCGGCCGCGGCACCACGCCGCGCGAAGTGGCCAGCTACCTGGTCCACGCGCTGGCCCCGGCGGGGGCGCACCAGTGAGCGGCGACCTGGTGGGACTGTCGGTGACGCACCGGCGGTACGTGAAGTACGGGGACGCCCACTACGGCGGGAACCTGGTGGACGGCGCCTACGTGCTCGGGCTGTTCGGCGATGTGGCGACCGAGGTGTGCATCCGGACCGACGCTGACGAGGGGCTGTTCGCGTCCTACTCCGACGTGCAGTTCCGCGCGCCGGTGCTGGCCGGCGACATCATCGAGGCGACGGCCACGGTCACCGCGGCTGGCCGACGCAGCAGGCGGCTCGCGTTCGAGGCGCGGGTAGTCTGCCGGGCTGAACGCTCAAGCCCGGCGCGCGGGGATTCGGCCGCCTCGGTACTCGGCGAACCCATCATCGCCGTTACCGCTACCGGGACCGTGGTCGTACCGCCTGCCGCCCTTTAGCGGACATGAATATCAAGTTACGATATTTATCCTCGAAGGTGGTGACGGGCATGCAGCGGTTCAAGTTCCAGGCTCTGGTGACGCCCAGCGCGGACGATAACGGCAATGCGCGTGCGAAGTTCAGCTCGGGGTCGCACCGGATGGTCTTGCGCGCCCAGAACAGCGAGACCCGGCGCACCCAGGTCTTCAGCGCCCTGGTCGACGGCGAAGACGACGGGCCGTTCCGGCCCGGGAGCCCGCAGATCATGGTCACGCTGCGGGTCGTCGGTGACGACGTCTCTGACTACCTCGGTATCGGCAGCCACTTCACCCTCTGGCTCGGCCACGATGTCGGGCGGGGTATCGTGACCCGCCGACTGCATCTGTAGATTCCTGCCTGGTCACCACCAGGGTTCTAGGGTGGCCTCATCTTCGGAATCAGCGGCCCCGGCCGGAGAACTGCTTCCGGCGAGTTTGTGTAACCGGCATTTGTCGGGCCTCACCCGCATGATGCCTTCATGCCTCAAACCTCGCGACCTGATCCGGCGCCGTACCCGATCATCCGCACACCGGCGTCGTCCCAGAACCCCCAGACCCTCAGCGCTCACCCGTATGACCGCCTGCCGCGTCGCGGCTACGCGGTCTCGGCTGTCTTGCGGTAGCGGGTCATCAGACCGAGCACCCCGGGCACCATGGCGAACGGGGTCATGCCGAGTCGCTTGACGACCGCGACCGAGGCGGCGTTGCCCTCGTCGACTTCGGCCAGCACCTCGGGCAGGCCGAGACCCACGAGGGCGTATTCCACCACGGCGCGAGCGGCTTCAGTGGCGTGCCCCTTGCCCCACGCGCCCGGAGCCAGGCTGTAGAAGATCTCCAGCCCAAGATCCTCGAGCGGCCGCAGCCCGGTCGTGCCGACCAGTTCGGCTCGGCCTTCCTCCTGGATGAGCCAGATGCCGTATCCGTCTGCGGCAAAATCCCGGGCGCTGTCCTCGATGGTCTCCATGACCTCGGCCGCGGACAGCGCCTCGCCGTCGAACAGGAACTGCCGTACGTCCGGCAGGGTCCAGTGGGCCAGCAACACGGCCTGATCCTGCGCCGTCACCGGGCGCAGGACCAGGCGTTCTGTAGTCAGGACGTGGTCCACGCCCGCCAGACTATCCACCTCCGCCCGAGGATCATCGTCAGGTAGTTCCTCCGCCCCATGGCCTGCGGATATGCTCAGGGGCTACCATGGATTCGCGTCGTAGCTCCATAACCGGGCATTTCATATACCAGTTCGGGAGGCGAGGCCATGGTGGTTGGCGTTCGTCGGCATATGCCCAGGCGTCGCAGCGGACACACCACCGCCGTCACCATTGGCGCCGAACGGTTCTGCCTCACCGCCAACCAGCGCGGAGACGGGAGCCTCGGCGAGGTCTTCATCCACTCGCCGACCTGATCCGCCCCGGGCTCGACCAGTTCTTCGTGCCCAACGGGCACACCGACGGTGGCCCGGTGGCCTGCGGCTACGCTGGCGGAGCCACGACCGGCGCGGGGAAGGCGCGAGCCTGGTTTGCGGCCGACGGCTGCGTCAGTTCGGCCGCCTGGCCGTCGGCGATGAGATGGCGCCAGCTCGTCTGCCAGTCCGGCAGGTCCGCGCTGTCCTGCTCCCAGTCGACGAAGGTCGCCTCGTCGCAGAAGTGGTCCAGGCGCGCGCTGATGCTCAGGTGCGGTTCGCTCTGCACGAAGGCCTGCATCAGGCGGCGTTCCTGCCAGGCGCTGACGCTCCACCATGCGTTGTCCGCGTCCGCGAGCGCGTCCGCTCCGAGGTTACCCTCGGACTTCTGCGCCTGTTCTATCGCGGTGACAGCGTCGGTGAAGAACTCATCCAGGAGCGCCGGGTCCTTCAGCCGAAGCCGGGTTACAACGATAACTGGCATCATGAGCTCCTCATCCTCGGCGCCTGCCCAGCGCGATCGTGATTCGATCCTCTGCCCGGACCCGGCGTCCCCGCATCCGTCAAATAACTATCGCTCGTCCTTTAGCGCCTGCCCGACAAGCTGCTCGGGGGAAACCCAGGTCTAGGCCGATAGGCCGGCCGGCCACCACACGGTGGCCGGCCTGCGTCGCGGACCCAAATGCACGCAAGGTGCCGGTGGCTGGGGTCGAGTTGGGTTAACTGGCTGCGCTGCGCTGCTGGGGCGGTCGGCTGATCCTGGCGGCGAACAGGTCACGGAGGCTGACCACCCCGTGGACGCGCCGCCCTTCGACGATGGGCAGGTGGCGGAAGCCGTTCAGGAGCATGATCTGGGCTGCGTCCTCGACTGACGTGTCCGGGCCCGCTGACTGCGGGTCCCTGGTCATCCAGGCCGACACCGGCATCGTGGTGAGGTCTGACCCGGATGCCGCGGCCTTGAGCACGTCGCGCTCGGTGAGGATGCCGGCCAGGAAGGGGCCCTGCATGACCAGGGCCGAGCCTACTTTCTCGCGGACCATCGCGGCGGCGGCCTCGGCTACCGGACTGTCCGGGCTGGTCGAAACCATCCGCGAGTGCACCAGGTCGCCGACCGTGAGAGGCCGGCGGGCGGGGTCAGCCACTTTCGCCGATTTCGAACAGCTCAGACTCGTCGTGCGGAGAAGACGGTCCAGCGAGTTCTTCGGACAGCAGCCGCCACAGGGAACCCGCCCACGCGGACAGCTGCGGCCACCGCATCCAGAACAGCTGGAGGGTCGTCTCGTCGAACTGGGTATGCGCCTGCTCAGGAGATACCGAGTGGGTGAAATCCTCGAGCTGGTGCATTAGGTCGAGGAACCGGTCGGCGCTGCCATCCATCCAATCACCTCCAGGGGAAGCTGCGGGGCCGGCCAACCAGGGATGGCCGACAGACGTCGGGAGACGCTAAGTGGGGGGATCTATACCCCGAAAGCACCGTGCGCAAGAGGGCAGTCGCTGCTTATTTTTCCTCGCCGCGGGCGAAAGGTATAGACCCCCGGGCAAACTGTCCAGACAACGGTCGCGCCCGGGACCGGGAGGCAGGTGCACGGCTGACATTGCCGGGATCAGCGGTAGGTTGCTGATCAGTCCAGCACCCGGGCTCGCTAGCCGGACCGGCAGCGGGCGGCGGCGTCCGGGGAATCGCGGTCAGCCGGCGAAGGCCAGCACGGGGATATCATGGCCTGCACTGTCCGTGACTAGTTTCCGTGATAAGCACCGCCTGTTAACCAAACACAGCGATAGGCAGGGGTCGTGACTGAGCCAAACCCATCCGCTGAGCCGTCCGCGCCATCCGCGATGCCGTCGGCGGGCCGGATCGTCATCGTGATGCCGACGTACAACGAGCGGCAGAACCTGGAGTCCATCGCGGGCCGGGTGCGAACGGCGCTGCCGGCGGCTGACCTGCTGGTCGTAGACGACAACAGCCCGGACGGGACCGGTGACATCGCGGACAAGCTGGCCGAGGCCGACCCGCACGTGCAGGTCATGCACCGGACGGAGAAGGCGGGACTGGGCAAGGCCTACATCGCGGGGTTCGGCTGGGCGCTCGAGCGCGGCTACGACGTGATCGTGGAGATGGACGCGGACGGCTCGCATCAGCCGGAGCACCTGCCTGGCCTGGTCGGCGCGCTCGATCACGCGGACCTGTCCGTCGGGTCCCGGTGGGTGCGCGGCGGCAAGGTGGTCAACTGGCCGAAGTCCCGGGAGGCGCTGTCCCGCGCGGCTAACATCTACACCCGGCTCATGCTCGGCCTCGCCGTCCGCGACGCGACCGCGGGATTCCGTGCCTACCGCGCCGCCACACTGCGGAAGATCAGCCTGAGCCAGGTGGAATCGACCGGGTACTGCTTCCAGATCGACCTGACGATCCGGGTCGCCCAGGCGGGCCTGAAGATCGTCGAGATACCGATCACGTTCGTGGAACGCGAACACGGCGCCTCCAAGATGAGCAACAGGATCATCCTGGAGGCGTTCTGGCGGGTCGCGCAGTGGGGCGTGGCCCGGCGGCTCCGCCGTTCCGGCAGCTAAGGCTGAGCGCTGGCGTCAGCCGCTAGGCGCTGCGGCGGTGCGGGCGGCTGGTGTCGTGATCGCGGTCGGTGCTCCGGCGCTCCCTGATGACCTCAAGGCGCTCGGCGAGTACAGCCTCGAGATCCTCGACCGTGCGGCGCTCCATGAGCATGTCCCAGTGGCTGCGCGGCGGCTTGGCCTTCTTCGGCGACGGGGACTCCCCGGTGGCCGCGATCGCGATCGCACCGCAGACACGGCACTCCCACGTCGGGGGAAGTTCCGCCTCAGCGGCGAAAGGCACGCTAAAATGATGCCCGTTCGGGCAGTCAAAAGCGACGTCCTGACGGGGTGCCAGGTCGGTATTCCTGTCGTTTTCGTAGCTCGTCGCACCGAGCCGGGTGCCGCGAAGTGCGCGTTCGGCCATGCTTGCTGCCTCCCAGGCGGTCAGCGGTCTGATTCGATCAACGCTGAATACCCGGACAAGATTCCCCTTGCGGGCGTTACCCAATCGTATTTCGGCAGAAAGATCGCGGTTACCTGCTCCTACGGCCCGCGGGGGTGCCACTGACCACGCTCCATGAGCACCTCGCGAAGCGTCTCGACGTCGTCGGTCATGATCCCGTCGGCGCCCAGATCCAGCAGACGGGTCATCTCGGCCCGCTCATTAATGGTCCATACATGCACGTCAAGGCCGAGGGCGTGAGCGCGGCGCACGAACGACGCGGAGGCCACCTTCGCCGGTACCTGGGCACAGCGCACCTGCCATCGCTGCAGCCGACGGGCGAGCATTCCCCTCTGCCGTCCCGGCGAGGTAGCGCCGATCGTGTACCGGACCGCGGCGATCACGGCCGGCGAAGTCGCCATGCACACCGGCCGGTCGAGCAGCCCGCGCGCAGTCCGCAGCCTGCTGCCGGAGAACGAGGTCACGCATACCCGGTCCCACGCTCCGGTGCGGCGCAGCACGTCGGCCAGCAGCGGGATGCCCGGCTCGTCCTTGAGATCGATGTTGAAGCGCGCGTCGGGCCAGGTGCCGAGCAGGTCCTCGATCAGCGGTATCGGTTCCGAGCCTGCCACCCGCAACGCGCTGACCTCGCGGTAGGTCCGCGAGCCGATCGGCCCCGACCCGTCGGTCACCCGGTCGAGCGTGCGGTCGTGGAACGCCATGAGCTTGCCGTCCGCGGTCGCGCGGGCGTCGGTCTCCAGGTACGCGTAGCCGAGCTTGACGGCGTGCTCGAACGCCGTCCAGGAGTTCTCCGGTGCGTGCGCGGCGCCGCCGCGGTGCGCGAACGCATGCGGGCGCGGAGAATCGAGGAACGGTACCGGCACGCTC